>Ga0207646_10004275_pt1 | contig 15595 bp, 27 predicted proteins | sample KBSK5502metaG_FD_184343 | JGI IMG/M metagenome (GOLD analysis project Ga0207646, IMG submission 184343) | Corn, switchgrass and miscanthus rhizosphere microbial communities from Kellogg Biological Station, Michigan, USA - KBS K5-50-2 metaG... | ecosystem: Host-associated > Plants > Roots >... | reverse complement strand
AATGCCTAGTTTAACAGAGGCATCGGACAGCACGAGCCCGAGGGTACGATGCGCTCGTGCCCTACGTGCCGGCTACGGACTCGTCGCTGAGGGGTGCGATGCCGTCTCTACCCATCCCCCTCCTACCTCCCCCTTCCCGCGGGGAGTGATGGTGAAGTAGAACGGGGCGGGTTCCTGTGGCGGGTTCCCGGTCGCGGTTTGCGCCGGCTTCCCCACAGGCCGATCCGCTAGCCGCTTCGGCGAAGCCAGCTCGGCGTGTGACCGAGCGATTTCCACAGCTCGCGTTCCTCGCGAGCCATGCGTTCCTCGCGCGCCTTGACCCGCCGGTGTTCCGATGCAAGCGCCGGGTAGGCGTAGACAAGTCCGCGCACTGTCAGAGGGCGGTCGTAACCGAGCCGGTTCCAGAGTTCGGCCGCTCGCCGGAGTACGGCAAGGTCGAGCCCGGGAGCTGTTAGCAGCTCCTCGACGGCCCGGTCGAGTTGCTTTCGGGTTCGCGGTGCCAGGTCGGAGGCGCGGTACCGAAGCCCCTCGAGGATCGCACGCTCAACCTGCGGCGGGGTGTTCACGCTATCCTGAGGCCTCCGGCATTAAGCGATGCGGAGACTAGGCGCCCCGACCCGGGGCGTCAAGTCTTTAAGACCTCGCGGAGGATGATCCGCCACTGTTGCCGGTACGCCTCACCGAGCGTCGTTGGCCAGGTTCGCATCTCGCCGGCTCGGTCTTGCCAGTCCCACAGGTGCCGGAGGACGGGAAGCGTTGGCGGGTCGCTCGCGGCCACGGTGCGCAGGCTACTCGCCTAAGACGATGATGAGCGCATCGCCACCGGCCCCGCCCGCGCCGCCGGTCGTGCCGGCGCCCCCGCCGCCCCCGCCGCAGCCGTAGGCGCCGTTCCCGCCCGCCCCGCCGGTGCCGCTGTTGATCGAGCTACCGCCGCACCCGCCGCACCCGCCGATAAAGCGCGGGCCCCACGTCCAGTAACCGGAGGCCCCGGCTACGCCGCCGGCCGCGGGCCCGGGGACGTTCGGAAACCAGTCTGCGAACGGCGCGAGCTGCTGACCGCCGGCCGCGCCCGCCCCGCCCGCGGCGACGCTCGCGCCGGAGCTTCCCGGCGTCGTGCCGGCCGCGTTTGTGCCGATCTGTATTGCGCTACCGGCGTTGTCGCCGACGGCTGGGCTACTCGCCCCACTCGCGCCAGTCGAGCCGGTGGCGAGAATCCAAAGCGCCAGCAAGGTTTGTTGAAGCGCTCCGGTACCGCCTCCGCCCCCGGCGGGTGTTCCCGAGCCCGCGCCGGCAGCCCCACCTTGCCCCGCTGTCGATTGCGCGGTGATGCCTGTCCCGGTGGCGATAAACGGGACGAGGTAGCTGGTCTGTCCGGCGCTGCCAGCGTTGCCCGAGCTGGCCCCGCCGGCCCCGCCTTTGCCGACGGAGACAAAGAGCCGGTCAGGCACGAGCACCGCCGGCACGAGCATTCGGCAGACACCGCCGCTGCCCCCGCCGGCCCCGCCCCCGCGCGCTACCGACGTGGTGCCGGTGAAGCCGGCCCCGCCCCCGCCGCCGGCGCCGACGATGACGAAGTAGAGCAGGCGCAGCCCGCGCGGCTTCTCCCAATTCTGCCAATAGACGGTCGCGCCGCTCGAGCCGACGGCGTAGAAGATTTGCAGGTAGGGCGGGTCGTCGAACGGGAACCCGCTCGCGTCCTGCACTTAGTAGTCGCCGCCGATCACGATTGCCTGCCAGGCGGTGTTTGCAGCCGGTGCCGCGTGGTTCGTCACGAGGATGGTGTAGCCGGTCGCGATCGCCATGTTTAGCATCAGCTCGATCGGGTTCGTGGGCGCGGTCGAGTGGTCGGCCGACACGGAAACGAGCGCGACCTCTCCGAGTAGCCAGGTGTCCGTACCGCCCGTCGTCGCGCCGGACGTCTTTGTGGAGAGAAACACGCGCCCGACAGTGTTCGTGGTTGATGTCGCGGCGACGGTCGCGGTCGGATTCCAGCGCACGCGCGAAACCCACGAGCCGTTAGCGCCGCTCGTGAGCGCCTTGAAAATGTCGGTCGCGATCGTGCCGGTGCCGTCCGACTTGGTGTTGGCCGCCGTGACAGCGGCCAGCCCGACGTTCGGCGTCAGGGTGAAGATCGGCGACGTGTTGGCGGGCATTGTTAGGTGGACAGGTTACGCCGTGCGATGGCGAGCACAATCCCGAGGTTGGTCGGGCCGGCGGGCCCGGTCGCGCCCGGAGCGCCGGCCGTACCAGCCGGCCCGGGCGGCCCCGGCACGTCGCTGTCCTCGCCGTCCGAGCCGGTCGGCCCGGGCGGGCCCTGTAAGCCGGTGGCGCCGGTGGCGCCGGTCGAACCCGGAGCGCCGGCCGAACCCGCCGCACCCGCGGGCCCGGGCGGCCCCGGCACGTCGCTGTCCTCGCCGTCTGCGCCGGCCGGCCCGGGCGGGCCCTGTAGGCCGGTGGCGCCGGTCGAACCCGGAGCGCCGGCCGAACCCGCCGCACCCGCGGGCCCGGGCGGCCCCGGCACGTCGCTGTCCTCGCCGTCTGCGCCGGCCGGCCCCGGCGGGCCCTGTAAGCCGGTGAGGCCGGTGGCGCCGGCAGCGCCCGGCGCACCCTGCGGCCCGATCGCCCCCGGCGGGCCCTGCGGCCCGTCCTCGCCGTCTTCGCCCTCGAAGCCACGCGGGCCCATCGGGCCGTCCGGCCCTTGTGTGCCGCCGCGGCCACGCTGTCCGGGCGGGCCGAGTGGGCCGGTCGCTCCTCGTCCACCTGTCGGGCCAGGCGGCCCGACGCTGCCTGCCGGCCCCGGCGGGCCCCACTCGCCATCCTCGCCATCGAGCCCGGGCACTCCGGGCCAGCCCTGCGGGCCCCGCAGGCCGACCGGCCCGAGCGCTCCCGCGGGCCCGGGCGGCCCGGGCGGGCCCTCGTCGCCGTCCTCGCCGGGGATGCCAGGTGGGCCGATCGGGCCTTGTTGTCCGTCTGCGCCAGTTGCCCCCGGCGGCCCCGGCGGCCCCGGCGGGCCGGTACCGGGCGCCGGCACGAGGCGTCCGCCGAGGCGGACGCGCGACTGTTCCTCGTCTAACCACTCCTCGTGACTGCTCACGCGACAAGCCTAGAGCGCTTGACCAGTCGTTTACACTCCGCGGCATGGCGAGAACCGCCAAGCGTCTAGCCGGCCCCGCGCAAGTCTCGAACGCCGCGGCGACCAAATACACGGTGCCGGCTTCAACGACCACGATCGTGCGCCAGGTGCACGTCCAGAACGGCTCGGGCTCGGCGGCAACGCTCACGCTTAGCGTCGGTACCGACGCCGCCTCGACGCGCGTTTTCGACGCCTACTCGATCGCGGCGAACGCCCCGTACGACTGGTACTGCTATCTCGTGATGACGGCGGCCGAGATTATCCAGGGGCTCAGTGGCACCAACAACGTGCTGGTGCTGACGATCTTCGGCGACGAATACACGCTGCCCTAACGGCTAGGGCTCGTAGTTGTCGATCAGGTAGAGCAGGCCATCGAGCGGCGCCGCGGCAATCCACGGCGAGCGGTTGCGGCGAAATGCGAGGATCGGGAACGAGCCCGCCGGCGCCTCGCGCCACGTTTGCCCGAGCCACTCCCAAATCTGGCAACGCTCGGCCCGCTTAACCTCAGAGAAGATCGAGAGGCTGTGGCCGAGGACGAGATGGTCGCCGAGCCCCTCGAGGCCGCGGACGGTAAAGCCGTGCTTCCGGTAGAGCTGCGCGACCTCGTGCTCGCCGCTGAGCCCCTTGGCGCGTGAGCGCTTAGCCACGGTCGCGCGCCGCCATTAGCAGCCAGAGGAGTGAGCCAAGCAAGGCGCCGGCGCAAGCCCACGCGAGTTCCTGACGGGCGACGAAAGGCGCGAGCGAGTGGGCGATGTAGCCGACAACGCCGGCGGTGGCGCCGAGTACGATCGACACCGCGAGTGTCCAGGTCGGTTTCACGGCGGGCCCTAAGCGCCTGTCTTGCCGCTTGCGAGCGGATAGCGGGCGCGGAGCTGGTCGTAGAGTTCCTGCACTTTCAGGGCCGCCGCGTCGATGGTGAGAAACTCGCTCGACTCGCCGCTGCGAATGGCGACCTCGATCTGCGTGTCTCCCTTCGCGTTGCGCGTGAGGGTGACGCTGGAATGTTCCCGCGCGCCGCGCGTCAGGATCAGCTCCACGATTTGCGAGAGGCTGATCCGCTTCGGGCGCGTCGGCTCGGGCGGATCGCCTTTCAGCCTACGGCGCTCCGCATTTAGCTCGCGTATTTCACGCTGTTGATCCTTGATGGTGGGCATTCCCTCCCCCTTTAGCGGTAAAGCGCTGTGAGCTGTATTTCCAGCGCCTCGATCGCGGACGCGATCCGTCGCAACTGCACGAACCGAACGCTCGGTGGCTGGCTGCGGGGCTCGCCGTCCATCAGGTCTTCTACGGCGTGGCGGGCCGTGACCAACTGCTCGAGCGCGGCGCGCACTTCGAGCAGCCGATTCGGACTGAGCAGGCTGTCTGTCATCGCTTCGCGATCCCTGTGGCTCGCGCGAGGCTGAGCAGCTCGTCGCGCAGTTCGGCGAGTTCGTCGTTCAGCCGGTCTAGGCGCTGGTCAAGCGATGCGACGAGTTCGATGACTCGCCCCTCTAGCAGGACTGCCTCATCGAGCAGTTGGGCGATAGCTCTAAGGTCGTCCACTCCTCTCCTCTCGTAGGTCGCGACGGATCAGATAGGCCAGATGTGAGGCGATCGAGCGACCTTCGCTCGCCGCTCGCTGGCGCAGCGCGTCGCGCTCGCTGTGCCGAATGCGGGTCTTGACGACGGCGTTAGGTTCAGCGCGCACGGTACCTAGATGGTACCAGATCGGTACCGCCCCCGAAGGGGGTTGAGCTAGAGCGGCGCGATCGACAGGAACGTCGCCGGCGAGCGGTGAACCGAGCGCTCGACCGTGAAGGGAACGACGCGCGGGCCGCCCTCAAAGCCGTGCGACCACAGCAGCGGATCGCCGCCTCGAGCCATGACCATCGCGGCGTGATCGCCGGGGGCGGGGCCGAAGACGACGATCGCGCCGACGTAGGCCGCGGCTGGCTCGGAGTAGTGGCGCAGGTGCGCGAGCAGCGTGCCGGTGTAGCCGGAGCCGTCGTAACCGCGTCCGTTCGGGTCGTGTAGGCCCGCCCACTTGCAAAGACAGGTAACGCCCTCGGAGCAGTCCATCGTGATCGCGCCGCCGTGATCGAGCAGCGTGTAGAGCTGCGCTTCGCTGAGCCGGACGGTTGCCATCGGCCGCCGCTCGGCGTAGTGAATCTGCGGCTCGCGCGCCACCGTGTAGCGCATGAGCGCGTGCAGATGATCGCGCTGCGCCTGAGTGGCGATCGCTAGCTGAGCCCGATCCAGAACCCCGGCAGCGTCACCGAGGCGGTGAAAGTAACCGGCGCCGCCGGTAGATCGCTCAGGCCCGTGCCGCCGGTGACGACGGGATAGGCGCCGCTGCCGACCGCCGCGCCGCCTGTCTGCATGGCGGGCCCGTTCGTCAGCGTGACGACGGTGGTCGAGGCGTCCGCGACGACGACGGCATAGACGGCGACGACGCCGGCCGCGACGGTGTAAGCGGAGGCGAACGCCGTTACTTTCGTGCCGGTTGTCTGCCAGGCCGTCGTCACGTTCGCGGTCGCGGCGTAGCGCGTAGTTCCATCGAGCGAATAGAGGCCGACCTTCCCGAGCGTCTGCGAGCTGGCCGCAGCCTGCACCTGCACGACGGCGTTAGTGAGCACCTGCCCGGGGTAGACGGGCACGAGCACCCCGTAGGCGGTGCCGCCCGTCAGGGTCGTATGCGAGGAAACGAGCAGGCGCGAGAATGGCTCGCTGACGAGGCCTTCGGCCGCTAGACGATTCGCGAGCAGCCCGGGCGCTGGCGCCTCGTTGGTGACAGTGATGGGCGTCGTCATTCGCGCTGAGTCTGCTGTTCGCTAGGCCACTCGTCAAGCAGGCGCCCGCCGACGCTCGCGGCCATCTGCCGGCGCCAGTGATAAAACGCCGGCCCGCTGTGCGAGCGGATCGCGCGGTGCCAGTCGAGGATCAGTCGCTCCGCGCAGGCGGCACATTTGCCGCGGGCGCTGATCTTCCCGACCTCGCTGGCGTGCCCCTCACAGACCCGGCACCATTGACGAGGGTTTCGGCGTGGCACCGATTCAGCAGGCTAACGCGGTCGCCAGCGTTCTCACAGGGAACACAGTACCGATCCTGTTGTCCCGACTTTCCTCACGTCTCGAGTGCGCCTATGGTGACGCTGTCTACGCCCGAGAGGAGCTGAGCTGGTGCCGATCCCGACCGCACAAGAGGCCTTTACCCGCTGGCAGCAGGACGCGCTCGCGGCCGTGCAGCGCTACGGCTCGGGCGTCCAGAACACGACCAAGGATCCGACGCAGCTTGCGGTCGCGCAGCAGGCGCGGCTGCTCGCGAACTTCAACGCGGTGGTGCAGTCGGGCCGTTGGGCGCAGGCCTTGCAGGCTGTCGGCTCGGCTGGCTGGAAAGCGGCGGTTGCGGCTAAGGGCGTGACCAACTACCAGACCGGCGTCCAGAACGCACAGACCAAGTTCATCTCGGCGTTTACACCGTTGCTCGCCTACGAGTCCACCTTGCAGGGTCAGGTCGATGCGATGCCTGACATCACGGACATCGATCGCGAGAACCGGATGCTGGCCTGGACGCGCGGAATGCGCGCCTACAGCGGCCGGTAAGAGGGAGGGCGCGCGACTATGCCTCGTGCCGTCATTCTGACGACTGCCTCGAAGAACAACGCGACCGGCGGTACCTTCGTGGACTCGCTCGCTGCCAACTCGGGCGACTCGCTCGGGATCGCCAACTTTACGGCCGGCGGCGCGCGGATCATCGAAGCGTGGGGGATCGACTCCGACCACACGGCCGAGCTTCAGCTCATCTACAGCCGTGGTCACGATCAGCTCCACGGCGTCCGCTTCGGCTTGCCGGCGTTGACGCCGGGTGGTGCGGGCACGGTCGCGGCCGTCGATCTTCTCCCCGGCTACATGACCTTGCCGGTTTACAGCGGCGACACGGCGACGATTCAGGCCACGTGCACCGCGGCGGACGATCTGATCTTCTCCTACCTGATCGAGTACGACGATATGCCCGGAGTCGATGCGCGCTTCGCTTCCTGGGCACAGGTGCAGGCGATGAGCCGCAGCCTGGTCGGGATTCAGGTTACGGCGGTTGCTTCGGCCACGGAGGGCACCTACGGAACGGCGCGCGCGTTCAACGCGGACGACGATCGCCTACACGCGGACACCTACTACGCGTTGCTCGGTGCGACCGTGCGGACTCCGGTCACGACGATCACGCTGATTTCGCCCGACTGGGGCGGACAGCGGATCGGCCTGCCGGCCGGCGTCAGCCACCTGAATCCGGGCTCGTGGTTTGTCGATCAGTCCATCAAGTGGAATAAGCCGCTGATTCCGATTATCGCGGCGAACAATAAGACGAACATTCTCGTGCAGGTGTGCGACGGCGAGGCCTCGACCTCGCCGGCAATCGACTTTCTGCTCGCGGAGCTGACCGGCCGGCCCTAGCCGGTCGAGGACGCGCGGTGTCCTCGCTCGTCACTGAGGGTCTGGTCGAGCCCTTCGGCCACGGCCGCGGTGACTCTTTCCTGATCCGCGGCGCCGCGCCGGCCGCTGGTTCCTCGTTCAGCTTCCCGATCCCCGGCGACTACGTGGCGCGGCCGGTGAGCTGCGTCTTTACGCTGACGACCGACAACCACGCGGCCAACCGCTACGTGACGGTCGAGTATCAGGACGGGGGCGGCGTCGCCTACTGTGTAAACGCCGCGGCGACGCGAGTTACCGCCTCCAACACGCAACGCTACGCCGGCAGCTCGACGCGCGGCAGCGCGGAGATTGCCACCGGCACCGACGTCCTCTTTCCGCTCGAGCCCGCCTTTCTGTTCCCCGGCTCGACGCTCGCCGTCATCGTGGGCGCGATTCAAACGGGCGATACGCTTACCGGGATTATGTTCTTGGTCGATCGCTTTTTCACCGGCCCGCGCGGGGAACGGCTCGGCGCCGTTGCCCCCGGCCGCGGGCGGGCCGCCTAGCGTGCTGGCGGTAGCGACCTGGCCAGACGTCGGGCTCGCGCTGATCGCGGCCCTGCCGGCGCTACTGGCGGCCGTCTTTAGCTTCCTGAACAACCAGCGCTTGAAAACACCGTCCGGCGAAAAACTCGGCGTGCTGGCCGAGCGGGCCCACGACCTGATCGCGGTCGGAGTCGCGCAGAACACGGCCCTGCTGAAAGCGGCGAACGTGCCAGACCCGAACGGGCTCGAGCCGTCACAACCACCGCCGGCCGGCTAGTGTCCACGGTCGCGCCCGAGCTGCCGCTGCGGCGCGCGGTCGCGATCCCGAACGGGAGCGGCTCGACACAGTACGTGCTGTCGCCGGTCGAGGCCTTTCGGATCGAGGCGCTCAGTTTCGTTTGCGACACGAGCGGCTCAAACCAGCCGGACGACGTGCGCGTCCAGCTTCTCCAACCGACCGGCGACGTGATCGCCGACCAGACAGTCGGTTTCGCGCAGGACGTCGGCCGAGCGGTGCAGTATTCGGTCGCACTCGGGCTCAACCCCTGCGACAACGCGAGCTGGGGCGGCACCGGCTCGACCCCGGACACGTTCGCTGACATTGTTCTGCTGCCCTACTGCGCGGTTGTCCTGATCGCGGTCGATAGCTCGAGCGGCACCGTTGATAACAACGCCTCGCTGGTCGAGGGGCGCCTGTGGGTCGAGCCGCTCACGGTGACGGCGCTCGATGTGCTCTCGCCGCTACTGACGCCGCTGCCGATCGCCGGCGTGACCCTCGTCTAGCCTGTGCGCGGCGCCGCCTAGTGTCGCAGCTCGTCCGTCCCGGTTGCGGCACGGGCGGCGTCTCGAGCGCCGCCGCGCACGCGCTCGCCTACACCGTGACGCAACAGATCGTCACCGCCGGCACGTCGATCGTGGTCGCATACGATCATTTTGAAACAACTGACGAAAGCGTCTTTGCGACCGAGCTGGACGCGCTCGGCCAAAACAACGCGCCCGGTGACGATCACCTGATGATCCTTGCGGACGGGTTCCTCGTCGCTGAAAGCGCCGTCCTCATGGAGTCGGCCCTGTACGCGCGCTATGGACTGATCGACGGCTCTCCGGGGCACTTTGTGCACGGATCGTCCGAGGCGTCGGATAGCAGCCTTGCGTTTGCCTCGACCGGCGGTGTGCTCTGGCTGGTCGATCAGCTCGTGGATTGGGCGGACGCCGGGAGCGCGCTCGGCGTGCGCGCGTACAACGGTGACGCGGTGGATCATACGGTGGATAAGGCCTACTTCTCGGTGCTTTGGTTCTCGCGCTCGGCCCCGGCGACAGTGATCTACTAGGCCGTGGCCAGCTTCACGCTCGAGCAGCTCATGCAAATCTGGCAGTTCGCCGGCGGCAGCGCGGCTGCTGCTCCGGTCGCCGCCGCGCTCGCGCTGGCCGAGTCGGGCGGGTGTCAGTACGCGCTGGCCGCGCCTACCGACATTCGCCCCGTTCAGGAGTGCACGTACCGCCAGACAAGCGGCGAGTTCTCGATCGGACTCTGGCAGGTCAACAGCTACGCTCACCCGCAGTACGATCGGCTGAGTCTGTTCGACGCCAACTACAACGCCGGCGCCGCGGTCGCAATCTCGAACAACGGCACCGACTTCACGGCGTGGAGTACGTTCAACAGCGGGGCGTATCTGCCCTATCTGACTCCGGGCTCAACGGCGACGCCGCACGCGGCCGGCCCACCGGGCTCGATCTACAGTCCGTTTCCACCCGGCCCGCCCACCCTGACGACGACCGGCGTACCAACGCACGTCACCCGTTCGTGGTCGCACTTGATCCGCGTACTAGGCACTCAGGTGCCGTCGTACTCGCGCAGCGCGCACCTCGTCGCGCGGAAAATCTTGCCGGCGGTGACGATCCGCCGTAACCTGAGGCGCTAGCTGCCCCGATGGCTGGCAACTACACCCGCGTATCAGCTCGGCAGACCGAGGAACTTGTCGGCGGAACGCTGCTCGAGGATCGGATGGAGGTTGGCTTTTTTACGCTTCCGTCGAACGTCTTTGCGCAGGCGCGCGTCGATCTGACCGCCGTGCCGACAGCGAACGTCTCGAGCTACATCGACAGCGTGCTCTCGCAGCTCTCCGCGGTGATCGAGGCGGTTGCGCAGTTTACGGAAGTGGCCGCGCTCGTTTACGTGCAGGACGTCAACGCGGCTGGGCAGTTGCTTGACGTAATGGAGATCACGGTCTGGTCAACGAGCGGACAATCGACAGGCATCGTGCGCGTGCCACTGACCGCGGCTTTCGAGAACGAGGCGCTACCGCTGATTTCGGCCCTGCACGACCAACTGAACGCGATCGAGGCGCTCTAAGCGGTGGCCATAACGCTCGTTCGAGTCTGGCGGGCCGGCATCACGCTCTCGGTCGTGCTGGCTTTCATCGTCGTGATGGGCCTGAAACTGGCCGAGCAATACCTGCTGCGGCCGTTGCTAAACGGGCTGGCGTCCGCCCTTAGTCACGTTTGGGTGATCGGCGGCCGGCTGAGTCACGCTGTGCTCAACATCGAGCACAACATCGCGCACTGGCTGGCTGAGGGCGCGCTTGCAACCGAAGGCCCGGTCATCAACCTGCTCAACGGGCTGGCCGCGATCGTCGCCGTGTTCGTGCTCGCGTTCTACTGGCTGGCGCTCGAGGCCTACAAGGGGTTCAGGATGCTGTGGCACGTTAGCGTCCCGGCCTTCACGCACGCGGTTGTCCGGCCGGTGCTGCGGCTGGCGCGCGGCGTCGCCAGCGTCGAACACTGGCTGGTACGCGAGCTGCACCACGACTACGGCCTGCTGCGGCGCTACATACACGCGGTCGAGTTAGAGGCGACGCGGGCGCTGCGCGCGGCGGTGCACGCCTTCCATCGGGCCGTCGCCGTCTCGATCGACCGGCCGCTGCACTGGACGGAGCGTGAGCTGCGTACGGCGGAAGGTCGCATCTCGCGGCTTTGGCGCTACGTGCGCTCGATCAACGGCGCGTTGCTCGGTCTACTGAGTGGCGCGTTCGTGCTCTCGCAGCTCGCGCGCTTCGGGCTCGGCTGGCTGCGCTGTCGGAACGTCAAGCGCGTGGGCCGTGCGCTGTGCGGCTTCCCCGTCCAGGCGCTCGAGGACTTGCTAGGCGGCGCGCTCGAGATTCTCGTCTTCGCCGACCTCTGCGAGCTGACGCGCTTGGTCGCCGCTGCCGCGACGGCGATCCGGCCGGTGCTCGTTGATCTGGTGGCGATCGAGGGCGCGGCGCTTTGTAATGGCCAGCATCAGGCGCCGCCGGCGCTGCCGCTCTACGGCGCCACGCTGCCGGTGGCCACGAGCCCGCTTCCGCTCTAACCTCGATGGCGCTCTCGGGCCTGTGGTCGCGACTGACCGGCGGCATCATCGGCGCGGGTGTCGGGATCGCAGCCGCGGAGGGCGCACGGCCGGCGATCGAGCCCGCCGCTCAGGAGGCGTGGAAAGCTAACCCCTTCCGCGTGCTCGACCCGGCGACGCTGGCGGCGCTCGTCGCGCAGGCGTTGACCGACCTCGGGCCGGCTGAGGAGCAGGCCTCGCGCTCAGGGTACGACGCGAACAAGTTGTCCGCGCTTGTCCAGCTCGCGCTGAAAGCGCCGCCGACCGCGGAGGCGCTCGAGCTGTGGCGGCGCGGCAAGATCAGCGCCGATCAGGCCCGCCACGCGCTGACGAAGGCTCAGATCGAGCCGCAGTACCACGATGCGATCCTCGATCTGTTCCACGGGCGCCTGCGCCCGGAAGCGGTCGCAACCGCTATCCAGCGCGGCATCCTCCCAAACGACGGCATCCTGCCGGTTGGCCCCCCAACCGCGGTCGGCGTCGTTGAGCCGATGCCGCAAGTCGCGCTCGACCCCTTCGCGGAGGCGCAGGCGGACGGGCTCGACGCCGATCGTCTCAAGGTGCTGGCGCGGATCGTCGGCCTACCGCCAGGCCCGGGCGAGCTGCTCGACCTGCTCAACCGTGGCGTGATCGAGGACGCCGATTTCTACCGCGGCGTTGCGGAGGGGAACATTCGCAACGAGTGGGGCCCGGTGCTCTACCAGCTCCGCCACTACCTGCTGAGCCCCGCCGTGATTGCCACCCTGCGCCTGAAAGGCTGGCTGACCCGCGACGAGGCTAACGCGCTGGGCGCTTTGCGCGGAGCTGCTCCCGATGTGATGGACAACCTGTATCTGTCGCAGGGCCGGCCGGCCGCGCCGGTGCAGATGTTCACAGCCTGGGCGCGCGGCGTTACCGGCCCCGACGGCGCGGCGATGGACTTTGCGCAGTTCGAGAAGGGCATCCGCGAGTCCGACATTCGGCCGGAGTGGGGCCCGATGCTGTGGGGGATTCGCTACGCCTACCCCTCGCTTTTCCAGCTCCGGCGAGCGGTCGAGGACGGCTCGCTCTCGCCGGCACGCGCGCTCGTGATTCTCCGCTACGAGCGTTACGAGGATCAGGACGCGGCCTCCCTCGTTGCGAGCTGGACGAGTGGCGGCGCGGCTGCGCAGCGCGAGGCAACAAAGAGCGATTTGCTCGATGAGTACGAAGGCCTCTTTATCACGATCGACACCCTGCGCACGTCGTTGACGGCGCTCGGCTACGCGCCGGCCGCGGTCGATATGGAGGTACACCTGGCCGACGCGCGCCGGGTCAAGAAAGCGCGAGATGCCGTCATCAAAGCCGTGCACGACGCCTACCTGAGCCACGAGATTGACGAGGCGCAGGCGGCCGTCGATCTGGCGCAAATCGCGATTTCACAGCCGGCGATCGACAGCCTCATTCAACTGTGGGGCTATGAGCGCGCGGCTCACCGGCGGACTCTGACGGCCGCTCAGATCAAGCGCGCGTATGTTCGCGGCGTGCTCGCGCTCGATCAGGCAACGGCGGCGCTCGAGAATCTCGGCTACTCGCTGGCCGAGGCCTCGACGTACCTAACAACGTGAGCCTGAGCGCCGTTTGCGCGCTCCGCGGCGGGTGCTAGGATCGGCGCCGTGACACGCAAACGGCAGCTTGTCCCGCAGCCTTTCAATCATCTCCAAGAGGCGGTTGCTGTGCATGTGGGCTATCGGGAGCGGGCACAGGCCGCCGGCTATGGTGAGCCGGACGGGAGCGGCGTTGCCTCTCCCGCGTCGCTCCCGTCAGACTCGGGATCGCCGCTCGATGAGGAGGAGGCCGCGGAGGAGTGAGAAAAACGGAGTACCAGCACAACACGCCCGAGCAAGTCCGCGAGTATGTAGAGGCGGCGCTCGCACTCGTGGAGGAGCTTGACCCGCCGGCTGACTTACGGGAGGCCTGCTTTACGCAAGCGCTGAACATGACGAGCGCGAAGCAAATCTTCTATGAGCAGGCTGCGATGGGCGCGCTCGACCTGAACCGGATCGCGCGTTAGTGAGGGAGGGACGATGAGCACAGTCGAAGACCTCGAGCCGCAAGCGGAGCCCGAGCCCGAGCCCGAGCCCGAGCCCGAGCCCGAGCCCGAGCCGGAACCCGAGCCCGAGCCCGAGCCCGAGCCCGAGCCCGAGCCGGAGCAGCAGGGCGTCTCGAGCGCGGACATTGAAGCGCTCGAGCGCGAGAACGCGCGCCACGAGCGCGCCGTTAACAAGATCGTTGGCGCGGACGCGCGCTACCTGGCCGCCTGTGGAGTCTGCGACGGAATGGGCTTTGTCTTTCCGCCCCCGCCGAGCGCGGCCCCGAAGTACCGCGAGCACAGCGAAACGCGCACCTGCGCAACCTGCGCCGGTCTTGGCGACGTGCTGACGGGCTCGAGGCGTTCGGGTAACGAGCTGATCCGCTGCTCCGACTGCAAGGGTTACGGCTACCTGCCGAACCCGGAGACGTCGCCGCAGACGTTCGCGACGTGGCAGGTAGTTCCGGGCGGCGGCGCCGACTCGCTCGAGCCCACGCCTGGCGTCGCGCCCGCGCCGGTGACGCCGGTCAGTGAAGACCCGCGCGTCGCCGAGCTGCGCGCAGCCGGCTATATCGTGATGGAAAAACCGCATCTCGCAGGCAACCCCTAACGAGAGGAACCCGATGGCCTCCCTGAACGTCACTCACACCGGCTCGCACGTCGTCTTTACCTTTTCGGTCGGCGTCGATGAGATCGACCTCTCTCAGTTCACGGCTGGACAGCAGGTGTCAGCATCGACTGAGCCGGCGCCGAGTGCGCCTCCGGTCGAGCCGCCGGCGAGCCCGGAGGGGGAACCGCCGGCGCCCGCCGAACCGCCCGCGTGAGATTGCCACTGACCCTGACCGACCTACTGTTGGCGGCGCTGGTCGCCGTCTCGGTCTACTTGGCGATCAAGCTCACCTAGCCGATGAGCACACTCGGCCCGAGCGGTATTCCCGAGCCGGTAACTCCGACGGGGCCGTCCAGCGCTCCGGCCCCGTCCACCGGCCTGAGCGAGGGAGTCTCGCTGCCGCAGATGGCGCAACGCCATCAGCAGATCGCGAGCCAGCTCAACGCGATCGTGGCCAGCCTGCAAGCGCTCTCGGATCAGAACGCCGGCATGATCGCCGCGCAGCTCGCGCCGGTGATTCAGCAGCTCGCCGCGATCGCGCGCCTGTAGCTGTTGAATGTCGTCCGCCTGCTCGGTTAGCTTGCGAGCATGGCGACGATGCGAAAGAGGCGCTGCCGCTGGTGCCGCAAGGAGTATCGGGCCGCTGTGGGCGAGAAGACCGCCGGCTGTCCTACCTGCGCCGTTCGGCTGTTCGCGGTGGAGCCCCAGCCGCATGGCCGGCGCCTGTCGGCGTAGGCGCTGAGCGGTGGGCCCTAAGCTCGGCCCGCCCGTCGCGGAGCGTTGAGCACCAACCGCCACGCCAGCCGCAGGAACACTCACCCACGTAGGCGATCACCCGTAGGACGTGACAGCGCAGCTCGGCGTCGTAGTCCATCTGCTTGACTGGACGCACGCGGCCCCTGTGCACGAGCGCCAGCTTACGCTTGTTGTAGGATCGCGGCCGCGTGGCGTCTGAACCTCCCCGGCCGGCGAGTTTTCCACAGAATCCACAACGGCTCGTGGGTAAATGCGTCTGGTGCGGCGGGCGGACGTGGAGCTGGCGCCGCGTCTGTCGCTGGTGTCGCCACTACGAACGGGCGCTACGCGAGTCGATTCTCCGCGGTCGTGACTGACGGCGGCGCTCGCTGAGTAAACACCGCGCTCGCCGGAAAGGCCCGCCGCCGAAGCGCCCCCTTCTCGTGCGCTGTGACGGCTGTGGTGACGTGGCGCCGCTGACGCGGGGCGGGCTCGAGACGTTCGTTAGGCCTTGCCCCCGCTGCGGATCGGAGACAGGCACCTACGCGAACCAGGCAGCCTCGGGCCGATAGGGCCCCGCGGCGCTGAGAGCGCGTCTAAGGCCTCGCGCCGCTGAAACGGCATCGGAGTACCGCGCGCCCCTGGCAGGCGCTTACGTGGCGAACCACGGCGATCACGCATGGGTCACGCTGCGGCTCGACGTAGCGATCACCCGCCCCTCAACTACGCACGACCCCTTGACATTCCTGAATCGCGGTGTAGACTAGGCT
>Ga0207646_10004274_pt1 | contig 15595 bp, 16 predicted proteins | sample KBSK5502metaG_FD_184343 | JGI IMG/M metagenome (GOLD analysis project Ga0207646, IMG submission 184343) | Corn, switchgrass and miscanthus rhizosphere microbial communities from Kellogg Biological Station, Michigan, USA - KBS K5-50-2 metaG... | ecosystem: Host-associated > Plants > Roots >... | reverse complement strand
AGACTCGGACGGTTCCTTCACACGACGGGCCGCCGCCCGACATCGACCGCATGAAGGCGATTGTCGCCACATATGGCTGCGAGCTCCTGGCCTAACCGCTGGAGGTCCGGTTTCTCAGGCGCAATTCAACCCCACGCACAGGAAAGCCCGAACGCCCGCACCAGACACCGGCCCTTCCCAGCCGGGCGTGTCGCGGGCACAGAGGAGGTAAAGAATGTCCCGAAAGCTTGCGCTCATGATCTTTGGCTCGATCTCGGCCCTGGCGGTCACGGCTGCTCCGGCCCTGGCCGCCGAACCAACCACAGAGGCGATGTACGCCAATGGCACGACGGTGTACATGGTTGCTCCCCCGACCCTCGCGACCGGTGGACCTAACGTTCCCGACGATCTGTACCTGGCCGTGTATCCCATCGACCCGACTGGTGCAAACCTGGGCGCGATCACGGTCGGGACCAACGGTTACATGCCGCAGTGTGATCCCTGCTTCCACCCGGGGGTCCCGCTTCGGTTCGCCTATCACGACCACGTCATCAGCGGCACCCCCGGCCTCGGGATCAATGGAACTGCTGGCAGTTTCAACCCCTTCTGGCATGTCTTCGTAGTGATGTACAACCCGGCGCGGTTCATCGGGCAAAGCTTCACACCGGTGAAGAGCGCGGCCGAGCTTGACGCCGGCGAGTCGAACGGGATGTTTCTGCCGATCAACGCGGCAGGTCCCAACCCGTACGAGGTCGACACCGGCATCGTCTTTCTCTGCAACATCGTCTCGCAGCACGCCTGACGTAGATGTGAGGGGGTTTGCCCGGTTCGCAGCCGGGCAAATCCGCTCGGGTTCGAGCGGAATCGGCATCGAGCCATCGCGGTGGCTCGGCCAGCGAATTGCGATCCTTATCTGGTGACGGGAAGTCCAGGTGTGACTGAGCGCTGTGTCATGCCGGCGACCTGCTCCTGAGTCCGGCCCGGACGAAACGTGTAATAGCCCCCGACAACCAGAAACCATAGGAACGCCAGGATCTGAGCGGGTGTCGACGCTGCGCCGACAGGCACCGACGCAACTACCCCCAGCCCTATCACGACACCGGCCCAGCCCCGAGGATCAATTGTTGGAGCGCAGACAAGGTCCACCTGGTCCATTCGTCGAGTGACCAATCGCGCGCGGCAAACCGCCGGAACATCTCGGGGCTGTCGAGGACGAACACAATATCGGTCGCCTTGTCGACATCCAGGCCCGCGCGTAAGCGACCGACTGCTGCGACCCTCTCTAGCAGCAACCTCATCCCTTCGCGCCGAGACCGGATGAGGGCCTTCTGGGACTCGGCCACCGAAGGCTCCACTGCCGCCGCCTCCTCGATCGCCCGGCTGATCGGGCTGAGGCGGCCGATGATGTCTCCCCCGCCGGTGACCAGCAGTTCGAGGATTCGCCCCGGATCATCGCTGGACTGAGCCTCCTGATACCACGGACGTAGGCGAACTGGCGTGCTCTCAGCAGTCCCCGCGGACGCGAACGACACGACCTCGCGCATGAGATCGGGTTTCGTGTTGAACGAGAAGTACAGCGTTTGCGTAGCGACTCCCGCCCGGGCTGCGATGGCCTGCATCGTGGCCGCCGAATAGCCGCTCTCGGCGAAGGTGGCGTAGGCCGCCTCCAACATGCGTCTCCGGGTCTCGATTGCTCGCCGCCGGCGCGACGCGGCGGGCGATCCGGGCTTGACAGCGGACATTTCTCTGGTAATAATACTGGATGTCATTACTAGAAAGTACTTCTAGTAAGTCCTTCCAGTGAATGAGGAGATAGCCATGGTGGCCCACGAATCGACTGAGACCGCCAACTACTCGCCGCTTCGATTGGCGAGCAAGGACCTTCCCGGAATCGAGGTGCTGCCGGGGATGTCTTGGTTCGTCGGCGCCGACCGGCGTGCCGGCGCGCAGCATCTGTGGATGAGCCGGATCGTCATTCATCGCCAAATCGGGGTGTCGCCGGTGCACCACCACGCCGAAAGCGAGGCTGCCATTTATGCCCTGCGTGGAAGGAGCGCGTACTTCTTTGGTCCCGAGTTGCGAGAGCGAATCGATCTCGAAGAGGGCGACTTTCTTTTCATACCGGCCTGGGCCATACACGCCGAGGCAGTGCTGTCGGCCGACCCCGTCGAGATCATCATGGCGCGATCGACCTCCTCTCCAAAGAGCGTCAACCTGCCTGACCTGACGGTGCCGAACGAGATCCTCCAAGCCGCAGGCCTAGCGACGGCATGAGGTCGCGAAGCGAAATTTGGCGTAGACGGGTGGCGGATTGAGACGGACAAACGTATGTGTAGCCCGCAACGAGTGAAGCAGGTCAGCCATAGCGCCGGCCGCCCGACTCCCATGTTGAACCCCGACCTTCTACGGTCTCACCTCGACGAACCCGGCCGCGTTGAAGGCGCCGTCGAACGCCAGCGCCTCACGGATCCGGCGCCGCCGCATCACGGCAAAGCTGGTCGCATCAACGAAGGAATACTCACGCTCTGCCCGGGATCGCAGCCAACGCCATGCTTCAGCTTCAGTGGACTCGTCAACGTGCACAACCTCGACGTCCTTGAGCGCCCCCAATCGGTCGATGAAACCAACTGCGGCAGCGTGCCCTGAACGGCGACGAATAATGGCCCACGTTTCCCCGACAACGTGGGTGGTGGTGACTACGCGGCCGACTCCACGCGCCACCAAAGCCCTTGCCTGCCCATGCCGGCTGTCCCGCCGCTCCTGAAGTCCGAACCAGAAGCTGGTGTCCGCGAACCTCACCGATTCCGGTGGTAAACGACGGCATCGAGGTCCTCAAACGGACCATCGTCCAGCCACCCGGTAAGAGCCTCCCAGGGATCCTTGGCTGGGCGTCCGTCGACCGCCAGCTCGCGCGCCAACGACTCCCGAATGAGCGCCGCCTTCGATAGCCCTCGCCGCGCTGCCTCGGCCTCAGCCGCGTTGTCCAGCGCCTCATCGATGTGGATTTGAATTCGCCTCACACGACCAGTATACACACCGTCGATGCGGGAGGTGTGTACTGGTAGCCCCGGCGGGATTCGGTCCGACAGCTACGAAACCGCGGCTGACCTTCCGCTGAAGCGTGACGTGCTGAAGTGTCGGTCTGGCCAGTGCTTCAACGTCGTGGCAGCTCGCTTCCCAGTCCCGCCTCCCGCGCCCGCACGATCGCCTCGGCGCGATCGGCGAGCTGCAGCTTGCTGAAGATGTTCGAGACGTGGTTCCGGACGGTCTTTCCGCTCAAGAACAGCCGGCGCGCAATCGCATCATTGGAACGGCCCTGGGCTATCAGGTGAAGGACCTCTCGCTCCCGCTCGGTCAGCTCCGGAAACGGCACCACCGGCCGGAGTAGACGCGGCGAGGCGAAGTAGGCCAGAACACGGCCCGCGATACTCGGTCCGAAAACGACCTCGCCCCGGCTCAGCGAGCGCATGGCATCAAGGATCTGCTCCGGGTCGGCGTCCTTCAGCAGGTAACCCCGTGCGCCTGCCCGCATGGCGGCGAAAACAGAGTCGTCGTCGTCCAGCATCGTGACCACCAGCACCGCCATGTGCGGAGACTCGGCAACGATCCTGCGGGTAGCTTCGACACCGTTGAGACCGGGCATGTGGAGATCCATCGCAATCACGTCGGGGTGAAGCTCAGCCGCGGCGGCGATCGCCTCCTCACCGGTAGATGCCTCGCCCACCACCTCGACACCATCCGCTCCGGCGAGGACGGCGTGGAGACCGCGTCGGAACACCGGGTGGTCGTCGGCAATCAGCACTCGCAAAGCCGTCACCTGGTTACAGGATCGATTGGTAGGCACGCGAGAACTCGGGTCCCGCCGCCGTGGGCCGCCGTCACCACGCAGCTTCCACCCAATTCCTCGGCGCGTTCGCGCATGGAGCCCAGGCCGACTCCCGGCACGACGTCTTGGGAGAGCCCTTGCCCGTCGTCCGTCACCTCCACCGTGAGCCCGCCATTCAACGCCAGGCGGACGTCGCATCGGTGCGCTCCGGCATGCCGGGCGGCGTTGGTGACAGCCTCCAGGGCGATCCGGAACGCCGCGACCTCCACCGCAGCCGGCAGCTCTTCGAGTTCTCCGGTCGCGCTTACGGTCACGTGCAGATCTGAGTTATCCGCGGAGTAGCGCGATACCTGCTGTCGGAGGGCTTCGACCAATCCGAGATCATCAAGGTTCCGAGGACGAAGGCCACGGGCCAGACGGCGGATGTCGGTGACGGCGGATCGGAGCTCGTCGGCCATGCCGGCAAGCGCCTTGTCCGCGGCGGTAGGGTCCCGCGCGACCTGCTGCCGGGCGGCCTGAATGCCGAGTGTCACCCCGGCCAGGGTCGGACCCAGACCATCGTGCAGTTCGCGACGCAGGGTTCGGCGTTCCTCCTCGGTTGCCATGACGACCCGCTCGTGGGCCTGGCGAAGCTCGACCGTTACCTGGGCTGCGCGCACCGCTGCCGCAACGTGGCCAGCGAGGTCCTCAACCAGTCGCCGCGGCGCTTCTTTGCTTAGGACCAGATCCCCCACTCGCTCGAAAGCATGCACGAGCGGTACTGCGATTTCGGCGCCGGTTGGTTCCCCGTGCTGCGCGGCGACGCCGCCGTCAGTGAGACGAACGCCGACGTAAGGTAGGCGCAGGGTGGCGGCCAGTGTGTCGACTGTCGCCTTCAGCATCGCCTCCGGGCCGGCGCTTGCTTCGAGGCGTCTTGCGAGAGCGGTCACTGTCGCGTAGGGGTCTCCCCTCTCCCCGTACATCACCCGGTTGACCGCACGCTGAAGGCCAGCTCGGAGGGGCGCGAAGAGGACCACCACGACACCGGCCGCCAAGAGGCTGGCTGCCGGTCCGAAGCGGACCTGGAAGGCCGCTGATGCGACCGCGACCGCGGCGGCGTAGATCGCGATGAGGCTCGCGCTGAGTGCGACGTAGACAAGCGCTCGATTGACGAAGCGATCGGTCTCATAAAGCTCGTGCCGTGAAATGGCAGCCCAAATCGTGATCGGCAGCCCGACCCCAAGTAGCGCGGCCCGAGCAAGAGAGCGACCACAGGGAGCCAGGGCAGATGTAGGAGAGCCGAGACCCCCGCGACCGCGAGAATCATGACGCTCACACCTCCCGTCGCCGTAAACCAGCTCAGTTGCCGCCGCTCCACGCCCGACGCCCGGCGCGTGCGAATCGCCAGTCCGGTGATTGCGAGCGCGAGCGCGACGACGCCCGCCGCGTGGCCGAGTTGCACCAAGCTAGCCGGCATCAGCGCGGGCAGCCACAGCGGCGCCAGCGGGTTGGCCGCCTGACTGTGCTCCCCCGCGTAGACGCTCTGTGAAGCCGCTTGGCCCGCGATAGCGACCAGGGTTGCAACTGAGGCGAAGACGGCAAGAGCGCAGGACCGGCGTCCCGCTAGCCGGCCAAAGGGAAACGTCAGCACGATCAGGGTCAACGGCAGCGGCATCATCAGCTCGCCGCTGACGGCGGAGATCAGGGCGGCGGCCGTACCGGCAGGCAGCGAGCCGGGCGCCGACTCGAAGGTATGCAACGACCATTCGAAGGCCGCCGTGTGCACGACAACGGCCAGGCTGAAGGTCAGGCACAGCCACCCGACGGCGTTCGATGGACGCCGCAGACTGACCAGCAGACCCACCATCGCCCAGGCCACGACAGCGACGGGCAAAACGATGCCCCAGAAGCCAAGGTCAAAGGCGAGCGACTCTCCAGACGCCGTCGCCAGCGAGGCGCGCGCGGCGCTTAGCTGGAGGCCGACCAGCCAGGCGGTCCATAGAACCATGGTCGCGCTCCAGAGACCCCAGGCCGCCGTGGCTCGCTTCATCTCGCATAAGGCGAACCAACACTACCCGCGGGCATCGATCCTGTCAGGGCGTGCCACCAGATAGATCCCGGCCGAGAGCAGCCAGACCAGGTAGACGACGAACACAAGGAGGCCACCGACGCCGGCTGGTTCGAAATAAATCGCGGCGAACTGAACCACGAAGCCGCCGAAGCCCAGGATTATGGGAACCCAGGCCAGGAGCGGAGGCAGCAATCGACCACGCAGGGCCACCGCACCGAAAACCGGGCCAAAGATCAGGGTTGCAGTGTTGTCCATGGCCCTGACGCCCGGGGTCATGTAAAAGAGTGCAGCCACCGACTGGGCATCACCACCGTGGCGCGCCAGCTGCACATCCGCGAATGTGGCGGCGACGGCCAACGCATCGAGCGAGACCAGAACCGCCACCGACGTGATGGCGAGGATGGACAGGGACCGATCGACAGATCGCCGAGCCACAATCACCACGAACGCAAGGAACAGCATCTGTCCGATCTGGTCGATGAAGGATCCGGCGTCGTACTGGGTTCCGTACGTGCTTACAGAGTTGGCGATGCGTTGGACGGACTGGCCTGCAAGCTGCGCCAGGTTTCCAGCGAACACGAGGTTCGCGATCAGCGGAAATAGCACGCCTCCAATCGCTGCGAGACCGGCCAGTCGCCCAGGCGTCATGCCGTATATCACGGCACCAGGAGGATTCGAAATCGTCGCTTTCATTCATTTGACCTCTGTCTTGCCATGCGCCCGTCGTAAGGAGCGCTATGGCGACACGCTACGGCTGGCCAGCGAGCCCGTCATGGGAGCAGCGTCCCGAATCCGATCGGGACTTACGCTCTCGGGGGCTCGACCACTCCTGCGGCGGTCGTCGACGGACATGACGTTTAGACTCGGGCCAGCTTATGAACGAACCAGCCGAAGGGGAGCTCGGCGCAGCACTGACTCAGTTGGTGGCCACTCTGGAACGTGTAAGCCTGGATTGCATTCAACCAGGAGATCGTGACCTCGTGGAGCGGGCAATGCTTGCAGCCAGAACCGCGCTCGAGCGAGCTACGTCCCGAGCCGAGCCATTCCCCCAGGAGGACTGAGGCAACTCCAAACCCTGAACCCGAGGACGACCTCTGTGACCGCTTGAAAGTTTCGTAGGCATAGCCCCGGCAGGCATAGCCCCGGCGGGATTCGAACCCGCGATCTCAGCCTTGAGAGGGCTGCGTCCTAGGCCACTAGACGACGGGGCCACGATTTACCGGCTGGTGGGCGGCGTTGGGTTTGAACCAACGACCTCTTGCGTGTGAGGCAAGCGCTCTCCCACTGAGCTAGCCGCCCCAATGGGTCCTCAATTCTACCCAAGCCTTAGCATCGTTCTTTGATGGCTGCCTCCGATCCCACGCCGCTGGCCCAGCGTCGCTGCGTCCGCTGCGAGCCCGGCACGCCCCCGATCGATCCGTCCGAGGTTCCGGCCCTGCTCGCCCAGCTGCCCGGCTGGGCGCTCGAGGAGGCGGACGGCCACCAGGTCCTGACCCGAACCTTCAAGTTCAAGGGCTTCATGCCGGCCGTCGACTTCGTCAACCGCATCGCGCCCATCGCGGAGGCCGAGGGCCACCACCCCGACCTGCTCGTCGGCTGGGGTTACGTCACCGTCCGGCTCTGGACCCACGTCGCCGGCGGGCTCACGGACAACGACTTCATCCTCGCGGCCAAGGTCGATCAGGTCGAATCGCCAAAGTCTTAACAGGATGGGCGTGGAATTGTCGTACTGCGGGTGATAGCTTCAGCCGACTCGTGAGTTTCATCGTCTGCTGGCTGTTTCATCGTCGCGAGAGAGAGGTTCTGATCCCCGGGATCCTGCCTGGAGGCCTGGACGCGGTCGTCTTCTGCTGGCGCTGCGACCGCATGCGTGGCCGGGCCGTCCGGGTGCTCCAGCCGAACGCGATCCCCTCGCACTAGCGCCGGCCCCGGCGGCCTAGCGCCCTAGCACGACCGTCGGGTAAACGGCCGGGATCTGCGTCGCGTGCGGAAACTCGCGCGCCGCCTCGTCCCGAAGCGGGATGTCGATGGCCCAGCTCACCACCACGACGACGTCGCAGCCGGACAGCTGTGAGGCCGACGTGACCACCGTGAAGCCACTCGCCCTGTACGCGCCGAGGACCTGCTCGTCGCTGTGGATCAGGCAGACCCTCTGCCCCGCGGCTTCTGCCGTCGAGACCACCTGCGCCGCCTCGCGCAGCGCCAGCGGGTCGGCCGTGTAGTTGGGGAGCTCGCTGACCGCGGCCGCCGCCGCCCCCAGCACCACGACCGGCGCCAGCACCTTCCAGCGCTTGACGGCCGTTGCGAGCACGTAGGCGGAGCCCGGGAGCAGGAAGATGAAGAACCGGGGATACAGGTAATAGGGCTCGACCACGAGCCACAGCAGCCCCGCCGCCGCGACCACGAGACCAAAACCCGCCCAGAACAACGGCTCCTTGCGCACGGCCCACAGGCCAAGGCCCGCCACGGCGAGCCAGAGCCCGAGCGCCAGCAGGGATGGCGCTCCGAGCAGGTAGAAAAGCAGGTCGCGAGGAAACGTGGGGTCGAACTGCTTGGGCAGAAAGCCGTGCTGGGTGACGTCGACCCAGAGGATGTAGCCGTTGGCGACGACGGCGATGATCCCGGCCAGGACCCACGCCGGCAGCAGCCGCCGAAAGTCCGGCCACGAGCGCCTGACCAGCACCCACAGCACGTGAGCCAGAAGCACGAGGCCCGAGAACACGTGGGCGGCCATGGCCAGACCAAGGAGCGCGCCATAAAAGACGAGGGCTCTCCTGGTGCGGAGGGGCGATCTGAAGAAGAGAACTGTGGCCGCGAGGGCGCAAAGCGCGGCCAGGCTGTAGCCGCGGAGGTCGCGGCTGTTCTCGACGAACATGGGGTTCGTGGCCAGGTACAGCCCCGCGGAAACCCCCGCCGCCAATCCAAACCGCGAGGCCAGCACGGATGCCGCGATGCCGACCGTTCCGCCCCCGGCAAGCGCCGGCAGGAGCCGGTAGACGACCTCGCTCCTGGTCCCGGTCACCGAGTAGATCACGTGGCTGATCAGCGACACCAGGACGTGATCATTGCCCGCGATCTGCGCCAGCGGGATCGTCGGCTGCTGCGTGCTCACGGCGAAGGCGTCGAGCAGTGACGGGGTGGCGATGAAGTTGGCAAAAGTCACAGCCGAGTCGTATCCGAATACGCGTCCGGACCCGATCAGGTATGCCGCCGCGGTGGCGGCGCCCAGCGCGAGGCCGACGAGCTTCGGTTTCAGGCGGGTCGGGCGGTGGTAGCTTGCACGGCGTCGACCTCGGGCTCGATCTCCTCGCCGGTGTAGGCGGAGGCCTGCAGGCGGAAGAGCCGTGCATACCGGCCGCCGAGCGCCATCAGCTCCTCGTGCGTACCTTCCTCGACCAGCCGGCCGTGCTCGAGGAAAACAATGCGATCGGCGCGACGCACAGTCGAGAAGCGGTGTGAGATGTAAACGGCGGTGCGCCCGTGCGTGAGCGTCCGCAGGCGCTCGAACAGGTCGTACTCGGCCTGGGCGTCAAGCGCTGACGTCGGTTCATCCAACAGCAGGATGCGCGCGTCCTCGCGCATGAACGCCCGAGCCAGGGCGACCTTCTGCCACTCCCCGCCCGACAGGTTGACTCCGGCGTCGAACCACTTGCCGAGAGCGGTGTCGTAGCCGGCCGGCAGATTGGCGATGAGCTCGTCCGACCCCGCTTGCCTGCTGGCGCTGACGACCGCGTCGCGGTCCGTGATCTCCGCAACACTGCCGAGTCCGATGTTCTCGGCCGCCGTCGCCTGGTAGTCGACGTAGTCCTGGAACATCGCGCCGATGTGCGCGCGGAGTTCGTCAGGCTCGAAGTCCCGGATGTCGACGCCATCGATGAGGATGCGGCCGGCGGTGGGGTCGTACAGCCGGCAGATGAGCTTGAAGAGAGTGGTCTTGCCGGCGCCGTTGCGGCCGACCACAGCCAGCGTCTCCCCCGGCTTGATCGTGAACGAAAGGTCGGTGAGCGCCTGGTTTTCCGTCCCCGGATAGGTGAAGGTGACGTTCTCAAACCGAATCTCACCCCGAAGCGGTTCTGGCATCGGAACCGGCGCCGGCTTCACCGGCATTGTCGGCTGTTTGCTCATCAGCTCGGTGAGGTTGTTGAGGTACAGGTTGTGCTCATACATCCCGGTGAAGCCGCCGAGGATGCTCTGGATAGAGTTCTGCACCTGCGTCGCAGCCTGTACGTAGGCGACGAGCGCGCCGATCGACAGCCGGCCGGCGACTGCCTGCAGCGCGATGTACAGGTACGTAAACGAGGCGACGATCGTGCTGACGTTGCCAAGCGCGAAACCAGTCATGTACCGCCGCACCAGCTGCGAGCGCTGCGTGTCGTAGAAGACCTTCGCGATCAGCCGGTAGCGGTCGATGAAGAACTGGCCGAGGCCGAACAGCTTGACCTCTTTTGCAAAGGTGTCGGTGGTGACCAGGCTGACCATGTACGTCATGCGGCGGAGCAGGCGCGAGCCCCAGCGCGCGATGTTGTAACCGCGCCATCCGTACCGCGTGTCGGCGATGAATGCGGGGATGGGCGATGCCAGCGCGAGCAGGGCGAGTATCGGACTGACCGCGACCAGGACCGCGACCATGGTCACGAACGTGAGCAGCGTCTGAAAAAGGCCGAACGCGGTGGCGATCATCAGCACCGGCCGGTTGATCGAATCGTTCTGGGCGCGCCGCAGCAGGTCGTAAGAAGCAGCGTCCTCATAGAACGGTAGGTCCAGCGACGCCGCTTTCTCCATGACCATGAGCTGAATGCGCATCGATACCGAGTTCTGGAGCAGCTGCTGGCTGATGTTGCGCAGCGTGTTCAGCAGTGCGCTCAAGGCGAAGATCACAAGCTGCAGGACCGCGAGGAAAAAGATCATCCCGGTCACGGAAAACGTCAGGTGCGGGAGCCACGGGACACCAAGGTTCGACAGCACAAGGCGGTCGGCCAGGTGGCTCTGATGGACGTCGATGCCTTGCTTTACCGCGTTGGTCAGCATCAGCGTCAGGCCTACCGAGATGGTCGGAATGAGGCCCGACAGCGCGGTCGTGACGAAAAGCCCGATGGTGGTCGGCCGGCTCGCCTCCCAGACCAGGCGGAGGACCTGCGGCAGGGCGGCGGTCGTGCCGGCAACCGACTGCTTCAGGCTCTCCCAGCGCCCGCGGAGGTCTTTCGGGCCTTCGGGCTGCTGCGGTGGCTCGAGCGTGGGATCGCCGGTCAGCCCGCTGTTGGCGGGGCCTGACTCGGGGTTGCCCCGGCGCCGGCCGAAACCCCCCCACCAGATCACGGGCCCGTGCGAGCCCGGCGGCATCATTCCCATGGGTCTAGGAGCTTACCGGTCCACTCATTCGTTGCTGGCCACTTGCAATGTAATCGTGTAATCACTATCGTCAATTCCATGGATGAAAAAGAGTTCGGTTCGATCAAGGGTTGGTTTGCCGGAAGGCTCCCAGACGGCTGGTTCGAGGGAGTAGAGGTCACGATCGAGGACGACCAGATCGTGGTCATCGGGGCGCTGCCGGAGAAGGATCTGCCGGCCACATCCGGCCCGGAGGAGAAGGAGGGCGCGGCCGCGGGCCGCATCGCCCGTTTCCGGGACGAGACGCGCGGGGACCGCATCGGCATCGCCCAGGAGGCGGAAGAGCGCTTCCACAAGTTCGTCACGTGGGGCGCCAAGCTCGGCGGCGTCACCAAGCGCTTCAACCCGGGGGGCGGCGGGCGTGCTTCGGGCGGGCGGACGATGATCGGCCGGCGATGGCGTTGGCGCCGCCGGCACGGCCAGGGCCAGGGCGTACCGGCCGAGGGCTCGACGTCTACGTCGCAGGTCTTCTAGACACGGCGGAGTACATCGCGCCGAAGTAGCGGCTGGGGACGGTCGCGAGCAGCGCCGTCCCCACCAACCCCGCGTCCGCCGCCATCGATTTCCACGTCTCGAACGAGAAGGGATGCGGCACCCACGGATTGCCGCGATCCGTCGAGTACTCGACGACGACCAGTGGCGCTCCGGGCTTGAGCATCGCCCGCACCGCCAGCAGCACCGGGCGCTTGTTACGCACGAAATGCAGTGAGTTAGCCATGACGACTCCGTCGAGCTCGCGCAGGTCCAGCGGCCTCGTGAAATCGGCAACGCGCGTCTCTATGCCGCGTCCGATCGCGCGGAGGGCGCGCGCGTCTTTATCGACAGCCGTGATGTGCGCCTCAGGTCCGAGAAGGTCGGCGAGCGCGAGCGTGAACGCGCCCTCGCCCGCGCCCAAGTCCCCCCAGCTGCCGCCACGCGCGGTGACCGCCGGTTTCAGCAGACCTACGAGGTCAGCGTGATCCACGGATCTTGTCGACGCGCTCACGCACGCGCGGGATCACGTCTTCTGCAAACTTGCGAAGGTGGCTGGGTGGGTCCTCGCCGTCCTCGGGCAGCATGAAGGTGTCCATGCCGTGCTCAGTCGCCAGCGCGACCAGGACGTCGACCGTTTCGTCACCGGGATACAGACCGACGTTGAGCACTCGGCGGATTGCCTGCGGGTCGCGCCGCGCCGAGCGTGCCGCCTTGTCGATGCGCTCATTCGCCGCGGTGAGATCGGGCGGCTTCAGGTAACCAAGCGACGGCACCCAGCCGTCGGCGAGCCGGCCGATGAGGGACAACATGCGCGGCCTGTACGCGCCCACCCAGATGCCAACGCCGTGCGCGGGCGGGGGGCCGGGATGCGCGCCTGCGATCCGATAGTGCTTGCCCTCGAAGCGCACGCTGCGCTCGCTGCTCCACAGCATGCGGATGATCTGGATCGCCTCCTCGAGCGCCTCCACCGATTCGCCGGGCGAGCGGCGTGGTCCGCCATACGCTTCGATCGCGTCCCAGAACCCGCCCGCACCGAGCCCCAGCTCGAAGCGCCCGCCGCTCAGGATGTCGAGCGACGCTGCGGTCTTGGCCAGCGTGGCGGGCGGACGGAGCGGCAGGTTGACGACGTCGGGAAAGAGGGTGACGCGCTCCGTGCGCATCGCCATCGCCGCCAGCAGCGTGAAGGTGTCGTAGAAGCGGCGCTGGTAGGGATGGTCCTGGACGCCGACGAGGTCGAAACCGAGCTGGTCGGCCGCCACGGCGCTTTCGAGCGGCCGCTGCGGGGCGGTCGCGTCGGGAATGACGAAGACACCGAACGCGAGCGGCTTGCCGTAATCCATTCCTTTTCGTTAGAAGAGGAGGATTGCGATCGCTATTTCCGCGCAGAGCGCGACCAGGATGGGCCGCACTGAATTCACGCGCCGGCTGCACCTATGAGCAAGCCGATTCCGTACGTCACGCCGCCAACGATCACGCCGGCCAGCGTCATCTCCAGGCCCGCCGACCACCACTTGCGCAGGGTGAACAGCGACTTCGACGCGCCGACCAGGAAATGCGCGATCAGGGAGACGGCGAAGGCGACGATGACGCCCGTCGTTCCGTGCAGGAAGAAGAATGGTGTGACGGGGACCATCGCCCCGACGAACGTGCTGATGCCGGCCGCGGCGGCGGACTGAAGGGGATCCCCTCCCGCTTCCGCGCCGCCGAGCTCTTCTGAGGCCTGCGCCTGGACCATCGCCTCCGGGTCCTTGGCCACGCGCTCCGCGATCAGGTTGGCCGTCTCCTCGTCGACGCCCTTGAGCTGGTAGAAGAGCGAAAGCTCCTCCTTCTCCTCCTCCGGGTTCTCCTCCACCTCACGACGCTCGCGGGCGACGTTGGCCGCCGCGACCTCGGCCTCCGAGCGCGAGGCGAGGTAGGCTCCGGTCGCCATCGACAGCCCGGACGCCACCGCGCCCGAGAGTCCCGCGGTCAACACGAAGGTCGAGCCGCCGGTGGCCCCTGAGACCCCGGCGACGATGCCGAAAACAGCCGCCAGCCCGTCGTTGGCGCCATAGATCGCGCCGGAGATCCAGCCTGCGCCGGTGCGATGCCAGGTTTCGCGGCCGAGGATGCGGTCGAGGCGGGCTTCGGCGCCGGAGGGGTGTGGCTGGTCCTTGTCGTGCGCGGCCTGCATGGCGTCGAGCGAGCGCGAGTGCGACTGCTCCTCGGTGCGAATCGACGAGAGGACGGCGTCGGTGTCGGGGTCGCCAGTGGTGCGGTGGTAGCGGTCGGTGATCTCCGACTGCTCCGCGGCCTCCATGCGGGCCATGACGCGCGGCACCGGGGCGAGCCTGGCCTGCATGCGCTGCATCCACGACAGACGCACGCCGGCCGGGTCGGGGATCGGGACGCCCAGCTCGCGCAGTCGCTGCTCCACGCGCTCGCGATGGCGACCTTCCGCCTCGGCGATCTGGCGGATGATCTCGGCACGCCGCGGGTCGCGCATGCGCTGGGCGAGGATCTCGTACTGCGCCCGTGCCTCGATCTCGCCGCGCCAGGCGACGAGGAGCCGCTCCTTCGCCTCACCGGCCGGGTCGGCCTTGACCTCAGTCATGCCACCTCGTGCGCCACCGCTTCCACCACCTGCGCCACGGTGTGGATCTCGTCGGCGTTGACAGTGTGCGCCATGTTCGGATAGAGGCGCACAGTCACGTTCGCGCCCATCCGCTTGAGCACGTCGCCTGCCTCGATGACGCGCTCCTTCGGGATGTGCGGATCGACGTCGCTGCAGCCGATGAACGCCGGCGTCCCTTGAAACGACCCCGGATAATCGCGCGGAGTCCCGTCAGGCCCGATCAGCCCGCCGCTGAAGGCGATCAAGCCGCCGTAGCGACGCGCGTGGCGGGCGGCGAACTCGAGCATGAGGCAGGCACCCTGCGAGAAGCCCAGGAGGATGAGCCGCTCGTGCGGCACCTTCGCGTTCACGGTCTGGACCAGCGATTCGAGCAGCCCGAGGGCCGACGAAAGATATGGCTCATTGGTCTCGAGCGGCGCCGTGAACGGATTCGGATACCAGGCGTCGCCGGCCGCTTCGGGCGCCAGGTAAGCGAAGCCCGAGTGCATCAGCTCGGCGCCGACCGTCATGATGTCGGCCGCGCTCGCGCCGCGGCCGTGGACGAGGATCATGGCCCCGCGGGCCGTCTCCAGCGGCTCGCCCGCTCGAAGCACCGGCAGACCGTCATGGGGTCCAGGCATTGCATACAGTGTCCACGATGCCGGTCTTTCATTACTCGAACCCTCCCGAGATCCACTGGGGCGCCGGATCGGTGGCCCACCTGACCGACGAGCTCAAACGCCTCGGAAGCAAGTGGCCCGCGGTCGTCACCACGAGATCGCTCATCGATTCGGTTGCGAGGCTCCCGCTGCACACCAGAGGGCCGGTGACGGCCGTGATCGGCCAGCACTCGCCGATACGAGAGGTGGAAGCGGCCATTCACCAGGCAGACGAGGCTGACGCCGACGGGGTGGTCAGCTTCGGCGGCGGCAGTCCGATCGACGCCGCCAAGATCCTGGCGATGCGCCTTGGCGAGAGGCGCAAAACCCTGCGCGGCACCCTGCCGCATGTCGCCATCCCGACGACGCTTTCGGTCGCTGAGCTCGCGGCCGGGGCAGGCTTCACCGACGTAACCGGCACCAAGAGCGGAATGCGCGATCCGCACCTGCTCCCGGATCTCGTGATCTACGACGCCGAGCTGACGCTCGAGACGCCGATGGAGCTGTGGCTGTCGACCGGCATCCGGGCGCTCGACCACGCAGTGGAAGGAATCCTCGCCGAGGGCCAGCATCCCTTCAACGACGTGATGGCGTTCGAAGCGATCCGCCGGCTGTTCAGGACCCTG
>Ga0207646_10004273_pt1 | contig 15595 bp, 15 predicted proteins | sample KBSK5502metaG_FD_184343 | JGI IMG/M metagenome (GOLD analysis project Ga0207646, IMG submission 184343) | Corn, switchgrass and miscanthus rhizosphere microbial communities from Kellogg Biological Station, Michigan, USA - KBS K5-50-2 metaG... | ecosystem: Host-associated > Plants > Roots >... | reverse complement strand
TGATCTCGAGCTGCTCTTGATATCGGCTTTGCGCAATTTTCGATGCAGTCGCCATTCGTGGAGTTTCCCAAAACCGGATCGCGTGCCAGCAACCGCCTGATGGACGAGATGGATCGGCCGCAATCCCGTCATCAAAATCAAACTCGCGACGTATATCGCGCTCAGAAGGATGATTGAACCGACTCTGCCCATCGAGGTCAGAAGCAGCGTCTTGCCGAAGAAATAACCGACCCAGCCGCCGGCGCCTTGAATATTAAATAAGCGTTTCCAGCCTTGGAGATGACTGGTCTGCAATTGGAAAAGACAGGCGCCGGATGCGACGAACAGGATCATCCACGGCAGTCGCGCGATGAGGCGCATGCTGGCGTGAAATAATTTGGCCGCGCCGAAGAAGAGAAACGCGCCCGCTAGAAAATAGGATGCGGCGCCCAAGGTGAGATAACAAAATCCGGCAATGATCGCGCCGAACGGACCGATGAAATTCTGCGCCGGTTTGTTTGGCGGCGAAAGATAACTCCACGGGACCCACGACGGCAGATCTTTCGGATTATAGGAAATCAACGCGAGGAAGAGCAACGTTCCGACGCCGAGCAAAATGATGGCGACGACTTCGTTCCAAGCGCTGTTTTTTGAGCTGCGGGACACCGGCGATCGTCATACTAATGCTGCAAGCGCGGCGTTTAGCAACAGGGCGATCTTATTTCTCGTGCTCATGCTCATGATCGTAATCGAATTCAGCCGAGCACGAGCATGATTACGGGCACGAGCACGAAATGATTCTTGCGCAAAGCGCGCATGCCCGATTAGTTTGCGGCGCGCTATGCATTTTGGTTTTCGCGAAATCGTTGCCGTTATCTCGGCGGCGGCGGTAATTTTCTCCTGCTCGTGCGAAAAACATCACCTCGGCGAAGATCCGGAAGCGCAGCGGGAAAAAACGAATGTTGAAAGCGCCACTGAAGAAAATCCCGGCGCAACAAGCGAAAGATCGACATCGACAAGCCTAACCGCATCGCCAACCGCGGTAGAATTTTTCCCCGAAAGCTCGCCGACTCCTTAACAAGACACGATCGGTTCATGGCCAAAACCAAGTATCTGACCTCGCCGCCGAAGATCAGCACCTGGCCGCCGGGCGTTCCTTACATTATCGGAAACGAAGCGGCCGAGCGTTTCTCTTATTATGGAATGAATTCCATCGTCGTGATTTTCTGGACGACGTTCCTTCACGACAAGGCGGGCAACTTGGCCCTGATGGGACCGGAGCAGGCTGATGCTTGGTACCATACTTTTGTGTCGGCGCTTTATTTTCTGCCTCTGGTCGGCGCGATCCTGGCCGATTCGCTCTTTGGAAAATTTTGGGTCGTCTTCTGGTTATCGATCGTCTATTGCGCCGGACATGCCACGCTCGCCCTGATCGGGACGTCGGTCGCGCACACGATTTCTCCGGTCGCTTTGTCAGGCATCGGACTTTTTTTAATCGCCCTCGGGGCCGGCGGGATTAAGCCGTGTGTTTCGACGAACGTCGGCGATCAATTCGGCGAAACGAACAAGCATTTGCTGCCGAAGCTCTTTAACTGGTTTTATTTTTCCATTAACGCCGGCTCAGCTTTGTCGACGATTTTAATTCCGTGGCTCCTTGAGCCCTACCAAGCGGATCCGGCCGGCTTGATTGCAAAATTGCCACCGTCGGTGGTGACCTTTATGGAGAGTCCGCGACTTCATAGTCCCGACATCGCTTTCGGCTTGCCCGGTATCTTCATGGCTATTGCGACAATCTTCTTTTGGGCCGGCCGAAAAAAATTTGTTCATATCCCACCGGTTGGCTTGCGCACTTACACCCGGGAAATTTTCAACAAACAGACGGGCAAAGTTATCCTTAACATTTTAATTCCCGTTCCTTTCGTCGCCATGTTTTGGGCGCTGTGGCAGCAAAATTTTTCCTCTTGGATCGTTCAGGCGAAATCGATGGATCGACATCTCTTCGGGGTCGAATGGCTTCCCGAACAAATCCAGACGGTGAATCCGCTTTTCATTTTGATCATGCTGCCGCTGTTCTCCTACTGGCTCTATCCGTTCGTAGAAAAATTTGTGAAGCTAACGCCGCTTCGGAAAATCGGTGCCGGACTCTTTGTCACCGCGGTGTCGTTCTTCATTGTGGCGATGGTGCAGACGCGAATCGATGCCGGTGGGCGGCCCGGCATTATGTGGCAGGTTTGGGCGTTCGTCGTTTTAACCGCAGGCGAGACGCTGGTTTCGCCAACGCATCTTGAATTTTCCTACACGCAAGGCCCGGTGAAATTGAAGTCCTTGATCATGTGCACCTATTTGCTCGCGATCTCGCTCGGAAATCAGTTCACCGCCGCAGTGAACTTCTTCATTCAAAATCCGGACGGTTCGGTGAAATTGCACGGTACCAGTTACTTTATGTTCTTCGTCTGGGTGATGTTGGGAACCGCGGTCGTCTTCGCGATCGTCACTCCGTTTTATAAGGGGCGGACGTACTTGCAGGACCAAACCAAAGTTACCGGCGAAGCGGAGCCGGAAATCGGGTTTGCCGTTCAGCCCGAAGCGTAGAAAAAATCAAAATGAAAATAATTAGTCTCGCAGTCGTGTTGTCTCTGCCGTTGTCGATCTTCACCGCGAAGGCGAATCCGAAAGACGGCGAGTTCGAAAAGATCGCAATGGATTACATCGAGAATTATCTCGCGGCCCATCCAGAGCACTCGACCGAGCTCGGGGATCACCGCTTCGATGGGAACGTAACCGATTATTCCGCTGAAGCCCGGGCGCGCACGTTGGCCAAAGCCAGGCAAACGCGGGAAGCGTTGCAAAGATTCGAGGACTACAAGCAGCTCACCGGCCCGAACCAGGTTGATGTCCGAATTCTGCGCGACAACATCGATTACGAAATTTTCCGCTTGGAGGAATTACGTGAAGCGGAGTGGAATCCTCTCCTTTACAATCAAAGCCTCGCCAACAGCCTTTACGTTTTAGTCGCCCGCGATTTTGATTCCGCGGAGAAGCGCATTCCAAATTTGTGTCAGCGCTTGGAGAAAATTCCGGGCGTCATCAAACAGGCCGAGAAGAATCTGCAGCATCCGCCGCGCGTTTACACCGAAACGGCGATCGAACAGATTCAGGGCGCGGTCAATTTGGTCCGCAACGGTCTCGACCCGTTATTGAATCAGACGCCCCAGTCGAAAAAGGATCTCGCTCCGATTCAGGAGAAAACCGCCAAGGCGCTCGAAGATTACAAAAAATGGTTGCAGGACGATCTGCTGAAACGTTCCGACGGTAATTTCCGCATCGGCGCGGACAAGTTCCGGAAGAAATTGCACTTTGCTCTCGCCTCCGATTTATCGATGGAGGAAATCAAGAAACGCGCGGAGGCCGATCTCGCGCAAACGCAGCAGGCGATCTATGAAACGGCCCTGCCGTTCTATAAAAAATATTTCCCGGACGCCGATGAGAAAACGTTAGCCGACAAAAAACAAGTCACGGCCGCTGTACTGAAAAAATTGGCCGAGCAACATCCGAACGACGAAACGGTGGTGGGTTACGCCCAGAAGATTGTCGCCGAGGCGACCGATTTTGTGAAAGCGCACAACCTCGTGGCGGTTCCGACGCAAGCCCTTGACGTGATCGTCATGCCGGAGTTCAAGCGCGGCCAGGCCATCGCGTATTGCGATTCATCCGGACCGCTCGAGAAAAACGGGAAAACTTTCTTCGCGGTCGCGCCCACGCCGAACGATTGGCCGCAGCCCCGGAAGGAATCGTTCTTCCGCGAGTACAACAACTTCATGGTGCGCGATCTCACCGTCCACGAAGCGATGCCCGGACATTATTTGCAGCTCTGCCACTCCAACGAATTCCGCGCGCCGACATTGGTCCGCGCAATTTTCCAAAGCGGACCGTTCATCGAAGGTTGGGCGGTTTATGGCGAACAGGTGATGGCGGAGCAAGGCTATGGCGGAGCCGAAGTGAAAATGCAGCAACTCAAAATGCGCCTGCGCGCGATCGCCAATGCTATTCTCGATCAAGGCATTCACGCCGGCGACATGACCGAGCAACAGGCAATGGATTTGATGATGAAAGAAACTTTCCAGGAAGAAGGCGAAGCCGTCGCGAAATGGAAACGCGCGCGCCTGAGCTCAGCCCAGCTCTCAACTTATTTCGTCGGCGTCAGCGAACATCTCGATCTGCGCGCGGCCGCGCAGAAAAAATTCGGGAAAGATTTCGATCTCAGAAAATATAACGACCAAGTGATTTCCTACGGCAGTCCGCCGGTCAAATACGTCCGGGAATTGATGGGATTGTAAGATTGACATCGTGCCGAAGCTTGCCACCTGGCTCCGCGAGAAGGATGAAAAATGGTTTCAGCCATTTTTCGCGAAACATCCCGAGATCGAAATCTGCAATGCGCGCGACGAAAAAGTCGATCCCGCAAACGTTCACGGTCTTCTTTTGACCGGTGGGTCCGATATTGCGTCTCAATTTCTAAAGCAACCGGTTCCCGATCCGGGTGTGCTCGAGAAGGATGTCAATCCAGTGCGGGATCGCTGGGAGTTTGCGGCAGTCGATCAAGCGCTCGCGCGTGGTTTGCCGATCCTCGCCATTTGTAAAGGAATGCAGCTTTTCAATGTCGCGCTCGGCGGCACGCTCAAGCTCGACATTCCTGGACACAAACTTCCCGAACAAAAAGATCACGACGTCCAAACGCTGCGCTCTGATTCGAAAGCGACCCACAAGTTCGAGCGAGTGAACAGTTCGCATCATCAAGCGGTTGATTCGCTGGGAAGAAAGATCGAGGTCGAATCCTGGTGCGCGAACGACGACATCATCGAGCAAATCCGCCTCCGGGATTATCCCTTCGCGCTCGGCGTCCAATATCACCCCGAGCGCGGCAAGATTTACGATTCGCTCTTCGAAGATTTTTTCTCGCGTCTGAAGGACGATCGTTAAATCATTAAATCGCTAATTCGTTAAATCCCCGACGTGTCGACGCCGCAAAATACAGTCGCGATCGTTTACGACTACGATCAAACGCTTAGTCCGAGCTACATGCAGGACGAAGTGATCTTTCCCGCGTTCGGAATCGATGGCCCAAAATTCTGGACACGCTGCAGCGAGATGGTGCGCGATCACGGTTACGACAACGAGCTTGCTTACATGAAAGTGTTGCTCGACACGCTCGGGATGGATCGTCCGAAAAATTCCGAATTAAAAAAGCTCGGCGGGAAATTGAATTTCTATAAAGGCCTGCCCGAAATGTTCGAGCAATTTCGCGACGGGCTTCTCACCGCCGAACACAAAGCGCACGGGGTCAATGTCGAGCATTACATTATTTCGTCCGGATTAAAGGTTTTGCTCGATGGCAGCCGCGTCCAGCCGTACGTCCGCGCGATTTTTGGCTGCGAGTTTGACGAAGATAACGAAGGCCGAATCACTTTTCCGCGGCGCGTCATCAGTCACACGCAAAAGACGCAGTTCCTTTTTCGAATCAATAAAGGCCTGCTCGATATGTCGCAGGACGTGAACGATCACATGGAACCCGACATTCGACCGATTCCATTTACGAACATGATCTACATCGGCGACGGGCCGACCGACGTGCCATGTTTCACCGTGATGAAGAAAAACGGCGGCCAGGCCATCGCTGTTTACAATCCGGACGATCCACAACGCGCCGGGTTTCGAAAATGTTACCAGCTCTCAACTCACGCCGATCGGGTCAAACACATCGCGCCGTCCGATTATCGACCGAATACGCACTTGCGTCTGTTGCTGGAGCAAATGGTCGAGGAAATTGCCGATCGCATCGTCGACCAGCGCAAGACCGCGATTGAGATAGGCACGGTCCGCGCGCCAAAACATTAAGACGAACTTTGGAGGGACACGCGCCGTTGTGTCCCTAATTTTTTGAACGTGCTGACGGCGCAGCGCCCTCCAACTCTTTCAAATCAACCGCGCGCTTCAGCGCATTCGAAAAGCTGTTCGGTCCCGCGCTCATCGATTGTCGATCTTGATAAGTAGTCGGAGGTTTGGTCAGGTCGCTAATTTCGAATTCCGGCGGCACGTCGCCCATCACTCGCTGGAAAAATTTCGTCTGCGTTTCTGAAAACGGGAAACAGCGCCAGAGCGCGTGGGAATTCAGTCCGTTATTAAGCGCAGTGCGCGAGACTGTCGATGAAACCGAATAGACGGCTTCGATTTCGGCGAAGTGCCGCAGAAAATATAAATCTGCGACTTCGCGATCGTCTTCGAGGCGAAAATTTTTGAGATCGATTCGTTTTGGTTCTTCTTTCTCCGCCGGATGTGGACGGTAGATCAGCTCGCGGCCCGGATAATTTGCTCGGATGTAATCGAGAGAGCGGTTCAAGTGCGTGACGTAAACATCCGGCTCCAGGTTTTTCACGAGCAGAAACGGGGTTCCAAAAAAAATCACCCGACGATGTCGATCTTGGCCGCCGGTAAGTTTGGTAGAGAAATCGCGCAGCTCGGCGATGCTCGGGAAGCGCGAGGGAATTACTTGATGTTCCGCGCGGGCGGGCAATTCGCCGCCGCTGTTGCTCATGAAAATGATGATGTCGAAAACGTCTTCCGGATCTTTTTGCAAACGCCGCAGCCGCACGCCATCACCGCCGGGATTGATCCTCGGTTTGTAATGAATCGTGCGCTCGATTCTAGCCAGCGGTTCGACCAAACGATTTTGCAACCAACCTGAAGTGGTAAAACGATAACGCGTCCGATCGCCGTGGCGCGTCAGTTCGCCGTAAGCTTTTTGCGACGCGCATAAAATTTTGTAGACCTCCGGATGCGCCGAGAGCGCCGCATTCCCAAGCCCGAGCAAACCGGCGACGCAAAGCAAAACATCTTGGTTAGGATCAATCGGCAACGCGCCGACGCCACGTTGTCGATCCACATTTTCGCGGTAAAGCCGAGGAAGATCTTTCAAACCGCGACACGTTCGGACTTTCGGAAACGCGTGGACTTCCGCAAAACCGCCGACGAATTCCTGCCAGCGCGCGTTTTCCCACCACTTCGATTCCTCGCGAAGCAAATAAATTCCGCCTGGAAATCGCTCCCGCAACGCGTCCGCCGCCACTAGCGCGTTCGGCAACCGGTCCGGCCGCGAAATCACAATCCAAAGTTTTGGCTGCATTGCTAAACTCCGCGCTGAGTCGGCGTCCAGATGAACTTGTGCATCTGAAGTTGAAAACGGACGTCGAGTTTGTCGGCCAGAATCCATTCCACGATCTGGCGCGGATCGATCCGGCCGAAGATGGGCGAAAACAAAACCGCGCGGCAGCGTTTGGTTAAGTCGAACTTTTCTACTTTGTCGCGCGACCATTCGTAATCTTCGCGCGAACCCATCACGAACTTCACTTCGTCGCGCTTGGTTAGGTGATCGATGTTCGACCAGAGATTTTTTTCTACCTCGCCGCTGCCCGGCGTTTTCAAATCCATGATCCGATGCACGCGCGGATCGACTTTGGAAATATCATGCGCACCGCTCGTCTCGAGCAAAACCGTCATTCCCGCGTCGCACAAGATTGACATCAACGGAAACACGTTTGGTTGCAGCAACGGTTCGCCGCCAGTGATTTCGACGAGCGGACATTTGAAACTCGCGACGCGATCAGCGATTTCCTCCAGTGACGTTCTCTTGCCTTCGTAAAACGCGTATTCGGTGTCGCAGTAATTGCACCGCAAATCGCAGAACGTCAGCCGCACGAAAACGCAACGCTCACCCGCCCAGGTGCTCTCCCCCTGGATCGACTCGTAAATCTCATTAATCGTGAGTGTTTTTTGCTCTTCTGTCATTGGACGTTGAGCGTTGAACGTTGGACGTTGAATGTTACTCGTGAAAAACCGGATCGACAATTGTTTCGCCCGGCTACGCGCTTCAAAGCGCAAAGGCTTCATTCCCTACATTTGCGCCGGCGATCCGAACTTGAAGCGCACGGTCGAACTCGTGTTCGCGTTGGAAAAAGTGGGTGCGGATTTGATCGAACTCGGACTCCCGTTTTCCGATCCGCTCGCGGACGGAATCGTCAACCAGCTCGCCGCGCAACGCGCGCTCGCCGCGGGCGCGACGATTGGCGGCGTGTTCGATTGCGTCCGCGGGATCCGCAAGAAATCTCAAACCCCAATCGTTCTCTATAGTTATCTCAATCCAATCTTCCAGTTCGGCGCTGACAAATTTCATCGCGAAGCCGGAGCTGCCGGCGTCGATGGTTTGCTCATTCTCGATCTTCCTCCAGAAGAGGACGTCCCGGAACTTGACCGCTTAAAGCGGTCAGCGGTAGGCGGACCAATTCACATTCGATTGATCGCGCCGACAACGCCGACGGATCGAATCAAGAAAATCGCGAAGAATGCGAAAGGATTTCTTTACTACGTCTCGCGTGAAGGCGTCACCGGCGCGCAAGATTCAATCGCGAGTTCGTTGCCGGAAAAGATCGTTGAGCTTCGAAAACTTTCCGATTTGCCGATCGCGATCGGATTCGGAATTTCGAACGCAAAACAAGCGCGCGAAGTCGCGCGGCATGCGGATGCAATCGTCGTCGGCAGCGCGATTGTCGATCTTATCGCGAAGCACGGCGACAAACCGGCGATGATCGAGAAAGTCAGCGCGTTCGCGCGCCAATTAGCGAGCGCGGTCCACTAAATCCCACATTTCTGCCGCGCTTCGGCAAAATTCGATTTCTTGCGAAGCAAGGAGGCGAGATAAGCGTCGACGATGGGAACGTTGTGAACGCGCGTCAAATTGACCGGCGTTTCGAGTCGCGAAAAAATGGCGTAAGCGATTTTGCTTCGCGGAACTTCTTTCTCACCGTAGCCCATTCCGATGTTGCTCGACCAGAAGCGCACGTATTCACCGTCGGGATGCTGCGCCGTCCCAAGGAAAATCACGGAGTGACCGCTTTCGCGCCGGCCCACGTTGTTGTTCCAAAAAATCTTCATGAAATCGCCCGGCTGCGCCTGCGCGAAATCGCTGAAATTCCGGCCGAGTCCGAGCTCATAAAATAATCGCGCCGTGCCTGGCCCATTCGCGTTCCAGCGGCCCCACACGCCTTCGCCGTCATGCTGATCGCGAATGATAAGCTGATTCAAGGTTGCGAAATCGAGCTGCAACTGGCCGCGATCGCGCAACTCCTCGATTGTTTTAATGAACACCAAATAGGTCGCGCCCGAACAAAAACTCACATACGGCTTCGTCGGGATTACGAAAAATTTGCCGGACTCGAAATGCGCGGCCGATTGCAGCTTGATCTTCGCGAAGTGCGAGACGGAATATTTGCCGCCGCTTGGCATTTTGCGCATTTGTTCCAGAACGAGCGAGTTGTAGTCCGCGGCCGCGGCGTTTTCGGCGATCAGCGTCGCGAAAGATAACCAGATCAGTCTCCGCATCGGTCGGAACTAAACGACAAAACGGCGATTCAGCAACGCCAGGTTAGTTTGCGGGTGAGAAGAGCTGCCGCTAGAATACTGGCAAGATGTTGCGTTTCACCAAGATGAACGGCGCCGGGAACGATTTTGTCATGATCGACAATCGCGACGGCAAAGTTCGTTTGCAGCCGGAGCAAATTGTGCGGATTTGCGATCGGCATCGCGGCATAGGCGCGGACGGAGTTCTTTTGCTCGAGAAAGGATCCAACGGCGCGGATTTTCGAATGAGGTATTACAATCGCGACGGCGGCGAGGCTGAAATGTGTGGAAACGGCGCGCGTTGCTTCTCACGGTTTGCGAACAAGATTGCGAACGCGCCGGCCAAAATTTCGTTTCAAACGCCGGCCGGTCTGATTCGCGGCGAGTTGCACGGCGAACTCGTCACGCTGCAAATGAGTGAGCCGAAAGATTTGCAGCTCGACATGGACCTCGTCGCTAACGGCGCAAAAGAACATGCGCATTTTATCAACAGCGGCGTGTCGCACGTCGTCGTGGCGGTTTCGAAAGTGGACGATGTCGATGTTCGTAAACGCGGTGAAGCGCTGCGTCATCATGAAAAATTCTCGCCGGCAGGCGCGAATGTAAATTTTATCCAGAAAGCTGGGCCGAAAAATATTCTCGTGCGGACTTACGAACGCGGCGTGGAAGATGAGACGCTTGCTTGCGGGACGGGGGTCGTCGCGAGCGCACTGGTTTTCGCCGCGATCGAAAAGGTCGATGGACCGATTAGCGTAACCGTACGCAGCGGGAGCGAACTGAGCGTCGATTTCAAGAGAGCAGGGAACAAGTTTACGAATGTTACGCTGACCGGTCCGGCTGAGTTTGCTTTCGAAGGAACGATCGACATCTGATGTTTCGCGGCACTTTCACAGCGGTCGTCACGCCGTTTCGCGATGGCGAAATTGATTTCGCCGCGTTCGAGAAACTCATCGAGGCGCAGATTGCAGCCGGAATCACTGGAATCGTCGCAGTCGGAACGACCGGGGAATCGCCGACATTGACCCACGACGAAAAACACCAAGTTATCGAGCGCACGATCAAAATCGCAAAAGGTCGTTGCAAAGTAATCGCGGGAGCGGGCACGAACTCGACGCGGGATTCAATCGAAGCGACGAAATTCGCCGAGAAGCCGGGGGCGGACGGCGCGCTGCTCGTCGCGCCGTACTATAATAAACCGAGTCAGGAGGGATTGTTTCGTCATTTCAAGGCAATCGCTGACGCGACAAAGCTCCCGGTCATGCTCTACAACATTCCGGGTCGTTGCGGGGTTGACATTTTGCCCGAGACCGTCCTCCGGCTGGCGGAAAGTTGTCGCAACATAGTGTCGATTAAAGAAGCGAGCGGCAGCGTTGATCGGGTCGCCGAATTGCGGCGCCGTTTGCCGGAAGAATTTACGATTCTAAGTGGCGACGACGGTTTAACATTACCGTTCATGTCGGTCGGCGCGGCCGGCGTTGTGAGCGTGGCCTCGAATTTATTTCCGGCAGAACTCTGCTCGCTGGTGCGCGCGTGTGGATCCGGCGATTTCAAATCGGCGGAAAATTTGCATCGTAGAATGGGACCGCTTTTCAAAGATTTGTTCATCGAACCGAATCCGGTGCCGGTGAAAACCGCGCTCGCCTGGCGCGGTGCGATCTCGTTCGAAGTTCGGCTACCGCTTTGTGAAATGACGGAAGCAAATCAGGCCCGTTTGCGCAAAACGCTCGACGCTTTCGAAAAATCAAAATGAAAAGGCCGGCGCGCGTGGCGCTCATCGGCGCGAAGGGCCGGATGGGTCAGACGATTGTCGATCTTGCCAAGGCCGATCGGAAGATCGAGATCGTCGCGCAATCCGATCTGGGCGATTCAATCGATGCAGCGATGAAAGCCTGCGACGTCGCGATCGATTTCAGCAACGCAAGTTCGATCGACGAAGTCTGTCGCGCGGCCTCACAAAACAAAATAGCTCTCGTGATTGGAACAACGGGACATTCTCCGGAACAACGACAGCTCATCGGAAAGACTGCGAAAACTCTGCCGATCGTTTTTGCTTCGAACTTCAGCGTCGGCGTGAATGCGCTCTTCGCACTGACGAAACGTGCTGCGGAAATTTTTGCTGGCGAGTTCAAGCCGAAAATTGTTGAGACGCATCACACCAAGAAGAAAGATGCGCCAAGCGGGACGGCGAAAACGCTGGGCGAAATTCTGAAAACCGAATTGAAGATCGACATTCCGATCGAATCGATCCGTGAAGGCGACGTCGTTGGTGAGCACACGGTCACGTTTGTCGGGCCAAGCGAGCGATTGGAACTCACGCACAGCGCCGGCAGTCGTGAAATCTTTGCGAGCGGCGCGTTGCGAGCCGCGCAGTGGGTCGTTGGAAAATCGCCGGGCCTCTATTCGATGCAAGATGTGCTCGGCATCGCTAAATGAAGATCGGCATCGCGCTCGGTTCGAATCTGGGCGATCGAATGGCGAACCTGCGCGCCGCGCGAGAGGCGATTGTGGATCTTGCGGCAAACAAATCTGTTCTTGCGTCGCGGACTTACGAGACTGAGCCGGTGGATTGCGAACCTGGCTCGGGAAAATTTCTCAACGCCGTTTTGGAAATTGAATTCGATGGCGATCCGAGCGAGCTGCTCCAAGAACTGATTCGCGTTGAGGAATCGCTTGGTCGCGATCGAAAACACGCGGCCAACGTATCTCGCAAGATCGACATCGACATTCTTTACGCGGACGATTTGGTAATCAGCAACGAGCGATTGCAGTTGCCGCATCCGCGATTGCATCAGCGAAAGTTTGTTCTTCAACCGCTGGCCGATATCCGACCGGAATTGATTTTGCCTGATCAAAAAAAGCCGGTTTCCGATCTGCTCGCGCAGATTCAAGATTCGACTAAAGTGGACTGCTTCGCGGAGAAATGGTGATGGACCTGGTCGAGAAATATCGCGAGATGAAAAAGCACGGCGAGAAAATCACCGCGCTCACAGCCTACGATTATCCGACTGCGCGACTTCTGGACGAGAGCGGGATCGACATCATTCTGGTCGGCGATTCGTTAGGCATGGTGGTGCTTGGCTACGAGGACACGACGCCGGTGACGTTGGAGGAAATGTTGCATCACACCCGCGCGGCTGCTCGCGGCGTAAAGAACGCATTACTCGTTGGCGATATGCCGATCCACACTTTCGACACGCCCGAGCAAGCGGTGGCAACGGCAAAAAAATTTATCGAGGGCGGCGCGCAAGCAGTGAAGCTCGAAGGTGGTGTCAGTCACGTCGCGCATATCGAAGCGATCACCCAATCGGGAATTCCGTTCATGGCGCACATCGGAATGTTGCCGCAACAAGTGCGCGAGCAGGGCGGCTACAAAGTTAAAGGCAAAACGCAGTCCGAAGCCGAAGCGCTGATCGCGGACGCCAAAGCGGTCGAGAAAGCGGGGGCGTTTTCAGTTGTGCTCGAGATCGTCGTTCCGGAGATCGCGAGACAAATTACCAACGCGATCTCGATTCCGACGATCGGCATCGGATCAGGTGAACATTGCGACGGGCAAATCCTGGTGACTCACGATCTCATCGGGCTCTTTCCGTGGTTCACGCCGAAGTTCGTTTCGCCCGAGGCGCGCGTAGCTGAGGAGATTCGCAAGGCGGCGCGGGCTTTCATTGAACGAACGCGCGGTGGCGGGTTGTCCAAGTGAGGCGGTTGACAACCAATTTGCGTGAACGGTGTTTAAATAAACGATGAAACGCGCGGCTAGATTCTCGGATTTCGACGATATCGACGAGATCGAACACGAAGCTTTGCTCACGGGGTCGCCGGAACGGAGCTGGATTTGGTTTGGCCTGATCGTCTCGATCTGTCTGCACATCACGCTCTGCATTTATTTTTATCGAACGCGGTTCATGTCGGTTGAGAACGTTTTCACGGATGTAAATCCGCCGATGACGTTTCGGGTCAAGCCGGTCGACATGAGCCAGATCGACAAGGCCAGCGGCGACCAAACGAACCCGGCGTCGAAACCAAATCCGGACGACACGAAACAACAGCAGCCCGACGAAAAGAAATCGTTCGATAAACTTTTGCAGGAAATTCAGGCGACGACGCAAATGCCGGACGACATGAGCAACGTCTTGCCGGACAAACCGAAAGTCGATCAGGCGGATGTGAGTTCGGTGATGAACGAGATCGAACGCAGCACGGCGCAAACGCTTTCCACGAGTCCGAACGCGACGCATGAACAATCCGTTGTGAATGACAGCTCGGTTTCGGGCCGGCCGCAACCGGCGTTGAGCGGGACGGAACTGGCCACGAGCACGATCATCAAACGTCCAAACACGTTCACGAGCAAACTTCCGGGCGACAGCGCTGGTCCGAACAAGAAAGGCGCGCCGGGATTCAGCGATCTCGATCAATTGCTCTCGCAAAAAGGTCCGCTCGGTTCTGGAACGAAGATTCGAATGCCCGAAGATCAACTTTTCGGTTTCGACAGCGCCGACCTTCAACAGCAAAGCGATATTTTGCGGAAACTCATCGATCTTTTAAAACGGAACCCGAAAGCCACTTTTACGATTGAAGGCTTTGCCGATTCCATCGGCACTGATGAATACAATCTCGAGCTGAGCCAGCGTCGGGCCGACAATATGAAAAACGTTTTGGTGCAGGCGGTGGGAATTGATCCCTCGCACATCGACGCGCGCGGGCGTGGATCGACAAAGTTTGTCGTTCAGCCGCGATCGGTGGCTCCGACTGCATCACAAGCCGAATTCGACGCCGAGATTCAGCGCGAAAGTCCCAATCGTCGCGTCGAAGTCACGATCAATACGAACGCGCAGTAGGAATTGTTGTAGCGGCGCTCTGTGAGCGCCGACAATTTGAAATCCGGCGGTCGTAGACCGCCGCTACAGATCGTCACCAGTTTCTGACCCATTGGGCACTCGACGCATTGCCCGCGGTGCTCCACAAATCAAAGGTCGGGTTATTTGCACCCGGCGAATTGTATCCGTAATCATTTCCGAATGGATCGACAACACGAGTGTTCGGGTCGGGAGGATTCGGCTTTTTCATATTGTTCTTCAGGGCCATATAAGATTTTCCACTCGATGCGGGGACGCCGGTTGACGCGCTGCTTCCACCGATCGCGTCGTTTCCGTCGCCAGTGAGCGATTGATAGAGCGCGTGTGCGCCCGGAGTTGGCGATGGACAAGCAGGATAAATTCCGTTGTCGGCTTTGTAACTTTCAAGAGCAGCGGACATGGCGGCGATCTCGGCTTCGGCGCGGGAACGCGCGCCTTTTTTCTGCACGTAACCGACGGTGCTCAGGATCAGACTCGCCAGAATGATAATGATCGCGATCACGACCAGGAGTTCGATGATTGTGAACGCGAGTTTGTTTCGGGCTTCGATATTCGGATTTCGAATTTAGTTACGTTTGCTGTTGCAAACCTTGAATGATACTGATGAGCGGCAAAAACAGCGCGACGACGATGGTCCCGACAACTAGGGCGAGAAAAACGATCATGATCGGCTCGAGCGCCGCGGTCATGGCGGCAACAGACGTATCGACTTCGTCGTCATAGACGTCGGCGATTTTCAAAAGCATTTCCGGAAGCTGACCGGTTTCTTCGCCGACGTCGATCATGCTGATGACCATCGGGGGAAATGCCGCGCTGGCTTCGAGCGGTTGCACGATTGATTCGCCTTCTTTCACCGCCTCATGCACTTGGCCGATCGCGCGCGCGATGACCATGTTGCCGGCAGTTTCGCGCGTGATGTTAAGCGCCTGCAAAATCGGAACGCCGCTGGTCACGAGAGTTCCGAGCGTGCGCGAGAATCGTGAGATCGCGGTTTTGCGAATGATGTCGCCGAAAAGTGGGAACCGAAGTTTCGCGCCGTCGATTGTCGATCTTCCGCGCGGCGTGCGATTGGCGAATTTGTGACCGGCGATCGCGGCGATGATCAAAGCGATAATGACCAGCCAGTGCTCTTGGATGAAACGACTCACCGTAATCACGAATGTGGTGATCGCGGGCAGGGGACGATCTCCGAGCATGTCATGAAAGATCGCTTCGAACTTCGGCACAATAAAGACGAGCAAGAATCCCATGATCGCGCACGCCATCGTCATGACGATGAGCGGATAAACCATCGCGGCAGCAACTTTATTTTT
>Ga0207646_10004272_pt1 | contig 15596 bp, 15 predicted proteins | sample KBSK5502metaG_FD_184343 | JGI IMG/M metagenome (GOLD analysis project Ga0207646, IMG submission 184343) | Corn, switchgrass and miscanthus rhizosphere microbial communities from Kellogg Biological Station, Michigan, USA - KBS K5-50-2 metaG... | ecosystem: Host-associated > Plants > Roots >... | reverse complement strand
TTCGAGCGAATCCCTCGACCAGTCGCGTCGGCGCGAACGCCTCGAGGCGCTCGCGGATCGCATGCGCCAGCGGCTCGATGTGCGCGAGTCGGCCGGAGAGCAGGAACTCCTTGGGCGAGGGGACCGCCGTCGCGAGCGCAACCGCCGTCTTCACGGCGCTCTCGACCAGTGCATCGCGGGCGACCTGTTCCGCCGCCGTCGCCGGCTGGGCGAGTCGCTCGGGGGAGGCGATCGTCTCGTCCCAACCGGCGATCGTGGCCGCGCCGCCCCGGAACAGGAGCCCCTTGGACACCTCGCCTGCGAGATACGCGACCTCGCCGTCGAGCGCTCCCGCCGCGCGGAAACCGAGCGGTCCCGCCGAGCCCCCCACGCCGTCCACGATCCGGCCCGCTGCGACCGCCACGACGGCCGTGAACGCGCCGCCCAGCTCGAGCAGCACGAGCGACACGTTCGATAGCGGGTGCCCGAGACGCTGGGCCTGCTCGCACACCGCGAGCGCGACCGCGCACACCTTCTCCGCCGTGCCCATGTCCACGCGGTTCACTTTGCGGTGCGCCGGCACCGTGGGGAGATGCACCACGCCGGGCGTGAGCACGACCGGCAGAGCGGAGCGCGCCAGCGCGCGCACCAGGTTCCGGAGTCCGCCGATGCCCCCGGTCTCGCCGGGGGCCGCCAGGAAGGCGAGCCGCAGATCTTCCTCGGTGGCGTCCTGCACCCGCGTGAGCGGCAGCCCGTACCCGGACGGGCCGGCGACGAGATCGAGCGGGCCGGCCGCCTCGAGCTCGGCCACGAAGCGCGCCGGATCGGCCAGCGCCTCGGCGGTGGGCCAGGAGCGGTCGAGAAACAGGCGGCCGTCGTCGAGCCCACAGAGATCGATGCTCACCGTTCCCGGGTCGATGCCGATGACGCGGGGCATCGGCTCACGGCTTCGGCGCCATCAACTCCCGCGCGACGTCGGCGATGGTCTCGGCGTCCAGCACGAGGTCGTTGCGCTCGAACAGGCGCGCAATGCACGCCTTGTGCACCTTCATCTTGAGGTTGCCGATGGCGAGTGCGCCGAAGCACACCACACCCTCCTTGGTCACCCCGTCGTCCATGACCTCGACCCCCTCGATGCCAAGCGGGGGAACTGCATTCACGTCCGCGACCACTCTGAGCCCCGGCCGGTTGGCCCACGCTTGCTTCGGCACGAGCATCACCCCCGCGGGCCCGGCGTTGAGCAGCAGTTCCGCACGCTCGCAGGCGCGAACGGCCTCCTTCGCATCCGGCATCGCGATCGCGCGCACCGTCCCGCCGAAGCGCTTGAGCACGAGCTCACGCGCCCGCTCACCCGCGTCGGCCTTGCGCGACGTGATACACACGTCCGCCCCCGCTTTGGCGAACAGCCCGGCGGCCCGAATCCCCACCGGCCCGGTTCCCGCGACGATCAGGACGCGCTTGCCGCGCACGTCGCCACCCGCCGCCTGCACCATCTTCGCCACGGCCGCAACCGCCGTCGTATTCGACCCGTTCGAGTCGAGCATCGCGGACACCGTGAAGGGCTTGAACATCGCCTTCACCGCCGCGGTCAGCAGCTGCTCGCCCACGGCGATGTCCGCGCCCCCGACGAAGACGGCGGTGTTCTTCAAGTCTTTGGGGCCTCGCGTGAAGATGCAGCCGTGGATCAGGTCGCGGACGTCGGCGTCGGTGATGCCGCCGTAGCTCATCACCTCATCGGCGCCGCCGTCGTAGGCGACCACTCGATCGAACACGCTCGGCAGCCGGGAGCTGTCGAGCTGCAGCAGGAGCTTACGCATCAGGGTTCATGCTCCACGATCAGTCGGCGCAAGGCTCGAAAAGCAGTCGAGGGGCGGCAGCCCGCCCCTCGACGTGGAATCAGGCGACTGCCGGGGAGATCAACCCTTGTCCGCGCCACCGGCGAACGGATGTGACGCCGTCTTCGCCTGGGAGATCACCTGGTCGATCTTCGGCTGCCCCTTGAGGGCGCGCTCGATCGATTCCTTCACCGCCCGATAATTGAAGTCGTAGATCTTCTTGTCGTTCTTCGCTTCCCAATGGATGAACACCCCCACCAGGATGCAGTAGTCGTCCACCTTGTCCCGCGGGATGATGCCCGAGGACACGCTGTCCACCACCGCGCGCGCGACTGCCGCCTGCGCCGGGCCGAACATCTGCACGGCCTGCGTGGCGTTCTTGATGGTGACCTTGTTGAAGAGGAGCGTGTCGGGCTTCGCCGGCAGGTTGGGTGTAACGACGGCGAGCAGCTTGGTGAAACCGTCGGTGTTGTTCGCCAACGTGTTGACGAAGGCTTGCCCCGCATGGCCCGACTTCGACCCGATGATCAGATCGATGTGGGCGACCTCATTCCCGTCGCCTACCAGAGACTCTCCAAGAAAGAAATCCGCTGCCATAACTACCTCCCGATCCGGATGGGGTCCACGAGTTTCACTTGCCGGCCGTCACGAATGCGGTGTTGAGAGCAACGTGGCCAGAGGGGGTGTGGAGAGCCACGCCGTCCCGCGTCTGCGGGTAGCTCCTACGGAACCGTATCGATGGGGTGCTAACCTGCCCGCCGCTCCCACGGGTGTCAAGGCCGCGAGCCGGGGCTCCAAAACGGTACGCTGGCGAGCTAGTCCGGTGGTGCCTCGCCTGTGGCAACCCGCCACACCTCGTCGGCGAGCCACTCCAGCCGCTGCTGCGCGTAATCGAGCTCCGCGGGCGACATCTCCTTCGCCCGGCGGGAGATCTCTCGCGCGTGGCCGAGCAGGTCGTCCAGAACCTCCCGCAGCGGCCGGTTCTGGCGACGCTCGGCGCGGGGCCGCGGGCTCATGCGCTTTGGATCCCGAGGGCCCGCTCGTCGGCCGTCTTGAACTCCCCTGCCGCCGCGCGCACCGTCGAGGCGAGCCCCCGCTCGGCGATGTAGCTCTCGACCAGCCGCAGGCCGAGATAGTATCCCGAGCGCTCCGGCAGCACCTTCCCCGCCGTCAGTCGCGCGGCCGGGCTCATGCCCCCCGACAGGAAGCGCAGGCGCAGCCCCAGGCCCGTTTCGTCCAAGAGCGGTGCCGCCGCGCGTCGCAGGAAGGAATCGAGCTCCCGGATGCGCCGATACTGCCGGCGCGTGTAGCCGAAGTATTCCCACGGCTCGAACCCGGGCGCCACCGCCTGCGCCGCCGCCACGGCCACTCCCTCGTTAGCGAGCAGCTCCCTCAGGGTGGCCCGGCTGCCGGTGTCCCAGTAGTCATAGTAGCCGCGCAGGTCGGTCACCAGGCGCTTCAGGTCGGCCCGGCTCGTCGGCGAGGTGTAACGCACCGCGTGCGCCACCTCGTGCGCGATCCACAGCGGTAACAGGTGTGGCGCGAGCCCCATGCCGTACGTCTGGGGATTGGCCCGGCCGGTGAAGTGCTCGAGACATACGACGGCAATCCCGCGCCCGCCCACGACCAGCTCGCCCGCGTTGGCGGCGCCCACGCCCACCATGAGGTACAGGTCCACCGCGCAGTCCGCCTCGAAGCGCTCGAGTGAGCGCTGCAACGCATCGTCTGCGATAGCGGCGACGTCTACGTCCTCGAGCAGCCGCTCGAGATCCGCGCGCTCGGCGCGCAACGCGGCCGCGACCACCTGTTCCGCGTGCGGGGACATCGGGTCCAGCACGTAGTTGTGCCAGTAGCTGTGCAGCACCGGCTTGTGGCGCTCGAGATACTCGTGATAGGCCGCGACGGGGTCGGGCGCGGCGAGGATCGCGAGGAACTCCGGCACGAGATTGACGAGCATGAGTCGGCCGGCCCCAATTTGGGAACCGGCCTCGCCGGAGACAAGCGCGCCCCCGCCCCGGGACCGGGTGCGACGGGAAGCAACCGGCTTGACATTTTACGGCGCGACGGTTCGAGCGATGGCCTCAGGTGTGGTCGCGCATCTTGCGGCTCATCTCGGCGAGGAACCGCCGCTCGGCGGGGGTGAGACTGTCGATCCCGCGCGCCGAGATCTTGTCGAGCACGCGGTCGATTTCGGCCTGCGCGGGATCGCGCTCGACGCGGCGCGGCGGCTTGTGCGCGTCGCTGGCCCGTGCCGCGCGCCCCGGATGGACCAGCACGCTGGGCTCGGACCGGCGCCGGAGGGTGCGCTCGGCTCGTCCCAGCCGCCAGTCGCCGACCTTCAAGTAGAGGAAGCCGGTCGCGAAGCCGCCCAAGTGCGCGAGGTGCGCCACGCCGTCGCTGGTGGGCAGCAGCGCGAGCACGAGCGAGATCGCCACTAAGAACGTCACGAGCCACTTGGCCGCGATCGGCACCGGGAGCAGGAACACGTAGATCGGGGCGTCCGGCGCCGCCCAAGCGAACGCCAGCAGCACGCCGTACACCGCGGCCGAAGCGCCCACGACCAAGGTCACGGGCCGGAACTGCATGAGTGCGTACGACAGCGCCGCGCCGCCCAGCCCGCACAACAGGTAGTAGCGCAGAAACGCGCCGCCGCCCATCCGCTCCTCGACCTGCGGCCCGAACACAAACAGGGCCAGGAGGTTGAACGCGAGGTGCAGGAAGTTGGCGTGGAGAAACATGTAGGTCAAAAAGGTCCACGGCCGCGCCAGAGCGGTGAGCGGCACGAACCCGAACGTGGCGAGGAAGGCCGGGCTGACGAACAGCGTCACCTGGAGCAGGAAGACGACGAGGTTGGCGACGATCAGCCGCCACACCCACGGAGTCATGCCGAACATCCGCTGCGGGCCCATCGCGTAGTTATCCCCCGCGCGCGCTCCCCGAGTTCCCCGCGAGCCGGCAGATCCGCTCGCACAGTTCCGGAAACTCGATCCCCGCGGCCCGGGCGGCCTGCGGCAAGAGGCTGGTGCGCGTCATGCCGGGGAGCGTGTTTGCCTCAAGGCAAAAGATGTCGCCCTCGGGGCTCAATCGGAAGTCGACGCGCGAATACCCCCCGAGCTTGAGCGCCCGGTGTGCGGTCAGCGCCAGCTCCTGTAGCTGGCGCGCCAGCGTCGTGTCGAGCTTCGCGGGGAAGATCTCCTCCGACATCCCCGGCGTGTACTTGCACTCGTAGTCGAACAGCTCGTGCTTCGGAATGATCTCGCCCACCGGCAACGGCACGTCGCCCAGCACCCCCACGGTCAGCTCCCGCCCGGGGATGAACTGCTCCGCCATGACTTCGGCATCGTACGCTCGCGCCACTCGGACGGCCGCGTCCAACCCCTCCGCGTTGCGCACCAGCGTCATCCCCACGGAAGAGCCCATCTTCGACGGCTTGACGATCACGGGCCACCCCAGCGCCGTGGTTACGTCCTCGGCGGCAACCGGCGCCATGAACCACCCCGGCACCGGCACTCCCGCCGCCCGGAACAGCCGCTTGGCGAGGTCTTTGTCCATGGCGAGCGCGCTGGCCAACGCCCCGCTGCCGGTATAGGGCACGCCGATCACGTCGAGCACCGCTTGCAGGATCCCCCCCTCACCGCGTCCCGCGTGCAGGCAGAGGAACAGGACGTCCGCCCCGGTGACCTCCGTGAGCCGGGCGAGGCCGTTCGACAGCATCGCCCGCTCGCGCTCGTCGAGCTCGGCCACGGCGGGCGGCTCCCGGCCCACCGCAGTCGTGAGCAGCCGCTGCTCGTCGGTCGGCGAGAGGAGCCCGGTCACCGTATCGACGGCCCGCACCGTATGCCCGCGCCCCCTCAGTGCCTCCACGATCTGGGCAGCGCCGGCAAACGCGACCGCGCGCTCCGCCGTCGCGCCGCCGGTGATCACCGCGACCCGCATCAGTGGATCCCGGCGAGCTGGTGGAGCACGTCGTAGCGGGTGACGATTCCGGCGATCTTGCCCTCGCGTCGCACCAGCGCCGCCGGCGTCTCGCGCGACAGGAGGGTGGCGAGCCGCTCGACGGGAAGGTCCGCATCGACCACCGGGAACGGCCCATCCATCACATCCTCGACCGGGTGGTCCAGGGTCGCCGGCTCCTCGAGCGCCCGGGCCATGAGCCCCTGCTCGGAGACCGCGCCCACGCCGTCGCCGACGTCCAGCACCGGGAGCTGCGACACGTTGTAGGTACTCATCAGGTTCAACGCCTGGCGCACCGTCGCCGTCGGAGCAACCGAGATCAGCGGCGGCGCACCCGAGTTGCGCGCCTCGAGGAGCTCTCCCACGGACACCCGCTCCGCTTCCAGGATCTGATTCTCCCGCAGCCATTCGTCGTTGAAGACCTTCGACAGATACCGCTCCCCGGTGTCGGCGAGCACGGTCACCACGAGCGCTTGCGGATCGTTCACCCGGCGCGCCACGTCGAGCGCCGCCACGACGTTGACGCCGGTCGACCCTCCCGCGAACAGACCTTCTTCCTTGGCCAGGCGGCGCACCATCAGCATGGCGTCCTTGTCGGACACCGTGATCCACTCGTCGATCACGTCCCAGTGCAGCGAGGTCGGCAACTTGTCGCCGCCGATCCCCTCCACCTTGTAGGGATGACCCTCGGTCTTCTGACGGGTGCGTGCATACTCGGTGTAGATCGAGCCAACCGGGTCGCCCGCGATCACGCGGACCCGGGGGTTCTTCTCCTTGAGGAACCGGCCCGCTCCGCTCACCGTCCCGCCCGTCCCGGGCGCGCAAACGAAGTGGGTGATCTTCCCCGCCGTTTGCTCCCACAGCTCGGGACCGGTGGTGCGGTAGTGCACCTCGGGATTCACCGGGTTGTAGTGCTGGTCGGCGAAGATCGCATTGGGGTGCGCCGCGGCGATCGCCCGTCCCTTCATGATGTAGTTCTCGGGATGGTCGGGGGGCACCGCGGTCGGCGTAATGATCACTTCGGCGCCGAGCGCGCGCAGCAGCCGCGCCTTCTCCTGCGACATCTTGTCGGGCATCGTGAAGATGCAGCGGTACCCCTTCACCGCGGCGGCGAGCGCGAGCCCTACCCCCGTGTTGCCGGACGTGGCCTCGACGATCAGACCGCCCGGCTTCAGGCGCCCCTCGCGTTCGGCGGCCTCGATCATCGCCAACCCGATCCGGTCCTTCACGGAGCCGCCGGGATTGAAGAACTCCGCCTTGGCGTACACGGGCGTCCGGATCCCCTGCGCGACGCGGTTCAGCCGGACCAGCGGTGTCCAGCCGATCGTTTCGAGGATGTTGCCGTACGGCTTAGTGTGGGACGGCATTCGAATCCGGCCTCGCCGCGCTGTCCGGGACCGCGCGTGTCGTGTCCAGCCGCGGCGGGAAACTGTCCCGCCTCGCGGGCGTCGTGTCGCGCCGCGCCGGGCGCACGGGGACGGGAGCGGGAGCGGGGGGAGCCGCGGGCGCACGGACCGGAGTCGGCCGGGGACGTGTGGTGTCCGGCTCCCCCTTCGAGACGGCGCCACTCGCTTGCGGGTGCCGAAACTCGACCGGCTGAAGGAACGCGGTGGCGATGGACAGGCCGTGTCGCCGGGCGGGAGCGAAGCGCAGCCTCCGCGCGCCGGTGAGCGCCGCCGAGTCGAGCGCCGGGTAGCCGCTCGATTCGGCCACGCGGCTCGACTCCGGCAGCAGACGCCCCATGGAATCGACGACCAGGCGCAGCATCACGTCGCCCTCCACCTTTTGGTCGTACAGGCGGGGCGGATACTGGATCGGCGAGTCGGCGTTCAGGGCAACCGGGGGCTCTTGGTCCGGCGGAACGCCGGGTGACCCGCTTCCAGACTGCTCGGCCGGGGGTGCCTGGCGGCATCCAGCCGGGGCTACGGTCAAGAGACCCGCGAGCGCGACGGTCCAGACTCTCATGGTCCCTCCGCGAGTTGCTTCTTCCACGCCGCGAGCCGATTCAAAGCCTCGAGCGGCGACAGCGCGTTCAGGTCGAGCCGGTCGAGCTCTTCGAGCAGCGGGTGCGGGCTGGCGGAGTGGCTGAACAGCGCGAGCTGGGCCGCGTCCGGGCGGGCGGGCGGAGTCTGATGCGCTACGTGGTGCCCCGCCTCGAGGAGCGCGAGCACCTGCCACGCCCGCTCGACGACGGGCGCCGGAAGCCCCGCGAGCCGCCCCACGTGGATGCCGTACGACCGGTCGGCGCCGCCCGGCTCGAGGCGGTGCAGGAACACGATCTCGTCCCCCGCTTCGCGCACCGCCACGTTGAAGTTGCGCGCGTGGGCGAGCTCCTCGGTGAGTTGCGTGAGCTCGTGATAATGGGTCGCGAAGATCGTCTTGCACCCGATCGCGTTGTGCAGGAATTCGGTCACCGCCCAGGCGATCGCGACGCCGTCGTAGGTCGATGTCCCCCGTCCGATCTCGTCGAGCAGCACGAGGCTCCGCGACGTCGCGCCGTGGAGGATGGCGCTGGTCTCGCTCATCTCCACCATGAACGTCGACTGGCCGCGCACCAGATTGTCCGACGCCCCTACGCGCGTGAACAACCGGTCCACCGCGCCTACGACCGCCCGTCGCGCGGGGACGAATGCCCCCATTTGGGCGAGCAGGACGCACAACCCCACCTGCCTGAGCAGCGTGGACTTCCCCGCCATGTTCGGTCCGGTGAGCAGGATCACGCGACCGGCCGCGTCGAGCAGCACGTCGTTCGGGATGAATGCCTCGCGCGCCATCATGCGCTCGACCACCGGATGGCGGCTTCCCTCGAGTACGATGGTGAAGCCGTCGTTGACCTCTGGGCGGACGTACCCCTCGCGGTGCGCGACGTCGGCCAGGGTCCCCCACACATCGAGCCGGGCGAGCACGCCGGCCGTCGTCTGCACCCGGGCGATCGTTTCGGTCACACGGACGCGCAACGTGTCCACCAGCTCCGCCTCGCGCAGCGCGATGCGCTCTTCGGCGCCCAGCACCTTGGCCTCGTACGCCTTGAGCTCGGGTGTGACGAACCGCTCGGCGCCGGTGAGCGTCTGACGCCGCTCGTAGTCCGCCGGCACACGGTCCCGGTGCGGGTTCGTGATCTCGAGGTAATAACCGAAGACCTTGTTGAACCCGACCTTGAGCGAGGAGATGCCGGTGCGCTCGCGCTCGCGTGCCTGGAGCCCCGCGATGTACTGCTTCCCGCCGTCGCGAGCGTCCTTGAGCTGGTCGAGCTCGTGATCGTACCCGGTCCGGATCGCGTCGCCGTCGGATGCCTGGGCCGGGGGACGCTCCACGAGCGCCCGGGCGAGCTCATCGCCCACGTCCTGGAGCAGATCGAGGCGGTCCGCGGCTTCCTCCAGCAGCGAGGCCCGCCCCCGCGCTTCGAGGCCGTCGAGCGCCGCGCGGGCGTCGGGCAGACGGAGGATCGAATCCCGCAGCGCGCCGAGCTCGCGTGCAGTCGCGCGTCCGAGCGCGGCGCGGCCCGCCAGACGCTCGACGTCGCGTACGCCGTCGAGTGCTTCGCGCAGCCGGTCCCGCCCACGGACATCGTCGACCAGCACCTCCACCGCGTCCAGGCGGGCGGTGATAGCCGCTGGATCGACGAGCGGCGCGAGCAGCCATCCCCTTAGCAGGCGGGCGCCCATCGGCGTCAAGGTGCGGTCCAGTACGGCGAGTAGGGTCGTCCCTGCTGCGCCGGGAAGGCCGGGGAGGGCGGCGCGGAGCGGCTCCACCAGCTCGAGGTTGCGCCGGGTCATCTCGTCGAGCGGCAGCCGGTCGCCGCGCCGGAGCATGCGGGGGCGGGCGAGGTGCGGCAGGCCCCCTGGTTTGAGCTCCCGTGCGTAGCGGAGCAGTGCCCCCACCGCGCCCAGGGCCGGGCGGTCGCCCGGCTCGACGCCCAGCCCATCGAGCGAAGCCACGCGGAAGGTGCGTGCCAGGTCCTCGCGCGCGAGCTCGGGATCGAACTCCCATGCCTCACGCTCCGTGCGGACGGCGCCGGGAAGTGGGACGCCGGCGGGTGTGCCGCCGGGAAGCACCACTTCCCGGGGTTCGTAGCGAGCGAGCGCCGCCGCGAGGTCCTCCGGTGCCACGGTCTCGAGCAGCAGCTCGCCGGTCGTGAGGTCGAGCGCCGCTATCCCGGCCGGTGTGCTCCGAGCGTCGACCGCCAGCAGGAAATTGTTCCGGCTGCGTTCGAGCCAGTCGTCGGCGAGGACGGTGCCGGGAGTGACGGTCTCCACGACCGCGCGCCGCACGAGGCCCTTGGCGAGCTTGGGATCCTCCACCTGCTCGCAAATCGCCACGCGGTGACCGAGGCCGATCAGCCGCCGCAGGTACTCGGTCGCCGCCTTGACGGGAACGCCGGCGAGGGGCACCTCCGCTGCGCCGCCGTTGTTGCGCGACGTGAGGGTGAGCCCCAGCTCCCGGGCGGCGAGCTGCGCATCGTCCTCGAACATTTCGTAGAAGTCACCCATCCGAAAGAACAGGATGGTGTCGGGGTGTCGCGCCTTGATCTCGCGATACTGCTGCATCAGCGGAGTGTCCACCTCGACTCGTGGCGTCATGGCTCCTCCACTACGAACGGCTGACCTCCGAGCCGGGTCTTGAGACGGCGCTGTGCTTGCGCGGCGTCATCGTGCGATGCATACCGCCCGACGCGCACCTTGAAGAGGCCGCTCGTGTCACGCACCACGCGGGCGTCGAAGCCCATCACCTTCAGGCGGGTGAGCATCTCGTCCACCTGCGCCGCGCTCTTTACGGCCAGCACCTGGACGGCATACGTCGCGGCCGGGGGAGTGGCCTTGGCCTGGGTGTCGCCCGCCGCACCGGGTGCGGCGGGCGGCAGGGCGACGGTGGCGGAGAGGCAGCGCGAGGCATAGTAGCTCACCTGATTCTTGAACTCGACGTCGGCGCCCGCGCCGTCCAGCGCCTCGCGGATCAACGGGCAACCGTGGGCGTCATCCTTGAGGTCGAAGTAGGCGCGCGCGCCCCAGAAGTCCGCCCGGGCCCGCAACGGGGAATCAGGATAGTCGAGGCGCAGCCGCTCGGCCGCTTGCACGGTGGCCGCGGGATCGCCCTGGGCGAAGTAGAGCTGGGTGAGTAGTACGAGCGCCGAGTCGGCCCATACCGACCGCCCGTACTCGACCACCACGCGCTGCAGGTTCGTTGCGGCGGTCGTTGCGTCGGCCGCGACCCGGCCCGCGGTGAAGAGTGCGCCCGGATAGATGGAATCCTGCGGCGATAGGCTCGCGAGCAGCCGGCGAACCATGGCGCGCGCGGAGTCGGGGCGGGTCTGTGCCACTCGGAGAGCGGCCGCGCGAACGGTGTCCCGCTGGGCGGACAGTCGGGCAGGCGGACAGACGCACAGGACCACGACCGCGAGGACGACCATCGCGCCGACTCTCATGCCGCCTCCCTCGCGCTCACGCCCCACGACAGTACGAGCTGCTCGAGGATGCCGGCTTCACCGGTCAGTGTGCTCGACTTGAGGGCGCGGTCGGCGTCGAGGGCCAGACGCAGCGCGCCGCGCAGCTCGCCGGCGGTCCAGAGCCCCGCCCACCGAGCCCAGCGGAGAGCGGTCTGTTCCCAGCTCCCGAGGCCGTACGGTCGCGCGGCCCGGAGATGCGACAGCAACGCACCCTCGAGGCGATCGTGTCGGCGCGCGTCGCGGTCGACCTCCGCTCGGGCGAGCGCCGTGCCGACGAGGGCAGTGCCCAGCGCGCTGAGCATGCGGACGCCGCTCATCCCTGCCTGCTCGAGCACAGGCTCGACCAGCCGGGCGGCGTCCGCTGCGCGTCGCTCGAGAGCCGCGTCGACAAAATCCTGGAGCGTTTCACCGCGGCGCACGCCCACGAGTGCGGCCACTTCGTCGCGGCTGGCCGGCCGTCCTGCGCAGAGCGGTGCGAGCTTCTCGAGCTCACGGGCGAGGCTGCTGAGGTCGTTTCCCACGCTGGCGAGGAGCAGCTCCCCGGCCTCGGGCGCGAGGGTAAAACCAAGCTGCTTCGCGCGATGTGTCATCCAGCGCTCGACCCGCTCCGGGGGCAGGGCCGTTACCTCCACGGCGGTCGCCCGGCGCACGAGCTCGGCGTCGGGTGGCTCAGCGGTGCCGTGGACCAGCAGCAGCACCGTGGTGGGATTGGGTGAGTCGAGGTAGTGCAGCAGCTCCTGGCGCACCTTCGCAGTCTTGCGGAGCTGCTCCATCCCACGGAGGACCACGGCCCGGGTGGCGGTGAGGATGGGAGGCGTGTTCACCAGGGCGTTGAATGCCTCGGGGTCGAGATCGGCGGCCACGCGCTGGTCGACGTTGAAGTCACGGGCGGTCGGGTCGACGGCGCGCTCCAGCAGCGCGCGCACCGCCTCGTCCTTCAGCACGTCCTCCTCGCCATGGAGATAGTAGACAGGGTCCGGCGCGCCCTGCTTCAGGCTCCGGAGCAGCGCGTCAAAGGTGAGAGCCCCCATACGGGGCGGAAGTTACCGTGGCCTCGAGTCGAGAGAAAGCCTACCGCCCCGCGGATGCGGGCTCGACGAGCACCGCGCCGTCTGGGACCTGGGGCCCAGCAAACACGCTGGCGCGCGGGTCCTGGAACGAGACGAACGGCACACCGGCCTGTACCACCGGATTCGGGAAGGGAACGGGCGGCAGCACCGGGGCCCGCGCTACCTCAGGCCGCCGGACGCCTTCGAGCGCCAGCATCGCGAGCGCTGCCGCTATGACCAGCGCCGCCGCTACGCCCGCACTCGCCGGAACCTCCCGGGCGGCGCGGCGCTCGCGCTCGAGCCGGGCGTCCAGGCGGCGCCGGAAGTCGCGTGAGGGCTCGATCGTCCCCGCGGCCTGTAACGCGAGCACGCCACGCCGCACGGCCGCGTCGTACCCACGACAACCGGCACAGCGCACGAGGTGGCGGTCAAAGCGGCGCAGCTCGCGTGGGGCGGTGATCAACCCGTCACGAAAGTCCGTATAGCGTTCGAGGAATTCGGCGCACGTCATGGCGAGAATCTACTACCGTCCGGCCGGGACGGGGTTCCCGGACCCCCCCAAAAAAGGCCCGCCCCTCGCAGGTGCGGGGGGCGGGGGGTTGTGGGGATCCTACTTCAGCAGCGGGCCGATGAGCTGGGCGAAGCTGTTCCGGGCCCGATTGAGGCGGCTCTTTACCGTGCCCAGGTTGCAGCCTGTGATGTCGGCGATCTCGGCGTAGCTCTTGCCTTCCAGCTCGCGGAGCACGAAGACGGCCCGATGGTGGGTGGGCAGCTGGTCCACGCACTGGTCCACGGCTTCCTTCAGGAACCGCTTGCGGTACAGGTCGTCCGGCCGGGCCGTCGTGTCTTCGAACTGGAGCGGCCGGTGGTCCGCCTCCCAGTGCTTCTTGATCGTCTGGAACAGCACCAGGGGATTACGGCTGCGGTTCCGAAGCTCGTTCTTCGCGAGGTTCGACGCGATGGTGTAGATCCAGGTCGAGAACTTCTTGGTCTGGTCGAAGCGGTGAAGGTGCCGGAACACGCGGATAAAGACCTCCTGCACGAGGTCCTCCGCCCGTTCCCGATCTCCAATGGTCCGATTGATGAAGTTGAGCAGCCGAGTCTGGTAGCGGTCCACCAGGGTGCCGAACGCTTGGGGGTCGCCCGACAGGTGCTCAAGGACTAGCCGGCCGTCGTCGAACTCGTGCAGCGCCTGGCGCTCGAGCGCGCGCGGCGTCGCGACTGCCTGGCTATTCCGCCTGAGGGTTGCTCGCATGGACCGCTCCATGGTTTCAATCCCGTGCACTTCCTCTATTAAGATACGGCACGAACCGTACCCGTCGCATCACCTACGTAACCCGTGATGCGGTCACAGCTTCACCGATCCAGCGTCGAGTCGGCCCGACACGTGCGTCCTCGTCGGGGGACATCGGGTTGCTACATCCCGAGGACGAACCCGGCCATATAAAGGATAGCCACCACGGTCTTTGCGTCCCGGACTTCGCCGTCCCGGATGCGGGCCAGGACCTGCGACAACGGCTGTGGCACCACCTCGATGAACTCGTCGCGCTCGCGCGACGGTGTCCCCGCCGTGAGGCCGGTCGCCAGGTAGAGGTGGATGACCTCGTCGGTGAAGCCCGGCGTGGTCCAGATCGAGGTCAGCCGCTGCAGGCGGGCGGCGGTGACCCCCGCCTCTTCGAGCAGCTCGCGGCGCGCGCACGCCTCGGGATCTTCGCCAGCGTTGAGCGTGCCGGCGGGGATTTCCCACAACAGACCGCCCGCGGCGTAGCGGTACTGGCGGATCAAGAGGATCGTGGGATCGGGATCCCCCTGCGGGTCGGAAGCGCACGGCACGATGGCGGCGGCGCCCGGGTGGCGGATGATCTCCAGCTCCCCCGTGGAGCCGTCGGGGAATCGCACCGTGTCGACGTCGACCCGCACGACCCGGCCGGTGTAGACCCGGCGGCTCTCGAGCTGCATGGGCACCCTCAGCGGTTGAAGACCCAGGTGACGGGAACTTTGAACCCTTCGGCGAGGAAGTAGGCGGCGTTGCGCCGCGGATTCGACCGGATGGGGGAATTGGGGGCGGGCGACGTGAAGGGCAGGAGTCCCAGCCGGGTGGCGATGATCCGGAGCCGCAGCATGTGAAAGCCGTCGGACACGAGCAAGACCCGGCGATTGTCCTTCCCCGAGAACCACTGGGCGACGCCTTCGAGCGAGGCCGACGTGGTCGCCGCCGCCGGTAGGCCGACCACCGCGCCGTCGGGGAGTCCGGCCTTGAGGAGGTAGCGCCGACCCACTTCCGATTCGCTCACCGTGTCGCCCGATCCCACGCCGCCGGTGACCAGGACCACAGGTGCGAGCCCGCGCTGGTACAGCGCCGCCGCGTGGTCGAGTCGCGCGCGGAACACCGGCGACGGGCGGCCGTTGTACTGGGCCGCGCCGAGCACGGCGATTGCATCGGCCGTTGTCGCCTGGTCGTGCGCGCCCGCGAGCGCCACCGCGACGACGACCGCCGCCCAGCCGAAGGTGAGCGCGACCAGGACCATCACCGTCGCGGTGAGCTTGCGGCGCAGAGTCCAGAAGGGCATGGGGGAAAGACAACAAGGGAAGGGGATAGAGGGAAGGGGGACAGCGCGACACGGAGTCTCTCAGGGCCTGGTCAGGAGCTCCTCGAAGAGCGCAAGTGCGCGCGGGTCGCCGGATTGGCCGAGCCAGAACAGTGCCTTGCGCCGCACGCTGGGCTCGGGGTGCGTGCGGGCGATCCGAATCAGGGCGGGCACGCCGGCCTCGCGGGGCTGCTGCGACAGGGCGAAGACCGCCTGCTCCTTCACGTCCCGGTCCAGGTCGGCATCGTCTACTAGGTCGGTGAGGCCGCGAGTCGCGGCGTCGGCAGCGGCCTGCCCGAGCCAGAACACGGCTTGACCGCGGGTGCGCCCGGGCGCGCGATCGTCGCGGGCGAGCTTCAACAGCATCGGCCAGACGGTGACCGAATCCGCCAGGGTCGCGGGCAGTATCGCCTCTTCGCCTCCGCGAGAGTCTTCCCGGGTGGCGAGGCCGAGCAGGAAGTCGACGGCCTCGCGCGCCGACGTGGTGCCGAGATCGGTGACGGCGGCGTCTCGAGGCGGGGTGACCCAGCGTCCTCCTACGTAGGTGCGGAGCGACTGTACCCGGCCGGCCCGGACTCTGAGCGAGACGCGCACCGGTCCCGGCTCGCAATCGTACTCGACGTCATCGTCGTCGAAGCCGTGGTCGAGAGTGATCGTGCGTCCCCATCTTCCCCGCCCACACTTCCCGCCAGTGCATTCGAAAGCGATCACGCTGTGTCCGTCGCCGCATACCCCGGGACGGGCGGCG
>Ga0207646_10004271_pt1 | contig 15601 bp, 11 predicted proteins | sample KBSK5502metaG_FD_184343 | JGI IMG/M metagenome (GOLD analysis project Ga0207646, IMG submission 184343) | Corn, switchgrass and miscanthus rhizosphere microbial communities from Kellogg Biological Station, Michigan, USA - KBS K5-50-2 metaG... | ecosystem: Host-associated > Plants > Roots >... | reverse complement strand
TCTGAACGAGCAGCCCTGCTCGCCCTTGTAGCAGGGCTGCTCGCGGGGCTGGCGCCCGCGCTGGCGGCGCAGGACACGACGCAGGCTCGACCGGATACCTCGCTGCCGGCGCAGGACACGTCCCAAGCAGGGGCGGCGCCGGCCCCGCTGGGCCAGTTGCCCGCCACCCACGTCGTGGCGACGGGTGAGACCCTCTGGTCCATCTCCCAGCTGTACTATGCCGACCCACTCCTCTGGCCTGAGATCTACCGGCTCAACACGTCGCTGATCGACGATCCCCACTGGATCTATCCCGGGGAGGAGTTGAGCCTGGCGCCGGGAGCGAGCGTGGCCCAGGCTCCGGAGTCGACGTCCGTGGCGGCGGCTCCACAGACCGGGGATACGGTGCACGCCGTCCCCGCGCCCGACACCGTCGTCGCCGTCGGGCCGGACACGATCGCGATGTTCGATACGGCGACGGTGGTCGAGGCGCCGCCGCCGGAGCCCACGGAAGGCTATCAGACGATCTTCGATCGACGCCGCACCGCCACGCAGGAAGTGCGGGACGTGCTGCGGGCCTACGCGAATCAGCCCTATCGGCCGTTGCGCCGGGGCGAGTTCTACGCCGCCGGCTTCCTGACGGAGCAACAGAAGTTCCCGTACGGTCGTGTGCTCGGCAACACGTCCATCCCCGCCATCCCGCGGCTCACGGACCGCTCGACCGCGACGACGTTTGATCAGGTTTCGATCCAACCGCCGCGGGGTGCATCGTACCACGTCGGTGATTCACTGCTCCTCGTGCGGATCGACCGCGACATCGCTGGCTGGGGAGGAGTCGTGGTGCCGGTCGGCGTCGCGCGCGTCACCGAGCTGCAGCGGCGGCAGGTGCTCGCCGACGTGATCATGCAGTTCGGACGCATTCACGACGGGCATCTCGCCCTGCCGCTCGAGCCGTTCAAGGATCCGGGTCAGGTCCGCCCGACCCCGGTGGACGGCGGACTCGAGGGCGTGGTGGTCGCCGAGCGGGATCTCCACGTGCTGGCCGGTCCGCAGCAGATCGTGTTCGTCAATCGGGGACGTGCGGAAGGTGTGACGACCGGCGACGTATTTGAAGTGTTCCGACCGGCGACGGGGGTGCCGGGCACGGCGTCCGAGCAGATGCAGGTGGTGCTCCAGATCGTGCACACGCGCGATCACTCGGCCTCGGGGTTGATCCTGAATATCGGCCACCCCAAACTCGTTGCGGGCATGCCGGTGCGGCTCATCCGGAAGATGCCGTCCTGATCAGCGGCCGGCGACCGCGTCCCGCGGCGCCGGCGCTTCCGTCCCGTGGTCCTCGTTCCGCATCTGATCGCGCTGGGCCTGTATGCAGTGGCCACGGCGCTCGCGTCGGCACCGTTCGCCGGCCTTCGGTCGGCGCCGCGGGTGCTGAGGTTGGGCGTTCCGCTGCTAGGGCTGGCGGCACATGTGATCGGCGTCGCGCGACTCACCTCCTTCCTGGGCGTTGCACCGACGCTCTCCATGCTGGCCCTGTTCCTCGTGGCCCTCCAGGTGGCGAGCGAGGGCCTGTTTCGCGCGTCGGCCGTGGGCGTGTTCACCGGGCCGCTTGCGACGGGGCTCCTCGGGCTGGCGTTGCTGATCGGGCTCGCGCCCGAGGGCGCGCCCGCGTCGGAGCGCGGCGCCTGGTCGATCCTCCACATCACGGTGAGCGTGCTCGGCCTCGCCATGCTGGCGCTGGCGTTCATCGCGGCCGCCCTCTACCTGCTCCAGTTCCACGAGCTCAAAGCGAAGCGCTTCGGGGCGGTGTTCCGGTTGTTCCCACCGCTGGAGCGCCTGGATCAGCTGAATCATCTCTCGCTCGTGCTGGGATTCCCCACCGTGACGCTGGGCGTGCTGCTGGGGTTCGGCGTCCAATATGCCGGGGGCGCGTCGGTCGATGCCGCCCAGGTCGTGTGGGGTATGCTCACCTGGGCAGTCCTGGGATGGGCGGTGGGCGTGCGGGTGGTGCGCCATTGGGCTGGCCGGCGAGCGGCGTTCGCGAGCATCGCGAGCTTCACGGCGGTGCTGCTCGTGTACGTCGCGCTCAAGCTCGCGGCGCCGGGAACCCAGCGGTTTCTCTGAGTGGGCCGACGATGACCATCACCGTTCTGGGCGTGAATCACCGCACGGCGCCGCTCGAGGTGCGCGAGCGTCTGGCGCACGAGCGGCGCGACGTGCCGCCGTCACTCGAGCGTGTGCTGGCGGCGGGCGCGCGCGGCGGCGTGTTGCTGTCCACCTGTAATCGCACGGAATTCTACCTCGCGGAGCCGGACGAGGCCGTGCCGCAGGCGGTGTGGGCGATCCTGTCGGAGCGCCTGGGCGGCGGTCGCAGCGCCAGCGAGTACGGCTACACCCAGCGGGATCGCGATGCCGTGCGGCATCTGTACCGCGTCTCCGCGGGGCTTGATGCCATGATTCTCGGCGAATCGCAGATTCAGGGACAGGTGCGTGACGCGTGGGAGACGTCGAAGGCCCAGGCGGGCCCCGTCTTGCACCGGCTGTTCCAATCTGCCTTGCTCGTCGGCGCCCGCGTGCGCAGTGAGACGGGTCTCTCGACCGGCGCGGCATCCGCGCCTTCCGCCGCGGTCGCGGTGGCGGCCCGGATCTTCACACGCCTCGCCGGCCGCTCGGCGCTGATCCTCGGCGCGGGAGACATGGCGGAGCTCGCAGCCACCTGCCTCGCGTCCGAGGGTGTGCAGGTCACGGTGGTGGCCAACCGCACCTACGAGCGCGCGCGCGCGATCGCCGAGCAGCTGGGCGCGCGCGCCCTCACGCTGGACGAGGCGTGGGACCATTTCGCCCAGGCCGACATCGTGCTCAGCTCGACTGCGGCGCCGCACGCGGTCGTCACCTGGGACCGCGTGGCGCCGGCCATCGCCCGGCGCGGGGGGCGTCCCCTCTGTATCCTCGACCTCGGCATGCCACGCGATGTGGAGCCTGCGGTCGCCCAGCTCGAGAACGTCTTCTTGTACGATATCGACGATCTCCAGGCGGTTGCGGCGCAAGCCGCGGTGGAGCGCCGCCGCGACATCCCGGCGGCGGAGCGCATCGTGAGCGAGGAGGTGGAGCGCTTCTGGTCCTGGTACGGCGGGCTGGTCGTCGTGCCGGTCCTGAAGGAGTTCCGCGAGCGCTTGGACCAGGTGCGCGCCGCGGAGCTGGAGCGCGCGCTGCGCCGCCTCTCGCATCTGAGCCCCGACGAGCGCGCAGAGATCGAGCACTTCAGCCACACGCTCCTCAACAAGTTTCTGCACCCGCCCACTATCGCCCTCAAGGAGGCCGCGCAGGCCGGGCGCGGCTACGGCCTGCTGGAGGCGCTGAGGCGGCTCTTCGGCCTGGAGCGGCGGGATGAGGGGTAGCGTCCTCGTCACCGGCGGGGCGGGCTACATCGGCAGCGTCGTGGTGGGGCAGCTTCTCGCCCGGGGCCACACCGTCGTAGTGCTGGACGATTTGAGTCGCGGCCACCGGAAGGCGGTGGCGCCCGACGCGACGTTCGTGCAGGGCGGAATTGGAGACCGGGGGGTCCTCGACGCGTTGCTCCGACGTCACCCGTGCGATGCACTGGTGCATCTCGCTGCCTATGCCCTTGTGGGAGAGTCTGTGGCCGAGCCTGAGAAGTACCGCGCCAATAATGTGTCGGCCGGACGGGTGCTCCTCGAGGGCGTTGCCGCGGCGGGCGTACGGCGCGTCGTGTTTTCGTCGTCGTGCGCCGTGTATGGCCATCCACGCGCGACGCCGATCCCGGAGGACGCGCCGCTGGCGCCGGTGAACCCATATGGTGAGACGAAGCGCGAGTTCGAACGGCTGCTCGCGGACTACGCGAGCGAGGACGGCGCCACGATCTTCAGCCTGCGCTATTTCAATGCCGCCGGGGCGACCGCCCAGCACGGTGAGGATCACCTGCCCGAGACGCATCTCATCCCCAACGTGCTCCGCGTGGCCTCCAGGCGGCAACCGGCGCTCGAGGTCCAGGGGACCGATTATCCCACACCGGATGGGACGGCGGTGCGGGACTACGTGCACGTGCTGGACATTGCCGACGCGCACGTGCGGGCGCTCGAGGCGGATCCGGCGGAGGCGGGAGCACGGGGCAGGGCCACCGCGGTGAACCTCGGGACCGGGGTCGGGTACTCCGTGCTCGCGGTCGTCGCAGCGGCGCGGCGTGTCACGGGCGGGCAGATTCCGGCGGTGGCACGGCCGCGCCGCCCCGGCGACCCGCCCGAGCTCGTCGCGGCGGCGGGTCGGGCCGAAGCGGTCCTCGGCTGGCGGCCGCGGCACTCGGGTCTTGAGGAAATCCTCGCGAGCGCGTGGGCCTGGCACCAGGCGCACCCGCATGGCTACGCGAACTAGGGAGGGCTGATAGCGTGCTCTTTCAGGTGGGCCGGGCGGTCCCCACAACGCCCTGGGAGCTGGTTCTCACGTCGAGCCGCGAGACCAAGTTCGTCCTCGCCGTCCTCGTCGTGTTTTCCATCGTCTCCTGGTATCTCATCTTCCTCAAGTGGTGGCAGTTCCGCCGCATGCGTCGGCAGGCCGACCGTTTCATGGCCGAGATCGAGCGGGCGACGCGGCTCGACGACGCGTACCACGCCGCCATGCGGCTGCCCGCCTCGCCCTACAACCGCCTGCTGCGCGAGGGCATCAATTTCTTCTCCGAGTTGAAGCCCGGCGGGTTGAAGGACAACGGCCCGGCGGTTGCGACCCAGACCGCGCTGACCACGACGCAGCTCGAGGCGCTGCGCATGGTGCTCGCGAAAGAGGTCGCGGCGGAGCGCGACGCGGCGGCGCGCTTCCTTCCCTGGCTGGCCACGTTCGGCTCGGTCAGCCCGCTGCTCGGGCTGCTCGGGACGGTACTGGGCGTGATGGACGCGTTCATCGGGATCGCCGTCGGTGGCTCCGGCAACATCGCGGCCGTGGCTCCGGGCGTCGCCGAAGCGCTGGTCACGACCGTCGCCGGGCTCGCGGTGGCTGTGCCGTCCGTCATGGCCTACAACTTGTTCGTGAACCGCCTCGGCCTATTCGCCGGTGAGCTGGAAGGGTTCGCCCAGGAAATCATCGGCACGATGGCGCGCGAAGGGAGGCTCTAATGGCCGGGCTGCTGGGCGGTGGCGGAGGGGGGCTGCGCGGGCACGGCGAGCTGCCCTTGAACGCCGACATCAACGTCACGTCGCTCGTGGATGTGGCGTTCGTGCTGCTGATCATCTTCATGATCACCGCGCCGATCATGCAGGGGGGCGTGGACGTCCGCTTGCCCCGGGCCGAGGCGAAGCCGCTCGAGCCGAAGTCGGGCCTGGTGGTGACCCTCGACCGCGAGGGCCGCATCTTCATGGACCAGGCGGCGCTGTCATACGCGGATTTTCGGGCCACGTTTCCGGCGTTCGTGCGAACCAAACGCCCCACTGGGGTGTACCTCCGGGCCGACGGTCGGGTACCGTACGCGGAGGTGGTGCAGGTGCTCGCGGCCATTCGCGCGGCGGGCGTGAACGACGTCGGCCTCGTCGCGGAGCCGGAGGTGGTCGAGCGGTGAGACGCCGGTCCCGGGGTTCGGAGAGCGCGGGCGTCGGCCTCGTCGGCACCGTCGCGGTGCACGCGCTCGCGGGGCTGTTTCTGGTGGCGGGGGCGGCTTCCGCGCGCAAACCCGTGCCTCCCACGTATCGTGTGCACCTCGTGGCGGCGCCCGAGCCGACCGAGGACGCGCGCAAGGCGCCCGCGGCGGTGGATCGACCGGCCGAGGCCAAGCCTGCGCCGGCACCGAAAGCCAAGTCGCCGAAGAGCACCGTATCCCCGGCACCGCCGCCGCCGGTGGCGGACAACACCAAGCGCGAGGCCGCGCCGCGCACCACGCCCAACGTGGCGCCGCTCCCGGGAGAGAAGCCGTCGACCGGCACGGACGTCGCCACGGTGAGCACGGAAGGGGTGGAGTTTCCGTTCCCCGAGTACTTGCAGAACATCGTGGCGCAGGTGCTGCGGGTGTGGCAGCGCCCGCTCCAAAGCACTCCTCTCGAGGCGGAGGTCTCGTTCCTGGTACATCGCGACGGGTCAGTGAGCGATCTGCAGCTCCTCAAGCGCTCGGGGAATTATGCGTTCGACCTCGAAGCGCAGGGGGCGGTCGAGCAGGCGGGGCGCATCAAGGCGTTCCGCGCGCTCCCCGACGGCTGGGATGCGGACGTGCTCTTCGTCCGGTTCTACTTCTCCGGGAAGCGCCAATGAGGCGGCTTCTCCTCGGCCTCGTGGTTCTATCGTTCGGTCCGACCGTCCGACCATCCGACGCTCAAGACACCTCCGCTATTGATCGGGGCGTTCGCATCGGTATCATCTACCGGCCCGGGGTGCGCCCCGGCATGGTCGTGCTGCCGATCCATGCACCCGCGCTCGATTCGGTGCGTGCCATCTTGTCGCGGGACCTCGACTACAGCGACCGCTTCGAGCTGATCACGCTGCCCGGCGGTGACTCGATCCGGGTCACGGCCGCGGCGCCCGGCCCCCGTCCTCCGGCGGCAGGCGGCGCGGGGCGCGGGACCGGAGGAGCGGGCGCAGCGGCCGCGAGCACGCTCAACTATCCGTTGTACCAAGCCTTGGGCGCCGACTTCGCGGTCGCCGTCACGCCCGCGCCGGGCGATACCACGATCGTCACCGTGCACGACGTAGCGGCGGGCGGCGTGCGGCGCGAGGTCCGTGCACGTCTGCCGGCGCTCAAGGACCCCGGGTTTCGCCTGGTGGTCCATCAGCTGGCCGACCGCGTGCTGGAGGCGGCGCTCGGCGTGGGCGGCACCGCCGCCACACGGGTCCTGTTCGTGATGGAAGGCAAGGTGTACACCATCGATCAGGACGGCGCCGACCAGCAGCTCGTGTCGTCGAGCGATCACCAGGCGATGTCGCCCGCGTGGGCGCGGGACGGGCGTCGCTTCTCGTACATGGAATTCTGGCAGGGCCACGGTCGCCTGTTTATCCAGGAGGTCGGGAGCGGGAAACGCGCGCCCGTCGCCACGACCGGTCAGGCGCTCGACTTCACGCCGGCGTTCTCACCCGACGGCAAGACGCTTGCCTTCAGCCGCGCGACCGAGGAGGGCACCGACCTCTATACGGTGAACTTCAAGGAGGGCTGCTGCTTACAGCGCTTGACCGTGGGGCGCTTTTACGACAACTTGTCACCGACCTACAGTCCCGACGGCCTGCGGATCGCGTTCGTGTCGACGCGAGCCGGGCTGCCGCAGATCTACGTGATGGCGGCGGACGGGACGGACCAGCAGTTGTTCGCGCCGTTCGACTACGGTGCCACCGGTTCGTCCAACGCGCCGGAGTGGTCGCCCGACGGCCAGACGGTCGCCTTCCACCGCGACGTGGGCGGCACCTTGCAGGTGTTCGTCCTCGACGTGCGGACGCGCGCGGTGCGGCAGCTCACCTCGGTCGGGCGGAACGAAGATCCAACCTGGGCACCCGACAGCCGTCATATGGCGTTCGTGTCGGATCGTTCGGGGTATCGGCAGCTCTGGATCATCGATGTGGAAACCGGCCGCATCCGTCCGCTGCTCCAGAAGAGCGGCGCCCGCCTGCCGGCCTGGTCTCCGCGGTTGCCGGAGACCGCATCGTCGACCCCTTGAAATCGGAGAGGACTTCAACCGATGAAACGTCTACCCTTGCTCCTGCTGAGCGGTCTCGCCGTCGCGGCCATGGCCGCGTGCGGCGGCAAGACGCCGGAGACGACGCCCGCGCCGGCAGGCATAAACGCGGACTCGGCCGCTGAGGCCGACCGGATGCGCGCGGACTCCATCGCGCGGGCGGAACGCGAGGCGCGGGAGCGCGAGGAAGCCGAACGGGAGCGCCAGCGGCGGATTGCCGACTCGCTGGCCGCGCTCGGAAAGTCGACGGAGGCGGTGCGGACCCTGCTCGCGACGATGGTCCACTTCGATTACGACAAGGCGATCATCCGGGGTGGGGACGCCGCGGTCCTGGACCAGAAGGTGGCGATCCTCCAGGCGAATGCGGCGCTACGCATTCGCATCAGCGGCCATTGCGACGAGCGCGGGTCCGACGAATACAACCTGGCGCTCGGTAACCGGCGCGCGACGGCGGCCAAGCAGTACCTGGTCAGTCACGGCATCGATGCGAGCCGCATCGAGACCGTGTCCTACGGCGAGGAGCGGCCGATCGCCCAAGGTCACGACGAGGAATCGTGGGCCCAGAATCGCCGGGACGAGTTCGAGATTCTGGCCGGCGGCGACAACCTGAAGCAACCGTGACGACCTGGATCGCCGGTTGAAACACGCTGGGCCGTTCGTGCTCGCCCTGGGGCTCACCGCCGGATGCGCGCTGAAAGGCGACGTCCGGCGCGTCGAGCTCCAGGTCGAGGCCTTACGCGTCGAGCGCGCCCGGGCGGACAGCCAGCACGTGGCCGCGGTCGATACGGTGCGTGCGCTGCTCGCTACCATCCAGGAGCGACTGGTCGCGCAGCAGGCCTACCTCGTGCAGCTGCGCGGCGACGTGAAGACCGATCTGCTGGCCGTGCAGCAGCAGCTCGTCAGCGTGCAAGAGCTGACGGGGCAGAGCCAGCAGCGGTTGACGGAGCTGCGCGGGCGGCTGGAAGAGCAGGCTCGCCAGCCGGTGCCGGTCCTGGACACCAGTCGGGGCGGCGCGGCCGTTCCGGTCGGTGCGTCGGGGAATCCCGCGGGTCCGGGGCCGGAGCAGATGTACGACCTCGCGTATCAGCAGTACCGGGCGAGCCGATACGGCACGGCGCGGCAGGCTTTTCGAGAGTTCCTGCGGATGTTCCCCACCCAGGAGCGGGCGCCCGATGCGCTCTACTTCATCGGTGAGTCGTTTGCAGGGGAGAACACGGACTCGGCTGCCGCGGTGTACCAACAGGTCGTGAAGACCTATCCAACTTCGCCGCGGGCCCCGTCGGCGCTCTACAAGCTGGGCTACCTCGCCGAGCAGCGGGGCGACAAGGCGGTGGCGCGGACGTACTACGCCCGGGTCATCGCCGGCTACCCCCGCTCTCCAGAAGCCAACCTCGCGCGCGACAAGCTCCAGCGCCTGGGGCGGTAGCCTCTCCCGGGTCTGGGGCCGGGGTCGGGGGGGCCGGCGTGTCGGAGACTCGTGAGCACCGGGCCGAGATGCCGTTCCTCGACCACGTTGAGGAGCTGCGCTGGCGCATCCTCAAGAGCCTCGTGGCGGTCCTGTTGGCGAGCCTGGTGGGCTGGGTAATCGTCGAGCATGTGGACGTGATCCGCATGTTGATGCGTCCCATCATCCCCCTGCTTCCCGACGGCAAGCTCAAGTTCACCAGTCCCACCGAGCCGTTCCTCATCACCCTGAAGTTCGCGTTCGCCCTGGGCCTGGTGATGGCGTCACCGGTGGTGATCTACCAGGTTTGGGCGTTCCTCACACCAGCGCTGTACGACCGCGAGAAGCGGTTGATCGTGCCCGCGCTCTCGGTCGGCGTCGTGCTGTTTCTGACCGGCGCCGCCGTCGCCTATCAATGGCTACTGCCGCGCGTGCTGCGCATGCTGTTCAGCTTCCAACCGCAGGTGTTCTCGCCGATCATCACGGCCGACGGTTATTTCTCGTTCGCGGCGCAGTTCCTGATCGCCATCGGGCTCGCCATGGAGCTGCCGCTCGTCGTGGTGATCCTCACGGCCCTCGGGCTGGTGACGCCTCAGTTCCTCGCCCGCAACCGGCGCTACGCCCTGGCCATCGCGGCGGTCGCCGCCGCGTTGCTCGCGCCCCCGGATGCGCTGTCGATGCTGGTCGGGATTGTGCTGCTGATGGCGCTGTACGAAGTGAGCATCTGGTGCGCGTGGATCGTGATCAAACGTCGGGCCCGTCGCGAGCGGGCCAGCGGGGCGGGCGCTGCCGGGCTCGTCGTCCTGGTGCTGGCGGGCGCCGGCGCACTCGACGCCCAGACGCCGCGGCGGCCCCCCCCTCCACCCGCCCGGCCCGACACCACACTGCGGACCGCCGCGGACTCGGCCGCCCAGGGGCGCCTCGACACCGCCACCGCCCGCCGGCTCGGTCTGCCCACGGCCCCGACGCGCAGCTTCCCACCGGCCGACGCCGTGATCGACTCGCTCCTCAAACTGCGGGGATACCGCATCACGCAGTATCTCGCCGATACCCTCATCGTCCAGGGCGGCGATACCGAGACGATTCATCTGCGCGGCGAAGCGTACGTGGAGCGCGAAGGGACGAAGGTCGAATCGGACTCGATCCGCTACCACCAGCGGAGCTGCCGGCTCGATGCGATCGGGGATCCCCGTTTGTTCGATCAGGCCACGGTCATGGTGGGGGAGGCGATGCGGTACGATACCTGCCTCAAGCGGGGCACCGTACACAACGCCCTCACCAACTTCCAACAGGGCACCGCCAAGTGGATCGTGCGCGGCGACCTCGCGGTGGACTCGGGCTCCACGCGCCTGTACGGCTCCAACAGCCAGGTCACCTCCGACGAGAACCCCGTTCCCGATTACCACTTCGCCACCGGTGAGATGAAGTGGCTGAACAAGAACGTGATGGTGGCGCGCCCGGCCGTGCTGTACATCCACGACGTCCCGATCCTGTGGCTGCCGTTCATCTTCCAGGACGTCCGGAAGGGGCGGCGCAGCGGCATTCTGGTGCCGCGCTTCGGATTGAACGACATCGTCCGTCCCGTTCGCAGCTACCAGCGCCACGTGCTGAATGTCGGGTACTACTGGGCCATCAACGACTATCTCGATCTCCTCGTCAAGGCGGACTGGTATGCGGCGCGCTATCTGTCGCTCCGCGCCGCGAGCAGCTATAAGTGGCTCGACCGGTTCATCGACGGCAGCATTTCCTTCGAGCGCTACGGCCAGCTCGACGTCCCCGGTTCCTCCATCCGCCTCGGCTGGCAGCATCAGCAGCGGTTTTCCTCGCGCACGCACTTCAGCGCGAGCATCGACTATTCCAGCAACACCCGGGTCATTCAGAACAACACCGTGAATCCGTTTCTCGCTACCGCGGCCCTCGGCTCGCAAGTGAGCTTCACCAAGCAGTTCGACTGGGGAACGCTCAGCGTCGGCGGTAACCGCCGGCAGGAGGTCGGGAGCGGGCTTGTGTCGCAGACCATCCCGACGGTGAGCCTCGCGCCGTCCCCGATCAACATCACGCCGTCCATCACCTGGTCGCCCGGGTTTTCGTTCACCAATCAGCAGGCGTTTCACCAGCAACAGTCGGCGGTGGTCCTGCCCGGGGGCGGGTTGGACACCCTGTTCTTCGACAACCGGTCCACGACCCTGGGCGTGCAGACACCGCTGCGCATCGGGCCCTGGAACTGGAGCAACAGTTTCGACGTGACCGACAACATCAGCAACCAGCGCCAGCAGTTCGACATTGCGGATTCGACCGTGCCGGGGGGGCGCCGCCGGGTGCTGTTCGACCAGACGTTCAGCACGGCCATCAACTGGCAAACCGGGATCAACCTGCCCTCGGTTTTCACGGGAACCTGGAAACTGCAGCCGGCCATCGCGATCGTGAACCAGACGTCGCAAGGGCCGTTCATGATCCGCAATCAGTTCACGAACGGCCAGTTCCTGCGCCAGGGCAAACGCCTCCAGTTCAGCGCGGGCCTCAGTCCCACCTTCTTCGGGTTCTTCCCGGGATTCGGGCCCATCGCCCGGATCCGCCATTCGGTCTCGCCGCAGGTCAGCTACGCCTACGCGCCGGGATCCACCGTCGATTCGGCATTTGCGTTCGCGCTCGATCCCACGCGCCGGAACTTCACCGCCCGCAGCGATCCGCAGCAGACGATCAGCCTCGGCCTGTCGCAGAACTTCGAGGCCAAGCTCAAGCCAGCGCCTGGCGACACGACCCAGCGGCCGGCGCGCAAGATCCGGCTCCTGAGCATCAACACGAGCTCGCTGTCCTACAACTTCGAGCAAGCGAAGCAGCCGGGTCACACCGGCTGGCAGACGGCGTCGATCAGCAACTCGTTCGCTTCGGACCTGCTCCCGGGCTTCAGGCTGAGCGTGGCGCACGACTTGTGGAAGGGTCAGGTGGGCACCGACACGGCGAAGTTCGATCCGTTCCTGACGAACGTGTCTGCGCAGTTCGCCGTCACTCCGGCCACGATCCGCGGCATCGGCGCTCTGTTCGGGCTGGGGGGGCGCGGCGCCTCCAATCAGCCCCAGCCCCCGACCCCTCCCCCGCCTGCCGGACCCGAGAGCCCGCCGGGTGGCCCGCTCCCGGGGTTCGGTCAGAGGGAGTTGGGGGTGCCGAGCGGCGGCGGGGGCAAAGGGTTCAACCTGTCGCTCAACTACACCAGAATCCGCACCCGCCCACAAGCGGACACGGGATTCGTCCCCGGCGGCGGTGAGAGTCAGCAGGTGGGATTCACCCTCTCATTTCAGCCGACGGCCCATTGGTCGGCGACCTGGGATTCCAACTACAATTTCGACACGCGGCAGTTCGGGGCCCACTTCATTCGCCTCGAGCGCGACCTGCACCGCTGGCACGCGAGTTTCTCGTTCTCGAAGGCGCCGACCGGCAACTTCGCATTCAGCTTTTACGTCGCCTTGCTCGATCAGCCGGACATCAAATTCGACTACGAGCAGCAGTCGTTCGCCCGCTAGCCGTCCCCTTCAGATGACACACCGGGCCAGGCGTGGGTTTCCAACCGCCGCGCCGGCCATGACTTACGTTTCGGCACGCCGCGTGCTTCTCAGCGGGCGACCTGAAGCCCCGAGGATGCCATGCGGCTCTCGCTCTGCCATCTCCTGGTCGTCACCGGCCTCGTCGCCGGCGCGTGCCAGAACAACGCCGTTTCGACCGGGACCGGCACGCTGCCCCCACCCCAGAACCTTGCCTACCAGCTCGACCCGAGCGGCGATCCCAATCGCCCCGCCGGGATCCTGCTGGCCTGGGACGACGTGCAGAGCACGGACCTGGCGAGCTACCGGATCTACTCGCGCGGCAGCACGGGTGGTTCCTTCCTGCTGCGCGGCGAGACCACGTCCAACACATTCCACGACAACGGCGTGCCGCACCTGCAGTACTACCTGACGGCGGTCGACGGGGGCGGCGGCGAGAGCGATCCCTCGAACACGATCACCGTCGACGAGCGGCTCCAGCTCGCGGCACCGGACACTGTGGGCTCGATCTCGCTCAATCAGGCCATCCATCTGGGCTGGGCGGATAATGCCGCCCAGTCGCCGCGCTTCAAATGGTATCGTCTCTACAGCGCCAGTTACAATCTGGACACGGGGTTGTGCGGTACCGACTGGGTGCTCGAAGGCAATACGGTATCGAACGAGTTCCTCGCCACGCTGCTTGTCAACGGCACGCCTCGTTGCTTCGGCGTTTCGGCGATCAGCACGGAAGGGTACGAGAGTCTTTGGACGGTGCGGCAAGACACGCCGCGTCCAGATGCGCGCAACGTCCTGGTCTACGCGTTCCAGACCGACGCCGATTCGTCGGGGTTCCGGTTCTGGTCCGACCTCAACAGCGACGGCGTCGGCCAGTCGAGCGAGCTGGGCTTGATCCAAAATGGCAGCCGGACCGACATCGACTTCGTCATTCATCGCCATGCCGATTCGACCTTGTGGGTGGTACCGGTTTTCACCGGAACGAGCCTGCGGCTCTACAGCACGAGCCCGGTCGACGATCTCACGTCAATCGACTTCGCGCCGGCGAGCGGATACTCCGGCGATTCGCTGCTCGCCCGGCCGGGATTCGGGTACGTGTTCGAGATCGTGGACGGCGCGGTACTGCACTACGGCGCGTTGCGGATGACCCACGTCGGCCGCCAGTACGTGATCTTCGACTGGAGCGTGCAGACAGATCCGGGGAACCCGGAGCTCGTGGTGCCGAAGAAGCCGGCGCCGGCCGGGACACAGGTGGCAGGGTCGAGGTAGACGCCCAGTCGCGGAGGGGTTGCCTGAAGGTTGAGGAGCGAGTGGCGAGGATGTATCTCGTCGCTCGCTCTCTCATATCCACTTGGCGTCTCGCCACTCTTGCACGTAGCTTCCTCCCGCATGCCGGCCTCTGTCACCATAGACGGTCGCTCGCTCTCGATCGCTGACGTCGTGGCCGTGGCCCGCCACGGCGCGCCGGTTGCCATTGCCCCGCACTCTCTCGCCGCCGTGACCGCGTCCCGCCGCACCATCGAGGCCGCCGCTGCTCGCGGCGACACGATCTACGGGGTCAACACCGGCTTCGGGAAACTCGCCCACGTGCGTATCAAGCCGGAGCAGACGCGGGAGCTGCAGCTCAATCTGATCCGCAGCCACGCGTCGGGCGTGGGTGACCCGTTGGCCGTGGATGCCGTGCGGGCGATGATGCTGCTGCGCGCCAATGTGCTGGTGCGCGGGACGAGCGGGGTGCGACCGGCGCTGCCCGAGCTCATCGTCGAGATGCTGAATGCCCACGTGCATCCGCGCGTTCCCTCACAGGGGAGCGTCGGGGCGTCGGGCGATCTCGCGCCGCTCGCGCACCTGGCCCTCGCGATGATCGGCGAAGGCGCCGATGGCACCGCGCTCCGGGCCAACCGGCTGCGCCCCATCACCCTCGAAGCGAAAGAGGGCCTGGCGTTCGTGAACGGGACGCAGGCGCAGACGGGGATGGCGTCGCTGCTCACGCACGATGCCTGGGTGTTGTGGCGCACGGCGCACGCGGCCGCGGCGATGAGCCTCGAGGCGGTGCGGGGCACTCCCGAGCCGTTCGACGCGCGGATCCACGACGCGCGTCCCCACCCGCTCCAGCAGCGCTCGGCGGCGCTGCTGCGCGAGCTGCTGGCCGGCTCCGAGATCCGGGAGTCGCACCGTGAGAACGACCCGCGCGTCCAGGACGCCTACTCCCTGCGTTGCACGCCCCAGGTGCTCGGCGCGGTGGGCGAAGGGCTGGGGTTCGCGGAGCGCCTCGTCACGACCGAGTTGAACGCGGCGACCGACAACCCGCTCGTGTTCGACGACGACGTGCTCTCCGGCGGCAACTTTCACGGGCAGCCGATCGCCCTGGCGCTCGACGTGATCGGCATCGCGCTCGCCACGCTCGCGGGCCTCGCGGAACGGCGGATCGAGCGCATCGTCAACCCCGACCTGTCCTCGGGGCTGCCTCCCTTCCTCGCCCGGGATCCCGGCGTCGAGTCCGGGTTCATGACGCCACAGATCGCCGCCGCGGCGCTGGTTGCGGAGTGCCGGGTGCTCGCGACGCCGGCGAGCATCCAGTCCGTGCCCACCGAGGGGAACCAGGAGGACATCGTCCCGATGGGCATGACCGCCGCCTGGAAGGCGGAGCGGATCCTCGGGAACGCGGCCCGCATCGTCGCGGTCGAGCTGCTCGCGGCAGCTCAGGGGCTCGAATTCTTGAAACCGCTCAGGCCCGGGCAGGGTGTGAGGCGTACGTACGCGGCCGTGCGGAAGGTGGCAGCGGCGCTCGACGGCGACCGCCCCTTCACCGACGACATCGAACGGATCGCTGCGGGCATTCGGGAGGGGACGTTTGATCCGGAGGCGAAATGACAACGCGGAACGCGAAATACGGAAGGCGGAACAGCAGGGTGGAGTCATTTGCGAGGCACGCCCATCTGTTCCGCGTTCCGCGTTCCGGCTTCCGCGTTCATGGATCCGTCGCATGACCG
>Ga0207646_10004270_pt1 | contig 15605 bp, 16 predicted proteins | sample KBSK5502metaG_FD_184343 | JGI IMG/M metagenome (GOLD analysis project Ga0207646, IMG submission 184343) | Corn, switchgrass and miscanthus rhizosphere microbial communities from Kellogg Biological Station, Michigan, USA - KBS K5-50-2 metaG... | ecosystem: Host-associated > Plants > Roots >... | reverse complement strand
TGTTCGCGCCGGTTGACCAGCACACGCATCATCCCGTCGTCGAGGAGGGAGTGCCGGCGTGAGCTCGCCCGAGCTCGTCACGGTCACGATCGACGAGCGCTCGGTGCAGGTGCAGAAGGGCACCGGGCTCGTGGAGACCGCCGCCGCAGCCGGGATCGAGATCCCCGTCTTTTGCTACGAGCCGCGGCTCGGGGAGGCGATCGGCGCCTGCCGGATGTGCCTCGTCGAGGTCGAGGGGATGCCGCCGAAGCCGCAGGCCGGCTGCACGCTGACCGCGCTGGACGGAATGGTCGTCAAGACGGCCCGCACGAGCGAGATGGCGCGCGTCGCCCAGGACGCCACGCTCGAGTTCATCCTCGTCAACCACCCGCTCGACTGCCCGGTCTGCGACAAGGGCGGCGAGTGCCCGCTGCAGGATCTGACCTTCCGCTACGGGCCCGGGAACACGCGGATGACGTTCGAGAAGCGCACGTTCGAGAAGCCGATCCCGATCTCCCCCGCCATCTCGATCGACCGCGAGCGCTGCATCCTCTGCTACCGCTGCACCCGCTTCAGCGAGTCGGTCTCCGAGGACAACCAACTCGTCGCGGTCAACCGCGGCGCGCAGACGATGATCGCCACCTTCGAGGACGAGCCCTACACCGGCGCCTTCACCGGCAACGTGACCGAGCTCTGCCCGGTGGGCGCGCTCCTGCCCACGCAGCCGCGATTCGAGATCCGCCCCTGGGAGTTCCAGGCGGTGCCGAGCGTCTGCGGCCTGTGTCCGGTCGGCTGCAACATCGACGTCGACCAGCGCGAGGGCAAGGTCAAGCGGATCCTCTCGCGCAACCACCCCGAGGTCGACGAGGGCTGGCTCTGCGACAAGGGCCGCTTCGGCTTCTCGCACCTCTATGCCGAGGACCGGATCGCCGAGCCGCTGCGGCGCGTTCGGCGGCGCGGGCTCGAGGAGATCTCCTGGGAGGACGCACTCGACGACGCCGAACGGCTGCTGCGCGAGGCGGAGGGGCGGGTCGCGGTCGCGCTCTCCGGCTCGGAGACGACGGAGGAGGCGTATGCGCTGGCGAAGCTCGTGCGCGTCGGTCTCGGCGCCCACACGGCGATGCTGCCGGAGGAGATCGGCGACGGCCTCGATGCGTTCCGCGTCTCGCTGTCGGCGATCCGCGACGCCGAGCTGATCGTCGTCCTCGGCGACTACCCGGTCGTCGAGCGAGCCCCGATCGTCGATCTCTGGCTGCGCAAAGCGCGGCGCGCCGGCGCCGAGATCGTCGAGATCGGCCCCGCCGGAGACGTCCAAATCGCACCAGGGACGACGGCCCGGGCCTGCCGCAAGCTCAAAAGCGACGAGCTCGGCGACCGGCTCCGCGCGAGCGAGCGCGCGATCCTGATCTGGTCGGGCGGCGGTGCCGGCGGCGGCTCCCATCTCGCCGCCCTCGCGACCGACCTCGGCTTCGCGGACAAGCCCGGCTGCGGCGCCTTCTTCCTGCCGGAGACGGCGAACGGCCGCGGCGTCGCCGAGGCCTGGGCCGCAGCGTCGGACCAGGAAGGTCCCGAGCCGGAGCCGCTCGGGCTGCTGATCGTCTCGGGCGACGAGGCCGCCGCGAACCCGAACGTGAGGGCACTCGCCGAGCGCGCGGAGCGCGTGCTGGCGATCACGATGTTCCACTCACTCGCGGCCGGCTGGGCCGACCTCGTCCTGCCCGGGACGAGCTACCTCGAGCGTGACGGCACCTACGTCAACGTCGAGGGCCGGGTCCAGCGCCTGCGCCGGGCGGCGATCCCGCCGGCGCCGGACGAGCTCGCCTGGATCGCACAGCTCGCCGCCCGTTTCGAGCTCGAGCTCTCGCCCTACCCGTCGCTCGTCTTCGCGGAGTTGTCGGAGCGCGTCTTCGGCGGCGTCACCTACGAGGACCTCGGCGAGGAGGCCCGGCTGCCCGATCGCGTCCCGCTCGAAGCGGCCGTGGCCGAGAGCGCCGACGAGCCGGTCCCTCCCAAGGCGACCGGCGGCACGCTGCAGCTGCTCCGCTACCGGCCTCTCTTCTCGGGCGCCGCCGTCGAGCGCGTCCCCGAGCTCCAGTTCCAGCGGCCCGCGCCGGAGGTCGAGCTTTCCGCGAGGGACGCCAAGCGTCTGGGCGTGACGCGCGGCGAGCCGGTCACCGTCCGCTCGAATGGGACCTCGATCGAGCTCCGCGTGATGATCAATAAACGCCTGAAGGCCGGCGTCGCCCGCATTGCCGAGGACCACGCACGCGACCTGCATCCCACGGTGGAGGTGAGCAAGTGACCGAGCCGTGGTGGATCAGCGCGATCAAGGGCTTCGTGATCGTCAACCTCGTGCTGCTCACCTTCGCCTACACGACCCTGCTCGAGCGCAAGGCGCTGGGGCGCATGCAACTGCGCTACGGCCCCAACCGCGCCGGCCCTTACGGCCTGCTCCAGCCGATCGCCGACCTGGTCAAGCTCGTTCGCAAGGAGAGCTTCTTCCCGGCGGCTGCGATCGACGTCCCCTACATCCTCGCGCCCGTTGTCTCGGCGTTCACCGCGCTGGCGGCGTTCGCGGTGATCCCGTTCGGGAACGGCTGGAACATCTGGCGCTACCACGTCAACGGCGTGGTCGCGAACGTCCCGATCAGCCTGATCCTCGTCTTCGCGCTCGGCTCGATCGGGATCTACGGCTTCATCGTCGGCGGCTGGGCAAGCGAGTCGAAGTACTCGCTGCTCGGGTCGATGCGAACGTGCGCGCAGCTCGTCTCCTATGAGGTCTCGCTCGCGCTCTCGGTGCTCGGGGTGGTGATCACCGCCGGCTCGCTCTCGCTCGTGGACATCGTCCACAACCAGGCGCACTCGCTCTGGTACGTCGTCCCGCAGGCGGTCGGCTTCCTCGTCTTCCTGATCAGCGGCGTCGCCGAGACGAGCCGCGCTCCGTTCGACCTGCCCGAGGCTGAGCAGGAGCTCGTCGCCGGCTACCACACCGAGTACTCGGGGATGCGCTGGGGCCTCTTTCAGATGGCCGAGTACGTGAACATGATCACGCTCTCCGGGCTCGCGATCACGCTCTTCCTCGGCGGCTGGCACTTCCCGTTCGCGCACGGGGTTGACTTCCTCGGGCCGCTCTGGTTCTTCCTCAAGCTGCTCGTCCTGCTCTTCGTCTTCATCTGGCTACGGGCGACACTGCCGCGCCTGCGTTACGACCAGCTGATGAGCTTCGGCTGGAAGATCCTGCTCCCGGTTGCAACGTTGAACGCGCTCGTGACTGCGCTCGTGGTGGTGTGGGTCAATTGAGTTACCGCCAAAAATGCTGCGCATTTTCCGCGGAGCTGGTTTGTCCCGTCGCTGCGCTCGGGAGACCGAAGGGCTGCTTGTGAGTCCTCAGCCCGTAGACACCCTCAAAGGGTTTGGAGTCACCTTCAAACAAATTTTCAAGAAGCCGCTGACGATGCAGTACCCCGAGTACAAGCGCCCGGTCTACCCGCGCTTCCGCGGGCGGCACCGGCTCTGGCGGCACGAGAACGGGCTTGAGAAGTGCGTCGGCTGCTCGCTCTGTGCCGCCGCCTGCCCCGCCGACTGCATTCGGGTGGTCGCCGCCGAGAACACGCCCGAGAACCGCGTCTCCCCGGGCGAGCGCTACGCGCGGATCTATGAGATCAACATGAGCCGCTGCATCTTCTGCGGCTACTGCGAGCTGGCGTGCCCCTTCGACGCAATCACGCTCGGCAACGACTACGAGCTGGCCGAGTATGACCGCGACGACCAGATCTACACGAAGGACATGTTGCTCGCCGAGCCGATCAAGAGGGTGCCGGTCGCGGACGCCGAGCTTTACGACACCCCGATCCCCTACTACAGGGCGCGCTCGTAATGGCGAACGTCCTGGTCTGGGCGGTCTGGATCGTCGCGGCTTTCAGCTGCCTCGCCTCGGGGATCGCGGTCGTGTCGTTCTCGAACCCGTTCTACTCGGCGCTGGCGCTGATCGGCAACCTCGCTTCGCTCGCGGTGCTCTACCTGTTGCTCTCGGCCGAGTTCGTCGCCGCGGGCCAGGTGCTGGTCTACGCCGGCGCGGTGATGGTGATGTTCCTGTTTGTGACCGCCTACCTCGGGGGACGCGCCGACGCGCCCTGGGCGGGCGGGCCGAGCTGGCAGCAGTTCGGCGCCGTGCTCGCAGCGGGGGCGATCCTCGTCGAGGTGATCGTCGTCATCGGCCTCAAGGCTGGCGGCCGCCTTTCGCACGAGGCGAAGATCGAGTCCGGCTTCGGCTCGCCGCACCGGATCGGGCGCGTGTTTCTGACCGACCACCTGCTCGCGTTCGAGATCACCTCGATCGTGCTCCTCGTCGCGGCGGTCGGCTCGGTGATCCTCGGCGCGCATTCACGCCGCCCGCCGACCACCGCCGAGCTGATCCACGAAGGAGAGGTCCGTGCGGGGCCCTGACGTCGCCTGGTACCTCGCGGTCGCCGCGTTCCTGTTCGCAACCGGCGTGCTCGGCGTGCTGTTGCGCCGTAGCCCACTGATCGTGCTGCTCTCGCTCGAGATCATGCTCAACGGCGCCAATCTCGCCCTGATCGCCTTCTCGCGCCTGCACGGGGAGTCGAGCGGTCAGATCTTCGCGCTCGCGGTGATGGCGGTGGCCGCCTCCGAGGTCGTTGTCGGGCTCGGCTTGATCGTCGCGATCGCGCAGAAGCGGCTCGATCTCGACGTCGACAAGCTCAGCTTCCTCCGCGGGTGACACCGTGATCGTCGCGGCCTGGATCTGCCTCGTCGCGCCACTCGCCGCGGCGCTGCTGATCACGCTCCTCGGCACCGGCATCTCGCGCCGCGCGGCCGGTTACGTCGCCACCACGTCCGTGCTCGCCGCCTTCGCCGCCGCGGTCGTGGTCTTCGCGAAGCTCTGGAGCGAGGCGCCGTCCGCGCGCTCGCATCCCTCGACGGCCTGGGAATGGCTGACCGCGGGCAGCTTCCACGTCGGCCTCCGAATCCTGGTCGACCCGCTCAGCGTCTTCATGATGCTGATCGTCTCCGGCGTGGGCTTCCTGATCGTCGCCTACTCGATCGGCTACATGGACGGAGACGACGAGGAGCGGCGCTACTTCGCCTACATGGCGCTCTTCGTCTTCTCGATGCTGCTGCTCGTTCAGGCGGGGAACCTCGTGATCCTGCTCGCCGGCTGGGGCCTGGTCGGGCTCAGCTCCTACCTGCTGATCGGCTTCTGGCACGACCGGCCCGTCGCTGTCGCGGCCGCGAAGAAGGCCTTCATCATGAACGCGGTCGGCGACGCGACGATGGCGCTCGCCTTCTTCCTGCTGATCCAGCACAGGCAGACGCTGGACTTCCCCGACGCGTTCGGCGTCGGACCCGGTCACGGCTGGCTCGTCAACCTCGTCGCGCTTGGGCTGCTCGGGGGCGCGGTCGCGAAGTCCGCGCAGATCCCGCTCCAGACCTGGTTGCCCGACGCGATGGAAGGTCCAACACCGGTCAGCGCCCTCATCCACGCGGCGACGATGGTCACCGCGGGGGTCTACCTGATCGTCCGCACGCACGCGGTCTTCGAGCAGGCGCCGCGTGTGCAAGAGCTTGCCGCCGGGCTCGGCGCCGGGACGCTGTTGATGGCCGGACTGATCGCGCTCGTGCAGACGGACATCAAGCGCGTGATCGCCTACTCGACGATGTCGCAGATCGGCTACATGTTCCTTGGCGCCGGCCTCGGGGCCTACGCCAACGCGGAGTTCCACCTGCTGACGCACGCATTCTTCAAGGCGCTGCTCTTCATGGCGGCCGGGCTCGTGATCCACGCGCTCGCCGGCGAGCAGGACATCCGCAAGATGGGCGGGGTCGGGCGCCTCATGCCGGTGACGCGGCTCACCTTCCTGATCGGCTCCCTGGCACTCGTCGGTGTGCCGCCGTTCTCCGGCTTCTTCTCGAAGGACTCGATCATCGCTGCCTCGATGAGCCGCGGGTGGTACGGCTATATCCTCTTCGCGGCCGCGCTGATCGGAACGTTCCTGACAGGGCTCTACGCGTTCCGCCTCTTCATGATCGTCTTCCCAGGCGAGCCGTCGCCGTTCGTTCGCGAGCACTTGATGCGTGGATCGCACGCGGCCGGGATGGAGGGCGCGCACCGCGAAGCCGACCCTTCGGCTCCGCACGACCACGAGGTCCACGAACACTCAGGCGAAGGGCCGTTCTCGATGACGGCGACGGTTGCGGTGCTAGCGGTCCTGGCGGTCGTCGGCGGCTGGATCCAGTTCGCGCCGCTGTGGCATCCGGTCTCGAACTGGCTCGACCCCGTGGCGCGGCCGCTCGCCGTGCCGACGAGCACGCAAGAGGCGCTCGCGAGCCTGTTTGCCTTTCTGCTCGGGCTGGCGGGAATCGGGGTCGCCTGGCTGATCTACGGCGCGAGGCAGCCTACGGCTCCTAGGATCACGTCACGGGTCCCCGTTTGGAGCCGCAGCCTTCTTGAGCGCAAGTTCTACTTCGACGAGGCGTACGACTTCGCGTTCTACCGTCCCGCTGTCGGACTGGCGCGTCTGCTCGGCCGCCGGATCGAAGGGCCGATCATCGGCGGCTCGATCAAGGAGCTCGCAGCCGGCTTCCGCGAGGCCGGCCTCGGCACGGGTCGCCTGCAGACGGGCCTCGTCCGCACCTACGCGTTCGCGATCGCCGCGAGCCTGGCCGTGATCACGATCGTCTTCGTGGCGGTGCGCTGAGTGGGCTGGCTGACGACGGCGCTGATCCTGCTGCCGGTCGGCGGCGCGCTGCTCGTCTGGGTCTTTCCCTGGGACGCCTTCACGGCGGGGTCGATCGCCCTGCTGGTCGCGCTCGGCGAGGTCGGGGTCTGGATCGATGCGCTCGTCCGCTTCAACTTCCACCACGGAGGCCTGCAACTCGACCAGCGGACGAACTGGTTTAGCGACCTGCACGTTTCCTACCACGTCGGCATGTACGGCTTTTCGCTCTGGCTCGTCGGGCTGACGGTCGTCGTCCAGGCGGCGACGATCATCTACGCGTTCTGGGCGGGCCGCACCGGCGCCCGCGCGTACTTCGGGCTGATGCTCCTGCTGACGGCGGCGATCGTCGGCGTCTTCACCGCCCAGGACCTGCTGCTCTTCTACGTCTTCTGGGAGGCGATGCTGCTGCCGTTGTACGTGCTGATCGGCGTGTGGGGCGGGCCGGGGCGGCTCGGCGCGACGATCAAGTTCGTCATCTACACGATGGCCGGCTCGCTGCTGATGCTCGCCGCGGTGATCGTGCTCGGGCTCTCGCAGGGAACGTTCGACCTGACGGCAAGCTGGCACAGCTCGAGCGACTGGCTGTTCCTGGGGTTTGTGGCCGCCTTCGCGGTCAAGGCGCCGCTCTTCCCGCTGCACGCCTGGCTTCCGGACGCGTATCGCGAGTCCCCGCCGGAGGTGTCGGCCGTGCTGAGCGGTGTCGTCTCGAAGGCGGCGATCTACGGCTTCATCCGGATCGCGATCACGAAGTTCCCGGAACCCACCAAGGACTTCCGGACGGTGATTCTCGTCCTCGCGGCGGTCGGGCTCGTCTACGGGTCGCTGCTCGCGTTCCGCGCCCCCGACGTGCGGGGCGTGATCGCGTATTCGTCGCTGGCGCAGCTGGGCCTGATCACGTTCGGCGTTTTCTCCGTCAACGACCTCGGCCTGAACGGCGCCGTGCTGCAGATGGTCAATCACGGGCTGATCACGGCCTCGCTGTTCCTGCTCGCTGGCGGAATCGAGCGGCGCGCTACGACCGGCGAGTTCGCGCGGCTGGGCGGCTTCGCGCGCGGACGGCCGATTCTGGCGACGGTGTTGATGACGACCGGGATCATCGGGCTGGCGGTGCCGGGCTCGTCCGCCTTTGCCGGCGAGTTCGAGATCCTGGCCGGCGTCTTCGGCCGCGGCTGGGGGTACTCGGTCGTCGGCGCGGCCGCGATGGTGCTTGCCGCGATGTACATGCTGCGGCTGATCTCGGCCGTGCTACACCGCGACCCCGGGCCGGCGGTGACGCCTGAGGCCTTGGATCTGCGGCCCGCCGAACTGGGCGCGATCGTGCCGCTGCTCGCCTGCCTGCTCGCCCTGTCGGTGTGGCCGGCGGCAATCACCGAGCGGTCGTTCGCCCACGACCGCGCGCGGACCGACGTGAGCACGCAATTCGAGGCGGCAAAGTGATCCCGCACCCCCACGTCGACTGGTTCGCGCTCGCACCGGAGCTGATGCTGCTCGGCGCCATGGGCGTCGCGCTGATGGGCGCCGTGCTGCTGCCGCGTGAGAACCGCCGCGATTTCGGCGCGCTCGCGGCGGCGCTCGGGTTCGCCGGCGCGTTCGTCTACGCGATCGTGATCTACGTCCACACGCCCGACGTGCACAGCGTGATCGCCGACTCGGTCCGGCGCGACCGCTTCGGTGCGCTGGCGCAGGTGATCATTGCCGGCGCGGGCCTGCTCACGGTCGGCGTGTCGTACGCCGAGCGGATGCGCGACGAGCACATCGCCGAGTACTACGCCCTCCTTGCCGCAGCCGGCGCGGGCATGTGCTTCCTCGTCACCGCGAACAACCTGATGACGCTCTTCCTCGGCCTCGAGTGGTTCTCGATCTCGCTTTACATCCTCTGCGCGATCGACCGCGAGCTCGAGGGCTCGCTCGAGGCGGGCCTCAAGTACCTGATCATCGGTAGCTTCGGCTCTGCCGTGCTCCTGTTCGGCTCGGCGCTCGTCTACGGAGCAACGGGCGAGCTCGCCTTCAACCGGATCTCGGCCGCGATCGGCGCCCAGCACCTGACCGGCGACGCGCTGCTCGTCGCCGGCCTGGCGATGATCATCGTCGGGCTGGGCTTCAAGGCCTCGGCGGCGCCGTTCCACATGTGGACGCCGGACGTCTACGAGGGCGCGCCGACGCCCGTCACGGGCTTCATGGCCGCGGCGACGAAGACGGCGGCGCTGGTGCTGACGCTGCGGGTGCTGCGCGAGGCCTTCCCGCAGGAGGCCCACCTCTGGACGATCGCGATCGCCGCGATCGCCTGCGCATCGCTTGCGGTCGGCAACCTCGCCGCGCTCGTCCAGCGAAGTGTCAAGCGGATGCTCGCCTATTCGTCGATCGCCCAGGCCGGGTTCATGCTGATCCCGATTGCCTCGAACAATGCGATCGGCGGCCGGGCGCTCCTCTACTACCTGATTCCCTACTCGGCGATGTCCGTCGGGGCCTTCGCGGTCATCACCGCGCGAGAGCGGGAGCTGGCGGCGCCGGTGACGCTCGACAACCTCGCCGGGATGGGCTGGGAGCGGCCGTTGCTCGGCGTCGCCATGTGCACGTTCATGTTCGGCTTCGCCGGCCTGCCGCCGACGGGCGGCTTCGTCGGCAAGTTCTATGCCTTCTCGGCCGCTTACCGGCACGGCTGGACGTGGCTCGTGATCGTCGGCGTCGTCGCGACAGCGGTCAGCCTCTACTACTACCTGGCCGTAGTGCGGGCCATGTACATGCGGCCGGCCGCCGAGCTGCAGCTGACCCCGACTCCGGTCGCCGCGGGCGGCGCGCCGCCGCGAGACGCCCTGCTGCAGACGTCGGTCCTGCTGGCCCTCGGCGCCACGGTCGCGTCATTCGTCGCCGTGGAGCCGTTGATCCATGTCGCAAAGGACGCCGCAAGGGCCCTACCGTTCTGAACAAGTAACAGTCTGTTACTTGGACGATCCGGTTCGAAACTCGGCTGCCAGCGCAGCGAGGGCCTGTAGGCAGAAGACAGCGACGCAGGCGATCAGCGCCGAGCGAGCGACGGCCGGGACGGATGGATTGCCTAACGATGGCGCGCGGGCCGCGGTCGCCACCAGCAGCAATCCGAGCACGACCGCCCACGCAAAAGCCTGGGCCGGCTCTGCTTTGCCTTCGAGTCGGTCGGCGACGCTGCGAAGACCGGCAATGGCCGTCACCGGCACGGCAAGCAGCAGCGCGTCGAAGGCGAGGGTGTGAGCCCCGAAGTGGTCGGCGAGCGCGGCAGCCAGAACGAGGGCGATCGGAGACAGTCTTCCGAAGATGCTGGCGGATTCGGCGGACGGCACATGTCTCCTGCGTTACGCTCGCGAAGTCAACGAGGAGGAGGCGAATGCCGGACGTTTCCGTCACTTGGCTCGGCCACGCGGTCTTTCGAATCGACAGTCCAAATGGCAAGCGGATCTACGTCGATCCGTATCTCGAAAACCCGAAGTGCCCCGAGAGCGAGCGGAAGCCGGAGCGGGTCGACATCGTCGCCGTCACCCATGGCCACGGCGACCACGTCGGCAGCACCGTCGAGATCGCGAAGGAGTTCTCGCCCGAGATTGTCGCGCTCGTCGAGCTGAAGAGCTGGCTGGGCGACCAGGGCGCGGACGTCGGCGAGACGCCTGGCCCCAACAAGGGCGGCACGGTCGAGGTCGACGGGATCAAGTTCACGCTCGTGAACGCGTTCCACTCCGGCTCGACTCCGGACGGAGGCTACGGCGGCGAGCCGACCGGGATCGTGATCACCTTCGAGAACAACACCGCGATCTACTTCGCCGGCGACACCTGCGTCTTCGGCGACATGCAACTGATCGGCCGGATCTACAGCCCCGACGTCGCGGTGCTGCCGATCGGCGGGCACTTCACGATGGACCCGCGCGAGGCCGGCGTCGCGCTCGAGCTGTTGGGGACGAAGCGCTGCATCCCCTGCCACTACGGCACCTTCCCGCTCCTCAGAGGCACGCCCGAGGAGCTGAGGCAGCACGCGCCGCCGGACGTCGAGATCCTCGCGCTCGAAGCAGGGGAGACGATCACCGTTTGAGAGAGCGCTGGTTCGGAGCAACGGGCAGGCGGGTTCCCGAGCTCGCCGTCGAGGGCGACCCGCTCGTTCCGCTCGCCGACGCGCTCGTACTCGACGACGTCTCGGACGACCCCAAGCTCCGGCAGGCACACGCGGAAGGAACGCCGGTCGTCGTGCGCGCCGACTCACCCGAGCAAATCGTGGCCGCGCTGAAACGGCCGGAAGTGGCGAGCGTCCTCGTGCCCAGGGACCAGCCCGAGCTGCTCGAGCTCGATCTCCGGGAACTGACGTATGGCTAAAACAGTCGCGACCTACTCGATCGCCGCCTGCGATCTCGACGCGAGCCAGTGGGGCGTCGGGACGCAGTCGAGGTTTCTCGCCGTCGGCTCGGTCGTTCCCTGGGCAGAGCCCCAGGTCGGAGCAATCGCCACCCAGGCTTACGCGAACCCGCGTTACGGGCCCGAGGGCCTGAGCCTCCTGCGTGAGGGACTCTCCGCTGAGGAGGTCGTCGAGCGGCTGACCGCCGCAGACGAGGGGCGGGACCAACGTCAGCTCGGCGTCGTCGACCGCGAGGGTCGCAGCGCGAGCTTTACCGGCGCCGAGTGCCTCGAGTGGGCAGGCGGCAGGACCGGCCCCTGCTACGCCGCGCAGGGCAACATCCTCGTCTCGGCCGAGACGGTCGATGCGATCGCCGAGACGTTCGAATCCTCGAGCGGGACGCTGGCCCAGCGCCTGCTGGACTGCCTCGACGCGGCGCAAGCCGCCGGCGGCGACCGGAGGGGCCAGCAGTCGGCGGCGCTGCTCGTCGTTGAGCAGGACGGCGGCTACGCGAAGCTCTCCGACACGGTTGTCGAGCTCCGGGTCGAGGATCACGAACGTCCGTTGGAGGAGCTCCGCCGCCTCCACCGGCTGCACGAAGCGCTCTTTGGCAAGACGCCGCGCGACGAATGGCTGGCGGTCGACGACGGGCTGGCGAACGAGCTGCGCGAGCGGCTCGCGAAGCTCGGCTACGACGGCGAGCTCGAGGATGCCTTCAACCGGTGGGCCGGCAATGCCAACCTCGAGGAGCGCGTGGACGGAGTCGCAGAGATCGACCCCATCGTCCTGCAAGAGCTGCGGGCGCTCTCATGAGCGACGGCTATGAGGTCGCGCACATCGACGAGCTCGAGGAGCTGCCGATCAACAACAGCGAGTTCGTCTGGCGGCCGGTCCGGCGCCGCTTCGGAATCACGGCCTTCGGCACGAACGCGTACACCGGGAACGCCGGTCAGCGGGTGATCGAAGAGCACACCGAGCGCGACAACCACCAGGAGATGTACGTCGTCCTCCGCGGCCGGGCGACGTTCGCGCTGGACGACGACGAGGTCGATGCCCCGGCAGGGACGATCATGTTCGTCCGGCCGAACACGAGGCGGGGAGCCGTCGCAGCCGAGGACGGTACCGCAGTGCTCGCGGTCGGCGCGAAGCCCGGCGTCGTATTCGAGCCGTCGCTCTGGGAGGACGTGTTCGCCGCGAACGCCTACGCCGATAAGGGAGAGCTCGAGAAGGCGCGGGAGCTCTTCAGAACCTTGCTCGAGCAGCATCCAGATGCTTGGCAGGGTTACTTCAACGCCGCGTGTCTCGAGGCTCGGCTCGGCGACAAGGAGCGGGCGCTCGAGCACTTCGCGCGCTCCGTCGAGCTCGAGCCGGAGAAGGCGCGGGAGTTCGCGCAAGCCGATTCCGACTTCGACTCGATCCGCGACGAGCCGCGGTTTGTGTCAGCGCTCGCCGGGGAGCCGAACACCCGCGGCTAGCTCTCGAAGAGCAGGCACCGGATCACCCTCCGGCCGCGCGAGAAAGAGCACCGCCCCGTAGCCGTCCGCGCCCGTCAACGAGTCGACGAGCAGCTGCAGCCCCAGCGCGAGCGCAAACGCCTTGTGGGCCTGCTCGCCACCGAACGGGACGAGCTCCTCCGGCGTGGAAGCGCCGGTCAGCACGTCGCCGTAGGTAACGGCGCCCATCGAGACGTCGGCAACGATCGGCCCGCCGTCCGAGCTCGGGATCGCGATTGCCAGCGGGTTCGTACCGGCGAGCTTCGGCCCGCCCGCCGGAGAGCCGAGCCGCGGCGGCGAGGTCGCCGTCAGCCCAGCGACGAAACCACCCTCGGCGAGCTTGCGAACCCAGTAGCCGAGCATCCCGGTCGGGAAGCAGTGGGCAGCGACGATTACGCGCGCCCGCTCCGGCGGGTCGGCGAGTTGCGCCTCCACGATCGCCGCGAGCGTCAGGTAACCGAGCGCTCCGCGCCCGTCCCAGCGCTCGAAGCCGCCCTCGGCGATCTCGACCTCGGGCTGCGCGGAAGGATCGAGATCCGGCAGCGTCGCCAGCCAGTCGACACGCGAGAGCCCGTGGCCGGCCCGACCGCGCTGCTCCGCATCGAGGAAATGGTCGGCGAGCGTCTGAGCGTCCTCGGCCGAGAAACCGAGCGCGCGAAGCTTGCCGGGAACGTCGGTCAGGAGAGGACCGGCAGCGACTTGACGAAGCCGACGCCCTGCTCTCGGCGCGTCTCCGAGATCGCGTCGGCAAGCCCTGAGATCGCGATGGCGGCCGGCGTGTCCGGATTCGCGGTGACGAGCGGCTCGCCCGCGTCGCCGGCCTCGCGCAGGCTCGGGTCGAGCGGAATCGAGCCCAGCAACGGGACATGCAAGTCGTCGGCGAGCTCCTGCCCGCCGCCGAAGCCGAAGACCTCGCCGCTCATGTTCTCAACCACCCCGAGGAGACGCATGTTCGTCTTCTGCGCCATCAGCGCCGCGCGGGCGGCGATCTCCTGGGCGAGGGGCTGCGGCGTCGTTACGATCACGGCCTCGGCGCGCGGCAACAGCTGGCCGAGCGAGATCGAGACGTCTCCGGTCCCCGGCGGCATGTCGACGACGAGGGTGTCGAGCTCGCCCCAGTGCACATCCGAGAGGAACTGCTCGAGCGCGCGGTGCAGCATCGGCCCACGCCACATCACCGGCGAGTTGTCCTCGAGGAAGAAGCCGATCGACATCAGCTTGAGGTTGTCTTTAACGGGCGGAACGATCATCCGGTCAACGACGACCGGGCGCTGGCGGATCCCGAGCAGATGCGGGATCGAGTGGCCGTAGACGTCGGCGTCGAGGACCCCGACGCGCTGGCCGAGGGCGCTGAACGCGGCTGCGAGATTGACCGTCAGCGACGACTTGCCGACCCCGCCCTTGCCGCTCGCGACCGCGATCACGCGCGTGGCGCGGTCGAGCGAGATGCCTTTGGTGCGCTCGGTGACGCCGCCGCGGAGCTTGGTCGTGAGCGCGGCCTTCTCCTCGGGCGACATGACATCAAAGTCGAGCGAGACTCGTTCGACTCCCGCGACCGGTGCGAGCACCTCGGCGACCTGCTGCTCGAAGCTCGAGCGCAGCGGGCAGCCGGCGACGGTCAGCGCGATCGTGACCGCGACGTCGCCGCCGTCGATCGAGACGTCGCGGACCATGTCGAGCTCGGTGACCGGCCGGCGTAGCTCCGGGTCGATGACTTGCTCGAGCGCTTTCAGGATCTCTTCGCGAGAAGGCTCCACGCAAACGAGCCTAGCAACGCCAAGATAGTTGGATGACGTGGGCTGGGCTCGTCGTCCGCAACCTCCTTCGCCGACCGGGGCGAACGTCGTTCACAGCCGCCGGCGTCGCGCTCGGCGTCGGCCTGATCGTGGCGCTGCTCTCGATCACCGCCGGCGCGAAGAAGACGGCGGATCAGCTGATCCACGTCGGCCGCGCGGACTTCGGCCTCTTTCAGGCCGGCGCCTCGGATCTGACCCTGTCCAGGCTTCCGTCCAGCCTCGCGCGGTCTGTCGCGCGCGAGCCGGGCGTCGCCGCGACCGGCCGGATCTACCTCTACGTGACGAACGCGGGTCTCGTCTTTGGTTTCGCTCGCGGCGAGTTCCCCGCACAGCGGCTCGTGATCACTCGAGGCGGCCGCTGGGCGGACGACGAAGCGCTCGTCGGGGACGCCCGGGCCCGATCGAAGCACCTGCGGCCCGGTGACACCCTTTCGGTCGGCCGCCGCCGCTTCCGGATCGGCGGCGTCTTCCACACGGGCGATCCGTTCGAGGACGGTGGCATCGTGCTGCCGCTGGGGGTCGTGCAGCGCTTGGCCGGGCGGCCCGGTGACGTGACGACGATCTCGGTCGCGGTCTCGCTCGGCGCCAGGCCGCGGGACGTCGCGCGCCGGCTCGAGCATGACTTTCCGGGGACGACGGCCGTCACCGAGCCCGGCCAGGTCGTCAAGATCGACACGTCGAGCCGGGTGATCATCTCGACCGGCTGGATCATCTCGCTGCTCGCACTGATCGTCGGCGGCATCGCGGTCACGAACACGATGGCGATGTCGGTCTTCGAGCGGATCCGCGAGATCGGGATCCTGCGCGCGGTCGGCTGGCGCACGAGCAGGATTGCGGCGCTGATCGTGAGCGAAGCGCTCGCGATCTGCTTGCTCGCGCTCGCGGTCGGGCTTGCGCTCGGCTACGCGGCGGCGCAGGTGTTCTCGGACAACGCGGCCGCCGGGCCGCTCCTGCAGCCGGACTTCACCGCCGGCGTCTTCGCGTGGGGGCTCGCGTTCGCGCTTGGCGTCGGCGTCCTCGGCGCGGCATATCCCGCCTGGCTTGCCGTTCGACTCACCCCGGTCGAGGCGCTGAGGCACGAGTAGCGCCGCCCTCCACACTGCCGTCGCGGAGCCGCAGCACGCGGTCAGCCTGGCGGCTCACGGACTCGTCGTTTGTGACCAGCAGCACCGTCATTCGACGCTGGTCCCGCAGCCGCAGCAGCAGGCGCACGATCTGAGTTCCCGTCTCCGAGTCGAGCGCG
>Ga0207646_10004269_pt1 | contig 15605 bp, 12 predicted proteins | sample KBSK5502metaG_FD_184343 | JGI IMG/M metagenome (GOLD analysis project Ga0207646, IMG submission 184343) | Corn, switchgrass and miscanthus rhizosphere microbial communities from Kellogg Biological Station, Michigan, USA - KBS K5-50-2 metaG... | ecosystem: Host-associated > Plants > Roots >... | reverse complement strand
TTTGCGCAGATTGCCGGCGTGCCCGCGGCCATCGCTTCCAATACCGTCCGACCGAATGGCTCGTGGGCGGCAGGATGGACCAGAGCCAACGACTCCTGGAGGAATGCGCGACATTCATCCGCCGTCAGGTCGCCCAGGTAGTGCACGCCCAGCGGCCAGATGTCCGAGCCGAGCCCGTAGAGAGAGCCCAGCGTCCCGGACGGCCGACCGATGAGGACCAGCGAAGGAATCTCGCCCGGTCCCTGGAACCGATGGCGAAAGAGCGCGTAACTCGCCAGCAGGAGCTTCAAATTCTTGTGCGCCGCGTCCGGGCCGAGATACAGGAAATAAAGCCCCCTGACGCCGCGATTCTCGATCTGGATCCGGTTCCACATCTGATCGCGCTGCTCGAATCTGGCCGCATCGATCCCCGGGTAGATGGTGCGAATGCGATCAGATGAGACATGGAGCTCGGAGCTGATTTCGCTCTTTGCGTAGTTGGAGGGTGCGATGATCGCTTGCGCCGACTGCGCGGCGGCGAAGCAGCTGGCACGGTATCGCTCGAAGTCGTCGAATGAGCCGTGAGCAGAGGGCGTGCGCCAGGCAATCAAATCCAGATCGCTGATCACGGTCTGACTGGTAACACTCAAGAAGATATTCAAATCATCCAACGAGAGCAGACCGGGTTGGTGAAAAATCTGGATCTCTTCCAATTGATTCGAGGTCAACCGGGGAATGCCTGGCTGATTGAGCACGGCGCCGTGCTCGGGGAGGGCGCCGAAAGCGGAGATCTGGATATCGGTATGTTGCCTCAGCGCCATTGCAAGCGCGAACGCATCGCTGCAACCCGCGTCGGCTTGCTCCAGACGTGCCGCTCGGACATTGAGCGCCGCGGACAGCCTGCCGAGGCGGTGTTTCACGTACTGCGAGGGCACCCGGGATTCCGCCGTGCTCGAAAATGCGTTGACCTGTGGCGTGAAATAGGGAAACCGATTGACCAGCAACTGGGCAGTCCGCGCATTGAGCTCAGCCCTTTCATCGCCAAAGGACACCGCGCCCAGGTGATATACCATCGCCCGGTTGGCGCGCACCGCGTCCAAGCCCATGCTCTGTGCGCGCATGCACCAATCATTCTCTTCGTTGTATCCGCGACCGAATGCCTGGTCGAACGCGCCGACCATGTTCAATGCGGTGTGTTTCATCAGAAGACAAAAGCCGACCGCGGTTGGCAAGACGGTCCAGCGGGGCAGTCGATCGAGCTTAAGATCGCGATCGAGCAGCTGATGGGCGTCCGCCGCTTGGCAATAGTCGGGAACCGAGCAAAAAGCGCCGTTGTTGGAAAGGGGTACCACGGACCCGATTCGATCGCTGCTGTACGCGACTTCCAACGTTTCCATCAACCAACCGTGCGTCACCAGCGTATCGCTGTTCAACAACACCACGTCATGCTGTCTCAAGGCGATGCCGCGATTCGCGCTGCGAACGAAACCCAGGTTCTCCTCATTGCGGAGCAGGAGGATCTCCGGATGGTCCGCGCACAAGGATTGAAGCATCGGCTGCATGGCCGGATCGGGAGAGGCGTCGTCGATCACGATCACTCGACCCAGCTCTGGCGAAGCGTGCCGAAAAATGGATTCCAGGCAGGCCCTCGTCACTTCGACGTCGGCGAAGACCGGGATGACGATATCCGCTTTACGGCTCAACGCTTTCGCTCAGCTTGGCCCGCCATGCGCTGCAGCAGCGAAGCAGCCCCGTGCATTCCGGCGTGAGCGTAACGGAGATACCTCTTCAAGAAATCATTCACCGCATCGGCAAGCACGTACCGCAGCGGTGGGCTCAGCGACTCCGGCGATACATGGGAACCCACCTCGTGTTTCGAGGTCGGGTAGCTGAGGCGGAGGGCCTCGCTGCGTTCTCTCTCCTCCGCCAGCGCGAGAATGGCTGCGTCCTTCTCCTGCTTCGTCCGGGTGAGCTCAGTTTCGAGCGCATTGCATCGGGCGCAACCCGGCTCGGAGGCAGCGAACGGTCGCGCCGGAGCTGTCCCGGCAGTCAAGTCGACAACCTTCGGATGCGTTCGGGCCAAATGAGCATTTCATAGAAACTTTGGCCTAGGCGGTCAAGGCGGGCCGCCTGGCGACGCAGATCAGGTTCTTTCCGAGGGGCGGCGGGATCCAGCGCTCAATGCGCCGGGCGAGGGGAACAACCAGGCGGTCGTAGAGCAGCGCCGCGATTCGGCTGTACTTCGCTTGCCGCAGCACGCGCCCGGCGATCAGCCAGGGCAACATGCCGAGGAAATCGAAGTACTGCATCACCTCGGGCCGGAATCCCGCGCGATTGAGAATGGAGTTGAGACCGGACGCACTGTATCGGCGATGATGTCCCACCCGCCGATCGAGGGCACCATACAGCCACTGTAAGGCTGGCACGAAGAGCAAAAGGGTTCCGCCGGGACGGACCAGCCGGAAAATGCTGGAGAGCATGGCCCCATCGTCCTGCACGTGCTCCAGCACGTTCACCAGCACCACCGCATCGAATGCGGCTGCAACCGGTTCGGAAGATCTGTCGCCGCTCGCCAAGTCGTCCAGGAAGGCGCACCGCACCTGAACGTGCGCCTTGTCAGCAAAGCGTCGCTCGAGTCGCTCCTGCAGGTTCTTCGCCGGTTCCACCAGCAGAAGCCGATCCACGGAGTCTGCGTACATCGCTGCGATGTTGCCAATCCCTGCGCCGACCTCCAGAACGTTCCCGAACAAGTGCGAGCGGAATGTCTCCAGGACCCAATCCTGGTAGCGAGGCATCTCCACCAACGCGTCGAGATCTTGGCCTTCGTAGAAAGTACCGAGCGCTTCCGGACCTTCCTGCGAACTTGGCGGGGCGGCTCTCATTCCGGGTGCGATCCGGGGTTGAACTCTACGCTTTCCACAATGGCAAGCACTTTCTTGCCCCGGCGACCCTCCGTCCATTCCTTGACTGCCTCGCCATGCTTCCGTTATCGAGGTTGTTTCGGAATGAACGTCCTGGTCACCGGCGGCTGTGGTTTCATCGGATCGAACCTGGTGAAGTACCTGCGCCGCGAGCGGCCGCAGTGGACGATCGTCAACCTGGACAAGCTGACCTACGCGGGCAACCTCGAGAACCTGGCCGAGCTGGAGGGCGACCCGCAGCACATTTTCGTGCGCGGCGACATCGGCGAACGCTCGCTGATCGATGACCTGATCGGCGCGCATCGCGTCGACGCGGTGATGCACCTGGCGGCGGAGAGCCATGTCGATCGCTCCATTCTCGGCCCGGCGCTCTTCATCCACACGAACGTGCTGGGCACCCAGGTGCTGCTGGAGGCGTGTCTGCAGGCTCGCGTCGGACGTTTCTTGATGGTGTCGACCGACGAGGTTTACGGCTCGCTCGGCCCGGACGGCGCATTTATCGAGTCGTCGCCCCTCGCGCCTTCGAGCCCATACTCGGCTTCCAAAGCGGCCAGCGATTTACTCGCCTTGGCCTATCACCGCACGTTCGGGCTGGACGTGTTGGTCACCCGCTGTTCCAACAACTACGGCTGCTACCAGTTTCCGGAGAAGCTGATCCCGTTGATGATCGTCAATGCGCTCCACGACGAGCCGCTCCCCGTCTACGGCGACGGGGGCAACGTGCGCGATTGGCTGAACGTGGAGGATCACTGCCAGGCGCTGCTGCTCGCGCTCGAACGGGGGCGAGCGGGTGAGATCTACAACATCGGCGGCGGGGCGGAGCGCAAGAACATCGACATCGTGCGAACGATCCTCGCGCTGTTGAAAAAGCCCGACTCGCTGATCCGCTTCGTCAAGGACCGGCCGGGGCACGATCGGCGCTACGCGATCGATCCGTCCAAGGCCTCGGCCGAGCTGGGATGGTCGCCGCGGCACAGCTTCGAGCAAGGCCTCGAGGAAACCGTGCAGTGGTATGCCGACCATCCGCACTGGTGGCAAAGCGTGAAGAGCGGCGCCTACCGGCAGTACTACGACAAGCAATACCGCGCGCGGTTGGACACCGCCCGCCCCTGAGCGGATGCGCGTCCTGGTCACAGGAGCCAACGGGCTCGTCGGCAGCCGTCTCTGCGCCAGGCTCATTCAGCGCGCGCACCCGGTGCTCGGCGTTTCCCGGGGCGCCTGGAAGCCGCATCCCACTCTGCGGAACGGAGATGCTGCCTTCGAGTACCGCGACGCCGATCTCGCAGACCGTAAAGCGGCGCAAGACGCGATCGCAGGTTGGCAGCCCGAGCTGATCATCCACACGGCCTCCATGACCGACGTCGACGCGAGCGAGCGAAACCCGGATCAGGCGTTCGCCGCGAACGTGACGGCCGCGGAGAACGTCGCCCGCGCCGCTCGCGTCGCCGGAGCACACCTGGTTCACGTCTCCACCGATTACGTTTTCGACGGCGAGGCCGGGCCGTATCGGGAGGAAGACGTGCCCAATCCGCGCGGCGTCTACGCATTGACCAAACACATGGGCGAGCAGGCGGTGCGGGTGCTGGCGCCCTCCTGGACCGTGGCGCGGACGGCGGTGGTTTATGGATGGCCGCCGGCGGGCCGCCCCAACTTCGGCTCCTGGCTGGTGAGCTCACTGGAAAAGAAGCAGCCGGTAAACTTGTTCGTGGATCAGCTCGTCTCTCCCAGCCTGGCGGACAGCGTGGCGGCGATGCTGGCGGAGCTGGGCGAGCGGCGACTTCCAGGCACCTGGAACATTTGCGGCGGCGAAGTGGTGGATCGCCTCAGGTTCGGCCATGCACTTTGCGCGGTGTTCGGCTTCGATCCGAAGCTATGCATTCCGAGCAAGCTGAAAGACGCTCGCCTTGCCAGCCCGCGCCCGCGACACTGCGGCCTCCGGTCGGACAAGGCCTTCCAGGCGCTCGCGGAAAAACCGCTGCCGCTCTCGGAGTCGCTGGCCCGCTTTCACGCCGATTACCAACGCTACCGGCTATAGTCCGTCAACGATGCTACGACCCACCCCCGATCACCCCGAGCGTAAGGCGAGCCAAAGCGAGCCTGTAGTCGAGGGGTCGCCCGAACCCGATCGCCCCGAGCGTAAGGCGAGCCAAAGCGAGCCTGTAGTCGAGGGGTCGCCCGAACCCGATCACCCCGAGCGTAAGGCGAGCCGAAGCGAGCCTGTAGTCGAGGGGTCGCCCGAACCCGATCACCCCGAGCGTAAGGCGAGCCGAAGCGAGCCTGTAGTCGAGGGGCCACCCGAACCCGATCACCCCGAGCGTAAGGCGAGCCGAAGCGAGCCTGTAGTCGAGGGGTCGCCCTCGAGTGCGCTGTGCTACGCCCGTCCGGAACCTTGTCGAGGGGCTCGGGACGACCCCTCGACTCCGCTTCGCTACGCTCGGGGCGAGCGGATTGGGGCGACCCCTCGACTCCGCTTCGCTACGCTCGGGGCGAGCGGTTTGGAGGGAACGCATGAGTGAGGAATCGGCCCAGCCCAGATTGGTGATCTTCGTGATCGCCTACTACGCGGAATCCACGCTGCGAGCGGTGCTGGAGAGAATTCCGCCGATCATCTTCCAGCAGTTCCGGTGTGAGGTGCTGGTGGTGGACGACTCCTCGAAAGATCGAACCTTCGAGATCGGGCGCGAGTACAAGAAAAGCCATCCGGAGATCCGGATGACGGTATTGCGCAATGAATACAACCAGGGCTACGGCGGAAACCAGAAGATCGGCTACTCGTATGCCATTGGAAAGAACTTCGACTTCGTGGCCATGGTGCATGGCGATGGGCAATACGCTCCGGAGGAGCTGCCCAAGCTGATGGAGCCTCTGCGCGAAGGCCGCGCCGACGCGGTCTTCGGCAGCCGGATGATGGAGCGATTCGGAGCGCTCAAGGGCGGGATGCCGCTCTACAAATTCGTGGGAAACAAAATCCTCACCGGCGTCCAGAACACGCTGCTGGGAACAAAGCTGTCCGAGTTCCACAGCGGGTACCGCATTTATTCGGTAGCGGCACTGAAGAAGATCAATTTCCGCCTGAACTCGAATGACTTCCACTTCGACACTGAAATCATCATTCAACTGCTGAACGCCAAGGCAAGGATCGTCGAGCTGCCCATCCCCACCTATTACGGAGACGAAATCTGTCGCGTCAACGGGATGAAATACGCGAAGGATGTGATCCTGGCCACCGTGAAAAACGCGGCCCACCGCAGCGGAATTCTGTATCAACGCCGATACGACACGGCGCAGGAAAGCAACGAGCACTATGAGCTCAAGCTTGGATATCCGAGCAGCCATACGTATGCGTTGGACGAGGTGCCCGCCGGCGCCAAGGTCCTGGACATTGGCGCTGGACCGGGAGGGATCGCGCGCGAGCTGAAGAAAAAGGGATGTGACGTGGAAGTGGTCGACCGTTTCGAGCCGCAGGAGAAAGACGAGTCCATCCGCGTCCACCTGCAAGACCTCGATGCGCCGCCCCAATTCACCGTGGACAAGTTCGACTACCTGCTTCTGCTGGATGTGATCGAGCATCTGAAAGAGCCGGAGCAGTTCCTCGAGCGCCTCCGCGCGCAGTTCAACCACGACAAGAAGACGTTGATCTTCACCACCCCGAATATCGCCTTTGCCGCACAGCGCCTGATGCTGCTGGTTGGGCAATTCAACTACGGCAAGGCAGGGATTCTGGACCACACGCACACGCGGCTTTTCACCTTCCGCTCGGCGCGGCGGCTGCTGCGCGACACGGGCTTTCGCATTCAAGAGGTCAAGGGGATTCCCGCCCCCTTTCCGAAGGTTCTCGGAGCAGGGCTACTGGGCAGGGCCGCGCTCGCGGCAAACCTCGCCCTCATCCGTTTGAGCAAGACGTTGTTCTCGTATCAAATCTACATCCGCGCGGAGAGCACGCCGGACGTCGATTTCCTGCTGGCCGACGCCAAGGAAAAAAGCGCGATGCGGGCGGCGGCCCAGCTTCGCATCGCTGGTCAGGGCAAGGCTGATCCCCGGGTCGGCGTGGACAAACGCCGCGCGCGGCCGCGTGATCCGGCCGCTTCGCGCAAGGTCTGAGCTGACGAGGTGAGGTGCAGATGAAAGGAATCGTGCTCGCGGGCGGATCCGGAACGCGCCTCTACCCGTTGACGCTGGTGATCAGCAAGCAGCTGCTTCCGATCTACGACAAGCCGATGATTTATTACCCGCTGACCACGCTGATGCTGGCGGGGATTCGCGAGGTCCTGGTGATCTCCACGCCCAGCGATCTGCCCCGCTTCCGGGAGCTCCTGGGAGATGGGCGGAACTGGGGAATGCATTTCCATTACGCGGTGCAGCCCAGCCCAGACGGGCTGGCGCAAGCGTTCATCATCGGCCGCAACTTCGTGGGCACGGATGGCGTGGCGCTGGTTCTGGGCGACAACATCTTCTACGGCCACGGCCTGAGCGACCAGATCCAGCGAGCCGCCGTCCAGACCTCGGGCGCCACCATCTTCGCGTACTACGTGAAGGATCCCGAGCGGTATGGCGTGGTGGAGCTCGACGCGACCAACAAAGCGGTGAGCCTGGAGGAGAAACCGGCCAAGCCCAAATCGAGCTATGCCGTCACCGGCCTATATTTTTATGACAACGAGGTGCTGGAGATTGCCGCCCGCCTCAAGCCGTCCGCCCGAGGCGAGCTGGAGATCACCGATGTCAATCTAGACTACCTGCGGCGCGGGCGGCTGCGCGTGGAGCTGATGGGCCGCGGCTTCGCCTGGCTGGACACCGGAACGCACGAGTCATTGCTGGAAGCCTCCAGTTTCATCGAAGTGATTGAGCGGCGACAGGGACTCAAAGTGGCTTGCCCGGAGGAGATCGCCTATCGGATGGGGTACATCGACGAGGCCCAGCTGCTGCGATTGGCCGAGCCGATGCGCAAGAACGACTACGGGCGATACCTGCTGCAGCTGGCCAACAATCGCGGGGCGATCACGTGAAGATCAGCAAGACTTCGCTCCCGGGTGTTCTACTCCTCGAGCCCAAGGTATTTGGCGACGATCGCGGCTTTTTCTTTGAGACTTATCACGCGCAGCGATACGCGCAGAGCGGTATCTCCGAACAGTTCGTGCAGGACAACTATTCTCGCTCGATCAAAAACACCCTTCGGGGTCTCCATTTCCAGGAGCCCCACGCGCAGGGCAAACTGGTTCAAGTGTTTCAGGGCGCGGTGTTCGACGTGGCAGTAGACGTCAGGTTGGGCTCGCCGACCTTCAAGAAATGGTTTGGTATCGAGCTTTCCGCCGAAAACAAATTTCAGCTGTGGATTCCCCCCGGATTCGCCCACGGTTTCTGCGTCATCTCCGAGACCGCTGATTTTTGTTACAAGTGCACTGATTTCTATTTCGCGGACGCGGAGCGTTGCGTCGCCTGGGATGACCCCGAGCTGGGAATTCAATGGCCGGTGGCACGGCCGATCTTGTCCAAGAAGGACGCCAGCGCGCCGCGGCTCTCGGCGTCGACGAATCTCCCCCGCTACGCGAAGTAGAGCTCAGGGGATCCGGTAGACGTGCGTGCTTCCGAAGCGGTGTCGCGCCACCAACTGCGCGCCCAGGGTTTGCGTCAGCGCATTCTCCGCAGCCGTGCCCGGCCTGACCGAGACCCACTTTGCCTTTGCCGCGCGGATCGCGGCGAGGTAGCTCTCCGGGGGCACATTGCTGGAGACGAAAACGGCGCGGCTGGTGGCGTTGCGGTTCCAGTGCTCGCCGAGAAACTGCACTCCCTCGTCGTACGCCCACACGTCGCCCGGCTTCAGCTCAGCATCTCGCAGCTGGACCTCGGTACCCAGGAACATCCAATTCATCTCCGACCGCAGCCGCCCCTCGTTCAACGCGCGGTCGGCGACGAACGCCAGAGAAGGGGTCTGTCGATAGCCCTCGAAGTGGAGGACGAGATCGGAGACGGCCAGTGTGCCGAGAGCCCCGAGCGCGACGAGCTGACCCAGGCGGAATCGCCGCCCGAGGAGCTCGAGGACGATCCCGCTGCCGGCCAGGGCCGCGGCCGGGACGCCCAGGACATACCGACCCCACCAGGCTGCTGGAACGGTTATCGCCGCGAGCGCGAAGTAGAGCAACGCCAACACCTGTGGCCGCCCCGTGGTGAGGCCGATCAAAAGCGCCAGCGCGAAGAGCGGGAGCGTGAGATAGATGAAGGTCAAGCCAAACGGCCTCTCTCGAATGTCAGGGAATGGAACGCCCGGATCGTGCGTCCAGGCTACGACGAGGTGCCGGAAGCTGCCGGGATCCGCGAAGAAGGCTCGGCCGCTGGAGACCGCGCCCTCTTCGACCGTTCCGGGGAGCGTGAGATGGATGAGAGGAACGGTAATCCGCGCCGGATAAAACGGATTCCCTTCCCGAAGCACGTTGTGTACCGGCTGCGTGAAGCCGATGACCAGAGCCAGCGCGATCAGCAAGAGGTGCGCGCGCCGAATTCGAAGCGGGCGACGACGAGCAATGTGCGAAAGCAGCCGGAAGGCAACAACCGGCGCCATCATCGATACCAACAACAGACCAGACGTCTTGGTGGCGAGGAGCAGGGCGGCGGAGATGGCCGCGAGCGTGAGCGCTCGGCCGTTGAAGCGAGGAGCGAAGGCAAAGTACGCCAGCGCGACGAACTGCGCTCCCGCGGCCACGTCGGCATGCGTGGTATGCGCTTGCAGGAACACGGCGGGGCAAAGAATCCACCCCAGGCCCAAGGCGACCGCGAGGGTCGGCGAGATTGAGAAGCGCCGACACCAGGAGGCCACCGCCAGAGCGCCGACCAGCGTCCATCCCAGCTGCGAGGCATCGTCCAACAGGTCCGAGCCCAGGAGGAGAGTAGCAAAGGCAGACGTGGCCTCGACGAGCCGCGGATAGCCATTGATGTAACCGATATGTGTGGGTACCCAATACAAGAGGCTTTGCTCCTGAATGATGTATCGGGTTTGCGCGAGGTGATACCAAACGCAATCCCAGGACCACGTCGGGTAAGCCAGGATGTGGCAAACAGAGACAAACAAGGCGAACCCCGACGCTGCGAGAACCGGGTACAAGTACAACAGCGACTCCGGCTTTGGCCTGACGCATTCGAGCAGTCGCTTAAGACAATGGCGAAGGTCGGGCCAGTAACGCCACGAGCGGCACTGCTTGAGCACCAAGCCGCTCACCATCAAGGTCGCCACGGGGGCCCAAAACGCATCGAAGGCGTGGAAGGCGCTCGCGGCGTACCACGCAACGTAGGGAAAGAAGAAGAACAGCAGGCCTGCGATCAGCCACCGCTCGGCAGTGGAGCGGGTCGAGCGAAGGTGGCGGCTCGCAGCGAAGCCTGCCCACCCGGCGAGGATGATGCATGCCGCCGCTATTCCCCATCGCAGGCTCAGTCTCCTTGCCTCCTCTCGACGACCCTGAGCGGTGCCACTGCCGCCATCCCAACGATTGCCGGATACTGGCCGGAGAGTCGGACCGATTCAGCGAACGCGGTGAAGCACCAGAACCGTGAAACCGGCGACTTCCAGCCGCTCGTAATTTGCTCCCATCGCACGGAACTGGTTTTCAAACGGTCCAGCGGTCGCGCGCGGCTCGCTGGGATGAAACAAATACGCGACCACCGGAGCTGCCTGAAACGCTGCTCGATAGGGCGGATAACGATCATCTCCATCGAGTGGAAACACGATGGGATCCTCTCCAAACAAGAATGTAAGCCGGTAAGACAGCCAGTATTGGGAGGCGGCATGGTGAATTCCTCGTTGGCGCAGCGCCGCTCCAAGCTGGGCTTCGTCATGGGCGAGTCCGCGAGCGTCGAGCCTGGGCAAGGGTCCGTGCACATAGCTTCCGTAGGCCAGCCAGCCAGCAAACGAAGCAGAGAACAGATAGGGTGCCAATGCCAACCCAAAGCGGGCAGCGCCCAAAAGGTGCGCCGCAGGCGCGAGCGCGAAGGGCGAAAACCAAATCAGCGGCGCCAGGTAGCGGACCGCCCACTTGTCATAGGGCATTCCAGAGAGCAGAAAGCCGGCGAGGGAGGATACGGCCACCATCAAGCCGAAAGCTCCAAGCCTGCGGACCTTCCACGGCACCCGCCGGATCACCAGCGCCAAGCCTCCCGACAGAATTCCGACCAGTAAGAGAATTGCTCCGCCGATCTGGACCAGCTCGATCACTATTGGCGGGTGCCAAATCACGTTGGCCGTTACAGGGAAGAACGCTTTGTAGGAGAGCGCCCAGGGCAGGCACTCGTTCCAAAACAAGCCCCAGTTCCGAGCAATGTTGGAGAAAGACAATCCAGCCTGGGCAGGCACGCCGCCGCGCAGCCGATGCACCACCCACAAGAAAACAAGACCGATCAGAAAACCGGAGGCACACGCACCCAAACGTCTCAATTTTTCCGTCAGCCGATCGCCATTGTCCCAGCAACAAAGGACAGCCAAACCGATGAAGGCCGGTATCAACTGCAAAACGTAGAGGTCGAGGTAGACGGCAATCGTGCCCAAGGCAGTCGCCAATCCATAGCGAATCAACGACCGCTGGGATTCTTGTGCGCCGTCGATCAGCCAGACTGCGCCGAAGAGCAAAGTGATCGACCACTGGCGTGGCGCATAGAGGGCCACGCTGTTGATCGCGTGCGGCGCAAACACCAAGGGTAGAACGGCCAGAACCGCGCTCCAGCGATCCAGGCGTCTGGAGAGCACATCGAAAGCCAGCCAGGTCAATATCAGATGTCCGGTCAGCGGCACCAGCATCAGGGTGAGTGGTGTGGCCCCACCCAGCAGAAATCCGATCGCCAGTAGCAACGCATCGATCGAGGCCTGATAAGGAGCTCCCCAAAGAAACCACGACCACTCGCCCTTCAGGATGTGCAGCGCCTGCAAGCCTACGATCGCCGCATCGGAGTGAACTCCCCGAGCGTTCAGCAACGGAGGAATCCGAAACAGCACCGACACCACGGTCAAGGCCAAAAACAGCACCCAGTGCCGTGAGCGGCTTCGGCCGTCACTCTCCTTCTCAACCATGAAAAGACATCAAAATCAGTTGGAGGGCATCTGTCGTTGCAATACCGGCTGGTACCTAGCCGCGCCAGTCTTCGCTATCTAGTCCGAAAAGTATGAACCTGCAACAGAAGGAGCAGCAGCATGGCCGAACTGAGTGCAGCTTGAGCTACGGTAGAGTTGACACCCGACTGCGTATGGTTGAAAGTCCCTCCCTCGAGGGGGTACCCAATCGCAGCCGGACGGCTGGCGGCTCTTGTCCATAGCACTCCGAGGGTCAATGCCAGAGAAACTCAAGAGGCTTCGAGACTACCTGGCGCATTTATTGTCGAACTACGGAGCACACGTTCGGCGATTTAAATTTCCGATACTCTGTGGGCTGGCGGTCGCCGGGCTTCTCGTTCGCATTTTGCTGGCTTTGGTTTCCGAGGGATCCAACGATGTCGGGATCTGGAACCTGTGGGCCACCCTTCTCGAGCAACGCTCACTCACCGATATGTACTCATCCGTGGAGGGATTCAACCATCCCCCATTAATCGCTCTCTGGTCACTGGCAGCGCTCCGCCTGGCCCGCGAGACAGGCCTCCGTTTTGCCATTCTGCTCAAGGTCCCTTCTCTCATCGCCGAGGGTTGCGCTTCGTACCTGCTTTGGAGAATCTGGCGGTCAGTTGGATCCCTGACGGCAGCCGCTGCGGTCGCCGCTTTCGCTTGGAACCTCGACTCAATCCTGGTGAGCGGCTTTCACGGAAACACTGATCCAATATGTGCAATGCTTTGCCTCGCATCCGCAATATTTATTCAGCGACAAGCCTTCTTTGTCGGGGGGCTAAGTCTGGCCGCAGCTCTCAATGTCAAATTGATTCCGCTGCTGCTTATCATTCCGCTGCTATTGCAATCCCGGACACGGCGACAGGCTCTCGCTTTCCTGGCAGCCCTCGCGCTGGGAGGCGTGCCTTTCTTGCCATTCCTCGTATCGGCCGGAGAAGGCTTCTACAGGCATGCGATTGCCTACAATTCCATTCCAGACAACTGGGGGATTGGCTTCTTTCTGAACTCCAGCGAGCAGAACCCTCGATTTGCCGCCGCAGCTGCCCGCATCGCGCCCATCTACCACACCTATACGCGGTATCTGATCATGGGCGCATGCGCGATCCTGGGAGCATGGGGTCGGCGCTGCCGGTGGAGCGCCTATCGTATTTCTTTTCTCTGTCTAGCTACGTTCCTTATTTTAACTCCCGGCTTCGGCGTTCAGTACACTGTCTACGTCGTTCCGCTGCTCTTTGCGATAAACGTGCGCCGAGCTCTGGCCTATTCATTCGCCAGTGGGTTTTTCATCTTCTCCGTCTATGTCAATTTCGGGATGCGCGGATTTCCGTGGCGGTCGGAATTCTCGGCAAACTTCCCGCTTCCCACATCCTTGTTCGGGTTGGTGGCGTGGATGGTGCTCATCGCGATCGTCGCACGCGAGCTCGCTTCGGAAGAGAGCTGCCCCCAATCGGAGCAGGTGACCGCACAGACGATGGCCCATCAACACTGAAAGGGTAAGTCGCGGCATCAGCGCTGCAGTGGCACCACGGAGAACGTCGCACGCCTCTCGTGCTGTGTCCTAGATATTGAAATTTCGCCTGAGGATCTCGATTGGCGTATTGTTCCACGATTTCACTGAATGTATCACCGCCAGAAAATTCACTACGGTGCCGTACAACATCGCGCCATAAATCAGCCATCTCGCGCGAATCCAAACGACGGTCGAACGCTCCAGCGCGTGCACCAGCCCCAACCCGAGCAGGGGCAATGCGGGGACAATCAATCGCGGTCCGTAGCACCATCCGCCCACCCAGTACGCCCACCAGGCGGTAATCAGGTAGAGCAAGGCGAAGCCGAGCAAGCACGCCAGCGCCTCGAGTGGGAAGCGTCGCACCAGCCCCGGCCAGCCCAATGCGGACAGCACCAGCACCGGCGCAAACCAGAGCAAGCCATGACGCTCGGAGGTCAAGAGTCCCCACGCTCCCTGCCAGAGGTTCCCGCGGTAAAACGGATACGGGCCGAGCCAGGGCGAACCGTAGAGGCGGTCGTTCCACCACAGGGTCAACAGCGCTGCGGCCAGTGGAGCGATGCCGAGTAGGAGCAGGGATTTGAGATCGCGTCGGGGAAGGAAGAGCAGCGACAGCGGAGCGAGGAGCACTACGCTCGGCGGCTTCATCAGCATCGCCACCGCAACGCTCAGCCCGGCCCAGAATGCCTTGCCTGGCGCGAGCGCCAGAGCAAACGCCGCAATGACGCACAAAGTAACAAATGGCTCGTTGAAGAAGCTGCGCGTGTAAAACAACAGCGGGGTAGCCAGAAACACGGCGAGCGTGGTTACCCAGACGGCGGCCTCGCTTTTGGAAAAGTAGCGCAGAACGCGCTGATAGAAGTAGGCGGCCAACAGGGTTGCCAGCGCGGAGCAAAAGATCGCCACGTGCTCCACCCATCGCGTGCCGCGAAACGGAAATGCAATGGGCGCCAGCAAGACCGCCACGCCCACCGGATGAGCGGCCGCTTCCGGCAGCACGGCAAACCGCGGGTCGACCCCTGGTTTGACCTGCGGAACGAGATGGCCGCGCGAGTCTTTTGGCCACTGTCCCACGTCCACATTGAACACCTCGCTCCACTCGACGCGACGGCCGCCCATCCAATAGGTGATCTGGTGATCGAGACCGCTGCCGGCAAATCGCGCGCCGGCCTGATTCGAGCCCTCGTGAACCGAGAGGTAGTTGTTCCGGACGTCGAAGTCTCCGTCCAGGATCACGCTGTTGAGCAGGACGAGATAATGCGGTTCATCGCCGCTCACCACGGTGGCGAAGCCCCATTTGGCGCCTTTTTCCACTTGATAGAATTGCGGAAGGAGAACGACCGCGGCCAGTCCAAGCCAGTACGCGAGTACGCGAGTGCTTCGCATGCGAATGCATCCTGGAAGAGCGTCTGGACGAATTCAATCGAATCGGGTATGGCCCTCGTGGCGAGTTGCGGACGGGATGGCCATTGCGCGTCGTGCCATTCTCGAACCGCGTCATCTCGCGAGGCGTTGACCGGGCTCGCAATCTAACATACGGTCCCGCGAATTCTGCTCCGGTGATTTCGTCATGCGAGACAAAACGAGAAAGAAAGTGGCGATCGTCGGAGGCTGCGGACACGTGGGTCTTCCGCTTGCGATCGCGCTCGCTCCCCACCACCCAGTCTGCATCTACGATATCGATATGGCGGCTATCGAGTTGGTGAAACGCGGACAGCTTCCGTTTCTCGACGACGGTGCCGAAGAGGCGCTCGCCCAGGCGCTTGCAGCTGGATTGCAGGTCAGCGCTACGCCCGAGCAGATTCCTGAGTGTGACTATGTCGTGGTGATCATCGGAACACCGACCGATGAGCATCTGAATCCATCTTTCACCAGCATCGACAGGCTCCTCCACCAGCTTCACGAGGTGCTCCGCGATCACCAGACGCTGGTACTTCGATCTACCCTCTACCCGGGAACCAGCGAGCGGATTCACAATCAGCTTCGAAAAAGGGGGCTTCAGGTCGAGGTGACGTTCTGTCCAGAGCGTGTAGCTGAAGGGCAGGCCTTAAAGGAGATCCGCAGCCTGCCTCAGATCGTCTCGGGCTTTTCGCCCAAGGGAGTCTCGGCTGTGCGGGCGCTCTTTGCG
>Ga0207646_10004268_pt1 | contig 15611 bp, 18 predicted proteins | sample KBSK5502metaG_FD_184343 | JGI IMG/M metagenome (GOLD analysis project Ga0207646, IMG submission 184343) | Corn, switchgrass and miscanthus rhizosphere microbial communities from Kellogg Biological Station, Michigan, USA - KBS K5-50-2 metaG... | ecosystem: Host-associated > Plants > Roots >... | reverse complement strand
CCCGTGTCTTCAATCGCTTCAGCCGGGGTTCGCTCCGTGGCTGCCAGGCTTCGCGCTGATCGGCTACCGCGGGCGGCGGACGGGCAATTCGTATCGAACACCCATGAACGTCTTCAAGCGCGGCGATTCGTACATATTCGCCCTGACCTACGGCCCCGATGTCCAGTGAGTCAAGAACGTCCTGGCGGCGGGGGAGGCGGAGCTGGAGACGGGTGGGCGACGGATCCATCTCCGCGCTCCCGAGCTCTTCGTTGACCCGTCGCGGCAGCTGATGCCACTTCCCATTCGACTCTTCCTGGGCGTGATGCGAGTCCAATACTTCCTGCGGATGACGGCGGACGAACCAGCGAGGGGAACACAGCCCGGTTGAGGAACGCCCGCTCAAGCGAAAAGACGGGAAGGAGTCTGGCGAAGGATCAACGATCGGACCTCCTCGGGTGCGATGTTCGAGTGAGGCCGAAACCCCAACATTTGAGGATTGACGGCAGGCCGACCCGCCATCCCGCCGGCAGCGCCTCGTGGACGGCGTCCCAGGCGGAATCCGGGGGCTCGGCGGTAACAGCGGGCATTGGTCCTAGCGCGTCGCCGAGATGACCGCGGTGACGAGGATACGCGCCGCACGCACCGGCCTCGTTGCGGCGGAGGTAATCAGGACGAGGTCATCGCCATTGGTGTAGTAGGCCGTGTAGCAGACCGTCCCAACGTCGATCTCGCCGAAACAGGGGTCCCTGAGGACTTGGACGACGATGCCATCGTCGCTGATTGCACCCAGCTTGATGCAGGCCTTCCCTCCACACAGCCACATCGTGATGCCCTCGATGCTATCCACGCCACCGCCGCTCTCAAGGAAGCCGCTCGGGAACCGAACGACCGTGAACGAGGGCAGCGTCGACGCGCCGCCGATGGTGCGCAGCCCGACCCAGAGGCTCAGTGTTGGGCCACCGAGGGATGTCCTGAGCTCATCCACGATCCGAGCCTGGTCGATTGGTATCTCCAGCGGGTCGTCCAACGGGGCAAGCGTGTAGGGCGGCGCGATCCGGTACTCGCTCGCGGGGTCGACGCTCGGGATCGGGGTCGGGCTCGGCGAGAGCGTCACGGCGGGGCTGGGTGAGTTCGTAGGGGCGACGCCGGGCGAGGGCGTCGTGGCCGGACTCACCGTTGGTGATCCTGGAGGCGCCGCACTGCCGCAGCCGGACACGAGGGCGACAGCCAAAGAACCGGCAAGCAGAGTGCCCGGGATACGACGGGTAGAAGCGACGCCCTCCAGCGCGCATGTACGGGCCTCATGCACAGCGTCCCACGCAGCTTCTCGGTCGCTCATGAGCCGTTCTGCCGGGCGACCCAGATGAGGAGGACGACTGCGGCGACGAGGATGGCGATCACTCGTGGTTGGAGATGGAGTCCCGAGTTGGTAATAAGCGCGTCGCCGCCGAGTACCTCGTGGATCCGACACTCGGCGTCGATCGAGATCTCGACGCTGTCATCTCGGAATCCGGCATACGACAGGCCAGGGATGGTCTTCGGTCCCCAAGAACGGAGGGAGTCTTGCCACGGCGCGCGAACGAGCCTGGCCGACGTGGGCGTTTGCGCGTGGATGGAGTACCCCTGTTCGACCCAATACGCGATCCGATCGCGGAGAGCGGACGGTGGAACGCCTGTCATGGGCAGCTAGGGCCCGGGCTCAGTAGAGCTGCACGACGAACGGCGGTCGCTTCGGGTCGCCCGGCGCCCGGTCAGCGGTGTCATCGATCAGAACACACACGTGCCGCGACGTCTTCGAAAGGAGGTTGCGCAGCCACTCCTGACCATCTGCCAATGACTCATTGGGGACCGGGCGAGACTCGGCGGCCTCGCTACGGTCGCCGCTGGGCACGTCAGCGTTCAGCCGTCTCACGACGTTGTCAGAGGGAGGGTCGGGCTCGCTCCGCTTCCGGAGCCGCCAGTCGCAATCTGTGCGAGTCAGGGAATGTATCCCCGTTCAGATTTGGGGTTTGGCTGGCGAGGAAGGATTCGAACCTTCAATCCCCTGATCCAGAGTCAGGTGCCTTACCATTTGGCCACTCGCCAGCGGCGCGCGGAATTCTACGCCGGCACCTCAGCCCGGTCGAGGCGCGCCCCACATCGGCGACGCCCCGCAATCGGTCAGCCGATGAAAGTCAGCTTCAGGCCCGCGATGACCAGGACGACGCTCAGCGCGCCGCGAAGCTGAAGCGTTCGGCCCTGCCGACTCCCCACCTCGGAGCCGATGACCGCACCGATGACGACGGCTGCGACCCACAGCGGCAGGGCTGGCGGAAGGGCGGCGAGTCGAGCCAGGTTGCCTGCGAGCCCCGAGATCGAATTGGCCAGGATGAACCCCGCGGCGATTCCCGATGCCGCTCGCTGCTCTGTCCAGCCCGCGATCAGCAGGATCGGGCTCAGGAAGATGCCCCCGCCGGTGCCGGTCAGCCCCGACAGCAACCCGATTCCCGCGCCGATCGCGATGGCGGGGTAGGTGGGAACGTGCGGGACGCCATGCCCTGTGTCGGTCTGCGCGGCTCGCCGGGCAGTCCGGGCGAGCTGGATCGCCGCGAAGATCAAGACAACGCCGACGAGCTGCTTGTAGACGGCGCCGGAGATCGGTAGCGAACCGCCAAGGAAGGCGAGCGGGATCGAGCCCACGAGGAACGGAGCAAGCGCCCGCCAGTGAATGTAGCCGCGCTGCCAGAAGCGGAAGGTAACGAAGCTCGCAACCACGATGTTCAGGGCGAGCGCGGTTGGGCGCGCGACGTCCGGCGATACCCCGAGAAGCCCCATGGCCGCCAGGTAGGCAGAGGCCCCGGCATGGCCGACGGACGAGTAGAGGACGGCCGCCCCCAAGAACAGGGCCGCGAGGACGAAGGGATCGACCACTCGCGGCAGGGTAGATGAGTCGCCAGCCGTCGAACGGACGCCGTGCGCCCCGCGCCACGGACCTGATTCGCGTCGTGGTTGATGCAGAATGGTCGCTGAGTTCTCGGGTGATCACGTCTGGGAGCGAGGGTGCCATGGCTGTTCAGCACGAAGAAGCGCGCCGCGCGCTCGTACTTCACGACCTGCCACTCGTTGTCGATCTCATCGAGCTCACGCTGAATCACGGTCTGTTCGCGGTCAAGGCGGCCAGGAGCCTCGCGGAAGCGGAGCGCATCCTCGCCGAGTGGCGTCCGCACATGGCTGTCCTCGACATGGATCACGCGGACAGCGCCAGCCTGCTCCGCCGGCTTGGCGCATCGGGGACGTTGACGGGCGGCTCGATCCCCGCCCTGGGGCTCACCCGGCGCGGCGACCTCAAGACGAAGTTGCGCGCGTTCGATCTCGGCGTCGACGACATCCTGACCGTGCCATTCTCGCCGGAGGAGCTTCTCGCACGATCGATCGTCATCACCCGCAGGGCTCTGGGTACGGATCAGCCGATCGTGCCCACCATCCACCTCGGTGAGATGGAGATCGACATCGTGAACCGCCAGGTTCGGGCGGGCGATTCGGTCGTGCATCTGAGCGGCATCGAACAGAGCCTGCTGTACCTGCTCGCCAGCAGGGGCGGGCGCGTCGTCACCCGCGACGAGATCCTGGACGCGATCTGGGGCACCGACTTCATGTCCGAGAGCAACGTCGTCGATCGTCACATCCGGAGCCTCCGGATCAAGCTCCAGAACGACTACCGCCGTCCTCGCTTCATTGCGACCGTAGCCGGCCGCGGCTACCGCTTCATACCCACGTTCTCGAACGCGGGCTGGGACGCCGGGCAGGATTCCGAGGAGCCCCCGACGCACTGATTTGCCGTATCGGATTCGCACGACGAGCCGGATTACGGGCCGTCATGACGAGAACGGCATCCCGCGGCAGATTCCGTCTTGGATCGGCACGCAGCCCCTCGCGGGGCGCCCGATCGACGGGGCGGGTCTGTTTTGGGGATGGACCCGCCCACTTCTCTGGGGGTCGGGGCCGAGGGAGCAGGTCGAACCCACGATGCCACCTTGCGCTTGCTGTATCAGAGTCTGTCCGCACACGTTCGACACGACCAGACCAAATAGATGAGCGACTAGCGTCGGTTCGGATCAGCCATTCGGGTCATTCGATACCACGGCATCGATGCCTTCCGCGCGCTCCGTGGATCCCGACCACGCTCACAAGGCCGCCTCGGACGCAGGGACCTGCTCATCGGGACGCAGCAGGATCGCCGCCCCGATGACGACCGCGGGAGCAATGCCGGTCACCGCCACCAGTCGTGGGGCGCCGCCGATGTAGAGCCCGGCTCCGAGGCCGACCGAGCCAGCCGCGAGGGACCGACTGGTGGAGCTCGGCATCGCCTGGACAGTCCTCGACGTCCAGCCAAGACCCGCGCGGGTCGCAGCGACGGCGGGAGCCGATCGGCGACGAAGCATCGGCCCGGTCGTGCGTGCGATACGGACCGCCGCTCGAAGTCGTGCCGCGAGCATGTTCGAGCCGTCTTCGGTGTTCGTGATGCTCTTGCGCACACGCGCGCCGAGTGCTGTCGATGGTTTCGTCATTGCGTTCTCCCGCAGTTCTGATCGCCCGGCGCAGCCGTTGGACCTGGTGAGGGGCCAACCCGTGTCGGGCCGGCCCCTCTGATCTGAAATGGTCAGCCGATGGACCCCTGTCAGCGGCTCGTCCGCGACTCAGGTGCGGCTGAGACGACGCGAACCGCCGGCGAACTTCGCCACGAAGACGACGGCGACCGCGCCCAGCATGGCGATGAGGATGCTCTCGATGTTGATGCCGTTGACCGAGCCCATCTTGAAGACGTTGGTGGCGACGAACCCGCCGACAAGACCGCCGACGATGCCGAGGACGACCATCATCAGCAGGCCCTCACGCGAGCCCGTCAATTGATTGGCAAGGAAGCCGGCGATCGCGCCGACGACGATCCACGCAATGAAACCCATCGAAATCCGTTCCTTCCAGGTGATACGTGACCCCGTCTGCCAGGGCCGCGTCGAGCGGCCCGGGTGCGGGGTGCCGGCTTTCGCCGACTGGAGACTGGCCCGGGTCAGGCCGGCTCGCGCCGGAAGATCCCGAGGGCCCAGATGACGATCAGCTCGAGGACAGTCCACCCGATGAAGGCCGCGACGGCCGTGATGTCGAGGATCGTGCCGGCCGAATGCAGGGCGTCCGTTCGGAGGACACCTTCGAACGGGGCGACGAACAGCTGGCTGAGATTGAGGATGCCGGACACGAGGCCGTTTGCCTCTCGTGCGTCCAGGAGAAGCAGCACGAAGCGCGCTCCGATGACAACCTGGATCAGGCCGAAGAGGAGCACGACGATGCGCCGGCCCATCTCCGAACCGCCCGGGCCGGCCCTCGTGATCCGCTGGCTGTCCGTACGCACGACCTCATTCGAGGTGGTGGCCGGTGTCCCTGCCGGAGCCGGAGCCGTGGTGGGTCCGGCGGTGACGACCGTACGGTCGATTCGGTCGATTGCCATGTTGTCTCCTTTGTTGTTCAGGGTCCGGATGGACGAGGTCAGATCGCGGAAGCGGCCTGCGCCGCGATCGCCGCGGGCAGCAAGACGAGGATCGCCAAGGAGGCGAGCGCGACCATGACTGCGGTGCGCGCAATACCCGCGGCGACGCCGAGCCCTACGCGGCGCCGACGTTCGACCGGCTCGGGGCGCGCCCCGGCCCTGCTATGGGAATTCCCCGTCACGACCGTTCGGTCGATTCGATTTGATGCCAAATCCACGCTCCCTGGCTGCTATCGGCATCCGGGGGAGCGGGGCCAGAGAGGCCACCGCCGGGTTTGATTCCGGCCACTGCTGTCACTTGCAGTGAACCACCGATTGGTGCTAGTGTCAACTGTAGTGTTATATATCAACTGTAGTAGTGGAGCGTGATGGCACCGTCGTTTGGCAGCGTGTTGCGGCAGGCTCGTGAGGTGCGGGAGCTAACGGCCGTGGACGCGGCACGGGCGTCCGGAATCTCACCCGCCTACTTGAGCCGCCTCGAGAGCGACGCGGTTCACAAGCCCTCGCCCCATGTCCTGCACCGGCTCAGCGAGGCGCTCGGCCTGCCATACGCGGACCTCATGCGGCTCAGCGGCTATCGCGTGCCCGGAGAGTCGGCTGGGTCCAGCAACCAGGCAATCGGGTCGGCCCTCTTCGCCAACCTGACCGAGGATGAGCGAGAGGAGCTTCTCGAATATCTCGCGTGGTATCGCACCCGACGACGAGCGCGAGCAGGCGTCAGCCGCCGGCGCTGATCGGTTCTTCGCCGGCCGCTTCACGCGCCCGTTCAGCAAGCGCAGCCCAGAAGCTCACCGCCCCGGCCTCGTAGGCGACCCCCATCGGCAAGGTCTCGCCGCGCCAGTGTTCGACCGTGCGCTGCCCGCGGTCGTACGTCGAGGGACGAGCCTCGAGGCGTTGGTCCTGTTGGTATGACGCGAGCTGTGCCTGATGAATTGCGAGCTGCTTCTCGGCAAGGCGCAGCCGCGACTCGGCGGGCGCGAGATCGGCGAAGAAAAGCTGCAAGAGCCCCGGGTCGCGGAGCTCAGTTGGTTCGTTCGATGGGCGATCAAGCCAGTCCCGGAGGGCCGCTTCGCCGGCCGTCGTCACGGCGAATACCCGCCGGCGCCGCCCGGTCGTCTCGCGGACTTCGTCGACGAGGCCGAACGTGGCAAGTCGCGGCGGCTCGCTGTAGAGCAGCGTGTGTGGAAACGACCAAAAATGGCCGAGCGTCGCGCGGACGTGTCGCTCAAGGTCGTATGGCGTCGAGGGTCCCTCGCGCGCCAGGAGGCCGAGCACCAGATACGAGGTTGGAGTCAGGCGAACCCTGCCCCCTTCGAGCGGTCTGCGCCCTCCAGCTCGTGACCTGTCGGTTGACATACTACGTACCGTACCATACACTCCGAACTATTCCACACAACCGCAACACACCGACCAGTCGCCGGGGAAATTCAGACCCGGTGGAGGCGAGGCCTCCAATCACCTGGATCTCGGTACGCGGCGTGGGTACAACAACGGCGGTTCTCAAATGATCACCGACATGAAGCGCACAGCCGAGCGGATTCCGCTCGAGGTCATGAACACCGGCAACTTCGGGCTCCTCGATGAGCTCCTCGTGCCCGAGTTCGTCGACCACAGCCCGGTTGGCGGCGTTGCGCCGACCCGAGAGGGCCTCAAGTCCAGCGCGAAGGCGCTCAGGACTGCATTCCCGGACATCCGCTACACGATCGAGGACTCGATCGCGTACGGCGACCAGATCGTGCATCGCCTGAGCGCGACCGGCACGATGACCGGCGAGTTCATGGGCGTGCCCCCGACGGGCAAGCGCGCAACCTGGACCGAGATCCATATCGGTCGCGGCGTCAACGGCCGCCTGACCGAGCATTGGGGCCTGGCGAACGAGCTGAGCATGCTCGTCCAGCTCGGGATCGTTCAGTCACCGGCACGGGTCGCCGTCGCCGCCTGAGCAGCTGCTCCCACGTTCCAGAACCCTCGAAGGCCTCGGCACTGACGCCGGGGCCTTCGAGCATCCTTCGGGCGCAGAGGCCGGGCCGCGGACTAGGATGACCTCGGGAACCCCATCGGGGTGAAGTTGTGGAGGGCAGAGGCGTGATCGGCGAGTTTCGCGGCTTCCTGCTGAAGACCAACGCGCTGGCGCTGGCGATCGGCGTGATCATCGGCACCGCGCTGGGTACCGTCGTCACCTCGCTCGTCAACGACATCATCATGCCGCCGGTCGGGCTCGCTCTCGGGGGCGTGGACTTCAGCAAGCTGGTGATCCATCTCAAGGACGCCACCACCGATGCCCTGGGCAATCCCGTCGCGGCCGTCGACATCCGCTACGGCGCATTCATCAACGCGATCATCGCCTTCATGGTGATCGCCTTCGTGGTCTGGTGGATCTCCCGGATGTTCATCAAGGAGCCGGCACCGGCCGAGGTCAAGACCTGCCCGTTCTGCAAGGAAGCGAACGCGGTGGACGCCTCGAAGTGCAAAGCCTGCACCAGCGCGATCTGAAGGCGACGAGATCGGAACGTAATGCCGGGCCGGGAAAGGCAATGACCGCGCAACATCCCGAGCGCAGGATCTGACGCAGGCCGCGCTGCAAGTGGCCCGGGGTTTCCGCGACAGGGGCATGAGCGTTGACAGGCAGGGAGCACAAGGGTCGCGACGCAATCGTGATCGAACAGCTGCTGCATGAGCTGGACGAGCTGCGGGAGCTCGACCGGCGGCGCAACGCTCATGCCCGCGGATCCGCCGCCCACGACGCGGCCATGCTCGAGGTCGACCTGCGCAGCCGGCGGCTCATGGACCGGTTCCGTGACCTGAAGGGTCGGTGGAAGCGCGAAGCAGCGCGGGAAGACGAGAGGACCCGGCCCATCGGCGCCGGGGCTCAGCTGCATCGAGACAGGAGCGCCTTGCTCAACAAGCCGGTGCTAGGATCGTTCGACCGGATCCGATGACACGTACGGGGCCCGTCGACGGCGCGACCCGTTCACGCCGAGATGCAAGGGCCCGCGATGGCATCAACGCCGGGAGGAGACGTCCATGGCCACCGTGACGTTCGACCACGTGTGGAAGCGCTTCGGCGACTTCAACGCCGTGAAGGATCTCAATCTCGAGATTGCCGACGGCGAGTTCATGGTCCTGGTGGGGCCGTCCGGCTGCGGCAAGACCACCAGCCTGCGCATGATCGCCGGCCTCGAGGAAATCTCGGACGGCAACCTCAAGATCGGCGACCGGGTGGTCAACGACGTCGCGCCGAAGGATCGCGACATCGCGATGGTCTTCCAGAGCTACGCGCTCTACCCGCACATGTCGATCTACGACAACATGGCCTTCGGCTTGAAGCTGCGCAAGGTGCCGAAAGCCCAGATTGACCAGCGGGTCAAGGAAGCGGCCCGCATCCTCAACCTCGAAAACCTCCAGAAGAAGCCGCGCGAGCTGTCCGGCGGCCAGCGCCAGCGCGTCGCGCTCGGCCGGGCGATCGTCCGAGAGCCCGCGGTATTCCTCATGGACGAGCCGCTGTCCAACCTCGACGCCAAGCTGCGAGTGCAGACCCGCGCCGAGATCGCGCGGCTGCACCAGCGCCTTGGCACCACGACCGTGTACGTGACCCATGACCAGGTCGAGGCGATGACCATGGGCACGCGCATCGCGGTCATGGACAAGGGCGAGCTGCAGCAGGTTGGCGCACCGCAGGACCTATACGACAGCCCGCGCAAGCTGTTCGTCGCGGGCTTCATCGGTAGCCCGGCCATGAACTTCGTGAACGTCGTGCGCGACGGCGACATGGTCAAGGGCGACGGCGTGGCGTTCCCCGTCCCGACTCGCTACCGCGGCGGCCTGGACACTGCGACGAAGGTGGTCGCCGGCTTCCGGCCGGAGCACCTCGAGCTCGGCGAGCTGCCCAACTCCGCGACCATTCGTGCCAAGGCCGATGTCGTCGAGTTCCTGGGCGACGAGGAGCTGCTGCACGTGACCGTGCAGGGTCACGAGGGCGACGTCGTCGCTGTCGTGAGCTCGGAGCACCGGGTCAAGCCGGGCGACGTGCTGGACCTCAAGCTGCCACTCGAAAAGCTCCACCTGTTCAACCAGGAGAGCGGCGACGCCATCGCCTGGTCGAGCGCGGAGGCCGCCGCCTAGGACAGCGTCAGGCGAGCTCGCCTCGCAGCTGGGCGAGCGCGCGGTCGAAGGCGGTTCGCGGCGTCTCCGGGCCGAACGGAGATCCGGTGACGGCCGCTTCGATGTCGAGGCTGCCCTCGTGAACGGCGCGCGACAGCTCGACCAGCCGTCGGAACGCCCCGAGGTGGTCCTCGACAAACGCGCGGTCGCCGATCGCGCCGTGCCCCGGCACGACGGCGCCTGTGGCGAGTGGCAGGAGCGCCTCCACTGTCGCCGGCCATTCCAGCGGGAAGCTGTCGCCAAAGCTCGGCGGGGCGCCTTCCTCGAGGAGGTCGCCCGCGAACATGACGTTCGCGTCTGGGACGACGAGGACGATGTCGCCGTCGGTATGGGCGCGGCCGTGGTAGCTCAGCTCCACGACGCGGTCGCCGACCATCACCGTCGCGCGATCCTCGAAGGTCCGCTCCGGTGGGTCGATGATCGTCTCCCGGATGTCCGAGGCGATCGACGGAATCTCGGCGGCGACCTCGTCGATCATCGCCACACCCTCCCGGGCGAGCTGCGCCGCGGCACGGACGTGACCCCAGGCGGCGGCGGGCCGGAAGACGCTGTTGCCGAAGGTGTGGTCGAAATGCCAGTGCGTATCGACGATGATCGAGACGGGGTCTCGCGTCAGCTGCCGGAGCTCGGTCGCGATCTCCCGCGCCTGGGCGGGCGTGGAGCGAGTGTCGACGACGAGCACGTCCCGCCCGCCGAGGACGACGCCGATCTGCTGCTGGAAGAACTCGTAGCGGCGAGTGAAGACGCGGTCGCCGATCTCCTGCCAGACCATTCCGCGATGGTATGAGCGTCGTACGACTGACGTAGGCTGCGACCAATGGACGGCGGCGCACGAGTCGACCACGTCGCGGCGCGCGACGGCACAAGCCTGCTGGTCCGCCACTGGCCCGTCCCGGCGGGCGAGCCGTGGGCGACGATGCTGCTGGTCCACGGCCTGGCCGAGCACTCGGGTCGGTACGAGCACGTCGGCGCGCAGCTCGCCGAGGCGGGCATCGATGCCCACGCATACGACCAGCGCGGCTTCGGCGCGTCGGGCGGTCCGCGCGCTTCGATCGAACGCTGGTCGCAGCTGCACGACGACCTCGAGGAGCGCGTCGCCGCCCTTCGGTCGATCGCGCCGGGCAGGCCGCTGGTGCTGTACGGCCATTCACTGGGTGGCCTTGTCTCCGTCGGCTACGTCCTCGACGGTCGGTCCCGACCCGACCTCCTCGTCCTGTCCGCGCCAGCGATCGGCGCATCAATTCCCCTGTGGCAGCGGCTGCTCGTCGGCTCGCTCCGGCGGGTGAGCCCCGGGCTTCTCCTCTCGAACCGTCTCGAGACGGAGGTCCTGTCGAGCGATCCTGAGGTCCGGGCGAGGTACGTCAGCGACCCGCTGAACCAGCACAGGTCGACCGTTCGATTTGCCCACGCCGCATTCGGCGAGCAACGTCGGATCGCGGGCGGCCTCGATCGGCTGTCGCTGCCGACGCTCGTCGTCCACGGCGCCGATGACCGCCTCGTCCCGACCCACATCAGCGCCGTGCTCGAGGGCCGCGCCGGCGTGACCCGCCGCGTGTATCCGAATACCCGGCACGAGCTGCACAACGAGCCGGTCGCGCGCCAGGAGATCGACGACATCGTCGGCTGGGTCCGTGATCGGGTCAGCCACATGCACGCGCCCGCGGCCGCATCGACCGCGGCCCCGCCTGCGACCTGAGGAGGCCGCAACCTGCGGAGGGCCCCAACGGCACGTGCGTTACCATCCTCGGCAACTGAAGACCGCCTCCGGGGAGCGCCGACGCGCTGAGAGTGTGGCCAGACCACAGACCCGCGGAACCTGATCCGGCTCGTACCGGCGAAGGAAGCAGGCCCAGGCTCCAAATGTGCCGTCCTCCCACGGAGGACGGCGTCATCGTCCCTGGAGGGAAATCAGTGGAAGGAAGACAGCACCGATGACCACCGTCGATCGGGTGCAGGCTCCCGCAGCAGCGGGGCCGTTCGATGCCTGGCGGACGCGCGACATCGTCGTCGCGGCCGTGATCGGCGTCGTGTTCGGGGTCGTGTTCTTCGCCTGGAACAACCTGTACGCGGGCCTCGGCTTTCTCACGCCGCCGCTCTCGGACGTCATCTACGGCATGTGGCTGGTACCCGCCGTGCTCGCGCCGCTCGTGATTCGCAAGCCGGGCGCGGCGCTGCTGGCAGAGATGGCCGCGGCCGGCGTCTCGGCCCTGCTCGGGAGCCAATGGGGCCCCGACACGCTCCTGTCCGGGTTCGTGCAGGGCGCCGCCGCCGAGCTCGTGTTCGGGTTCGTCGGCTATCGCCGCTGGTCGCTGCCCATCCTTGCCGTGGCGGCGCTCGCGTCCGCGGCGGCCGCGTGGGCCCATGACTGGGTGATCTACTACACCGACGCCTCGCTCGAGCTGCAGCTCGCCCGGTTCGCGGTGATGGGCGTGTCCGCGATCGGCTTCGCGGCCTTCGGCTCGATCGCGCTCGAGCGCTCGTTGCGCCGCGCCGGCGTCCTCGAGGGTTTCGGTGGGGCGGGCGGGTCGTCGCGTGCCGCGGGAGGCGCGGCCGGCTGAGCACAGCGCCCAGGGCCACGCCGCCGCGGGCGCTCCGGGCGGCCGGCGCGGCCTTCACCTACGCCGGGAGCCAGCGGCCGGCGTTCCGCGACGTCGAGCTCGACGTCCAGCCGGGGACCGTGCTGCTCGTTGTCGGGCCGTCCGGCTCGGGCAAGAGCACGCTGGCGAGAGCCGTCGCGGGCTTGCTCCCCGAAGAGTTCCCGGGGGAGTGGCACGGCTCGTTCCGGGTTGGCGACGCCGACGTCGCGCGTGGTGACGATGGCCGGGTTGCCGATTCGGGATCCGGTGCCGCACCGGTAACGACGGCAGGTTTGGGCGCCGGCATCGTGCTCCAGGACCCGACGAGCCAGCTCGTGATGGAGCGTGTCGGCGACGACGTGGCGTTCGGCCTGGAGAACCTCGGCTGGACGCGCGCGGCGATGCGCGAGCGCGTTCCGGAGGCTCTTGCCGGCGTGGGCCTGCGCGGGTTCGATGATCGGCGCTCGACGCGGCTCTCGGGCGGCGAGCAGCAGCGCGTCGCCATCGCGGGGGTCCTCGCGCCGGGCCCGGGCGTGCTCGTTCTCGACGAGCCGACGGCGCACCAGGATCCTGGCGGCGCCGAGGCCGTCTTTCGCATCCTGCGCTCGATTCGCGAGCGCGAGGCCGCAACGATCGTGCTGGTCGAGCATCGAGCCGAGCTCGCGTGGCCGCTTGCCGATCTCGTCCTCGCGCTGGACGACGACGGCCGGCCGATCGATGCGGGGCCGCCGACGGACGTCCTGAAGCGATCCGCGCGACGGCTCGAGCGCGCCGGCATCTGGCTGCCTGCGGATGGTGCCCGGAGGTCCCGGGCGCGGCCCGCCGCGTCCCTGGCGTCGAAACGAGTGCTGGGCAGTGAGCCGGTGCTCGAGATCGGCGAGCTGCGGTTCGGGTTCACGCCCGGAGCGCCCGTCCTGCGCGCCGTCGACCTCGTGCTGCTCCCGGGCGAGCGGGTGGGGCTCGTCGGCAGGAACGGAACAGGCAAGACCACGCTCCTCCGGCTGGCCCTGGGCCTGCTCGAGCCAATGGCGGGGCGCATTCGCCTCGGGGGCCGTGACCCACGCCGGCTCACCGCCCTCGAGCTGGCCCGGCTTGCCGGATTCGTCGCCCAGGAGCCGGAGCTGGGCTTCCTCGGCGAGTCCGTCCGCGACGAGATCGAGCTCGGGCTCGCACCTGACCAGGTGCCATACGCCCACGATCTGGCCGAGCGCCTCCGTCTCCCGCTCGCGGACTTCGCCGACCGGAGCCCGTACCGCCTCTCCGGCGGCGAGCAGCGTCGGCTCTCGCTGGTCACCGGCCTCGCTCGGCGACCCTTGTTGCTGGCCCTCGATGAGCCAACCTTCGGCCAGGACCGGCGCGGACACCAGGCGCTCGTCGCGGCCCTCGCGGAGCTGGTCGGGGAGGGGAGCGCGATGCTCGCTGCGACCCATGACGAGCGGTTCGTCCGTGACGCGACCGATCGCCGGGTCGAGCTTGCGGATGGCTGGGTCCTGGCCGACGAGCCGGTTCCGATAACGCGAGCCGGCGCATGACGGCCGCAACCTTCCTGGCGCCGGACCTCTCCGCGGCCCAGCGGGAGAGCGTCCTCGGCCGGACCAACCCGCTGCTCAAGCTCGGAATCTCGCTCGCGTGGCTGATCGGCCTCGGGCTCACCCTCGACGTTCGCCCGCCGCTGATCCTGGCCGTCATCGCGCTCGTCGCCGGCCTCCAGCTGGGCGAGATCCAGCCCGGGACCCTCGCGCGCCGCCTCGCGCCACTCGCGTTCGCGGCACTGGCAATCGGCCTGACCAACTTACTGTTCTCGACGCACAACCCGGATCCCGCCGCCCATGAGGTGCTGCGCATCGGCCCACTTCGGATCACCGAGGAGGCGCTCGAAGCGGCGGCCGGCCTCGGCGCGCGGGTGATTGCCATCGTCAGCTTCGGGGCCGTGTTCGTGCTGACGACGGACGCGACGCGGCTGATGGACGCCCTGGTCCAGCAGGCCCGTGTCTCGCCGCGGTTCGCCTACGGCGTGCTCGCGGCGTACCAGGCCGTACCACGCTTGGGCGACGACCTCGCCACCCTACGCGCCGCGCGCCGGTTGCGCGGCCTGCGCGAGCTCCACCTGAGCCTGCTCGTCGGCCTGCTCGTTCGCGCAATCCGGCACGCGGACGTGCTGTCGATCGCGATGGACGCCCGGGGCTTCGGCCCAGGTCCGCGATCCAGCTACCGCACCGTCGCCTGGACTCGGCTCGACCTGGTCGTCGGGGCGGGCGCCCTCGTCATCGTCCTCGTCGCGCTCGTCGTGTCGCGCTGAGGCGATATCGACTACGCCGCGTCCGACGCGCGAGCCTCCTCGAGCAATCGGGCCAGCTCCGCCAGCGTCGGGACGACGACCGCGGCGCCGGCCGCCATGAGCGCGCCGACGCTCACCGCCGAGCCGGCGGTTACGCACACCGCGTGCATGCCGGCCGCCACGGCGGCGCGGGCATCCCAGGTCGAATCGCCGATCGCCCAGCAGCGCTCCGGCGCCACGTCGAGCCGCCGAGCTGCAAGGAGCAGGAGGTCCGGCGCCGGCTTCGCGTGTTCGACGTGGCTGCCGTCCACGATGTCGGGCTGCTCGCGCAAGTCGAGCGCGGCCACGGAGTTGCGAACCTGCGCGGCGCGGCTCGACGTGGCGATGACCCACCTTGCGCCGCTGAGCTCGATCGCTGCGAGCGCGTCCGCGAGACCGGGCAGCGGTTGTGGCTCCGTGTTGCGACGGTCGAACGCCTCGCCGGCTTCGTGGTCCATCGCCTCGACCTCGTCTTCCGAAGGCGATCGCCCGGCACTCCGCGCGACCTCGCGCGCGAGGCGCTTGCCGTCCATGCCGATCATCGGCCCGACCTCGGCCGCGGACGTGTGCAGGCCGAACTTCCCGAGCGCCTCGACCCAGCCGTCGATGCGCGTGGCGACCGTATCGACGAGCGTCCCGTCGAGGTCGAAGATCAGGCCGTCGGGACGCGGCAGGTCGTTGGGCATGCGTCTCCCGTGGGGCTCCCTGCGAACCACGCAGTACGCATGAATGGTGCCCCCACGCTGTGATTCGCGCGCCCTTCGGCAGGCCGATCACGTCAGAGAGGCGTAGACGATCGGGGCCTAGGCGATCTCCATCAGGCGCCGCATCTCGCCCAGGCGGGACATCGTCTCCAGATCGAACGGGTTGCGGAAGATCCAGATGACCTCGGCGATGCCGAGCGCCTCGAACCGGCGGACGTAGTTCGCGACCGCCGCCGGCGGTCCGCCGACGTTCAGCAGTCGGGGCGTGCCGTCCGAGCCGACGCGGCCCCGGATGCCATGGCGCTCCTCGACCTGTGTCCAGAAGTCGTGTACCTCCGCTTCGGAGGCGC
>Ga0207646_10004267_pt1 | contig 15614 bp, 20 predicted proteins | sample KBSK5502metaG_FD_184343 | JGI IMG/M metagenome (GOLD analysis project Ga0207646, IMG submission 184343) | Corn, switchgrass and miscanthus rhizosphere microbial communities from Kellogg Biological Station, Michigan, USA - KBS K5-50-2 metaG... | ecosystem: Host-associated > Plants > Roots >... | reverse complement strand
AGTCCCTGTTTGTAGGAGCTCAAGGCCGAGGGCAGGTCGCCCTGGGCGCTCTGCACGTCGCCGATCCTGTCGTAGCTGACCGACAGATCGCGCTGCCAGTCGGTGTTGGCCGGGTCGCGCGCTGCCAGCTTTTGTGCGATTGCCAGGCACTGTTTGTAGGAGCTCAAGGCCGAGAGCAGGTCGCCCTGGGCGCGCTGCACGTCGCCGATCCTGTCGTAGCTGACCGACAGATCGCACTGAGAGCGGGGAGCCTCCGGCTCAGCCTTGAGTAGGCGCCGGGCGGTAGCCTCGGCTGCCTGGAAGTAGCCGAACGCCTCCCCGAGCGTGGTGTGAACGAACGCATGAGTACCCTGAGTGATGAGGAACCAGAACTGCGCATCGAGCGCATCCGCCCAATCCGGTTCCAAAGCGAGGATGTCGGCGAAAAGGCGAGCGGCTTCGGCAGGCTGGTTGCGGTCGGTCTGGAGCTGGGCGCTTTTGAGCAGAGGGAGGAGATCGGCGCGGTTCTTCTCGCGGGCGGCGGCGGCTCGGATCTTCACTTTCTCCAGGATGCCCGGGCGCTGGGTGTCGGCGTAGGCGAGGGCCTGATCCACACCTTCCTCTGCGAGGATGCGAGTCATTTCATCGAAAACTTGAGTGGACCGGTTGGTGCCCTCGATCTCGGCGAAAGAAGCGGCCAGTTCATCAATGCGGGAGAGGCGTCCGGCACGGGCCTGCTCGGCGGCTTGGCGCAGGCGCTCGCGTTTCTCCCAGCCCTTGGCCTTTTCCGCCTCAGCGAGGGCCGCCTGGTGGATTCGCTCGACGGATTCGAGGAGGTGTGCGCGGATTTTCTCCGTCGTGATGGTGAGGCGTTCGAGAACCTCCTTTTGCCATGTCTCGAAGGCCTCTCGCTGCTCGGCGAGCTCATCGCGGAGGCGCTCGACCTTGAGCTCGATGTCGGCGTCGCTGGTGGCGTCGTAGTAAACGTGGCCGTCGTTTCGCCGTTTGTCGCGGTAGTTGAGCTGCAAGCCGCGGCGCTCAGCTTGGTAGGCAGCAGGGTCGGGGTGTGCGGGATCGCTTGGAAGGTCGAGCCGTTCTATCGATGTGTCGCGGGTGCAAGCGTCTCCGGGGAATAGGAGCCAAGTTTTTTTCTTCTTCTCCCGGGCGTAGAGGAACTCGAACTGGGTGTAAGAGACGCGACCGTAGCCGGCATCCACCGTAGGCGGCTCCGCGCCGTAGCCATGGCCGACGATCTGGATGAGGCCCTCGCACGCGTCGATCTTATCGCGAAGGACTTGGCGGAGGTCGCCGGGCTCGGTGCCGAAGATTTCCTGAATGACGGGCGTGTAGCCCAGCCGTGTAAGGATGGCCGCGACTCGGCTGCGTGTCTGGCGGAACTCAGGCGAAACGCAGGAGATAAAGACGGACGGCTGGTTCATAGACTGCTGCTTCCCGAGTATTTCTGCCGTGTCCTCGCTCTTGCGTTCACTGTTCCGTTGCTCCCCGGACCCAATTTTCATCTTTTTGCTTTTTGCGAAGTCGGTCTGATCTCCTGGGAGTCGGCCAAATTCCGCAAATACTAGAATGCCTATTTTGCCGGCCAGCCCGCCAGCCGCTCGAGCAACTCCGCCCTGCCCTTCTCGCCAAACGCCACGACATGCAGAAATTCGCCGATCTGGCCTACATAGCCGCCGCTGCTCTGTATCGCTCTCGTGTGTAGGTCCTGGATACTATTTTGCGGATTCAGGCCCGTGAGCGAGTCAACCGCTTCTCGAAACGACCGGTTTTGCAGCATAACGGCCCGGACCTGTTTTTTGTCGGCGTCACTTGCCAGCTTCTCAAACTCCAGCGCCTCGTCATCCGTCAAACGGCCGTCACGGAGCCACTTCGTATATTTGCCGCCGCCAAACACCCGCTCAACATCCAGCCAGGCGCCGGCTATGCGCTCCTTCCGGCTTAATCGCGGCGCCGCAGGCTTACTGACGAGCGCCGGCGGTGGGACAGCCATCGGTGACGGCGCAAAAGACTGCACGCCCACTGGCTCGGTTTCAGCACCTGGAATCTCCGGCTCCGCCCCCTCGGCTTCTGTCGACAAGTGATAGCTTGTTGGCTCTGCCATTTCTCCTGTAGGTCGAATCTCCTCCATCGCCCCTTTCAAGGTCTGAGAGCCGGCCTTCACCAGCTGAAAGATCTCCGGCTTCGTCGTCTTGATCTGGCGAGCCTCGTAGGCTGCGGCCCTGGAAACGCCCATCATTTGCGCCGCTTCCGGTAAAGCGCTGCTTCGTGGTCTGCCCCCAGCCTCCCTGCCTTCGGTTTCGTCTACTGGTAGACGAAAGCCTCCATCCCGCCCAGCAGCCCATTCCTTTTCGATTTCCTCTGCCAGGTCCGCGGCCAGGCACGCGCGTTGAGCCGCCGTCAGATGTCGCCTCATAACGTTGGCCGCAATCACGTACTCTTCGGGCGTCCGCTTAACGCGCTCCGGGTTAAACTCGATCGTCCATGGTTCCCGGTTCATCAGCCGACAGGCTTTGTACCTGTTTACGCCATCTAAAATTTTGCCCTGGTACAGCACGATTGGCTCAAGCTGGCCGTGTAACGCAATATCGCGGCCGAGTTCGGCTACCTCCTCTTGGGAGATCGGTGGAAAGAGTTGGGCAAGCGGATGCGGTTCGAGCTCAAGCATAAAGGGCGGGCCAGAAAGCCGCCCACATTTTACACGCATGATGCGCCTCGGACAATGCTGTCCGCGTAATGGGATCGAAACCGCGTTTCTATCTCGATGAACAAAACAGTTCTTCATTCTGAGAGCGTTACGCTTAGTGGACCGCTTTTCGGCATCCCTCGTTCCACCAAAAGCGGCACTGTTTCACTTCCGTAACTCTGCTTTCAGCGCCGCCAATGATGCCCTCGCCTTCGCTATCTCTTCGTGGCTCTGCTCCGGCTCAGCTCCGCGTAATGGCAACTGACGCTGAACGGGACGCGGGTGATTTTCTTTGATCTTGAATTTCCATCCTGTAATTCGCCTCCCTACCTTCGTCGGCGCGTACGTAAATGTCAGATCCGCCTTGTGATCGAGCTCCGCCTTCGAAACATCGAGCGCGCGTTTACGAAGATCTTTAACCGCGGAGAGTTGACCGTCACTTATTTGAAGCCATCCCCGCAATTCTTCGACTGTCATCGTGAAAGTAGCGAGATATTTCTTAGCTTGAAGCATCTCGTACCACCTGATTGCGTAGCCCCCTTGAAGCTTGAACACGGTTTTCAGAGGCACTGTGCTAAAGCGCTCCCTTAGGTTCAGCAGAACATCTTCGAGCCGTTTGTGGAACTGCAGCGTTATGCATCCGGTCCCTGGATTGTACCTGATCTCATTCATCCAGGTAAAAGTGATCCACTCGCCATTTCTGTCGTCCCATAGCGTCAACGGCCGCGTCACGAGTTCTTTGGAGGCTTTTCTGAAGAGTTCATACATTCGCCCTCCGTTTGTACCCATAATCTCAGCGATCTCCAACACACCGATCTTATGCTCTCTAAGCGCGTCATCCTTGCGCTCGATCTGGGCGACGAGCCAGAGAATGATTCTCTGCTCGTAAACGCTCAATGTGTACCGCGCCTCAGCAACCGTGTTCGCCCAGACCACAACAAGGTCGCCATTTGATTCCTTCATTTATTGGGACGCAATCCTAACGCGTCCCATTTACATGGGACAAGCATTTTTCTTTGTCCCTTCGCCCTACTTTTGTCCCTTTTCGACGCCCAAACCTACTTTTGTCCTCCAGTGACCCTACTTGTGTCCCCTTATCAACCCTACAAAAGTCCTCCAATGACCCTACTTGTGTCCCATTAACCGGCTCCCTAATAAGAGGAAAAAGAAAGAAATAAATCTTTTTTGTCTTTTCTGATCGAAGAACCGGCTTCGCCGGGAAACCCCTTCCCCCGTTCATGCCCTGTTTGGCTCCCTGCCCCGCCTACCCTCGGCGGGGATCGCCGCCACCTGCTAGACCTTGCAACGGGCTGCTCGACCCTGAAGAAGGTAGCGGGAGGGGATATTTCCCGAGCAGCTTCGGGCACATCGTAGGCTCCGGGCCACACGCCAGCGGTGTAGCGACGCTTAACCCCCGTCTCGGACGGTTACCGCGCCTCTGGCCGGCGCCTGGCCGTGTCGCTATCGCTCAGTGCCTTGTTACGCCGGCTGTTCCCGCTGAAATTCGATCTCCTGAATGTTCGCAAGAACGATAAAACGTGCGATTGACGCTTTTCCTCGGCTGTAAACCGTAACGTAGGACAGTGCCTGACTCTCCTCCTCCTCTGGCAAAGGTGGAATATCGATATAGTCAGGATGCGGAACCACAAAACGCTGACCACTGCCGGTCACGATGACGAATGGCTGGAAGGTTGTCGGGTCAGCCAGCTTTATCATTTCTTCTCGGGTCATTTTTTTTCGCTCTTTCGTGTTCTCCGCCGATGTTTAAGGAATTGCAAGACAACCAAGGCTTGTTCCCCGGTTGGTTGTTGCCTGCCTCCGAACCAATTCGTAATGGTTTGGCGGGTTGTCCCCAGCAGCTTGGCTACTTCGGCTCTGCGTCCGTAGGTGCCTGGTTCATCACACCACGCTTTCAACTCTTCGAGAAGTTTTCTGGTCTGTGGAGGCATGTTTCTATGATTGTACAGTATTACTTCACACAATCAACTTGCATGATGTAAAGATATACTTTACACTTCAGGCATGCAGAAAGACGAGCGACTCGCAAGACCACAAGCCGGGGAGACGCGCTTAAAACCGGGCAGACACGCCGAGATAGTACCGATGGACGGTAGCCACTATGTCTTTATCGACGGAGAGCAATTCTCTCGCCACGACGACCTGGCGAAAGCCGAGGCGGTCCGCCACGCCATCATTGGTCGATGGGCTGCGGAGTACGAAAGGCGCGCGGCCGAATACGAACGAGAATACGAGCGATGAGCAAAGCAACAGCACGCGAACAAGCACGAGACAAGGCTCAAGAGATCTCCGACCTCGCGAATCTGATCCGCAACGCGGTCGACGCCGGGCTCTACCGCTCGGCGAAAGAAAAGCTCGATCTCTTGGCGCAGGAAATTGCCGACCTATCAGAAGCCCTGAACCGACTACGACTGATCGAGCAGCGTCCACCAGACTATGAGCATCCAGAGACTCAGGAGCAGGAGCGTTGAGCCAGTCACGACACAATAATCACATGCATTTCGAGGGCAGCTATTTCATAGAACCCTCACTATAAAAAACAAAGCGCCCCAGGGCCAGTGGTGCAAGCACGGGCCCGGGACTAAACCCAAACCCATTGAGGAAACCAATGAGTGTTGAATCTGTCTTGATTTCACATGTCACCGCATCGGGTGACAATCATAAACCGTATAGTCGTCACGGCCTCCACCGACATTGGAAACGCCAGGCCGCCTCCGGCAAGAAACGCATCGTCAGAATCTGCGCCTGGTGCGCCAATCCAGCCCCAAAGGCGTCGGACGGCCAAGTCACGCACTCGCACGGCATGTGCGCACGGTGCTTCGACAAACTTACGGGAGGCGCCAAGTGACCGACATCAAATCCATTGCAGGGCTGATTGCGTGTTTTCTGGGCGCGGTGCTGTTCGCCTGGCTCATCGCCTTCCTGGTCTTGGGAGGCGAGTTATGAGCGAAATAAAGGTCGGAGCCAAGGTTGTTTGGCGGCCGGACGATGAAATGGGGGTCGTGACGGCGGCCAACTCCGAAGCGATCGAGGTCTGCTGGTCCAACAGCGGACGGGAATGGTACAGCGTTTATTCCGGCGCGTACCAGTTCATCGATCTCGTGGCGGTTCGATTTGCTTGCCGGTACAAGCGATGAAAATGAGAGCCCAATTCGAAGCTATTGCGCGCCGCGGTTCGTGCGTCCGCACCTTCGACTACCATGTTGTGACGATCGATCTCGGGCTCTGGCAATTCCGCCGCGGGACACATCGCCTGGTGTTGCTGCTTTCCCGATGATCAGCACCATACACATTTGATCACCTGGCACCACTACCAGGTCGGCCAGAACGAAATCATGTTTTACGATGACGTCAAAGCGCGGGAAGCCCAGGCAAGGGCCGATAAACAGTTTTGGCGGCAATTTTACGGCAACCCTTCTGTGCGGCGATTTCCGCGGCTCTGCGCTTGATTTGAGAGCCTTTCAGTGGGCTTCCCTGTACTCGCGAAGAGATGAGCACCAGGCGCCGTTATACGAAGTTAAATTGGAAGGAAGTTGTTACATGTACAGCTTGAGTACGGAACAAGACAGGTTGCTCCGGATGCAGATCCGCAGCCCAAAATCATTGAGTGAAATCTCGGTCCCGGGCTACGAGCACGCCGGAGCTACACGAAGCGGCGGATATTGCTTGTGCTACGCTCGGAACGTCGGAAACTGATTAGCCGGCCTAATCCCATGTAGTTAGCCCACCTTGGCTCCAAGGGTGGATATGATCACACTGAAGAAGGCCAAGCCCGCGTCTGCTGTGAAAGACCTTCTTGCAGCCGGGACATAAAGACGCACTAGGCGCATGGTCGCCTCGCGTTCCTGCGACCAGGAGCGAGTATTCGTGTCAAAGAGCGGGTTACTCGTTTTTAAGGTGCTACCCCGGAAACTTCGTTCGAAGGTAGGCTATCTACTCCGGCCATATTGTAAGCGGTAACCGTAAAGAAATAAAGAGTTCCCGCCGTACCGATGTAGGTGGCCGTCGTCACGTTACGCTCATCAATGGTTTGGGTTTCTCGGCCCGCCGTAAATCCTACGTGTAAATGATACCCCACCGGATTGGTCCTGGGATCGTTAGTCGCCGGACTAGGGTCCCAAGCCAAGGTAATCGCCGGAATCGGAGTTGGCGTTGGAGTTGGAGTGGGTATCGGAGTTGGGGTAGGTGTGGGCGTCGGAGTTGGGGTCGGAGTGGGCGTCGGAGTGGGTGTCGGAGTTGGGGTGGGGAGAGGAGTCGGTGTCGGTGTAGGCCTGGGGTGGTTATGATTATGTGAAAAAGCGGTTGGGCCCAACCCCAAGCCCAAGCACAAAAAGAATAAAAATAGCCGAATCCGTGGCATTGAAAGACTTCTCTCCTCAATGCCTCATATTTCAGAAATCCCTACTTTTCGAGAAAATTCTTGAATTTATAGAACATTTTCGTACCTCCTCCACTTTAAATTCGAACTCCCGCCGCCCAACAAAAGATCGAACGCTGTCCCGATGCGTTATCGATTGTCGTAACCGGCCGGGGTGATCACCGGGTCTTTCTGCGAAGTGGAGAGGTCGCCGCGGCGCCCGGAGAGTATCTCTAAAGCTTCTTTAATTTCCGAAAGGTTGAAGCCGTGCCCAAGCTTTTCCAGGTGCCGGCGAATCATCGAGAGCGTGAAGAAAACCGTTACCGAATGCCGTTTGCCGTCGGGAGTCAGTCTCACCTTGGCGATTTGCTGAACTGCAAGGTATCGCAGTCGGTTACGATGAATCCATCTTTGCCGAGCGCGAAGAACAACTCCTCAGACGCAAACAACGACAACTACGAAATCTCGCCCACAGCCTCGGGTTCACCCTTGTCCCCAACCCCCGACCCCCAGCCACCTCCAACGCCGAAGTTTCTTAGCAGATCGCACGCGAGGATCTGTGCGGCCATTGCTTCTCGGGGGAGGCCTAGTAGTCAAGGCTCCAGGGCTACTTTTGAGCGATAAAAGCGGCTTTCTCCGTTCTCTTCAACTTTGAATACTCTGCCCAACCCCGAACTTTTTCAGTTCGCACTAGGCTTTGGTGCCATAGTTCAATCAATCGCTTCTTAACCTCAACATCCGTGAGCCAGGCGGCCGATTTGCTCCTTCGATAGGGAGCCTTGCCTCTGATTACCTGCGCAGACTCTTTTGGCTGATCCAGAGACAAATTGCTCACATTTGCGGTTGCAATAGCGGGGCTCGGTTCGGGAAGAACAAGAATAGGAGCTGGAGTTGATCCTGCAGCGGTTTCTGTTACAGCATGAGGTTCTTTTGAGGAACTTTCAGCGGGAACCTGATCAATATGGGTCAACGTTGTCGAGGGAACCGGGTTTGCAGATCTCTTTGCATTTGCGTCCGCGATTTTGACGGGCTCAGCGGCATCCGCAGTCAGCGAGGGAGCTAATTTAGCTTGGCTCGCTCGCCCTTGGAGACCCGCCATCACTGGGCGAGGTTCTGGAATCAAGAACACACACGCCAAAGCAGCAAAGATCAGGGCACTTAAAAGCAAAACGGCAAGCCACGCAGTATCGCGATTGAATCTTCTGAGGACATCGTTTGCGGCGGAGCTAGTCATGGATTTTTCCCGGTTTGTAATGGCCTCGGGCGACGCTTTCAGGCATCCAAAGCAAGGCTGACTCAATTACATCTCTGAGGCGAGCAGAATCTATATTGGGGCGAAAACCTCCATTTCTTCGTTTTTCAGAACACGGATTAAGACGTTGCAAAATCTACTTATATTCAGGCTTCCAATAAAAGCTCGGCAATGCAACATAGTATGAGTCATGGTCCTCGCGGTGCTGGAAATCTGCTGCTCGGAATCCGGCTTGTTCGAAATGCCGGTTACGGGACCGTTTTTAGAGCGCCTGCGGATCGCTTGTCTCAAGGCTCAGTAGTCCGCGTTGCTTAGCCCTTGTTTTTTCCAATGCTCACTCCTGGTAGACCTATTGCTTCCAGCACGCCGCCTTCCCGAGAGAAATCGAATCGAATGGCTACTTCGATCCTAACCCGTCCGTCATCATCGTCCCATTCCCCTCCCCTGCTCTCGGGTCCGGCGTGCGCCGGCTTGCAGATCGACCCGTAGCTCATGTTCGAGATCCCGCGCCGTGATCACCTTTTGCTGATCCAGCCCGTTAATCACCTCCCGCGGCGATAGTCGCTGGCTTGTTCGCGTCACAGCTGTACGCAAAGCGGCCTTTGAATCAGTGATGAGATGCATCGCCTGGCGAGCTCTCGACATCGACACATAGAATTGCTCCTGGTTTACTTGGCTGAAGGCCTCGACTGGCGCCGAGACAATCACTTGGTCCACGGTCTTGCCCTGCGCCGCATGACTCGTCACCGCTACTCCCTGGTCGAGGTGGTACATGCCGCCAGGGATCGGCCGGCCGTCCAACTCGAGCGACTCTTCGGTAATCCTGGTGATTTTATGTAGCGAGTTATTCCGGAACCCCTTGAAATTCTTTGTGACGCGAATCGTATCCCCCACCGTCACCGAAAGATGTTCCGGGCGGTACACTTCAAAGCACGCCGAGCGCTTGAGTGGTAACCGCTTTTGCTGGCCGTAGCGCTGCACAACAACGGCCCGAGAATCGTTCCCGATAACCTGCCATTTCTCCCCGACCTTAAACCCGCCGCTTACCCTTTTGTGAAATTGGACCACACACCCCAGTTGGTAATGGACCGCATCAGTGCGTTGCGCATCCGTAAGCCCGAGACCCTGCAGACGCGTGATCGCATAATCTGCCGGCCCCAGTACCCCACGATCGCGCATGCACGCCCTCACGGTCTGCGCAATCTCTCGACACTCGCTATGGGTCGGAGCGACGATCAGGCTCGACAGGCCGGCCGCTTGAGCCTCGATGTGACGCTCTGCTATAACCTTAAGCCGTTCTTTTCGATCCTTGAATTCCCGGATAGCACCGAACTCGTCGAGCTTGTCAAAACCCTGCTCCGTATGGCCTCGGCTCAGCTCGTCAATGGCTGCACGCAACTTGAGGTTTCGCTGACGATAATTCTTGTCCAGGCACACCTGCGCGACCGCGCCGGACTCCTCCAGCGCTCGCAACGCGTCTCCACGCCGTACGCCTCGATGTTGTTTGGTGTCGCCGGCCAGCATTAACCGACACCCGTTATCCTGGGCGAGCTCGAGCACCCAGCGCATGTCTTTAGCGGACAAAAAGCTTGCCTCGTCTATCCACAGGACGTGGCCCGCCACGGCTTTTTGCATTTGGCCGTTCGCGTTTAACAGCTGGAACGTTTCACCTTGAAGCCCATCCTTCCGCAACACCTCGACCGCTCCGCTGGACGGCGCGAAGAGAAAGACGCGTTTGCCAGACATGGCCTCAATCGCCGCGACAGCCTCCCGAGCCATCGTGCTTTTCCCGCTGCCGGCTTTCCCGCGGATCGAGAACGCCAGGTCACGGTTAGCCAGTAGAGCTGTCACAGCGTTTCGCTGCCCCGCGTCTGTCGCCACCTGCTGATCCTTGAACGTCCACTCTTTCCCGCCTCCTAACGGTGAATGCTTATCTTTTCCGTGCCGGGCCAGGCGGAGCATCGCCAGCTCTTCCTCGACGACCTGCTTTGTACTTACGAGCTCGCCTGCTTTGACGATACGTGCATCCGATTTGGCGAACTCTTCGGCCTGTGAGCGGGTCATTACCCCGATACCGCGCTTGAGCAATTCCGCAGCCATCCGCAGCGGCCGCAACACGCTGACGCGTTCAAAACAGTGCTCTAGCGTGAGTTGTTTTGCGTCCTCCACGCTCAAGATGTGTCGGCTGGGCAGGCCTTTAACCGCCTCTATCGAAAGAGACAGTCTTTCCTCTGGCGTCATCTGGCTAACCCAATGCGCCCGCCGTTCCGCTGGCCCGATCTGTTCCTCCGTCTTGGCCGCTCTGGATTTGGCGCCAAGCCTAGACTTCTCCTGCGCGTACGCATCTTCAAAATCCATCCCGGTACGCTTAACTACTTCGGCGGCTAAATGGGCGAGTTTTGCGTGCTCGCGCTTAGCCAATTGTTCAATCTCTTTGGTGCGTTTCGAGAACCGGTCAATCAATTCAGGACACACTCCAGCCAGCTCAAAATCCCTCTCCGTTCTGCGAATCGCGTATCCATTCTGAATTAATCGATCGGCCAGTTCGGAGTGAAAGACCGCCTCGAAAAAAGGCGCATCTTTCTTCAGGTTACCAAACTCGATCGCTTTCCAGCGACCGTCCGTTTCATCAAATGAAGCATTGGGTACCCAGCAATGATGATGCTCATGAGGGTCCGGGTAACCGTCGATAGGCCTGGTGACTGTATGCCGAAACTGCGCATAAGCTAGATTGCCGCTCACCCTATGAATGTGCTGGCCATTCGTTTGCTCCAAAACCTCCACGCTTTGTTCGACGCGAACCATTGCCGCATGAACCGCCTCCTCTATCAGGCGTTCAACAACGACATCTTCGCTGATAGCTACGTAAACGCTGACAGACTTCGGTACGCTGAAACAGAAATCGTATCCCGGCCGTCGGTCGTCACGGTCGCGAACGGTCAGCTTGCCACCATTTGGCAACCGGTTCGATGCCAGAGCGGCAAATTCCGCCCGGGTGACCTCCCTCGACAACCCCAAACGTTCAGCGCCAAGACCGTGCCAACGGCCCATTGAACCGCTGGCGTAGTAATCGCCAATCTGCAACGAGTTCTCAAAATAACGAACGGCGCCCGCCGCGGTATCCGCTTGCGTTATTCGGAGCATATCGACCGTCTCACCTGCTCGTACTCCATGACCGTCAAGCGCATGCTCTGCATCTCCCTGTTCATGCGTGCGTCCTCGAGCTCATCGTTTGCCTTGCACATATCTTCGTGCCCAAGATCTATTGCGATCTCCAATTCCTTATCGCTCATCCGCGCCATGCTCCTGCACAACTCTATAGCCGCCTGGGCCATGTCTTCCGCGTCGTTCTCGGTCGTTTCTAGTTTGCCTAATATGTCTCCATTCTCGTTTCTCATACGTGCCTTCCTTTGATTGTGTTAACCCTTCTCATACGCTTGTGCGTTTTTCGGTTCACTGGATAGCGAACAGGCGTCTCGTTTAAGCCTTTGGCTTGAACTCCCCACGAGCCCCTTTTCATCGCAGCTTTATCGTAGGATTATTCAAGGATGTCCAGAAAATAGTCTTGCAAGCTTGTATGAAGCTGATATAGAAGCGCGATCTTTCGACAAGCCTTTGATGAAGCTTCGATAAACTTTAAATGCCATGCCTGGTCCCTGGAGATCTAAACTAACGAAATATCAGAGCAAAATAGCTGAGGAGCGGAGCAAAATTCCCCCGACCCCCTACGTCGAAATCGCTCGTATTTTAAACGCGAAGCCGTACGAGCTCGGCATTACCGCAGGGTCCATTTGGGCCTTCGTAAAAGCTAGAGATCCGCGCCGTGCAAAAAAGGTTTTCAAGCTTCCTGACCAGGCGCCTACAGCGCCAGCGCCTAACCAAACACCCAGGCAGGGTAACGCCAAAAAAGAAAGACCAATCTACGAGCCTGAGCCTGAACCAAAACACGATCCCTATGCACCATGAGTAAAACCACTGAACCACACACTGGACCGAAACGATTACTGCCTACACTTCAATCCAAAGGAGCTTTGGGCAAAAGCCATTTTATGGCTCTCCTGATCGAATATTACCTGTACGCCGGTATCCCGTTCCGGGCGGTCGATTCCGATGCCGTACACCAGACTTTGAAGCGCCGCTACAAAGACCACACCGGCCAGTTTGATGCGACGCTAAACCAAGATGCTTTCGGGCAGCTTGTCGCCGCGTTACCTGACTCGCCGGTTGTTCTCTGGGACTTCCGCGCCAATTTCACTCCGGACTTCTTACGCTACGCGAAACATTATCAGCTTCGCTCAGTGCTGGAGCGTAGAGGATTCCGCGCGACCGTGCCGATCTTTATGAGCGACGATGAGGATGCCCGGCGCTCAGCGGGAGACGTGGCTGAATACTTCGAGGATGGGGCGGATTACCTTTTGGTTGATAACCCAAAAGTCTTTGCGAGCAACGAATTCCGGCGCACCGGCCTCTATAAGTGGCTTGTGCAACGCGAAACGCCGATCATCACGATCCCGGAAATGCATAGCGTAACCAAAAATTACTGGGAAGAGCTCGAGGACAAACATGCTCAACATCTTTCGATCAGTAAGGTCATCGCCACGAAAGATTGCCTGGACGTGGCCTACTTCGAGTTATCTGGCGTCAAGGACATAATGTTCCGCCAGTTCGAGGACGCGGCAAGGTATCTGATGCCCGACGTGGGACACATCAAAGAAAGGGTGACCCGCGTAAGCGACACCACTCCGCCCAAGCCGGTATTCAAAAGTCAGTTTGCGGCTAAATCATGACCGCGCCGCCAGACCGTTTCAGCATCGCAGTACAGGATGATCCGCCTGTGCTGCGCGCTTTGCTGCTAGCCGCGGGTGCGGACATCGGAGCACGCGAACAGATCCGCCAAGCCTACCACGGCCATCTGGAGGGGGCGCGATCCAGCCCCTTCGTGCTGCACGGCATACTTTTGAGCGCTATCTATGCGTCGATACGTGCAAGCATTGATGAGCGTGCGGTGCCCGCCGCCACCGCCTCGGAAAAGCTCAACAGCAACCAGCCGGCGGATTTGAAACTGTCCCAGTTGTCCGACCTGATCAAAAGGACTGACGCGCTGGCACTCTGCATCAAATCGCTGCCTCGTCGTGAGGATGCGGTGTCCCGACAGGACATCGAGAAGCTGCTCGAGGCGGCTGGCAAGGCGAACCCAGAACTGACGGCATTTTTGGATGATTGGCGGATCACGAAGTCACAGGAGAATAGTGTCAACAGGACAGTGACGAGATGGTTGGGCCGAGTGGCGGCGATCGCGCTCATTACTTCCATCGTTTTTGTTGCAGGTTATCTTGTTTGCTGGATCAACCTGCGGAAGGATTTCGACGCTCGTGTTGATCGCGTCATCGAGGCGCAGCAAAACGCCTATCGCGTTCCGCTCTTCCTTGCAGCTCACCGGGGATCGATCGCGCTGGCGCCACTCAAACCAGGTGAGGGCCACAACGAAAGTCAGGGGATCGTCATTTGGCCCGGTGATCTTAAGTTTGCCGAATCGTGGGTGTCCACGGACGGCGCAACTGTCGTGCCGCTACGATGAGCCGAGATATAAGGCGAATGTCGAGGGCTGAACTTGACGAATTGAACCGCGCTGCAAAAGAATGGCAGAAGTGCCGTAAGCAACCAGCTGAGCCAGTGCCGGCCACGCTTCCCGAGCCGTCTCAACAGGACGGTCGGGAAACCACAGTGGGCGAACAAATGGCGCTTTGGCCTTAAGCCGCGCGCGAAAGCTTTTCCAAGGCTTTATCCTGCATCTCGACATCCAGATGCGTGTAGCGCTCATTCATGGCGTTGCTCGCGTGGCCTACCATGACCTTTCGGGTATCGATTGAGACATCCGCATTCGCCAGGCGCGAATCGCGCACCTCGTTCCTGCTGCCCTTAGTCGCTTCAATCAACCGTTCAACCTCGCGGCTGGTGAGGTGTTTTGGGTCGCTGTCCCCCCGCCAGTGTTCCCCGTTTTTACGCTTTTTGCGTCCGTGTATCATTTTGTCGAGAGTTCGCCCTGTTGCATGCCCCGGAAACCCGCATGAATAGGGGAGGGGACTTTTAAAATATCTACAAAAGGGATCATTTCGTCGAGAGATGGAGCAGCGTTGCCGCAGACGCATTTGCCTCGGGCGTCATTTCCAACAATGCTTCGCATGCCCCAACTCCGCGTGACGTTAAATAATTCATCATGGGCTTGGGGATTTGGAAGTTAAATCTGACAACGCCTGTTTCATCCGAGGCAGATCGGGATGGTTCAGTCCCGCTTTGTCGAATGCGGCAAAATCCTCAAAAGTGATTTCACCAAAGGTTTTTCCATGGAGCGGTTTGTTCCAGTTTTCGCGATAAATCGCGAGCGCCTCGTCATAATGGCCTTGAAAAAGCAGCGCGTGGGCGAGGTTCTGCTGGATGAAGATCAAGTCGTCGCGGTCCGTTTTTTGGATCCCGTCGCCGATCTCATGGGCTAGCTTTTGACCCTCTTCGCATTGTGTTTGGGCCTCCGCGAACTGCCTATCTAAGATCAGGTAGAAGCCGAGGCCGCCGAACGCAGAGGCCAACCGGTAACGTGAGACATCGTCCGGGTGATAGGAAACCACCTCCTGCAGCAAGTCCACCGATTCTCGTTGCGTGTTTAAACCTTCCTCTCCTTCCGACTGACTGCCAAGAGCCCAAAGCGCGCTGCCCAGATTGTTCTGGGTCATGGCCCAATTCTCCGGCAGATCGGCTTTGGTATAGACCTCCAGAGCGCTTCGGCAGGCTGCAACGGCTTCCCCGAGCAGCTTGCGGCCTTCTTCTCCGCCGCTACGTGTTCCAAGATCCCGAAGCGCGTCGCCCAGATCGTTCTGGGTCGCGGCCCAATCCTGCGGCAGATCGGCTTTGGTCCTGACCTCCAGAGCGCTTCTGCAGGCTGCGACGGCTTCTTCGAGCAACCGCCACCCTTCTTCTCCGCCGCTACGTGTTCCAAGATCCCGAAGCGCGTCGCCCAGATTGTTCTGGGTCGCGGCCCAATCCTGCGGCAGATCGGCTTTGGTCCTGACATCCAGAGCGCTTCGGCAGGCTGCGACGGCTTCTTCGAGCAACCGCCACCCTTCTTCTCCGCCGCTGCGCGTTCCAAGCTCACAAAGCGCGGCGCCCAGATTGTTCTGGGTCCTGGCCCAATCCTGCGGCAGATCGATTTTGGTCCTGACCTCCAGAGCGCTTCGGCAGGCTGCGACGGCTTCTTCGAGCAACTTGCGCCCTTCTTCTCCGCCGCTGCGCGTTCCAAGCTCACAAAGCGCGCT
>Ga0207646_10004264_pt1 | contig 15626 bp, 15 predicted proteins | sample KBSK5502metaG_FD_184343 | JGI IMG/M metagenome (GOLD analysis project Ga0207646, IMG submission 184343) | Corn, switchgrass and miscanthus rhizosphere microbial communities from Kellogg Biological Station, Michigan, USA - KBS K5-50-2 metaG... | ecosystem: Host-associated > Plants > Roots >... | reverse complement strand
GACCCCGCCGAGCACGCCGCCGTCGACCCCGCCGTCGACCCCGCCGAGCACGCCACCGTCGACCCCGCCGTCGACCCCGCCGTCGACCCCACCGAGCACGCCGCCGTCGACCCCGCCGTCGACCCCGCCGAGCACGCCGCCGAGTGGCAGCGAGCTCCCCGTGGCTGGCAGCCCCAGCCCAACGGGCCAGGTCGAAGGCGTCACCGGAACGCCGCCCGCGACGGACACGCTCGACAGCCGACCGCAGCCGACGGGCGATGCATGGCGCTTCCTGCTCGCAGGCTTCGCCGGCATCATCGTGTCGATCCTGCTCGTGTCCGAGCCTCGGACGGTCCGTGCCAAGCGGTAGCCTTCGCTGTCCCTGAGAGCGAACCCGGGACCGGAGCGCGAGGCTCGCGCTCCGGTCCCGTCATGTCCGGGTCAGCCCGATCCGGTCGCCCGGCTCGACGAACCGGACCGGCGCGTCGGTCGCCGCCTGGACGATGGCGACGGCTGCATCCGGGTCGAATCCCATCTGGAGGTGGGTGAGGAGGACGGCGCCCGGTGACGTCGCGCGCACGAGCGTCGCGATCGCCGGCGCGTCGAGATGCCCGGCTCCGGGTGGCACCGGACCCGCCCCGAACGACGCCTCGACGAGGAGCGTGTCGCCAGGCCGGATGAGCGGCGCCAGATCCTCCGCTCGTCCGCAGTCCCCGGAGTAGACGAGGCCGGCCTCCGCATCGATCGGCGCGATCCTTACGGCGTGGCTGTCCGCGGTGTGGGTCACCCGCCTCGCCTCGAGTCGCGCGTCGCGGATGACCATCTCGGTCGCTGCCGGCTCGGCGTCGAACGGCTGGACGTCCAGCGCGGCCGCCGTGAAGCCCGGCTCGGCGTGCAGCGCATCGAGTCGCTCCGCGAGACCCGCCGGCGCGATCACCCGGAGGCGACGCGGCGGGCGGAATTGGTAGAGGAGGTAGTGGCGGAGCGGGATGAGGTCGATGAAGTGGTCAGGATGGAGGTGGCTGACGACGACCGCATCGAGCGTGCTTGGTTCGATCGCAGCGACCAGGCCCGGGAACGATCCCTGGCCGAGGTCGAGGAGGATCGCAGCCTCCGCAGTTCGGAGGAGGTAGGCCGCTCCCGACGCCCCGGGTCGGTCCGTGTACGCCGGCCCAGCCCCGAGCACGGTCATGCCAAAAGCGCGGACCGCGTTCATGGCGGCAGGGTACGCGAGGGCTTGTCGCCCTCGCCGGGAATCAGCGACGCCTACTTGGCGTGGGGCGAGTGATCTGGCGTCGGGTGAGGCGTCGGGCTCGGCTTGTCGGGGCCACCGCCGGTTCCTCCGCCACCGGCTCCGCCGGTTCCGGTCCCGCCGGCTCCGCCGGCTCCGGTCCCGCCGCCCGTGCTGCCACCACCGGCGCCCGTGCTACCGCCGTTGCCGCCGGCATTGTTGGCGCCCGGGTCGCTCAGGCTCGGGCCGCCGATACCTTGATGCGAGGAGAGCTCCTCGAGCACGGCTGCGTTGTGGGCGATCGCGCGCTGGAGGTTCCGTTCGATCGACGCCGCCGCCGTGTCGTTGCCCTTGTCGGTCAGGCCTGCAACGAGGGCCGACAGGACCGCCTGGTGTCGTGCCAGCGCCTGCTCGACCCGCGCTTCCAGCGTCACGTCGTCCCCGCTGGCGACTGTCGCGTCGTCGGCGATCTCGGCATACGAATCGAGTGCCGCTGCGACGGCCGCCCGATCGGCGTTGTTCGCGGCGTCGAGCGCTTCGTGGATCCGCGTGTCGAGGCGCTCCACGTCGGCCTCGATCCTGGCGCCGCCCGAGGCCGGGAGCAGCGCGGTCTCGATCCACAGCCGGGCCGGGTACAGCGGTCCGCCGGCCTGGGCGGCCGAGATCGTACCCACACCGATCGCCAGCCACAGGCCCGCCGCGAGGAGGGGCATGAGGGCCCGCCGCGTGATGGATCGGCGAGTCGCGACCATCGCCGGCGCCACATGGAGCGCGATCCGGGCCGCCTCGTGCTGGAGGCGCGCCTCGCGCATCACGCGCGCGCGGATCCGCGCGACCGCCGTCGGATCGGGGCTCAGGCGCGCGCGGGCATACGACTCGAACCGCTGTCCGAGCTCGAGATCCCCGGCATCCATCGCCTGCATGTCGTCATCCATCCGATTGAGGCACTGGCCGTGGCGACAGGCCATCGACAGGCTCCGGTTCGGCGGCGTCGATCCCGAGCTGCCGCCGCAGGGCGGCGATCGCTCGGAACTGCAGGCCGCGGACCGTTCCTTCTTGCTTGCCCATCGCCTCGGCGGCTTCGCGCGCAGAGAGACCGGCAAAGAAGCGAAGCTCGATGGCTTCTCGTTGCTCCGCGGTCAGGCTCTTCAACGCCGACCCCACAGCGTCGAGCTCCTGCCGCACGACCGCGATCTCGTCCGGGCCTGAATCCCCGTGGGCCCAACCGATCACGGCATCCAGCTCGGCGTGCTCGTGTCGGGTTCGAACGTGATCGATCACCGCATTCCTGGCCAGCCTGAACAGCCAGCCCCCGAAGGGAACGCCTCGCGCCTCATAGCGCGGGAGCGCTTCCAGGGCCTTGACGAAGACGTGCTGCGTCAGGTCCTCCGCGTCCGACGGGCGCTGGACGCGGCTGGCGATGAAGCGATAGACCGCCTCGTGGTAATGATCGAAGATCATTCCGAAGGCCCATGTGTCCCCGTTCCGGGCCTCGACCACGAGACGCTCGATCGCAGCGTCGTCGATCGTCATAACGACGGACTACCTACCCTCGTTAGGTTCGCGGCGCTGGGACGCCCTCCGCCGTGCGAAAGCGATCCGGCACGGTGACAGGCGCATCGTCCGCTCCGCGACGAACCGCGAGCTCACCGAACCCGGCGGCGGCCACGACACCATACCCCGCATCCAGGCCCGCTGTGAATGCCTCGCGGCGGTGGGCATCGGACCCGGCCGAAACCCTGGTGCCTCCGAGCACCCGGTAGCGATCGACGATCGCGGCCGGCGGATAGGTCTCGCGGGGCGCCTGGCGAAGGCCGCTTGTGTTGATCTCGAGGGCGGTGCCAGTCTCGATGAGGGCCGTCAGCAGCGGCTCGTACAGCTCCGGCTGCGCGGCGAGCTGGGCGGGCGTGACATGCGGCACGAGGTAGCGCTTGACGAAGTCAAGGTGACCGATCACGTCGAACAAGCCCGACCGGATCGCGGCGAGGACCTCGTCGAAGTAGGGCGCGATGATCTCCGGAAGCGATCGGCCGGCCGTCCAGGCGGCCACGTTCGAGGCGTGGAACGGCGAGCTCGCATACGCGTGGACGCTCCCGATCACGAAGTCGTAGGGGTGCCGGGCCAGGTGCTCCCGGATGTCCGCCTCGTGCGGGCTGTCGTAGGTGACCTCGACGCCGAACCGGATCGTCACACCGTGCGCCGCCCAGCGTTCCGCCGCCTCGCGCACGACGCGCTCGCGCTCGACGAACGGGGTGAACGCGTACGCCGGCGTGCCCGGCACGAAGTCGACGTGGTCGGTGATCGCGATCTCGGCGATGCGGCGCTCGACGGCCTGAGCTGCGTAGAACTCGATCGGGACGTCGCTGTCGGGCGACCGGTCGGTGTGGAGGTGCCCGTCGAACGGGAGGTCGAAGGCCGGACCCGCGGCGTCCTTCAACCCGCGATCAGGCCAAGATTCCGACCCGCGGTCGCGAAGGCCTCCAGCGCGCGATCCAGCTGCTCGTCGGTGTGGGCAGCCGTGACGATCGTCCGGATCCGGGCCTTGTCGATCGCGACCGTCGGGTAGACGACCGGCTGGGCGAACACGCCGTCCTCGAAGAGGCGCTGGCTGAACCGACCAGCGGTGTCGGGGTCGCCCATCATCACCGGGGTGATCGGCGTTTCGGACCGCCCGGTGGCGAAGCCCAGACGGGCGAGCTCCGCCTTGAAGCGCTTCGTGTTCGACCACAGCCGCTCCAGCAGCCCCGGCTCCTCCTGCATCACCTGGATCGCCTCGCGGCACGCGGCGGCGACCGCCGGCGGCTGTGAGGTGGAGAACAGGAACGGCCGGGCCCGCTGGATCAGGATGTCGCGGAGGTCCTGCGAGCCGGCCACGTAGCCGCCGACGACGCCGACCGCCTTGCTCAGCGTCCCGACCTGGATCGCGACGCGCCCGTGCAGACCGAAGTGATCGACAGAGCCACGACCGTCGCGACCGAGGACCCCCGACGCGTGGGCATCATCGACGAACACTGCCGCATTGGCCGCCTCGGCGGCCTCGACGATGCCGGGCAGCGGGGCGATGTCGCCGTCCATGCTGAAGACGCCGTCGGTGACCACGAGGATCAGGCGGTAGGGGAGGCCGGTGCCCTCGCGGCCCTTCTCGACGGCTTCGTCGAGCACGGCCCGCAACGACTCGACGTCGGCGTGTTTGAAGATCTTGCGGGGCGCCTTCGACAGGCGCATGCCGTCGATGATCGAGGCGTGGTTCAGCTCGTCGCTGACGATCAGGTCCCCCTCGCCGGCGATCGTGGGGATGACCCCGGTGTTCGCTGTGAAGCCCGACTGGAACGTGAGGGTCGCCTCGGTGCCCTTGAAGGCGGCGAGGTCCCGCTCGAGGTCCTCGTGAAGCGTCATCGTCCCGGCGATCGTTCGGACGGCACCCGAGCCGGTGCCGAAGTCGCGGACCGCCCGGAGGGCGGCCTCACGCAACCGGGGGTGGTGGGTCAGACCCAGGTAGTCGTTGGACGACAGGCTGATGAGGCGGCGATCGTCGACCGACACGATCGGACCCTGCGCCGACGACATCACCCGGAGCGGCCGGTAGAGGTGGCGGCTGCGGAGGTCGTCGAGCTCCTCGCCGAGGAAGGCCAGGGGGTCGCGATGGAGGTTCGTCGTCATCGGCGTCAGTCCACCCAGCTCATGATCACCTTGCCGGAGTCCCCGCTCCGTGCCGCCGCGAAGGCTGCCTCGTGGTCACGGTAGGACAAGCGGTGGGTGATCACCGGGCTGATGTCGAGCCCGGACTGGAGCATCACCGCCATCTTGTACCACGTCTCGAACATCTCCCGGCCGTAGATCCCCCGGAGCGTCAGCTGGTTGAAGACGACCGTGCCGACGTCGATCGGGATCTCGTCCGCCGGGATGCCGAGGATCGCCATGCTCCCGCCGTGGGCCATGTTCGCGAGGGCGTCGCGCAGGGCCCCCGGGTTGCCGGACATTTCGAGGACGACGTCGAAGCCTTCGACCATGCCCAGGCGGCGCTGGACGTCACCGAGTGGCTCCGCCGTCGGGTCGACTGTGTGGGTCGCACCCATCCGCAGGGCGAGCTCGCGCCGGAAGGCGTTCGGCTCGCTGGCGACGACGAATCGCGCGCCGGCGTGACGGGCAACGGCCGCGGCCATCAGCCCGATCGGGCCGGCGCCGACGACCAGGACGTCCTCGCCCAGGACGGGGAAGCTGAGCGCCGTGTGGACCGCATTGCCGAACGGGTCGAAGATCGCGGCGACGTCCTCGTTGATGCCCGGCCAGTGGTGCCAGACGTTGGTCACCGGCAGGACGACCTGCTCGGCGAACGCGCCGTCGCGATTGACGCCGAGCCCAACGGTGTTCGCGCAGAGGTTGTACCTGCCGGCCCGGCAGTGCCGGCAGCGGCCGCAGACCACATGGCCCTCGCCGCTGACGACGTCGCCGGGCTGGAGGTCGTGGACGTTGCTGCCGATCTCGAGAACCTCGCCGACGAACTCGTGTCCGACGATGAGCGGCGGCTTGATCGTACGGGCCGCCCAGGGATCCCACGCGGCGATATGAAGGTCCGTGCCGCAGATTCCCGTCTTGCGGACGCGGATCCGGACGTCGTCGATCCCCATCGGCGGCTCCGGCACGTCGCACAGCTCCAGGCCCGGCCCGGGAGCGGTCTTGACGAGCGCCTTCATCAGGCGATCAGTGTGCCGCGTCGGCGGTCGGCGCGCCGTCGCCCCCCGACGCCGCTCCTGACAGGAACACGCGCCTACCAGGCGCGCCAGAGCGACCCGTCACACACGATCGAGTCCGGGCCGCGCCTGCCAGGCGCGATTCCGGCACCTCTGCTCAAGGCTCACCCGGACTTCCTGCGATGGATGTCGCGTTTGCCGCTGAGTTCCGAGTGGAAGTCTGAAAACCGCTCCTGCTAGGAGCGCACGTCGAGGTGCAAGTCGGGGCAAACCTCGAGATAAGGACCCGCGTGTTCAATCCTGGCGGATGACGATCCGTGACTCGTTCGGCCGCGCGTGTCGTGACACGAGGATCGGGCTCGATCTGACGCAGCAGGAGCTCGCGGACGCGATCGGCGTCTCGCGCGGATACATCGCCAAGGTCGAGGCCGGTCGAGCCAACATCTCGATCGACCTGCTCGAAGCGATTTCGCACGCCCTCGGCACGCGGATCGACCTCTCAGCCTCGGCGCCGACGTTTCTGTCCGAGCGCCGAGCCACACGACCTCGTCCACAGTCGATGCTCGGGGATGATCGGCCGCCGCCTGACGAATGGCGGCTGGCTGATCGCCCGCGAGGTCGACATGACCGATGGTCGAATCCACGGGTGGGCCGATGTCCTCGCGTTCGACCCGCGAACCGAGACGCTCCTGATCATTGAGATCAAGACGCAGCTGCAGGATCTCGGGGCGCTGGAGCGGCAGATCGGCTGGTACGAGCGCCAGGCGCATCGCGCCGCCGCTCGCCAGGGCTGGGCCACGCGTCGGGCGGTCACCTGGCTGATCGTCCTCGACAGCGTGGAAGTCGATACTGCGGTCCGGGGGCACGCCGATCTGATCGATCATGCATTCCCCGCCCGAGCCGACCACATGCTCGCGGTCACCCGCCGCGTGGAGCGCCCGACCGGCCGCGGGATCGCGATGGTCGATCCGGCGTCACACCGGTCCGACTGGCTGCTCCGGACGAGACTCGACGGCCGACGGTCCAGGCCTGCCTACCGCGACTACGCCGACGCGGCGCGAGCGCTGGGGCCAAGCCGCCGAGGCGAGAGCTAGAAAGGTACCGACCCTTGCGACCGTCTTGGACCCTACGGCCGCGGGTCGTCGGTCCAGTCGACGATCGGGTTCTCGACCGAGCCGATCCCGTCGATCTCGCAGCGGACGCGATCACCTGGCTCGAGGAAGACCGGCGGCGTGCGGAAGACGCCGACGCCGGACGGAGTCCCAGTTGCGATCAGGTCGCCTGGCTCCAAGGTGATCTGGCGGGAGATGAACTCGATCAGCTGGGGGATGCCGAAGATCATGTCCGCGGTGGTGCCATCCTGCATCGGCTGCGGCTCGCCCGCGCCCGGCCGGCCCGGGCCGAGGATGCGCCAGCTTCGGAGGCGGACGCCCGCAGCCGGATCGATATCGGCCGCGGCGACCATGTTCCGGCCGACCGGCAGGAACGTGTCGCTGCCCTTGGCGCGCAGCCACTGCCCGTCGCCCGACTCGCCTTCACGCAGCGCGGCCTTGTTGCCTTGCCAGTCGCGGGCGGAGACGTCGTTGACGACGACGTAGCCCTCGACATGTCCCATGGCGTCAGCGGCCGCCACCCGTCGCCCGCGCTTGCCGATGACGACGCCGAGCTCGACCTCCAGGTCGAGCGCGTGCGTGCCCTCGGGCCGGACGATCGCCTCGCCGTCGCCGATCAGCGCGTTGCCGAGCTTCGCGAACAGCAGTGGTCGATCGGGGATGACGCCCGACGCGCCCTCGGCCACGTGGTCCCGATAGTTCAGCCCGACGCAGACGATCTTGCCGGGGCATCCCGGCCCGAACCGAGCGGCGATCGGGTTCGCGGCGATGGCGCTCGTCGGGTCAGCTCGGCGCGGGCGACGGCTCCGGGCTCGCCGCGGGCGCCGCCGATGGTGCGGTCGAGTCGGAGGGCGTCGCCGAGCCGGATGCCGCCGCCGAGCCCGACGGGGCCGCGCTCGGCGCCGGGCTCGGGTTGCAGAAGAGCTTCTCGGGCGGAGCGACCATCTCGCCGTTCGCGTCGAGCCGCTCGGACTCGGTCGCGTAGAACCGCAGGACGACATCCGGGTCCCACGTGTCGAGGTACAGGACGCGGCCCCAGACGAGCGCGGCGTATGGATGGGCCATCTGGTCGAACCGGGCGATGACCGGCGAGAGCACGCCCTTGGGGACCTTGCAGATGGGGCTCGGCGGGAAGGTGTCGTAGAAGGCCTTGAGGGCCTCCTGGCCGGCTGACGTCGCCCCGGGGCTGTCGCCCGTGTAGAGGACGACCAGGCCGCCGTGCTCCAGGTTGTGGACCCAGTTCTGCGGGCCGACGTTGTCGCTGGGTTTGTAGAGGCGCGGCGGGATCGGACCGGTCACGCCCGGGTTGTTGCCAAAATGGTTGCCCGAGGCCGGCGGGCAGTAGATGTAGTTGAACGGGGGCGCTGCCTGGTGGGTGTTGCCCATGTAGTCCTCGACGAAGCCGAGGCGCGTGCTCGACCCGGGGCTGACCGTCGGCGTGGGTGAGGGGTTGAACACCTGGCCGCAGGCGTAGGCGGGGGACGTCGCGCCGAGGAACACGAACCCGGCCGCGACCGCGACGATGACCAGCGCGGCGACGCTGAGGATGATCGTCCGGTAGCGCTCGAAGAACGACGGCTCATGGGTCACGCGGACCCGCTCGCGGCGCCCCGCCCGTGTCCCGGGTCCCGTGCCGCGCCGCGTCCCGGCGCCAGGCGCCGTCTCGACCCGGCCGCCGGCCGGAGTGGCGCGCGTCGCGGCGGCAGCGGCGGCATCGGCAGGCGTCCGCCCGGCGGCTGCTGCGCGGCGGCTCTCACGGGCCAAGCGGGCTGCGCGTCGGGACTCTTTGCTCACGGTTCGGTCGTGCCTCGGCTCGGTGTCGTCGGGAAGCAGCGGCGGATCGCGCGCGAGCGCGCGGGCATCGACCCGCGCGGTCGCGCAAGGATACGGTCAACCGCCGCCGATCGTCACTCTTCGCTCAGGTAGGCGCGCGCCTCGGGCGACAGGAGGCCGCGGAACAGGAGCGCCGCGAGCGCCGCCACGAAGATCGTCTGCGGCACGAGCCCGAGCAGCAGCAGGTACACGAGGAGCGGCAGCGTCAACGACGCCAGCCCGAGGGCCAGCCCACGCGACGCCTGCTTCCGCTGTAGGACGAGCGTGGTCGTGAAGATCGTGTAGGCGAGGAGGACCATCACGACGACGCCCGGACCGCTCACCGGCGCCCCGATCGCCAGGTCGATGACCGACCGAAGCGAGATCCCGATCCCCGCCAGGATGACGAGCGCGTAGACGAGGAAGAGTCGGATGCCGCCGGGCATGGCCCGGACCTGGTCGATCACGCATGGATCGTGCCATGGGACGCCCGGGACCGCCGGCCGGCGCCACGGTCAAGCGCGCCTATACTGCCGGCCCGTGTCCGACCTCCCGATGACCCTGTCATCCGACATCGCGATGCGCCTCCGCCACGCGCTCGATCGCGAGCGCAAGCTCGAGCGGGCGCTCGAGCTGCTCGGCCCCGTCGCGGGGCGGGACGTCCTGGTCGTCGGAGGCGGGCCGGACGAGCTCGCCCGGTACGTCGAGGACGGTGCCCGGGTCACCGCCGTCGACGTCGGCAAGCGACCGTGGCCGGTCCCGTCGGGCTCGATCGACACCGTCATCAGCGTCTGGTCCGGCTTCCGGGGCGTCGACCAGCCCACTCTCGACGAGGTCGACCGCGTCCTGCGGCCCGACGGCCGCCTGCTCGTCGTCCACGACTACGGCCGCGACGACGTCTCGCGCTTGCGCGGCGACCTGCCGGAGTACGGCGCGTGGAGCCGTCGCGACGGGCCGTTCCTCAGCGGCGGGTTCCGCGTCCGGGTGATCCACTGCTTCTGGACGTTCGACGGGCTCGACGAGGCCAGGGACTTCCTCGAATCGGCATTCGGACGGGCCGGCCGCGACGTCGGATCGACCCTGAAGCGGCCGCGTCTCTCCTACAACGTCGCGATCTACCACCGGACGCGCGGGGGAGAGGAACGCGCCGAGGTGGCGACCGGCGCGGGTGCCGCGGGGGCGTCGCCGCTGTTCGCCTAGCCGGCGACGACCGCGCTCGACGAGCCGGCGACGACGGCGAGCGGCTAGCCTGCAGGGACGGCCGCCCGATCCAGAACGGTCCGGAACATCGCCTCCACGTCGTCGACCATCCGGCCGACCGAGAACTGCGTCTCGGCGGCGCGCCGGCAGGCGGCTCGGTCGATGTCGGCCAGGCGTCCGATCGCGGCGGCCATCTCGTCGACGTCGTCGATGACGAACCCGGTCCGCCCGTCCTCGATCACCTCCGGGACGCTCGCCCGGCGGAACCCGATGACCGGCGTCCCCGCGGCGAGCGCCTCGATCATGACCAACCCGAACGGCTCGTCCCACTCGATCGGGAACAGCAGGGCGTCGGCACCCGCGATCAGCGCGCGCTTCGTCTCGCCGCCGACCTCGCCGACTGTCCGGATGCGGTCGCCATCGATCCAGGGCTCGACGGCGCTCCGGACATGCGTGATGTCGTGCGGGTCGACCTTGCCGGCAAGGATCAGCCGACGCCCCGAGCGGCGGGCCGCCTGGATCGCCCGATCCGCGCCTTTCGCGGCGCTGAACCGGCCGAGGAACAACAGGTAGCCATGCGGGTCATGGATATCGCGCGGCCGTAGATCCGGATTGACGGCGTCGACGTCGATCCCGTGGTGGATCGGGGGCAGGGCCCCCCGCGTTGGGAAGGTCGCCGCGCTGGCGGCCGAGACCGCGTGGTGGAACCATGGATAGGCGTCCCAGATCGACTGGGTCCTCGGCGTGAACGGGTTGTGCATCGTCGACACGACCGGCGTCCGCGACATCGCGGCGAGGACCATCCCCTCCATCCCGGCGTGGTTATGAATCAGGTCGAACTCGCCGTCCGCCGCGGCCAGGAAGCAGGCCTGCGCGTTGGCGAGCTGGAGGTACTCGGCGTGCGTCAGGCCGTCGTCGGTGCGGGACCCGTAGCGGACGGGCTCGGGCGTGACGCTCCGCAGGCGGGCGGCGGTCCGCGAGTCGGCCGACGCGAACAGCGTGACGTCGTGACCCCGTCGGACGAGCTCGTCGGTGACGAGGCCGACGATCAGCTCCGTCCCACCGTAGGTGCGGGGCGGGACACGTTCGAAGGTCGGCGCAAGCTGGGCGATCCGCATCGATACCCCCATGTGAGGCGTCCATCGTAGCCGCCCTGCTAGGCTCCGCCTGATGACCGACCTTCGGCGCGAGCCGGCCCCGCGAGAGCCGCCGCCCTTCGAGGCGGAGCGCGAACCGCCCCACCTGGGGCCCGTCCCGATCACCACCACAGGTGTGCTGATCGCGGTCGCCCTGATCGGCTCGCTGGCCTACCTGGCGTACGCGATCACGGTCCGTGACGCGAGCCAGATCCCGCTCCTCGCCTCGGGAGCCGTCGTGCTCGGCATCGTCTTCGCGGCGATCGCCGGGGTCGGTGCGCGGGCGACCTGGCGCTCCAGCGTCGGCGGGCGGGACGCCCGAGCCTTCGCCCATGCGATCGTGGGCGGGCTCGCAGCGCTCGCCGCCGCCGCCTGCTTTGCGGGCGCGGTGATCCTGTTCCTGCTCCGCCAGGTGCCGGCCGGCAACGGGAGCTGAGGGCGCAGGACCGCCAGCAACCGACTGCTACACTCGGCTGTCCCGGCCCCCATCGTCTAGAGGCCTAGGACGCCACCCTTTCAAGGTGGAGATCAGGGGTTCGAATCCCCTTGGGGGCACACCCGCTGTTTTTCGAAGAACGGTCGGGCCGGTGGCGTCCACGTGATCGACTCCAGTTCCCGATCGTGGACAACGATCCGCTCGATGACGATCCGGCAGAGCTCCTCGCGCCGCGCCGGCGAAGCGACGGCGATCGCCTCGGGCAGGGCGAGAACGCGCGCCCGGTAGGCGTCGAAGGATCGGATGCGGTCGTCGTCCGGCAGGGACGCGAGGGCGGTCCGGATCGAGTCTCGCTCCGCTTGGTAATCCGCGTCCGATAGGTCGCCCCAGCTGTGCTGCTTCTTCAACTGCTCGAGCCTGGTCGCCAACCGCGTTCGTTGTCGGCCGCTATCCACGACCGACGGTGTCTCGAGCCGGCGTCGGAGCTCGACCTGGGCCGCGTCGATGACCCGGTCTGGCAGGGCAGCCTCCGCGATCACGGCCAGCACCTCCGCCTCGATTGCGTCGGCCGGGCAGCGTCGCGCCCGACAGCCGAGGGTCGGACAGCGGTAGTAGCGGCGCTCGGTGCCGCGCTGGAGGTGGGCCTCGCCCCGAAGGCGCGTCCCGCAAGTGCACCAGAGGAGCCCCCGAAGGACGTACGTACGGAACGGCTTGGGCTTGTTGCCGACTCGCCGCCGCGCGGCGATCGCGGCCACGGTCTGGGCGTACTGGACCTCGTCGAGGATTGGTTCGTGTCGTCCGACCCGCTCGTCCCGGCCCCGCTTCTCGACGACGTATCCGAGGTAGAAGCGGCCGCGTCGCCAGATGTCCTTGATCGCCTCTCGGGTCCACGGCCCCTTTCTGGCTACCCCGTCGCGATTGAGCCGCTCCGCGACCTCGGCCAGGGAGTGGTCGGCGAGCTCCGTCCAGACTCGCCGGACGATCGCCGCCTCCTCGGGAACGACCTCGAGCTCGCGGGGATGGCAGAGCTGGCCGTTCGCGTCGCGTCGGCCGGCGTAGCCGAGCGGGTCGTGGCCGCGGTGCCGACCGTCCTCGAACAGACGGCGCTGGATGCCGGTCATCCGCTCCGAGTCGAGGTCGCGCTGAAGCTGGGCGGCAAGCGATAGCTGGCCGAACATGTACCGCCCGTTCGCTCCGTCAAAGTTGGCGCCCGGCATGTTGGCCACGAGGAGCGGCACGCGGCGGCGCTCCAGCTCGGAGGCAAGGTCGAGCATGAGCCGGGCGTTCCGCGCGAGGCGCGACAGGTCGTAGACCAGCACGCCCCTGACCTCCCCCGCGACGAGGGCAGCCAGGAGCGCCTGGTAGCCGTCGCGGGCGGCACTGAAGCCCGACTGGTGACCGCCCGAGTCGGAGATCACGCGAACCGAGGCTCCCGCCGGCAACAGGGCGCGGCAGGCCGCCTCCTGATGCTCGTCGCTGACATCGGCCGCCGTCGCCTCCTTGTACGAACGGCGGACGTAGATCACATGCTGGGCCACGGGTCCATGAACGCTCGGAGCGGCCGAGATCGCAAGTCCGACCGGCGTATCGCCGTCCGACCGGCCACGCTCGGCCCCGATCACGAGGACGTCCTCGGCCAGACTTCGCCGCTCCCGCCAGCGGCTCCCAACCTCATCTCGTTCGACTCGCTCTTCCCGGAACTCTGGCTCGCCTCGATCGCTTCGGCCGTGACGTGTGCGAGCCACGCCGACAGGTGGGCTAGCACGGGATCCTCGATCGCTCGGGAGACGCCGGGCCGGCGTCGGAGCGTCCGTTCCGGTCGAATGGCGGCCGGGCGATCATTCATGCCGTCCCCACGACGTACTCGTCGTCCAAGGTCCAAGTCGCGGGAGTGGTGGGCGGTGCGGACCGACCGGGCTGACCCGAAAACGTGAAAACGCCGGACCGATCCGGCTGAGGGCTGGCGAAGCGTGTCTCGCGCCCCGCCGCGTGAGGCGTGATGCCGGGGGAGTGCTCGGCTTGCGTTTGCGCGTTTTCAGGGGCTGAGGTCCGGGACGCACTCAGCTCGTCGACCGTCGGGAGCGCGGACGCGGGCGGAAGGGGTTCGCCGACCCGGAGCTTGGCGGTTTGGCGTGGTCGCGTCTCGTCATTGAGGAGCCAGCCAGGGGCAAGGGCAGTTTGGAGACGACGCCAAGCCGAGGGGACCGAGATGTCGAGCCAGCGGGCGACCTCGGTCGCACTCGTCGACGATCCCGGGCCCTTCGCCTTCGTTAGCTCCTCCACCGCGACGACGGCCTGACGGACCCGGGCACTGGCCCCCGCGCTCGCCTCGTACAGGTCGGCGACAAGGCCTCGGACCGTCTCGTAGTCGTCGAGCGTCGCGACGAGCCGTCCCCGCTCATCCCGAGCGCGGTGGGCGATCCGGACGATCGCCACCGCCTTCGTGAGTGCGATGAGCCGCGGCGAATCGCGTAGGACCCGCGGTCCTTGCGCCCGAGCGCCGAGGCGGTCCGCCAGCTCGCGGGCGAACGGGACGACGACCTCGATCGGGGCGAGCGTCTGGAGGTACGACTGGAAGGCGACGAGCTCGGGATCGACCGGTGTTACGCCGGTGAGCTCCAGATTCGCCTGCGCCGCGAGGGCGGCACGCACCTGTGCGACCTCGTCTGGCACCTCGATCGTGAACAGCCGGGTCATTAGCTGTTTGCCGAGCGGGCGGGTCGAGGTCGTGAACAGGACCGTCGGTCCGGTCCTGTCGATCCGCTGGATGGTGAACCGACCGGTCTCCGGATCGCGAACGGTCACGTCGTAGTGGAGGTGCCCATCGGTCGCCAGGTTGCGAATCGCCGAGGCGGCAGGGTTGCCCTCGCCGGCGGGCAGCGAGTCGGCCTCGGCGAAGACGACGACCCGATGCTCGAGGGGACGATCGTCATAGATGAGGACCCGCGGCGATCCCGCATCGATCCGGACGATCGCCTCGGGAGGGATCGAGCCGAGCCCGGCATCGAGCGCCGCGTTCTTGCCAGCCGACGATGAGCCGAGGACGAGAGCATGGGCGGGCATCGCCCCACGGCGGACCGGCAGCAGCCGAGTCGTTGCGGCGAGGTACACGATCAGCGGGCAGGTCGTGTCGCCACCGAACCCGTGACGGACGATCGCCGCTTCGACGAGGTCGAGGGGATCGGCGGCGGTCAGGACCGGCCCGGCGGCATTGAATGCAGCCTGGAGGGCGTCGCTCCGGAGGGCCGCCTGCCGCTGACCGATCGGCACCGCGGCGGTCCGAAGGCGGTCGACGAGTGCACCGATCTCTTCGCCGCGCAGGTGGGCCTCGGAGATGTCCTTGGTGTCGGGTGGCGCCACGATCACCCGAGCATCGGGGAGGTCCGCCGACATGCGGCTCACGAGGTCCTCGGCATCCGGCTCCTGCCAGACGACGACGTCAAGGCCAGTGAGGTGCTTCGCCCAATCCGATTGCCACGTCGTCTTGCCGGGGATGCCGAGAGCGGGCAGCCCGTGATGCCAGGCCGTCCAGCAGTCGCTCTCGCCTTCGACGAGAAGGACCCAGCCGGGCTGTCGAATCGTGTCGAGTCGCCACAACCCGTAGAGCAGCGGGTGGTCGCCGCGTCGCCAGCGGAAGCGCTGGCCGATCAGGGCCAGCCGGGTCCGGAGCGCGGCGAGCTCGCCATCGTCCTCGAAGTACGGGATGGCGACGCCTGACGTTCCAGCGTTCCGGCAACCCAGCTCCCGGAGCAAGACCGTCGGCAGTTGCTTCGCTGCCGCGAGGTCCTCGAGAGTCAGCCGGCCGGGAGTCGCCGACGCGGACTCAAGATAGGTCGGGGGAGACCGGCGCCGCCGTCGACGACCGAGGTTCGGATGAAGGTCCGGCTCTGAGAGCCCGAGGACCGAGAGAATCGCGAAGCGCGTGCACCCAGCAAAGCAGTGAGTGAGCACCGTGCCGTCCTCGGCGACGGCGACGCTCAGACTTGGGTCCGCGTCTGCGTGCGCCGGGCAGCGCGCGATCCAACCTCC
>Ga0207646_10004262_pt1 | contig 15629 bp, 14 predicted proteins | sample KBSK5502metaG_FD_184343 | JGI IMG/M metagenome (GOLD analysis project Ga0207646, IMG submission 184343) | Corn, switchgrass and miscanthus rhizosphere microbial communities from Kellogg Biological Station, Michigan, USA - KBS K5-50-2 metaG... | ecosystem: Host-associated > Plants > Roots >... | reverse complement strand
GGTCGGTAGACTTTATCCTGAGATCGAAAAACGACAGATGATCGTCGATAACGCGTCGATGCAATTGGTGATGCGGCCCGAACAGTTCGATATCCTGCTTTGCGAGAATCTTTATGGCGACATCGTTTCTGATCTGTGCGCCGGTCTGATTGGCGGACTTGGTCTGGTGCCAGGCGCCAACATCGGCGAGCGCGGCGCCGTGTTCGAAGCAGTCCACGGCTCAGCGCCGGACATTGCCGGGAAGGGAATCGCTAACCCGACGGCTCTCTTACAGTCTGCGATCCTGATGTTGAACCACGTCGAAGAACGTGAAGCTGCCGATAAGATCGAGCAGGCCATGCTCAAAGTCTTCGAAGACGGAAAAGTTCGCACGCGCGATGTCGGTGGCACGGCAACGACGGATGAATTTGCAGATGCGGTTATTGCGAAGATGAACTAGGCTCCGAGTCAAGGGAGGTCACGACCACGGGTCGCTCCCTGGACTGGTTGCCGTAAACCCTATAGACTGCGCTACGAAACTGAGATGGCGGCCCCCGAACTCAGTGACAAAATGGAACGTTTGCGCATACCTCCCGTAACAGTCCTTGAGAGTGATCCTCCTGTCTTCTTCGCGAGTAGGTTAGCTCTCCGCGAAGGGAATTCCAAAAAGCCGATCTATCAGATTCATAAGTGGTGGGCCAGGCGTCTGGGATCAGTATTTCGAAGCATTCTTCTTTCCGCCGTCACTCCTGATCACAAATCCTCTTTATTGGCTAATGGGTTTTTCTACAAAAAGCAAAACTTGGAAGGACTTGTCTTGCTGGACCCGTTCGTCGGTGGAGGGACTTCCGTCGTTGAAGGCGCAAAGTGTAATGCGAATGTTATTGGTGTTGACATCGATCCTGTAGCCTGCTTCGTCACGTCGGGCGAGTTGGAAAGCACTAACGACAAAGCACTGCGTTCCGCTTTTCAAGGAGTTGAAAACGCGGTAAAGGAGAAGTTGCTGCGGTGGTACAGGACTGAGCTAGATGATGGTCGCAAAGGAACGATTATTTACACATTCTGGGTCGACCAACTCAAATGTCCAAATTGTCGCAAGGTCTCCGCCGGGCATCCTCATTATCAGCTTAGTCGCGACCAGCGCATGAAGAGACAGACGGTCTTCTGCTCAAGCTGTAACGAGATCACCGAGCTGTCACTTAGTCGAACACAGTTCACGTGTGAGACCTGCAACAAACACACCAGAATCAAAGCTGGTCCAATCAGCAGAGGTGCGTTCACCTGCCCTTGCTGCCGTGAAACTACACCCATTCGATCTCTGGTTAATCGAAGGCGCCCAATTCCGCAATTACCATTCGCGCTTGAGGTAATGGTCGAGACGACAAAAGAACGAGTATACAAGAAGGTTAGTCAGAGTGATTTAGCCCTCTACAACAAAGCTAAATCTGCTTGGGCGCAGCGGAAAAAGACCGAGCGATTTGTTCCGCGAGAGCTAATACCGAAGAAAGATAGAACAGATCCTAGGCCCATTTCCTATGGGTATAAACAATACCGAGATCTCTTCAACGCTCGACAGCTTTTATGTTTGTCAATCCTTGCTGAATCTATCTCAAACGTGAAGCACCAGAAGAGCAAAGAACTCCTCGCGCTGGCCTTTTCTGACTGCCTAGCCGCAAATAATATGTTTTGCTTTTACGCGTTTGACTACCACAAACTGACGCCGCTGTTCGGTCTCCACGCCTATACGAAAGTGTCTCGGCCTGTTGAGAACAACGTTTGGGGGACAGCGCTAGGTCGCGGGTCGTTCGAAAAGTGCTTTCAGAAATTGCTCAGAGGCAAAGAATACGCGAAGAAGCCGTATGAATATCGGTATTCGGAAGGATCACGTCACCCGGAAAGAGTTTTTACCGGCGACGTCATCAATTCAGTCGTACATAGCAGTCATGGGAATCAGACTAACGGGCGGCCCTACGCTGTCGTGCTAAATCAGTCGTCCGAAAGATTGACAGGCATCATGGATCAGAGTGTGGATCTGGTATTGACTGATCCTCCCTACTACGACAACCTGGCCTACGCGGAGCTGTCGGATTTTTATCATGTGTGGCTCAAACGGCTAAAACTCAAAAAATATGCTGGTAATCGTCACCTGCGCACCTCGTTGTCCAAATCGTTGTTTGTAAACAATATTCTGTCCACTCGAGCAACTGAACATGATGGCTTCGTCGACGGCCTCTCAAAGGTATTCTCGGAATGCAAGCGAGTCTTAAAAGATACTGGCCTCTGTGTTTTCACGTTTCATCACAACTCACCCGAGGCCTGGTCTGGCCTTGCCGCTTCGATTCTCCGGTCCGGCTTTAAGGTAACTAACGTATTTCCAGTGCGGTCTGAGGGTCAGAGTCAATTCCACAGCGCGGAACGAAACTTGAAATGGGATGTTGTTTTCTGCTGCAGGAAACCAACTATGTTGGATAGCGTGAAGAGCGCTAAAAAGAAAACGCATGGGGGTTCCGAAGAGTTTGTTAGGAGTTGGGTCAAGAAGCTTAAGAAAGAAGGGCTCAAGCTAGGAGCTGCGGATGCAGTTAGTTTGCGGCGGGGGTACTTAGTGATGCTCTTGAGCCAGGCGACCACCGGGTCGACCAACCAACTGATCGGCTTCTTTTCATAACCTGGAGGTCCTCATGGCCAAGAAACAACCTACAGTTGCTAAGCCTGCCGTTGAAAAGGCAGGTGACATAGATCTAGTAAAGGTTGCCGAAAAGACAGATCGAAAGGAACTGTTCGACATAAAGGGAAACACTGTGGAGTTGCCGGTGTATCGGGTTCCAACAAAGCACTTGTTCTTTAACATCGAGAATGGCCGTTACGCGGATAAGATGCTTCAGTTGCGAGAAGACAATCCGGACGTGGAGATCGATCCGCGACAAGATCAATGGAAGAAAAAAATCAAAACGATGTTGGAAGGCACATACCCTGGAACCAGTGGCGATAAAGAGCCCTTTCAGAGACTTAGGGCGGACATTCTGGCCAGCAGGCAGCGGCGTCCTGGAGTTGTGCTCAATGATGGTGGGGTACTTGATGGTAATCGCCGCCTCGCAGTCTTGCTTGATCTAGCAGCATCGCCCGAGCCAAATCCGTCAAGGTTTGAGTGGCTTGACGCTGTAATTCTCCCCCCAAATGTGGGACCGGAAGATCGCTGGAGAATCGAGGCCGGCTTGCAAATCGGCAAGGACGAAAAGCTGGCGTATTCCCCTATCAATCAACTTTTGAAGATCCGGGAAGGACTCAAGATTTTCTCTGGCGTTGAAAAGCCCGAACAAGAAATAGCAAAGAATCTTTACGGGATCACAGAAAAGGAAATCAAGAGGGATATTGTTAAGGTAGGACTCATCGATGAGTACCTTGAGTTTATTGGGAAATCTGGTGCTTATAACGATGTTAGTGGTCTTGTGGAACGATTTGAAGAGGCTGTTGATATCGTCGAACGTGGGAAGGAATTGCCACTCGAAAAATTCAAAAGAATCAAGCCGACCTTGTGGGCAATAATACATGACGAAGCCATGACTAATTGGCAGATGCGTAAGATCGGAAGAGCCATGGGCGGAAAGGGCAAATCGGCGGTCTACAAGAATGAGAGAGCCTTGGATGACCTCTTAAAAATAGGGTCAAGCATAACAGACCTTCGAAGAGCGTTAGGCGTAAGAGGTCCGGCGAGCTCTCGCAGCCAACTCCACGTAGAAAAATCGAAAACGTTTATTGAGCGAATGGAGGCGACAGAGAAGATTAATGAGCCCCTTCGTCTTGCCAGCACAGCAAAGACAAACTTGGAGACGTTGCTCGACGCACTCGAAACAAAGGGAACTGTGAAACACGGCGAATGGGAGCAGAAAATGGCATTAGTCGAAGTCGCACTAGGAGAGATCTCCCGGTTGTCTGACAAGTGTGCGAAAGCAGCGAAGAGGCTGCGAGTGAAGGTTATCAAGAAGAGTAAATAGCAGGCCGGCAACTAGACCCTTAATTCTCTTCAGAAAACAATATGATCTCGGTCAGGCAAGACATCCCGGGTTTCATCACAATTGACTTCTCCAATGAGCAAGGCTTTTCAGAATCATCGGACAAGATAGAATTAACCAGCGGACTATACGGTGTGAGACAGCTCCATCCGCACTTAGTCGTTGCCGAGGATGGCGGCCAGCCAAGTGCGGTCCTTTTCTACGTTTGGCAGTCCCTAAATTCCGCCGGATACAAAATCACCTTCGACAAAGCCTCGTCTCGCTTGCTTCGACTGTTTCAAGAGGAACAAGACTTAGTCAAACGAATCAAAAAAGGCAAGATTAAGCTCCCAGCGGTTGCGTCGACGAAATTTGGCATTGTCCGTCCTCTGCTTCAACACCAACGAGAAGCCGTCGGTCACGCACTAACTGTACAACACTCGGCTAACTTTTCAGTTCCTGGAGCCGGCAAGACGGCAATAGCGCTGTCTATCTATGCAGTTCTTCGGCATCAGAAGGTCGTCGACGGCCTAATCGTTATTGGGCCGGCAAGCAGCTTTGTTCCTTGGGAGGGTGAATTTGCGTTAACGCTTGGTCGTCCGGCGAACGTCGTCCGTCTTATCGGGGTACGCGCGCATAGGCATCGCCTATTGCGGAAGCTAGATGATGTGGATGTGATTCTTTGCACGTATCAAATGGCGCATCAAGAGCGCCAAAACCTTGCGAGGTTACTAAGTGAAGGAAGGTATCTGCTAGTCCTGGATGAATCACATCACATCAAGAATATTGCTTTGGGACCCTGGGCAAGAACGGCACTAGAGCTAGCTCCTTTCGCGGAAAGAAGAATGATCCTAACCGGAACACCCGTGCCGCACTCGCTTCAGGATATTTGGTCACAGTTCACTTTTCTTTGGCCCACTCAATCAGTGCTAGGAACGCGCTCCCAATTCACGCGCCGGCTTGAGACTTCAACTCAACCTGGCGATCTGAAAAAGGAACTCGCCCCGTTCTACAGAAGAACCAAGAAATCAGACCTACACCTCCCAAAGCCCGATCCGCGTTTCCTAAAAATCCCGGCGAAAGCCATCCCTGAGTATCAACGCTTGATCATTCGCCTACTCGAACTAAGAACAAATCAGGAGGCGCGAGACCTCGGGTTAGGCAAAACAGATATCTCTATTCTACGGAGATGGCGACGCGCGAGAACGCTACGGCTCATCCAAGCCGCGAGTAATCCCGCATTGCTGTTGAAGGCTCTCCCATTAGTTGATCTTGGTGAGATGGCGAACCCGCTAGACGAGGATCCTGTTTTGAGGCGTCTTTTGCGAGAGCACTCAAGACGAGAAACGCCAGCAAAAGTAGCGTTTGTGGAAACCAAGGTTCGTGAGCTTATCTCGATGGGGAAAAAGGTCGTGGTGTGGGCTGCATTTGTGGATAACCTTCACCTTCTAGAGAAACACTTGGAAGACCTTCAGCCCTTGTTGGTTTATGGTGAAGTGCCAGCATACGACGAAGATGCGAGGCCAGGTTTCGAAAGCAGAGAACGCAAGATTCGCGAATTCAACGAAAGGAACAGCGGCCGAAATCTACTTCTAGCCAATCCCGCAGCATGCTCGGAATCAATATCGCTTCATAAGGTATGCAATAACGCAATATATCTTGAAAGAACATTCAACGCGGGCCAATTCTTGCAGTCTATGGATAGGATTCACAGAGTGGGAATGCCGAGGAACACGCGTCCCCATTACTATGTTCCGTTAGTTGAGTGCGCCATCGAGAGCGTTATTGATCGACGTCTGAAGGCGAGACAAAAGCAGTTGTACGACCTTCTAGAAGACGATATGCAGGTCTTAGGATATGACGAAGATACCGGCTCATTCTTGGCGGAAGACGAGGATGACTTTGATTCAATCTTTCAAGAGATACTAACCGAACTCTCGTCGCGGGCAGATGAAGAATCTGACAACAGTTCTAGCAAAGGTCGGTCACGTCGGCGAACTCGCTAGATTGCTTTTTCCTTTTGTCGAAGATCGTAATGGCGCGATTGGAAAGAGTGAACTTGTTGAGCTTGCCAATCGCACTGCCGGGGCAAGTCATAGATACCCCAACCCCATCCCAGCTTTTGACCTTGCACTGTTCATCGGACTGGTAAAGAGAAGCGGCAATCAGATTTCACTTACGACACGAGGCCAGGAGTTTGTCAGGCGGCCGTTTAGAAGGTTGACTGACCTTAACCTTCGCCAAGGTAAATTAGTATTGGCCCTTCTTCTCGATGATAGTCAGGTTAGGGCGGTTATAGACCGCGTATTGGCGCAACCCAATCCTTCTGAACCTCACTCATTAGCTTCGGTAGAGTTAAGCGAATCCGTGCACCAAATCCTGCTGCTATTGCAGCAAATCGGAGCCATTACCCTTGAGAACGGTAAACCAAAGATCAGTTCGGATTTTGAGGAGGTATTAATAACTGATTACGATAAGATTCGGGCTGGATTGAGCGAACCAGAGTTATTGGTGCAGCTTGAGAGACAGCGTCTTCGTGGTCGTGCAGCAGAAGAGGTCGTCGTTAAGGCCGAACGTGAAAGATTGATTAAGGCAGGTCGGTCCGACTTTGCAAGACTGGTCTCAAGAATCAGTTCAAGAAACGTTTCTGCGGGCTATGACATTCTTTCGTTCGACAATGACGGCTCTCGTAGATACATCGAAGTCAAATCTTCGATAGGTCTGAAGATTTACTTTCAATGGTCTCGCTCCGAACGTTCACGAGCTGAAGAATTTGGAGCGCAATATTGGATCTATTTTGTTCCGCTCTCTTACTCTCTACCGAAACTTCTTGCTCCGATTTTGACGATCCAGAATCCGCTTTCATTCGTGAAATCACGCCAACTCACTGAGCATCCAACTAACTATGTTGTGTTTGAGAGACAAGTCACTAGATTCTTGACCGAGCCTACCGCAGACGATTTCCCTATTCTTCGCTCATGGCCCTGATAGAATCCTGGTGGAGCGGCTCGGACAACCCAGCGTTGGAGACATGTTTAGCTAATAAGCTCTCCAGTGGAATCAGAACCCCAAATCGCGAACGACGATCTGGTCGAACGAGGGCAGACTACGTACTGTCAACGGCTGGCCTCTGTCCTTGAACCATCGCACTTGGGCGAATCTGTAGCAATCGAACCTCAGTCTGGTCCTTATTTCCTGGGTAGCACCGCGTCCGCGGCTCTTGTTGCTGCTAGCTCTGCAATGCCGAGCAATCTCTTCTACCTCCCTCGCGTAGGCCGAGAAACCGCGCATACGATTGGCGGACGTGCCACAAGAATCAGGTAGCCTATGCTCACACACGTGAAGTGCCAGCCGATCGTTAAGTTCGTGGTAGAATTCAATCATCATGGCGGCAGTCATTACAGATCGAATCACGAAGACTCCGGACGTTTGCGGCGGCAAGGCGTGCATCGCAGGCCATCGAATTCGTGTGATGGACATCGTCCTCCGACATGAAAACCTTGGAATGAGTGCTGACGAAATTGTCGCCGATTACCCACAACTGAGCCTGAGCGATGTTCACGCGGCCCTTGCTTACTACTTCGATAATGTCGAGGAAATCCGCCAAGACATTCGTGGCAACACTGATACGGCCGAACAGTTGCGCACCTCATTTCCCTCAAAGCTAAAAGCGAAACTGCTCAATGGAGCAGGTTAGATTCTACCTCGATGAGCATATTCCCGCTGCGGTCGCTGAAGGTTTGCGGCGTCGTGGAGTAGACAGTTTGACTGTTCAGCAGGCAGGGCGTTCGGGCTGGTCCGATCCAGAGCAGCTCGCTTTCGCGCGTACCGCGGGTCGTGTGATTGTGACGATGGATTCCGATTTTCTCGTGCTTGCCAGCCAAGGTCGTTCCTTCAACCTTCGCCATGGATGTTGGCAAGTTGTTGAGTCGTTCTTTGAAGCTTTGCCTTTCGTTCGGGTGGCTTATCCGTTGGATGTTGATACTGATTCGCTGGAACTGCTCACTGCGTTCATGATGGAATCCATGTTCGGCGGAAAGCAATAGACTTCTCCTAATGAATTACAATGCCTATTCCGATGCGAATGTTATGTTGGGTTGAACCAAAAAGGCGCGTCGGGTTGTAGTCAACCTGAATCGCTCTCAAGTCCAGCCGTTTGTTCAAGCGAATATCAAGCCCACCTCCAAGTGCTGCTGCAAGTCCCGTGTCCGAGACTCTTGGCTCGGCTACGCACGGCACATTCAAAGCAGTCTCTCCAAAGCCTTGACAGTCCTGAATGGCACTGATTTCATCTTTCTTCTCCTTTCGAACGATGCTGGTAAAGGGGGAGACCGGAAGCGAACTTGTCTCATTAACCCGGTATGGAGTCGTGGGGGCGCGCGCGAGTCTGAAGGACTTCGCCCACTCCCAAATCAAAATGGAGAAACGCTTAGAACCTAAATCCAACTCCTGCAATGAACTGCAAGGTGCCGCGGTTCTGCGCGGGTATGGTTGATTGCTGCGAAGTGAAGCCCCCGGTCAACGGATTGAAGGACGGGAAATTGATTGTGCGTGGGCCGTAGTGAATTATGGTCGAGCCGAAATCCAGACGGGTGATGATCCGTTTTGTTGGATAGAACTCAACGACACCCCCAACATCTGCAGCGAATGTCGTCAGTCGCTTTTCCACAAAAGCTATTGAGGGGAAATTTATTGAGGGTGGACTTGTAGTCGGTATGCCAATAACTACGAGGTCGAATTTGCCGTGACTGGAACTCATTACTCCAGGCCGCGCTTTGCCAAAGATGCCCCACTTGTTAAAACGCTTGCCAATCTTTACTCCGAAGAATCCTTCCGTCGTTCGACCGGCATGACGTCCACAACCACACTCCTGCGGAAAGTAGTAACCTGCCGCCTCGAGCGCGAAGTGCGAATTGAGATTGTAGGTTAGCCTGCCGCCGAGTCCCACCACAGTTTCGCCGACATCAAACGTGTTGGTGGAAAAATCTGCCGCCAGTTCAAACTTTCGAACGTCTACAGACGAATTGTTTTGGCCTTTTGCTGCGAAAGCACCGAGCAAAAAAGAGATGGCGATGATGACGCTCAAACCAAATTTACTTTTCATTTTACTCGTCTCCTGTGCCCCTTTTGCGGGCACACTTATCCCGGCTCTTCGGTTTTGGGGCCGCAGAGAAATTCAAGCTACTGCTGGTCTGGGGAAATCTTTGGCTTTCGCGAAACGCACGTGCCGAATTCGGGTGCTTAGTTTCGCGGCAGCAAATTCTCAATTCGATCGGCGCCGCCCATCATCACCACATCACGCGACTTCAGGGGCGTCTTTTCAACTTTCCCGGGGTCTACGCCTATACGAAACGCGCCCGGCTTTGTTTTCATTGCAGTCGAAGAGTTCTGCAACGTGTTATTGATGAGTTCGTCAAGCTTTTCCAGGGCGCTCTTTTCAGTCACGGGCGGCGGGCGCACAGCCAAAAGCGGCGAATACTGCACATCATGCAACACCCAAAGATTCCAGGAGCCTTCCTCGTGCAGGATTGGAGCACTCGATAGCCATTGATAGCGATCGCCGTCCATAGTGAACTCAATCTTGTTGCCGGCTATAGTGCCGGTTTTCTGAAATGAATAACCTTCGCGAGGGAAAAGGGAAAATATAAAGCGCCCGCGATTGGGAATGTAAATCCAGAGCAGGGTCCCGGCACCTCCGGTTTTTGACTTGCTGGTAGCAATCAGATTGTCATTGACCAGCAGGCTGTAATCCTTCATCTCCAGCGCCACCGCATCCAGAGTGAAATCGCGCGGCCGCAGCCCGGGACCGTCATTTCCCAAACGTGTCCGGTCGAAGGTTACCTTCACGACATCGATGATCTTTACTCCCGAGCTTTGGTTAATCAGAAGGTCCAGCGAGAATTCCGCGCCATCGTTCAATGTCTGGGGCTCAGTTGATTTGGGAAACGTCGAGAGAATCTCGCCCGGGATGGTCTGATCCTTTACGCGCAGGGTCTCTTGCAGTTCCCGGTCCAGAGGTTTCACTGAAATCCTGAATTGCTTGGTGGTGGGGTCTCCGGTGACCCAGAGGTCGTAGCCGAAGACGAATTTCCCTTCGTTGTCGCGCAGCACGCGATGAATTGTCTGATTGTGATCAGCTTCGGCTTGTGATTCCAACGCCCCGGGCAGCTTTCGCAGGTCAAGCGCCTGACGAAGGTCGGTCCATGCGGTCTGATTCTTGAACGACACGAACCCGCCCTCAGGCAGCGCCACGATCAATTGTTTCGTCGTGAAATCCTGGCCCAGGACCTTTAGATCAAGGCCCACTAGCGGAAGGCCCAGCACCAGGAATGCCAGGAGCAAAGACCTACTTCTCATTCTGAAAACTCCCTTTGATGATCGTGAGCTTCGCTTCATTCGCAGGTTTGAATCCTTCCAGACCCTGGACTATTGCCGGCGGCTCAGGTTGCTGATTGGCCGCCGCTTTTGCGCTATCGCGCGATGCCAAGTTGGGTGGCGTGGTTTGAAGTGTGCGGTAAACGACGCGAGTAACGATTTTTTCCTTAACGACCGGGACTTCGATTGTCTTAGTTATGACGGAAGGTGGGGTGAGGATTGGTCCTGCGCCCGACGATTGTCGAGAATGCATCATGAAGAAGATCGAAAAGACGATGAAAATAAACAGAGCTAAGACAACGGGAACCGGCACCGGGATGGAGGTGGCCGCCAGACGGCGCAGCGAGAGCGCCAAATTGAGTCGAGTGGGCGGCAACCAACCATTCGAGCCTCGCGGTTCGCGTTCAAGGCGTCCACGCAGCCGTTCGTGATAGCCAGGCCAGAAACTCCCGGCCGGCCGGGCCAGATGGATTGCTGCTTCAGTTGCGCGCAAAGCGTTTCGTACCGATGCGAATTCCTCGCGGCAGGCCGGGCAGTTTTCGAATCCAGCTGGCGGCAACTGATTTCGATCCGTTAGTCTTATCGCCAGTTCGATAAGATCGTTCTTCGTCGCCTTGCAGTTATGCATGCTCGTAGATCCCTCTTCTCAATATTCGCTCGCAGCACAGGGAACACATTCGCCCGGCTGCACGTCCACGTTCAATTGTTCACGCAGTTTCCCGAGAGCCCGCGCGACCGCTTTCTTCGCGGTTCCGGTTGAGCAACCAACGGCCGCAGCAATCTCTTCGTAGGTCATACCTTCATGATGCTTAAGCAGGAAGATCAGACGCTGCCGTGGTGTTAGTTGAGCCAGCGCCCGCATCACATTTGCAAATAAGATTCGGTTGTTCAGCGAGCTTTCGACGTTGGGGAACTGAATAGCCCGCAGCTCGTTGTGAGCGTCGTCTTCGGTCAAAGGACCATTCATTGTTCGCCAGCGAAAGAAACTCGTTCGCTGCCGATTGAGAAAGCAATTGATGGTGATTCGTCGAATCCAGGTATAAAAAGTGGATTCATGCCGGAACTGGCCGATTGCCTGATAGGCCTTGAGCCAGACTTCCTGTGAAAGATCCTCAGCATCCTGGGGATCGTGGCTATAGTGCAGCGCGAGGGAATAGATGCGACGCTCGTAAAGGCCTGCCAATTGACAGAAGGCGTCGGTGTCCCTCGCCTGCGCGCGCTTAATGAGTTCTGCTTCGTTTTCGGTCACTGAGGCTCACCTTGAAAAGAAGGCGCGTTCCCGAAATAGCTTTTACCAACTCAATAGACACGAAGTTTGAGGTTTTAGTTGGCCTGCTTGCGACAAGATTTCGATTGGACTTATGTAGATGCCGTTTATTGCCATGCAGGAGTGGTTTGTCCCTGCGCATCTCGCCAGTAAGGAGCCCAGGCCAAAGTCACCAGCTTGACGTCGATATTTGCCTTGGTAGGCTTCAGACTAACTTTCTCGAGCGCCTCGGTTTGCGGATCTCCCGCTTGCTGAATTGCTTCGGTGTCCGCCTTGAGCTGCGCGTCGAGATCGGCGAGTTGTTGATTGACGGCTGCCACAGTTTCCTGCGCGCGGCCCACGTCGCTGGATTCCTTCATCGATCGGCTGACGCCGCGTACGGCCGTAGTGGCGCGACCGAGATTGGAGAGACTTAACGTCTTGCGACCAAAGAAAGATGAGAGCAGGGTCGCGCCGAACGAGATCGCGGTCTGCATTTTCTGGCCACTCGCTTGCTCGGCTTCACGCTCGACCGCCTGTTCGGCGCGCCGTTTCCTCTCTTCGAGGGCAGCCAGCTTAGGCGCAAATTTTTGCCGCAGCTTCTCGACCGCTTCATCGCGCTTCTCGCGCGCCAGTAGTTGTAGCCGCACACGAAAGTCACGCTCAGACTCTCCCGGATTCGAAGCGAGATCCAAACTGGGACTTTCGAGCAGTTCGAGCCGCTGATTGCGATAGACCCAGTTCGCGAAATCTTTTTTCCAGGCGGCATAATTCTTTGCCTTGCTCGCCGTGCCCGGCAAACTCGCGAACTCAGCGTCTTCATTCGCACTCTGTTCCAGGTCTTCAATGGGCAAATCGATCACCTCTGCCTGGCCCCACTCAACGGCAACCGGTCCGTCGCTGATCGTTGCCAGGAGAGACACTTGCTGCGTCATCTCCAGCGACTTGGAACCGCTGAAGCGGACTTCAGCAGCGCCCAGCAGCATCGGTTGATAAGTCAAAGTCGAGCCGCTCTCTCCGCCACGCGCCGGGATAAAGAACTGCGAGACCTCCGGAGGCAGCACAGGTCGCTGACTTGCGGCCGATACTGTCGGAATGGCAGCCTGAGCCGGCTGAGGCGCCGGCGCAGTTGCCGGAGCTTGTCCGGCGACCGCAGCCATCGGCGGGGCCGCCATCGTCTGACCCTTTGCCGGTTCCATCAATGACTTAATTTGAGTTCGGGTAAGCAGTCCGCGCAGATAAGACATGGCCCAGCGACTCTCGAAAACCTGAGTACCATCTTCATGGACGTTGTTAAGCAGGAAGATCCGATTGCTGAGACCGGCGAGAGTTTGTTCCATCTGCTGCCGATCGAATTTCTGGCCGCTGCCGGCGGCAATTCCTTCCAGACCTTCGAGCACACGCGCCTTGTCACGTTCTGTTTGCAAGCGCCCGATAAACCAGGTGCCGGTGTTTGATAGGCCTTTGTAATCGAGATCCACCGGATTCTGCGTCACCAGCACAACGCCCAGCCCGAACGCTCGACCCTGCTTCAACAGTGTCAGCAAAGGAAGTTTTGAAGGTGGATTCGCCACGGGTGGAAAGTATCCGAAGATTTCATCCATGTAGAGGATTGCCCGCAGACTGGTGGTGCCCGATTGCAGGCGCATCCATCCGAGTGTCTGATTTAGCAACAGTGAAACAAAAAACATTCGTTCCGCGTCGTTCAAATGCGCGATCGAGAAGACTGCAATGCGCGGCTTGCCCTCCGGCGTATGCAGAATGTGCTGAATGTCCAGCGGTTCACCTTCCATCCAGGAACTAAAGCCGGGCGCCGCGAGCAGATTGTTGAGCGACATCGCCAATTCGAACCGTTCCTTTGAAGGGAAGAACGATTCCAGATCCATCACACCCACCCTGTTTATCGGCGGCGATTGAACCTGTTGGATCAGGGCGCCGATGTCGAGGTCGTTGCCCGACACCCATGCGCTGTTAAGGATGTTCGAGATCAGGATGTGCTCCCGGCTCTTGATCGGATCGGCGTCAATACCGAGTAACCCAAGCAGGCTGGTAGTCGTGGTGTTGACCCGTTCCGCCATCAACTCGCTGTCTTCACGAATTGCGGCGGGAGGCGCCGAGAAAGACTTAAGAATTGAAACGGGAATGCCGGCGTTGCTACCGGGCGTGTAAATGCAAAACTCCGCCGCCTCTTTCAACCGCTTTATCCGTCCGCCGTCCTGGCCCCATTCGGCGAGTCCGGTCTTCCAGGTCTCTGCCTGCCTGGCTGCGTATTCGCCGGTCGAAAGATTTTTCTTTTGCGCGTCTTCTTCGTTTATCCAGGGGGCAAAATCTTCCGGGCTCAAATCGGGAAAGGTCAGCAAGAGGTTCGCCAGGTCACCTTTCGGATCGATTACGATCGCCGGAATTCCATCGATGGCGGCCTCTTCCAGCAAGTCAATGCACAAACCGGTCTTGCCGCTGCCGGTCATGCCCACGCAGACAGCGTGCGTCACCAGGTCTTTAGAATCGTAAAGAACCAATCCCTGGCCCGGCTGCTTCGTTTTCAGGTCGTACGGACGACCGAGATAAAATGCTCCCAGCTTTTCAAAGTCTTCCATCTCAAATTTCCCCGGCGCTCAATTTTGTCTGGCAATCACTTTATCGGCAATCTGTTGATAGGTCTTTTCCGGCACAATGTGTCGTCTCAACAGATCGGTTTTTTCGCGATAGGGCCGATTGTCGATGATCCGTTGCGCGTACGCGTCGCCAATTCCCGGCAGACGAGCTAATTCCGTTTTGGTCGCTGAATTTAAGTCCGTAGGTTGATCGCTGGCCCGGGTGATCGAACTCCGTGAATTATTCGGGCCGGCATTGCTATTTTCCCGCCGGCAACCTGGCAGGCTGATGCCGATGGTAATTAGTAGGAAAACGACGGTCAGACGACTCATCGAGTTTTCGATCACCCTTTTCTAAATCGTTTTGCGCGTAGTTAATACCAGATTTGTTTTCGCGCTCCAAGTCGTTGACGATATCTGCGATTGATTCAATGTTTCATTGATTCATTAGATCATTTAATCAATGAGTCAATGTATCAATCCTTGCTTGCGGCAGGCGCGATCGAACGAGAAGCAGGAAGGCTAGTCCTCAAGACAACTGCTTCTGGGTTTTCTTTGGCAGGTTGGCAAAAACGAGATCGTAAGAGTTTCGGAGCAGCGCCTTCAACTCTTTTTCACGCAAAGCAGCGAAGGTTTCCAGGGCCACCCAGTGATAACGCGCAACGTATGGCGCCGGCACCATTCCCTTCCGTTCCGTTAACTCGGCAAACTTTTCCGGCGTGCACTTGAACGACATGCAGTGATCGGAAACTTCTTCCAGATTGATGACTGCAAACATCTTGCCCGCGATTTTAAAAACCAGGTCAGCCCCCCACTGAACCTTCTCGGTGGCGTGCGGAAATGACAAGCAATATTCACGGACTGATTCGATATCCAATTTACATTCCTTCCATTACCAGCAGGGCCGTTTGTCCGCCGCCTGAAGTTACATTTAACAAAGAGGAAGTCGAAAGCCGGATTAATGCGCCTTCCACTTCGTTATGAAACAGGAAAGGATTGAAGTCGATAAACATCTCTTCCATTCTGACTCGATCGGTGAACATCGGCATTGGCGTTTTCTTTAACGCGACGCGTTCCTGGACGACATACGGGCGCTCCAACGCGATTTGGATCGCGCGTTCCCATTCTTCCACAGTACTTTCCCACCCAATGAAGACGCCATGACCGCCGTAGTCGTCGTTCGGCTTTAACACCAGACGGTTTCGCTCCTGCCGCATCAGCGCAATCAGATCCTGTTCGGAATTGTGAAAGGTCGTGCGGCCGCGCTGTACTTGCCGGGTCCAGGGAATATGTTTACGAAAGATTTCAATCTCGGTGGGTGTGAACATCTGTTCATATGCCGGATCGCTTAAGACGGCAAAGACCGCCTTCTTATGCGCGATCTTTGTGCGGAAAGAATTCACCAGGCAAATGTTTCGATCGGCGTAAGCCAGAGCGAGCGGGTGG
>Ga0207646_10004259_pt1 | contig 15633 bp, 11 predicted proteins | sample KBSK5502metaG_FD_184343 | JGI IMG/M metagenome (GOLD analysis project Ga0207646, IMG submission 184343) | Corn, switchgrass and miscanthus rhizosphere microbial communities from Kellogg Biological Station, Michigan, USA - KBS K5-50-2 metaG... | ecosystem: Host-associated > Plants > Roots >... | reverse complement strand
CGCGTTTTAGCGCTGGAGAGGCGCGAGAGATTGCCTAAGCCCATGCCCAGGCCATTGAAATTGTAGCTATTCGCCACGTTACTGTCCTTTCGCTTTTGTCTACACTGCTGTCAGGATTAATTATCTCATTTAAAGAGTGGGGCAGTCATTCGACAAGAAGTCCACACTATGATATGCTTTCGGTGTCACTTTGAGCGATACATGGCACTGTCGTGCCGAGGCCTCTCCTTCGCTCAGCCGTATCATGAGGAGAGGCTTCTGCTCAGCACCACCGAGTTGAGGGTAGTACCAGGAGGGCCAGGATGCCGGTCAGCTACACCAATCGCAAAGGACTGACGTACACGTTGTACCGGGGACAGACCAAGACCGGCAAGCCACGCTATTACTTTGGTCGCGCGGGCCAGGGTCAAGGTGAACCGGTCACGGAGCTCCCACCCGGCTTTACGATCAGCGAGAGCGTCAACGGCGTGGTCTCCCTGGTCAAAGACCGCCCCTCACTGATCCAGCCAGAGGAGGTGGCGGCCATTGGGGCGGCGGTGCGGCAGCACCCCGAGGCGCGCCGGTACCGGGTCGCCGTCAAGCACAACCAGATCGAGATCTACGAGCAATTCGGCCCCGATTACAACGCTCTGGTCAGCGAACTGCACTTACCCGGCCTGTCGAGACCGGGTCTCGCCGAGGAGTTGCGGGCCCTGGAGGAGCGCCACGCGCATTACACGCCGGTGCTGCGCTTCACCCTTATGGATCCGAAGCAGCGGCGGTTCGGCGTGGAGCGGATGTGCTACCTGGGGAGTATCGACGGCTGGTTGGAACTGGGGCAAACGGGACCCGCGGCAACATTGGCCCGTGCGCTCATTCCCACCCTGGGCACAGATCAGTTCTATGAACTCTGGTGAGCCAGCGACGGACGCGGGAGCGACAAAGCACATCACAGAAGGGACCTTCTGGGAAGTGAAGCAATCCTGGGACGCTCGGACGCTGCCACGATCAGCACCTGTATCGCACGAAATTCATGACGCGTAAGGAGAGGGCCGCTGATTTTTTTCTGGTAGCGGGCGATGGGTATGGAGGTATCTTTGACAGGGGCGTTGTAGAAACGGCGGGGGGGGTTGTAAGAGCATTCAATTATTAGTACCTGCCATTGTGACAGTTCTTCAGTAAGAGATTTGGTGTCATCCTTTCAATATCATGAAAAGCTACATACAGAAGAGATAATGCTCCTCTTCATCTCATGAAGAGACGCCACCAGCCTTTCTTGAATGATATGTCGAGAAACTCCTCTAACTGTTTTCTCGCAAGAACAATACTTCCTCCTTTACTGCCTTCTTTTAGTAACCAATCTGGAATTTCCCTGCGCAAGCCATATGACTCGTTTGGTGGAATACGCAGAATGACCTCTTGCCGACGAACCTCCCATATCTTCGGGTTTGTCTCATAGAGCGAGAGTAGCTCCGTCTGAATTTTCTCGTACTTTCTTCCCTGATAATCCTTCATACAAACCACGCTACACCATTCGGGAAGCAGTGCAGCAGTTGCTTCCCTGAAAATGGTTGTCAACGTTTCCGATGAAAATTTCAGGATATCGAGAGGCAAAGGTTCGTTTGCCAGACGATCCAATACTCGCCGGAGGTATTCACGGTATAGAGCTGTAGAGATTCTTCTCTGGATAGATTTGACACTCTTAAAGAGAGCTTTGGCTATGTCCGTATTATCAGGTAATGAAGCTCTTGTATAGAGAATTAAACAGCGTTTTCGAATCTCCGTCGAAAAGCTATGATCTTCCGCATTCATCGAGAGAACATAGGCAGGGTATTCCTCCTGGAGGGTGGTCTCGTCCTTGATAATATCCATCGCATGGTCGGTAAAGCGCTTTTTCTCCACGTCATCGAAGACAACGGGGAAACGCCTGTTGGACCGGAACAAATCCCAGAGATTCGTCCGGGTAAAATAGGCCCTATCTACAAATGAGAAGTAGCCGAACATGGATTTCATGACGGTTTCGATTAGCCGCGTTTTGCCACAATTGCTTTTTCCATAGAGCACCGCAAATAGCGGAAAATCAAAAATGTATCCTTGCTCGACAATCGCTTGATTACGCAGGTCACAGATCAAAGGCGAGAAGTAAAACCAGGACAGAAACAGGAAGTAATCTTTTTGATGTTGGGCGACATCACCCAGAAAACCCTTGTGAAAGTTCTCGAAGTATTCCATAAAGCAGGCTACGTCTGATTGCACATCGGACCAACTGGGTGATAATGGTATTTCTCTCCCTGAGAGCAACACTTTCTGCGTATCCCGCAGAATAGAAAAAGACGTTGGTTCTTGTGTCTGCTCGGTACGTTTTTGGTTTTTCACGAGCTGAACTATTTTGCCTGCAATTTCACGGGTGACAGGCACCTGTCCGTTTTGAGATTTGGTAAGAGATTGTACTTGCGGCCGATAACGATCGGCAAGCTTTTCTACTTTATGGATAACAATGGGAACGGCAGTAGCAGCCAGGTCTTTATTTATCAGCACTGTTAATCCTGTTTTGGATTGCTGTGCTTCCTGTATTAAGGGAATTTCTTCAAGCAGTAACTCGGCATGGGTCAAGTTCAAATTCGAGAGCGCGATTTCGCTGGAAGCACTCTGCTTCACCAGATCATATTCACGTTGGTAGTGGTTCCAGGCAGGCTCATCTTCAAAGGCAATGAGCGTTTCTGCTTGTTTTCCAGAAAAGGCGCGCTCAGAAGCGTTAGCGGAGCCAACTAGTACCAAGCGACGATTATCTCCTTTAAGCAGGTATATCTTGGCATGCGAGATGGCATCTTTGACGACGTAGAAGCGCGCTTTCCCTTGCTGCACTTTCTCCAGGAGAAACTGTTTTCGTGCATCGTCTAGCCCCTGGATAACCGTCAGCAAGTTTTCGCAGATCACCTTCTGAGCGGCAAGAATATCACTAAAATCAAAGAGTTTCTTTTCACATCCAAAAACACACTCCACCGTGTCAAAGTGATTCAACATCCTGACAAGCATTGGAATGCTAGCCGAGTATGTCAGCACCTGTAAAGAAAAAAAGCCCTCAAAAATTGCATTCGTGAATGGTTCATGTCGCAGATACTGGGCATACACAACACGTAATGTATCTTTATCCAGGTCAGACTGTTCTACTGGAAGAGAATATTGCATCATGCACCTGCATTTCTGTTATTCGTTCAAAATACTAGGGATGCGCTACATCTTTACAGGTGACATTCTTGATTAGCAAGCAGGAAACGGAATTGAGCGCTACTCATCCTCCATCAGAGAGACATGAGAGGCTCCCTTCACCAGCTTGAAACTATAGCGATCAGAGAATGCATTGGCAAACTCATCCTGGTGCGAAACAAGAATGATGCGCTCCAATTGCTCTCTAAGAGAGTTGAGTTCCTGGATCATATCATCTCGCCCCGACTTATCCAGGCTACCGAACCCTTCGTCAATAATCACAGATTCGATACGGCGAGCCTCGCGACTGGTATAGCGACCGATAGCCAGAGCCAGACTTACAGCTATGCGGAAACGCTGACTGCCGCTCACCAGACCTATTGGGATGGCATGTTGCCCAGTATCGTGATCATACACTACCAGGTCTAATGCCTTATCTGTTTGAGTAGAGGTCGCATCGCTCTCTCGTCGAAGCTCCAGTCGCATACGGCTGTGCGATAAACCATTCAATGCATTGTTAGCAAGATCCACAATTGTTTTTTCGGCGCGGCGCAGCAGGTATGCTTGTAATCCGCTTCGTCCCAGGAGACCCGCAAGCAATTTGTAAAGATACGATAGACGATCTGCCACATGTTTCTGTTTCTCGAGTGATTGACGCAGCTCTCGCTGTTTTCCCATCTTGGCCAATTGCTGGGTTACTTCGCTGCGCTTAACGTCAGCCCGGCTCAACAACTCTTTATTGTCTTTCAATTCCTCTTCCACCTCATCTGCCGGGCGACGCGCACTGAGCGGATAAGACTCAATCTGCTTATTCAGCCCATTAATACCTTGTTCACATGTGACTTTGGATTGACGCGCGCTTCTTAGATCGTCTTGCAACTGTTCATATGGGACCAGAGTACTATATCTTTGCTCTAGCGCTCTCAGCCCATCAGCGTCAAGAGACATAGCCGGATCCCGCCAATCTTCCAATAAACTCTCTTTATCCTCCTGGAGCGTTTTCTCTATTGCTTCAAGTGCAGCTTTCTCTCTCTCTCTAACTTTGTATAAGATTGTTGGAACTTATCTGCAAGCCCTTTCTGCTCCTCACTGGCTTGCTGAGCATCATCTTTTCCCTCTTCATATCCCTGCTCTTTCCGCAGAATCTCAGAATCAAGGGGCTGCCGTTTTTGTTCAATAGCGGCCTTCTCATCACGAGCTTTCTTTGCCGCTTCTAAATCAACTGATTGGATGAGATGTTCTAACTGCTGGCGTATAAATCCTCTCCGCCCATCCAGTTTTTGCCACTTGTTATAATCTCCTCGCAGTTGTTGCACATTACTCTCATGTGCATCCTTTTCCGCCAACTCTTGCTGTAACACTTCCAGGTCAGATTCAGTTGGATATACTGTTGTAAGCCAACCGGTATCCTCAGAAGGCTCGATAGCAATAACGCGCCCTTTGTAAGGATTTTTTATAGTTTGATACGCATTTCGTAGCTGTTGCATCTGTTGCCTGGCTTCAGTTTGGGCTTGCTGCTGCTCCGATTTACTCTGGTTACATTGTTTCGTGAGATCCTTGATCCGCTCACCCAGCGCAGTAAGCTCTTGCCCCTTGCTCTGTAGTTGCTCTTGAGCCTGCTGATGTGACTCGGCTAGCTCAACACAGATTTGTTTGGTCTCATCGATGCGTTTTTGAAGGCGTTCTTTCTCCTGTTGGACATGATCTCCCTTTATCTCCTGTCCACATAGATCACATACTTGCTTTGTTGAGGCATTTTCAAAATTGGCAAGGCGCTTCACCGCGTCACTATGCGTAGTATCTGCCCGCGTTTTATCCCCTAATAAACGTCTTTCTTCCTGGCTTGCCTCGGAGAGTCTCACATTGAGCAAAGCACGTTCATTTTCAAGTTCTTGAAGTTGTGCTTGCAGCATATCCGCCTGTCCGGCGGCATCCTGCGTGTCATTCAACGCTTTGGAAAAGTCGGTGCGGGCATGTGCAAAGGTTTTAAGCCAGGGCAATGCCTCATCTATTGCAGCCAGGTTATGCGCGAGTTGTTCAGCTTCTACAAGGCGTTGCGCAATGTCGGATGGGAGATTAGATAACTCGATATCCAGTTCCTCTATATCTGCCTGCCATTTCTCAATCTGCTCTAGATCTTTCACTAATGGGCTTAGCTCAAGCAGGCGATCTGTATATTGTCTTTGCTTATCCCGTAACTCTGCTAATGCTTGCTCAAGCTGTTTTACCCTCTCATCAGCATCATTTTGTTTCCTTTCGGCCTCGTGCAGTTCCATCTGGGCGTGTTGACACGTATTTTGCAGAGCCGCGATATACTGTATCTTCTCGAATACGATTTTTCTTCGCTCCACAATCCGGCGCAATGCAGGCAAAACATTGCCTAACGCTTGTAACTCTGTGAATCCGCTTGTAATCTCGTCTTCCCTTGCTAAGACATCTAACGCCCTGTTTAGCTCTTCCTGTTGTGTTCGTAATTGAGCAGCAGCTTGTTCCCAATGTCTAGCTTGCTCGATCAATGCGGTTAATCGTCGTTCCTCGGTCTGTAGCCTCTGCCACGCTTCATTCGCCTGCTGAAGTTCCGCTTCAATGGCAGCCATTTCCTCGTCGCTAATTGCGCACACTGCTGGCGATTGTAGCTGCTGTTCGAGAGCACCAGACTCATCTCGATACTTCTTGCGTCGCTTATCAGCCTCCTCATGCAACCGCTGGTAGCATGACAGATCAATGAGTTCCGCCAATATTTCGTAGCGATCTTTTGGATCTACATTCAACAGTTGCTCGCTCTTTCCCTGGAGCAGCAGAACAGAAGAGGTAAAAGACTGGTAGTCTAAGCCAACTGTGCGATCTACCCATTCCTTAAAGCCGTCATCACCGTCCGTACCAGCTATGCGCGTCACTTCTATTTCATCTGTACTATGAGAATCGTATTTCTGAAGTATGAACGCTTCTCTTGTTGGACGACCAACGCGAGGGCAGGTACGACGTATACGGTATGCTACACCGTCGACTATGAAGTCGAACTCGATGATAAACTTATCAGCATGATGGTTTATCAATTCTTTAACGTTTCTCGCTCCACTACCTGCGCGATGAGCACCAAAGAGCGCGAAGGTAATGGCATCGAAGACCGCAGATTTGCCCACGCCGTTTGGACCCCATAACATCCATAATGTTGATCCGTCAAAATCAATGACCTGTTTTTCTCGATAGCTCAAGAATCCTTCAAGCGACACACGCAATGGTATCATATCTTCCTCCTTATTCCACTGTCGCCAGTAACTCGCGCACAAGCTTCAATACTTCTTCCCGATCTTGATGGTCTGCCAATTGTTCTCGCACATAACTTTCAACGGTCCCTGAAACATCTCGTGAGGGCGCTCCCGCTTCAAAATTATCCGTAGGAGTAACCGTCCCCTCTACTTCAATCTGCAGGTCATAGCAGTGCGGGAATATTCCTCTTAGTTCATCGGTAAGCCGGTTAACATCGTGTACGCCGGGTTTATAAACCAATCGGCACGAAACGAACGCCCGGTCTGCATCAGGGTAACGCTCTTGCAGATTCTGCATATCAGTTTCCGGGTCAAGAATCTCAATGCGATAGAATGGAGTAGCGTTGAGTGGTAAACATACTGGATCGTCTTGTCGGCCATGTGGGCCGATATCAACCAGCACCACACTTTTCTGATCATCCCGCTCACCATAGTTGAGGCGTTCAATACTGCCAGCATAACGCATATATGATGTATTACTGATGAGCTGCGGTTTGTGAATATGTCCATATGCTATGTAGGCCCAATATGCCGGAATCTCTCCCTGCTCGTAGATGACATCATCGCTTTCAGAAAGATGATGGGGAGTATGGATTTCACTGCCACGAACGTGGATATGGGCTACTAACACACTTGGTAGATGAGGCTTAACATACTTCTCCTGCATTTCTTGAAGCCGCTCCTTAAACTTGTCATGCAGCTTTTGATTCCGCTCCGCCAGGCTGCTGTAGGTAATGTTCCCATCTTTGAGGTATCGGGCTACAGTAGGATAAGGAAGTAGCACAAACTGCACACTCTGCCCGGCTTTATCTGCCAGTTCGAGGATGCCAGGTTGAGAAAACATATACAGCCGACCCCCGGGTCGCGGCCCCGTTTGCCTCGGATCAATGGGAGCTGCGAGGTCGAGCGTCGCGCGCAGGAGAGAGAAAAAATCTTCATTATCATGATTGCCGCTGATAGAGACAATGGTTCCGCCACGTAATAAAAATGGTTTAAAAATGCGATTCACGTCATCCATCGCTTTTTTCAGTTCGTTCATGCGGGTGGTCTGGCTAAACATGTCGCCAGATACTGCCATGACATCGACTTGGTGTTCGTCGAGGTAGCCTGCTATCTCTTCCAGGCGAGCAACAATGTCAGGTTGACGCTCGATTCCCTTGAGCCGCTCATTTAGATGCCAGTCAGAAGTGTGCAATATGCGCATCTTATTTATTCTCCTCGTGCACTAATAGGTCAGTATCTCATCATCCGACGACTTCGAAGTATTATTGCCACTTGCTGGACTTACAATCGCCTCACGAGGATTCATGGCCCATACGGGGAATGGAACGCGGATGTGCATTGGCTCACGAAAGTTATCCTGAATGATCAGTTTCTCATTGAGTGGCAAGACTGCGGCTTTACTTTTCGCGCTCGCGCTTAAAATGCGCCAGGCCGTGGTATCCAGCTCCAATGTTCCGGTTTTGCCCAGTATTCGCAAGGCTGCATTCTCGATAACCTTTTCCGATACCTTTGAAGCTTGCTGTTGAGCGCCAAGCAAGATGATCCCTTGGGAGCGCATTTCAGCTGCCACCGTTTCAATCAGTTTGGTAATGGCATCGCTAGCGCCGCGCGGGGCGAAACGATTGAGTTCGTCCAGTGTGACCAGGTAGACTAGCCCGGCTTGGGCCTTCGGCCCTGTGCGAGCGTCAACCAGTTGGCGGAAAATGGTAGCAACGACAAAGCGTTGAATCTCTGGCTTCCCTGCCAGTGTTGACAAGTCTATGACCAGAGGATCACTGGTATCGGTGCGTGTGACGACAAGAGGATTCCCACGCTGTTCATCGCTGCGCAACACACCCCGGCATTCATACACCAACCTGAGCAGGCGACGGTACAGTTTTTTCCAGGTGGACGGGTGGTGATTGCGCCATTTTTTCTCTTCTTTCTCCTCTCCACTTTTACGATCCACCCAATCCAGTAATGCCCGGAACGTCGTAGGCACTTCTTCGCCCGCGCGCAGAGAACGGACAACCTCACCCCCTTCATTGTTTTCTCTGGTCAGCCAGTTTTCCACATCGAGTACCAATGCGCTAAAGTTGGCATCATTTGCATCGACCTCTGCGAAGAGATACGCGAACAGCCCATTGCTAATAATGTCGGCAAGGCTCCAACTATAGGGCCGCACAAACGCACCTCGCCCAGTAGAAACTGCGATCTCACCGTCTACCGGCGATTCTGGCGCAAAAAACGTGACACTCTTGAATGGCCCCGGGTTATCGATGCCTAACTTACGCCAATCAGCAAGATGTTCCTCAGCGCGATAACGTTTGCTCAAGCAGTCAATATAGAACAGGTCAAAGCCTTTGACGTTGAGAATAATTGGTACGATACGCATGCGATCAGCGGCTGATTGACGTTTATCTGCTTCTTGCCTGGCCCTGTACAGCAAGAGCCAGTTTACCAGCATCAGAAAACTCGATTTAGTGCCACGACCGGCAGAGCCATTGACGTTCATATGTCCGCCATTGACGCCGAGCAGGTAGTCCAGATCGATCATCCCTGGACCAGCTATCTGATTGGCTCCATTTTTAATGAGGCCGATTTCCAATGCGCGACCCTCTTGAATATCCTCTGAGCCATAGGCGACCCGGGCCTCTTCCGCACTGGCAAGGTAGATAGGGCTGCGCTCTTGTGGGGGCGTGAAGACTTCTGAGCGCAAGATGGATGCCAGGGCATAGGTAAAGCCTTCATTCTGGAAAGGGGGCTGGTGATTCACATCACCATCTGCTTCGTCTATTTCTCCACCCATGCTGCGTTTGCGGCTCTGACGGTAGACTTCATCGATAATGGCATAGAAGGTATAATTCCTCGTGGCGATATTGCTTTTGCAGGTAATTAGCTGTGTCTTCTCTACCAGCCCATCCGGCGGAATCCAGAAGTAGAAGTTTGTGCTGGTAGCCTCTTTCTGTGGAGGAGCGCCAACACGCCCAATACAGGCATTCCTACCCGCTCCATTAGTTGAAGCTCGCTGGTCGTCATCTGCATCATCAAATGCATCGTTGTTTTCCTCGTAAGTTGGATCGTAATTATCCATTATATGCGCTCCTTCTTATAAATGCGTGAGATTGTAGAAACGTTGAACAATGGTATCTGCGCCAGTGAACAATGCTCCGAGACATTCTTCTCCCCGCTGGATGGGATAGAGGGAAACAGATGCGCGCAAATAACTGGTGTCTTTGCATCGATACTCGCAGATCACACGTGAAAGGCGGTTAATATATGACCAATCTTTGCCAAGCTTCTGCTCGAAGAACGTAGCGGGAATTTCCAATCTGACAACGCCCCAATTCGGCAAATCACTCTGCGTCCCACCCATACGCAAATACCAGGAAACGACCTCGATATTTTTCTGCTTTAGGAAAAAGGCGGGAGTGCGCTGCCCAACTCGCAACCGGTAATAAGTACGCCAACCCTGATCGTGCAGATAATCGCGGTAATGCCCTTTAATCATACCGACGACCGGCGTATTCAGTTCGTCGAATCCACCTGCGCGCGACTCCAGCCTTCCGTCAACCAGTACCGGTGTGGCACTAGCATGCACCAGCGCTTGTTTCTCCAAACGCATCATTTCATCCAGAGAGCGATTCTGAGTGGCCTTGCGCATTTCTTGGAAATCGTAGGTCAGACCCCGGCGCGGTTTCTGGCATTGCAACAGGCGAAACCCTTTTTCCTGCAAAGCTGCCGCAAAGCTTTCTACCTCATCCCAGGGGAATGGATCAACGATCATGGAGACAACGCGCTCCACTGTATACCACTCACGCCGCAGACAGCCCGTGTTATTCCACATGACTACAGCACCGATTTCCGAAAGGCGCACTGGAATAGGATATCCATCTTCAGTCTGGAGCCAGGCTACAGTACGACCGAGGTCTTTGCCGTCTATAAAGCGCCTGGGACAGAAGTCCCAATCATCAGAAACAGCAACACTATCCACATCAATCGGATGCCAATCTTCAGCAGGCTGTTCATATGCCAGGTTATTCTGCTCTTCCGGTTCTTCATCGCGTTCATTGTCATTATCCAGTAGCAGTGGTCGCTGTGCATCGTCGCGCATACGGTGCGCTCCATTGTTGCGTAAAAATTCGAGTCCCATACAATCCTCCTCTCACTTAGCCTCAATGCGCAGCCAATGTTGGCAGTGCATGTAGCTCACGTAATCGCCAGCGCATGGCAGCACGACTGACAAGCATTTCGGAAGAAAGCCGCCAGATCAGGTCATCTCCCGGGCAATCCGCAGCGTAGTGCGTCACCAGTTTGCGAATAACCTTCACGGGCATTAATAATTCAGCCGCAAACTCATTCGCTTCGCGCTCCATTTGTTCGTATGGAGGAAGCGGAGGCAGGCACTCAGTTTGCTGCGAAATACGAACCTGGCCAAGTGGTAGATCATCTGCATCTTCTTCGGGCGAGGATGGCGCTAGAGCCTCCGTGATCTCAACCAACTCATACTCATCTACAAAAACCCCACTGGCAATCAAGGGCAAGAAGTGTAGCACATAATGCCCCAGTTCATGCGCTACAGAAAACCGACGTCGCACGAGAAAATCACTCCGTTCGACGAAAATGTGTCCTGACGTTTTATTGACATAGATGTAACCTGCCAGTGGCTCCTTGTCCGCATCAGTAATAGGCTCAAGTATCGCCCCGCGCCGCAGCAGAAAATTCGATGCTGCTTCACTTGTCAATCCGACAATTTCAGTGCAGGTCAGGTTATAACCGCCAATGAGTTCGCTAAGCAAGATCACGCTCTGTTTTACTGTTGGTTGAGGAATATCAGCGATACTATAGAGGTCAGCAATAGCTGCTTGTATAGACTGTGCCATTACGACTGCTCCTCTTCTTGCTTTTCTTGTCGATCTTCGTGTAAACGTGATTGTTCTCGCTGCCGGCGGGTCGCCGCTAGGTGAGCCATTCCCTGCTCTCGACCTGCCGTGAGAAAAAGTGCTGTTTCGCTAAATAGTTTCTGCAATTGCTTACTGACCCGCAAACCAAGCTGCGTAAAGAGCGCACGTATACCATGTAAGCCCAGGTTTGTAGGTAAGGGTACAGTGGACTGACGAAGTTGCTGCACAACAGTATTTAACTCTTGCTTGACAGAACCTCTCACTGCTTCATCTACTTGCATACGCGCAATGACATCGCTGACGGTTAATGGAGGTATATCTTCAACATATGGAATGGTCTCCCATCCCGACGGAAGAAGTTGACGCAGGAGCTGACGTACCAGTACCACATCGCTTTCTCGTCGTTCCTCCTCTTCTTCAGCCTGATAAGCCGCAAGCACATTCCAGATGAGATCGCTCAATTCGGGGTCTTGTTCAGCCTGTTGTAACACTATCGACATCGTATCAAAGTCCCCGCGCTCAAATGCATCCATATAGGTAAGAAGCGCTTTCTCTCTCATCAGGCGTTGTTCTCGTGTGGGCTGCTGTTTATCCATTGATCTCACCTCTCTGTCGTCTTTCTATGGCAGCGCGTAGTCGTTTGCGCGCTCTGAAAAGGCGTACAAGCGCTGTCTCATAACGACATCCTAAAACCTGTGCCAGTGCCTCACCATCTAGGTCTTGTTCTATAGACAGGCGTAGTATGTGCTGATCATTTTCCGAGACAAGCGAAAGCAGGTTTTCGAATCGTTCATTAGATTCTACTTCCTGCTCTGGTCCCACGCTAGTGAGAGCGATGATCTGATCCAGAGACTCTTCATCAGGAGAATCTTCTTGATTTGCTCGTTGTAAACCGCTTAACAATGTTTCATGCTGTCGGCGCTCTGCCATCTGGACTTTCTTGCGCATTATTAATCTATTAGCAATACCCAGCAACCATGCCTGCGGGGAGCGTGTGGGATCAAAATGCGCAGAAGTTTTAACAGCCTCAATGTAGACCTCGTGCAGTAATTCCAGTGTGGCATCTTGCACATCCTCGTCTCTGTCGGAAACCAATTCTGCTTTACGTACATATCCACGCAAGATGCCCATAAAGGATGCCGCATGGTTTTCTATAAAGTGGGTCAGCAAAATAGTCGTATCCGAGACGGTTGTCTCCGCTTTGACTCCATGCTGAATTGCGTTCGTTTCCTCCATGTACACCTTCCTTACCAAAGTAGCGACAGTTATTTGTCTCCCTACTCGATATTCAGCTTAGAGAACCAAAAAATTACACTAGAACAGAAATTCATATATTGAGTGAAAAGAATAACTTACTGCAAGAGGAGATTACTCCTCCTTATACGGATTTGCGAGGAAAGAGGGACTTTTGGGCAATCGTAGACTTGAATATTAGTGAAGGTGAGTGGATTTAATATGGTGTATCCAATTCTTTATAAAATATTTATCACTTTGAGATAAGGCAAAAGAAGCTTGATTAATTGCTTTCACGACATGTTGAAAGTTGATGAGGAAACACTCAATATAGCTCGCTATGTATAATTAGTGAGCAGTAGATGCTTCAAATTATCAACGATTGCAGATTTGTCAGAAAGCACGAAATCATTCATAATTTGAATAGTACTGCATCAAGTCCGGTTCCTATGAATCAGGCTGTGGATCTCTCCAGTTATCCGGCATCTCAATCCTCGCCTGTATACTTGCGTGCTCAGCCAAAAGGTAGAGGAGATTACTCCCGCTCAATAACTCGATGGGTTTACCTTCAGCAAACTCAAAGGAGGCTTTCCCGTAACCGCTGGTCGTGCCCAAAATCCCTTTTGATGCTCCCTCGTTCTGCATAGTCCCGTAAAGGTCACGAACAGCACTCACACCAACTGTGTTCTTGTAGCGCTTTGCCTGAATTACTACTTTTCCGCCAAAAATAGGACGTGGGTCGAACGCAACACAATCAACCCCGCCATCGCGTGATGCCTGCGTGAGTCGTGTTTCCAGGCCCATTTTTTGAAATAGATTGGTGATAAGAGATTCAAATTCAGAGGGGGTAAGATCCATGAGATTGGGGCGATGATCAATTCCTGAGAGCACATCTACCTCTTCAACAAAGCGAGAATCAACCATATTAAACTCTAGCACAGGTCTTACAGGAGCAAGCTCTGTTTCCCTTATCAATACTGTCAACATAGCCATTAAACACAATGATATCCAGGTGCCCCATGCGGTCAGCTTTAAACAACTCATACAACGTACGAAGCGGTACTTGAGCAACCACTAAGGAATACAAGGCTTTCCTTTGAGCAAGTGGACGCACCGTCTCAGTTACTTCGTCCTTTGACTTTACATATTTGTAAGCACCAACCACTGGAATAACATCAAAAGAAGGAAGATCATACTCAATCACGAGTTGCTTCGATTCAGGCACGTAGGCGATTTTTGCATGCTGGGGAAAATTATCCGGATAGTTACTTGATGCTAATACCAGGGTGAAATAGTCAACAACAGCAGAAGGAGAACTGGCAGAAAGTTCCCGCTGAAAAGCATCAATCTCAGTATGCTGGGCAGCTATCTTCTGATACACTTCAGCAGCTTGACGATCAAACACAGCTCTGGCTTCAGCCAGATTTCGCTGTCGTGTTTCTTCTCGCGCTGCATGAGCAGCTACATGTGATCTATACACATCATAAGCTCTGGCTACCTCCTGGGCATGCTTTTCCTTTGCTCCAGGCATAAATTTCTGGATCCTGGTGAGTTCGGGTGGGAGATACATTTGTGGTACAGGCGGAGGCTCTGCTACACCTAATTGACCTGGCTTGAAAACTGGATACTCAGGTACTTGCTTCAGTGTCTGCAAATCGATAAAACTATCAACTGAAAGCGCTTCTATGAGAATGTTAGAGAGACGTGCGATAATTTGATCAAGCTGTTCGTTTTGCAAATTGACTTGAGCAATCCGCGACTCACTATAAAGCCTGGCACCTTCTTTTTGATCAGCCAGCAGTGCACGTTCATAATCTTTCCGCGCTTTTTCCGCTGCTCTTGCTGCTTGCGTTTGAGTCATATAGCTTCTTTCAGCCTCGCGCTGTGCTTGCACAAGCGCATGCGACAATCTACTCCGCCGTGCCATATTTCTCTCCCTCCACACAGGTAAGAATATTATTCCTTGGATATAGCTTCCGAACTTCATGTGCTTCAAGCCCCTCAAACCGCACTCTCTATAGTAGCACCGAACAAGCTAAAGCTCAAGGTAAATGAGAATGAATTTGATAGTAGAAATGGTTCATTTATAAATGAAACAACAAATTCAATGCCAAAACACTGCTTTCGACTCTCTACATCCCTACCCTGGGCCTGTACTGCACCGCCTCGGCCACATGATTGGCCATGATCATCTCGCTACCCGCCAAATCTGCAATCGTGCGGGCCAGCTTCAATACCCGATGATAGGCGCGGGCCGAGAGGTGTAATTGCTGCACCGCCGCTTTGAGTAGTTTCTCCCCCGAGGCATCCGTCTGGCAGAACTCGCGTACTTCCGTCGGCCCCATCTCTGCGTTGCACGTCAGCTTTGTTCCTTTAAAGCGTTCTAACTGGCGTTCACGGGCGGCTTGCACCCTTGCACGGACCGTTTTGGAATCCTCCACCTGCCGTTTATCGGCCAGCTTTTCGTAATCGACACGGGGAACTTCGACGTGGATATCGATGCGGTCCAGCAGAGGGCCGCTGATTTTTTTCTGGTAGCGGGCGATGGCCATGGCGGTACAACTGCATTCTCTCACAGGGTCGCCGTAGAAGCCGCAGGGACAGGGATTCATGGCTGCTACTAACATAAAGTTCGCGGGGTAGGTGATGGTGCCCTGGGCACGGGAGATCGTGACAACTTTGTCCTCAAGGGGTTGACGTAAGACTTCGAGCACGTTCTGACCAAATTCGGGTAGCTCATCTAAAAAGAGTACACCACGGTGGGCGAGGCTGATTTCGCCGGGGCGCGGCATACGACCTCCGCCGACTAAACCCGCGTGGCTGATGGTATGGTGCGGCGCACGAAATGGCCGCTGCAGGACAAGTGGTGTCTCTGCGGGCAACATGCCGGTGACGCTGTAGATTTTGGTTACATCAAGGGCCTCTTCGATGAGCATGCGCGGAAGGATAGAGGGGGTTGCACGAGCCAGCAATGTTTTGCCTGAACCGGGAGGGCCGCTCATTAAGATGTTGTGTCCACCACTCGCGGCAACTTCTAGGGCGCGCTTGACGTGTTCCTG
>Ga0207646_10004258_pt1 | contig 15634 bp, 13 predicted proteins | sample KBSK5502metaG_FD_184343 | JGI IMG/M metagenome (GOLD analysis project Ga0207646, IMG submission 184343) | Corn, switchgrass and miscanthus rhizosphere microbial communities from Kellogg Biological Station, Michigan, USA - KBS K5-50-2 metaG... | ecosystem: Host-associated > Plants > Roots >... | reverse complement strand
GTCAAACAACATTTCCGCCTTGCCGCCGGAAATGCTTCGCAAAGGCCGATTCGACGAAATATTTTTCGTGGATTTACCAAACCCGGCGACCCGGCAGGCGCTGTTTGCCTTACACCTGAAAAAGCGTGGCCGGGATTCCGCTACGTTTGATTTGCAAAAACTTTCAGCGGCGAGCGACGGTCTTTCCGGCGCCGAAATCGAGCAGGCAATCGCCTCTGGTCTATATACGGCGTTTGCAGCCGAGCAGCAATTGAGTACCGACATTCTTCTTTCTGAACTCAAGTCGACTCAGCCGCTGAGCGTGACGCGCTCTGAAGACATTGCGGCCATTCGCGAATGGGCGCACACCCGCGCTGCTCCTGCCGACTAGCTCGCAATTCTGCAATGCGCAAAATGGCAAGCCGCTGTAGACTCTCCACCGCTGAGTTGTGATTCTCAATTCTTCTGGGAGGCTTGCATGCGCATTTCCGTTCCGCTTTCGGCGGTCGCGCTAATTTGCCTGAGTTCGTTTCCTGCTATCTCTAGCGCACAGGCGCCGGACATTACACCATTGTCAAAACAGGTCGCTCGGCTCGAAGAGAGCGCCGCGAGGAACGCAAAAAACCTGCAGGACTGGCCGAATCTTGCTCGGTACCGCGAAGCGAACGCAGCCGTTGCCGCACCCGTTGCGGGAGGGTCGCGCGTCGTGTTCATGGGCGACTCCATCACCGACATGTGGCCCGAACCCCGCTTCGGTGAGTTTTTTCCCGGCAAGCCTTACATCGGACGCGGAATTAGCGGTCAAACTACGCCGCAAATGTTGATCCGCTTTCGGCCAGACGTCATTGCGTTAAAGCCGCGGGTCGTCGTGATTCTTGCCGGAACGAATGACATCGCGGGAAATACTGGGCCCATGTCTCTCGAGGAAATCGAAGGCAATCTCGCATCCATGTCGGAACTAGCGCACGTGAATGGAATTCGCGTGGTGCTGTCATCGGTTTTGCCCGTTTACGACGGTGGCCGCGCAACCGATGGAGCGCCACTGGTGATGACAGATCGGCGCCCGCCGGAAAAAATAGTGGCGCTGAATGAATGGATCAAAAATTACGCCTCGCACCACGGTGACACTTATCTCGACTATTTTTCAGCGATGGTCGACGAGCATGGCTTCCTGAAAAAAGATCTGAGCGAAGACGGCCTGCACCCCAACAAGGCTGGCTACGCCGTCATGGCCCCCTTTGCCGAAAAGGCAATCATCGAGGCGCTAAAGAAGAACTAGTTCTGGAGACGCGCTGCTATTCCGGAGGCAGCGATCTTGACGAGATGGGGCTATCGAGCGCTCCACTCTGCCGGAGTGTGCTCAAAGGCGTGCGTTACTCGCGCATGTGCAATTCCGATATCATATCCGCGGACTACCACAACTCGCATGGCGTCGTGCACCCGAGCCGTGGGGTCCTTCTGTAGAACCATTTTGCCTATTCTGTCCGCAAAGGCTTCTTCCTCGCCTGAGTTTCCCGACCAGAAAACGCTGATAACAAGAGTGGTTTTCTTTTCAGTACCACCGAAGCCGGAGCGCAGATCCTGCGCACCTGCTCGTTGAACCCCATTGACGCCTTCTACCAGACGAACGTCATCCAACAACTGGGGAAACGGCCCCCAAGTGGCTAGCTTTTTTGAAAGAAGTTGGCTCGCCACTCCGAAAATGACGAGCAAGGAACCGAGGATCAACCAATGCACTTTCCAAATGGGCAGAATTCTGAGCGGACCTGTCTGACCCGCTACGCCGACGCAGCTTCCGGCTGCCAAATCGTGAAGGCCCCGTCTTGTATGCCGGTTGAATAAGACCAAGTACAACGTGGCGCCTCCAACTAAGACCACGGTCAGCCCAATTATGGTAGTGACGACGACAGGCGTACGCGTTATCGGTAGGGGAATTCCGTTCAGGTAATAGGGAATCGCGAATACCGTGGAACGAATAGGGGATTTCCAAATCGAAATCGTATCTTCGCCCGCGTCGACCACCTGCAAGCGCATCCAGCGCTTTCCAAGCGTCTGGCCGTTTCCAATACTGCTATTCAGGATCGCAAAATAGGGAAGCGCAATGCAAAAGCCAACCAAAGGTCCCCAAGCTCCCAGACGCGAAAGAATTGAAAAAAGGGTATTGCCAGCGCGGTTCCCAACAAGCCGACAAGGATTCCGTCAATGACGAAGGCAATCATGCGACTCCAAAGCGAACCGATGGCACGGCTGTTCGGCACAGTTGCCTGAAGCATTGGTTGGGCGTCGACAGCGAAGCGCGGAGGTGGAATACTCAATGAGTATGTCTCCTAAAAGTAGCCGTAACGACGCGGAATTCTCACAGAAACACGACACCATCGCAAGTACAACTAGGCCAAGCTATCTTCAGCCGCTGAGTTTCTGCTCACAACGTGTCTATCTGAAGGCCGGCAGCGCGTTTCCCTGATGCATCCCTTGACCCCGCCGGAGGGGTGAGTTAGGGTGAAAAGGTGGGCATCGTCGAGAGTGGAATGGTGCCCGGCCTGGAACGTAATTGTTTTGGAGGTTGGTCGGAGGGAAAGCTAAACTATGGGCGACCGCGAAGCGGTCAATCGGTACGCTGTACCTGGAACATTGCCAGCCTTAGGAAAGCCTCCAGTTGGTTCGTCTGAGAACTCCTCGACGTGGATGAGACGCACGATACATATCACCGGAAAAATTGAACCTTTCTTCGGCACCCTGGATGAAAACGTGCGCCTGCTCGAAGAGTCGTTGCATGTGCGCACCCATCTCCACGAGTCGAAATTAACAATCGAAGGGGAACAGCACGCCGTGGCACAGGCGGTGCGCGTTGTGGAGGAGTACAATCACGCAACCCACAAAGGCAAAGAACTGACAGGCGAAGAAGTGAAATCGCTGATGCTCGTTGCGCTGGAAGCGCCTGAACAGTCTCCACGCGGAATGTTCGAGCACGGCAAGCTGCGCGCGTTTGGAAAAAAGAGTTTGGTACCGCGCAACGCCGCGCAGCGGCATTACATGGATCAGATTGAACACCACGACATGGTGTTTGGGATTGGCCCCGCCGGAACCGGCAAGACGTACATCGCTGTGGCCATGGCGGTGAGCGCGCTGTTGACCAAGCAAGTGAACCGCATTATTTTGGCGCGACCGGCAGTGGAAGCCGGAGAAAGACTCGGATTTTTGCCCGGCACGCTTCAGGAGAAAGTCGATCCATACATGCGGCCGTTGTACGACGCGTTGTATGACATGCTCGATCCCGACAAGCTGGAAAGTTTTCTGGAAAAAGGAATTATCGAGATTGCGCCCCTAGCGTTCATGCGCGGACGCACGCTGAATGACGCTTTTGTAATTTTGGACGAAGCGCAGAACACCACCAGCGAGCAGATGAAAATGTTTCTGACTCGGCTGGGCTTCAATTCCAAGGCAGTCGTAACCGGCGATATTACTCAGATTGATCTTCCGATTGGAAAAAAGAGCGGGCTGGTGGAAGCGCTCGAAATTTGCGGCAACATTGTGGGCATCGGGGTCGTGCAGTTCACCGACAAAGACGTAGTGCGGCACAATCTAGTGCAACGCATCATTCGTGCCTACGAAGAATACGAAGTAGACCATCCGCAACGTGGCAATGGGAAGTACGAGCACAAGCAGATGGCGGGCGGTTTGAGCGGTCAAGACAAGCAGCAGTAGCGAATGGTTCTGAATCGACAGAAAAAGGTACGTCTGTCCACACGTCCGCTGGCAGCATTTCTACAGAAGATTCAGCGCGAGCTAAAACTCGAAAACGTGGAGCTGTCGATTGCGTTCGTGAGCGACGCAGAAATCGCGCGTTGGAACGAAAGTTACCGACACAAGAAAGGTCCCACGGATGTTCTGTCCTTTCCCGCTGTCGTGCACAGGGCTGGGCACAACCGAGCACACGCGCAACGCATGCGCGGAAAGTCCGCCGGGATTGCGGAAAAGTTTCTCGGCGACGTGGCCATCGCACCCGAAACAGCGCGCCGCTATGCCAAAAAGAATGGCCGAACTTTGCATAGCGAAATTCGCATTTTGATGCTTCACGGAGTTTTGCACCTGGTGGGGTATGATCACGAGAGCGACAATGGTCAGATGAACCGCATCGAGCAAAAGCTGCGGCGGAGGCTCGGAATCGCGTGAACGGATACTCCTGGCTTTTTGTGCTTGGCGTTGTGTTGCTGGCGCTGTTCCTGCCGGTCTACTCCTATCTCGCGCTGATTTATCGAGAACTGGGACGAATGACGACCGGCCCGGTACACGAACATCTGGACATTTTCGAAGCTGAGATTGAGCCAAGAATAAAATTACAAAGGCGAAGCGCCGGCCGTGCGTTTCGCATTTTGGGGCATTTCTGGCTGGCGTTTCTAGTTCTGGAAACAACACGTGGAGTCTGGACTTTTGTTTCTGGAACCTGGGAATCGGTGGTTCAGCTGGCGGTGTTCATCGGACTCGAAGTCGTGATCGCGATGCATTTCATTCCGGATATTTTGCTGTACCGGACCACGGGGCGCTGGCTGGTGCCGTTGTTGCCACTGATACGCGCGAGCCTGCTGCTGGTGTGGCCGGTGCGTGTTTTTCTGGAAGGCGCGGAATCGCTGGCGCGGATTTCCGAGCAGGAGACGGAGAAAAGCGAAGAGCAGCGCACCGAAGAGGGCATTGAGGCGCTGGTGGAAGCCGCGGAAGAAGAAGGCATCATCGAGCCGGAGCAAGCCGATTTGATCGAGCAAGTGGTGGAATTTAGTGACAAGCGCGTTCGCGAAGTGATGACACCGCGTCCGGAGATCGTCGCCATTTCGGCGAATGCGACGCTCGAAGAATTGCACGCAAAACTCGTTGAAACCGGTTTCACCAAATTACCCGTATATGAAGACCTACTCGATGACATTCGCGGAGTGGTCTACTCACAAGATCTGTTGCAGGTCGCGGACGCGGATTTTACAAAGCGGCAAGTGCGTGAACTGATGAAGCCCGTGATGTTCATGCCTGAAACGAAAATTGGTTCGGAACTGTTGAGAGAAATGCGGCAGAAAAATCAAGAGCTGGCGGTAATTATCGACGAACACGGAAGCGTCGCGGGAATTGCAACGATGGAAGATCTGGTGGAAGAGATCGTTGGAGAAAGCGGAGCGGAAGGTACGCATCCTAAACTTGAAATGGTCCGTGAAGGGACAAGTTCGCTGGTCATGCGCGGGAGCACGGCCATCGAAGATGTGGAAGAGATGCTGGGCGTCCATTTCGGTGATTCCGTGGATGAAACGGTCACGACAATTGCGGGACTTCTGAGCCATGTGAGCGGAAAGGTTCCGGCGCCCGGCGAGAAATTTGATCTGGAAGGGTTTCGTTTTGAAGTGCTGGAGGCCAACCAGCGGAAAGTCCTGCGCGTGAAAATACAGAAACTGTCCGGAGCCGCGTTGCATGCAAACCAGCACGCAATCCAGCCATGACCACAGGTACAAAAAAGACCGGAGCGACACACAAATCGGGATTCGCCGCGATTGTGGGACGGCCGAACGCGGGAAAGTCGACACTGGTGAATCGCCTGGTGGGACAGAAAGTTGCGATTGTTACGTCGAAGCCCCAGACGACACGGAACCGGATCCAGGGCATTGTGACACGGGAAAATGCGCAAGTAGTTCTGATTGATACTCCCGGTCTGCATGACGCAAAAACCGCTTTGAACAAACAGATGATGCGGGAAGTGGCGGCAGCGCTCGAAGGCATTGATGTGTTGTTGTTGATGGTGGATGCGACCGCGGCGGTTGTGAAGTCAGGGTTTGCAAGTAGCAACCCGGAACCCCGGCTACACGTGGATAGTTTGTTGATCGATAAATCGAAACGCTTCGCCGGAAAAACCATTCTTGTCCTGAACAAAATCGATAAATTGCCACGACAAAAACTTGCCCCTTTGCTGGATGCGTTCGGCAAAGCGCAGCAGTTTGCCGCGATCGTTCCGATTTCCGCGATGAAGGGCGAAGGATGCGACGGATTGATGGACGAGGTGATGAAGCTGTTGCCAGAGGGAGAGCCGTACTTTCCGGAGGACCAGATTACGGATCAGCCGGAACGCTTTCTAGCGAGCGAAATCGTTCGCGAGAAGGCGATTGAACTGACCTATCACGAAGTGCCGCACGCGTTGGCGGTGACAGTGGAGAAATGGGAAGAGACTCCAAAGCTGCTGCGTATTGAAATGACGTTGACGGTGGAGCGTGCTTCACAGAAGAAGATTCTGATTGGCCGCAACGGCGACATGATGAAAAAGATCGGCACACAGGCGCGCAAAGAACTGGAAGAGATTCTAAGCACGAGGATTTATCTCGGGCTGTTCGTCAAGGTCGCGGAGAACTGGCGCGAGAACCCGATGGCCGTTCGCGAACTGGATTGGCACGCGCAGATGGAAAGGCTGGGCCAGGACGATACGGAGTAGCCATTCCCGATTGCAAGCTCTGAATGGTGAACGCCGCAGCGCACAATGGCCTCGGAAGAGTTCGAATCACTCCCATTTTTTTGCGCGGGAGGCAAAGATTTCCGATTTGCCCAGCGTTGTGCCGAACCACACGCAGTATCCACCATCACCGATCTTCCGGTAAAAGACTTTCAGGTCTGGGTCGTTCATTCCAACGTCTCGCACGTTTCAGATAGACGTCCGTGGCTAGCTCGAAATGTTTCGACCCGGGAGACAATTTCATTTCCCGTTCTGAGCTCTACCACGAGCGCGAGGATGCCGGTTCGACCGGAGGCAATACCTTCACAAGACCCCCAAAATATCCGATCTCGCAACAGTCCATCTGACGCAACTTCAATCGGTGGCCTTAGAGGCACCCGGTCCTGTTCGACTATACAAACGGTAGGCCATCGAGGGGGTTTCCTAGGGTTAAGGCGGTGCCACCCGCCGACGTTTGCAGGAACATAAGCGCAAACATACGCCGTCGGGAGGTCTTGGGGTTTCAAGACTGGGCCCTCCGCGAGCGCCCGAACTCGTGAAATGAAAGAGCCGCCGCATGGAAAAGGAATAGGCAGCGGCTCATCTGAATTGAATCCTTTTTTCGGTTCGGCAACTTGTCGGCACAAAAGGCCGCGACGATGCCGCCAGGGGCGACTACTTAGGCTTTTCCGTCGATTTGCCGGCTGCGGGAGTTACTTCGGCGCCGGTCGGCGTTTTGGGCTTGGGTTTGGCCGCAACGGCCATGGTGGTTTTGGGCCGCCAGTAGTCGGCGGCTACGTCAGAGACTTCCTGAGGTGGATAGCTCATATCCGGTCGGAAGCGGAAGATGGCGGACTCGGAACCCTCCGCAGTTTCGGCGATGTTCTTCTCGAATTTGGCTAAACCTTCTTCGCCCAGAATGTCCTTAAGGGTCGGCTCCTTGTCCATGCCTGCCAGCGAGCTGCGCAAGAAGCTGATGTAATAGTTGTCGCCACGGTCGCCCTCGATGACTTGAGAAATCAACACGGGGCGAGTCTCGGGATTGCGGTCGGCGTGCGCATTGACATCCTTTAAAAGCGCCTCAAAATCAGCAGCGTGGCCGGGGCGGACACGCACAGAGATGCTGCGAAGCACGCGTGATTCGCCAACCAATTTGGCGAAGGACTGCGGATCCTTGGGCATTTTGCTGCTCAGGTCCGGCCGGCGAAGGCGCAGTTCACTGTGCGAACTAATCAGGCAGTTACTCCAATCGGCGAGCAGCTTTTCGGCGCCTTGCTTGCCGAGTGCCTTGCTCAGTGCGCCCATGAACGCATCGCTTCCCTTGTCGACATCGGCATAGTCTTGACGCTGGGTAACGAAGACGTACGTGTAGCCTTCGCCGTAGAGTGTCTCCATGGCGATGACGTGATCGCCATTGTTATGACGGTTGGCATCAGCGATTTTTCTAGCAATTGCTTCGGCATCGGCGGCCTTCTCAGGCTTGACCTTGGCGATGTAAACGTCCAGGTAATTGCCCTGGGCAGACAGAGAAGGCGCGGCAAGCAGAACGCCCGCGACGAAGCCAAGAGCCCAAAGGGCTTTTCTCCATAACATAAATCCTCCTTGTTGAACCTTGTCGAAAAAATGCAGGGAACCCGGGAATGAGAAACGCGTAGTGGGCGCAGCCTACACCTGGGTGAGGAGCGGGTCAAGGTCGGCAGGCGGTTATGGCGGTTATTGCTGTGTGAAACCTTGACGGGCGCGGGCGTGGGGCCTAAGCTGAATCTGCTGTCCCCTCCTCAGCCCTCAGTCAAAGGCAAAAAAACTAGAGGCGCATATGCGTTCCAAAGAGTCTTTCGCAAGAAAGAAAGTAATCCGGTACGGGTCTGCCTGTGTGCTTGCGGTAGCGCTTGCGGCAGCGGTGGTGTTGGTGAGCTGCAGTGGCTCGAGCACGACGATGATGTCGTCGCAGACCGCGAACATCAAGGTGACGCTGACCGACCCGCCAAGCTGCGCGTTTCCGAATGGATCGTTTGATCACGTTTACGTGAGCATACGCTCCGTGCAGGCGCACACCAGCCTAACGGCGGACGACAACACGGCGGGATGGCAGGAGCTTGCGCCGCAGCTCAATTCATCGCCGATGCAGATTGATTTGTTCGCAGCGGCTTCCAACACCTGCTTACTGACGAACTTGGGCTCGAATTCGGCGCTGCCTGCGGGAACCTATCAGCAGATCCGTCTGTTGCTGGTACCCAACGATGGCAGCGGAGGAGCGACGCCTTCGACGAACGCCTGCGGCTCGCAGGGATTTAATTGCGTGGTGTTGCACGACGGTGGCACGAACGAACTGCAGCTCTCGAGTCAGGCAAACACAGGAATCAAGATTCCGCCAGGACAAGTCGTGGGCGGACCGATTGTGGTGAGTCCTGGCCAAGATGTAGACCTGAATATTGATTTCGATGCATGCCATTCGATTTTGCAGGAAGGGAACGGTAAGTTCAGGCTGAAACCAGTACTGACGGCCGGACAAGTCAGCGCAAACACATCGGGGATTAATGGGAAGATCGTCGATTCGTTAACCAATATGACTGTAGCGGGTGGAACTGTGTTGGTGGCGCTTGAAAGAAAGGACGCCACAGGAGCAGACGCAATTTTTCTTGAAACGGCGGTCGATTCCTCGGGGAGTTTTAATTTTTGTCCGTTGCCGGCGGGAGTAACCTTTGACGTCGTCGCGACAGCGGTCAACGGCAAGGGCGTGGCGTACAACGCGACTGTTGTGCTCAGTGTGCCGGGCGGAACCAATGTGGGGAACATCTCTCTGCTACCCGAGACCGGCGCTCTGACAGCGCCGGCGACGCTGCAGGGAAATGTGACAGCGACGAACGGTACGGCTGCGGGCACGATTGATGCGGCAGTGACCGCGCAGCAAGAAGTGAAGCTGCCTGGAGGCGAAGCGCTGCTGGTGGCGATTCCGGCAGAGCCGGGTTCAGTGAGCAATATTGCCGTGAACAGTACGAGCACGTGCTTGGGAGCCGCTCTGGTGAACGCCAACTGCGGGGAATACAAGCTGGTCGTGCCGGCGAGCAATCCTCAGGTCGGTGTGTTATCGAACGGATCGATTTCGTTGACGCCGCCTGCCGCGGGAAGCGTAGCCTACGCGGTGCGTGCGGATGCGTTTGTGCCGATGAGTGGAGGCGCCACGACGTGCAGCCCGAAGACCCAGACGACTAATCTTAATTCCGTGGGAACGACCTTATTGGTGACAAGCGGAGCGACGACACAGGTGAAGCAGCTAGATTTCTCGGGTTGCTCGTGAACAACAAGCGCCGGCTGAAGTCGGCGCGACCAACTTGCGGAACAAATTAATCGGGGGCGGCGATCCCGAGGGTTTTCATTTTGCGGTAGAGGTGGGAGCGCTCGAGGCCGATGGCGGCGGCGGTCTGGGTCATGTTCCAGCGGTTTTCCTGTAGTTTGCGCAAGATAAATTCGCGTTCGTAGGCGCTGCGCGCTTCATGAAGCGTGCCGTAGGGCTGGTGCGCGCTTTCGACTACACCACGGAAAAGCTCAGGCGGCAGGTGGTGAGGTTCGATCCGGATTTGCGGGCAGACGATGACCAGCCGCTCGACCAGATTGCGCAACTCGCGCACGTTGCCGGGCCATGGATAGCGAAGAAGAATTTCTAACGCGCCCTCGCTGAGTTCGCGAGTTTTTTTTCCGTAAGCGGAGCTGAATTCATTGAGGAAATGGCGAGCCAGGATGGGGATGTCAGCGGTGCGATCGCGGAGCGGCGGAACGAAGAACGGAATGACGTTGAGACGGTAGAAAAGGTCCTGGCGAAAACGGCCATGCAGAATTTCCTGTTCAAGATCCTTATTCGTGGCGGCAAGCACGCGGACATCGACGCGAATGGTCTGGTTGGAGCCGACCGGTTCGAAGCGCTGCTCTTCGAGCACGCGTAACACTTTGGATTGCGTGCGGAGACTCATGTCGCCGATTTCATCGAGGAAGAGAGTGCCGCCATCGGCTTGCTGAAACTTGCCAACTTTGTCGTCACTGGCGCCGGTGAAGCTGCCTTTGATGTGGCCGAAAAGTTCGGATTCTATGAGTTCTTCGGGAATTGCCGCGCAATTGACCTCAACGAATGGGCCCTTGTTGCGTAGGCTGGCCGCATGAAGTGAGCGTGCGACGAGCTCCTTGCCGGTGCCGCTTTCGCCAAAGATGAGCACGCGGCCATTGGTGGGAGCGGTGACGGCGATCTGCTGGCGCAGAGCCTTCATGGGAATGCTTTCCCCGATCACCTGATAGCGGTGGCCGAGTTCGGAGCGAAGAGACTGATTTTCTTCCTCGAGGCGGCGCTGCTGAACGGCGTTGCGAACGAGGACGATGATTTTTTCCAGGCTGAGCGGTTTTTCGATGAAGTCAAATGCGCCAAGCTTGGTGGCGCGGACGGCGGTGTCGATGGTGGCGTGGCCGGAGATCATGATTACGGCTGGCGGGTGCGGCATGGTCTGGATGCGGCTGAGAGCTTCAAGGCCGTCCATTCCAGGGAGCCAGACGTCGAGCAGAATGACGTCAAGACCACCGTGGGAAGTGCGCTCCAGAGCTCGCTCGGCAGATTCGGCCGATTCCGCGACGTAACCTTCGTCGGTGAGGATGGACGACAGGGATTCACGGATGCCAGCTTCGTCGTCAACGATCAGAATGTGCGGTTTGGGAGGCATCGCGTCGGTCAATCTAAGTTAACGCAAAACGACGGTGACAGGCAAAAGTTAGTCGATTCAAGCGGTACTGCGCAGATAAACCCGAAGCGTCACCGGCTCTCCCTAACGGATCAATCCATTTAGTCTCCATTTTTTGGCTGGCGCGTGGCGAAAAGAAGAACTAGTGTGTGCTGGCTGGCGTGACCAGTGCCGGGTGCATCACGCCGGGAGAAGCAACAGAGAGGAAAGACAAAAATGAAAACGAGCTTGGAAGTGTGTCCGAACGGCGCCGTGAAGTGGGTGTTGTTACTGTTGGTGCTGTGTTTGCCACAGACCATGCCCGCACAGTGGAAAGCATCTGTGGGAGCGCAAAGCAAGGATTTGGGGAGGCAAGCGCTTGCGTTTTTGCCCAACGAAATATGGATCCACGAAGGGGAAAGTATTACCTGGACCTTCGAAACGGATGAAATCCATACGGTAAGTTTTTTGCACGCGGGACAAACGAGGTTGCCATTTCAAGCGGGATGCCCGGGCGTTACGGTGAACAGCGCGAGCTTTGATGGTTCGACACGTGCGTAACAACGCCGCCGCTGGTGAAGGGCCAGACGTTTACCGTGCAGTTTCCGCTGCGCGGAAATTACAAGCTGGTTTGCCTGGTTCACGAAAATATGTCCGGTGTGGTGCATGTGCTGGAACCGGTGGAGAAACTTCCTCTAAGCCAGCAGGATTACGATGATTTGGCAGCCGAAGAGTCAACGAAGCTGTTGGCAGACGTGGACAAGGACCAAAAAGAAAATTCGGCGCACCACCATTCGGCAAATGTGGTGAAGGTGGGGACGGGCGAGGTAGTAGCGACCGCTGGGGGTTCACAAACGCTCTCGGTGATGCGGTTCCTGAACGATACGATTGTGATCCACGCGGGCGAAACGGCGGAATGGACGAACGAAGATCCGATCACGCCGCATACGATTACGTTCGGAACGGAGCCGCTGAATCCGGTACCGCCTTCTGGGAATGTGACGACGGATGCGGACGGAGCGTTGCACGCAACGGTTGCTTCGGTGTTCGACAGTGTGCATTCCGGGTTCATCGTAGCCGCGCCGCAGGATCGCATCGGGTTGGCACAGGCGCCCATGGGGGTGACGAGCTTCCGGATCACGTTTACGAAGCCTGGAGCATATCCCTATATTTGCGCGCTGCATGATGATTTGGGCATGAAGGGGACAGTCATCGTTCTGCCCTAAGAAGCAAAAGAGTCTGAAAAATATCCGGGACCGGATTTCTGTCCGGGCGGTTTTTTTGGCAGGAGTTGGTATTTGGCTGTGTGGGAATGCCCGGATCAGGCCGGATGTTCTGCAGCAACCGCAACATCGGCTGCCGGAAGTTCGAGGATGAAGCGCGAACCGACGGGAGAATTGTCTTCAACACGAATACCTCCGCCGTGCTCGGCGACGATGCGGGCGGCGATGGCGAGACCGAGTCCTGTGCCGCGATCTTTGGTCGAGAAGTGCGGGAGGAAGATGTTGTCCTTGTCTCGGGGCGAGATGCCATGGCCGGTGTCCGCGACAACAATTTCAACCGAGTCCAAGTCGGCTCTGGAGCGGGTTTCGACGGTGATATTTTTGACAGGCGAGGATTCGAGCGCCTCGGCGGCATTGTCAATTAAATTCACGATAACGCTGCGGAGCAAGGGGGCATCCGCGCGAATCGCGGGCGTTTGCGCAGCGAGAGAAGTGCTGAGGGTGATGCCATCGAGGCGGTTCGCGAAAACTTCGACGGCTTCTCGGACGATGTTGTTCACATCAGCAGAATCGAATTTAGCCGAAGGGAAACGGACGAACTGGGAGAATTCGTTCACAAGCGCGGCGAGCGTGCCAACCTCGCGTTCGATCAGGCGCGAGGATTCTTCGACAAGCCGTGTAAGTTCCGGATCGCGAGGGCCAGAATTCTCAGTGTCGCTGCGTTTTTCCAGATAACGCGAAAGCCGTTGCGCGGATAGCTGAATGGGTGTGAGGGGATTCTTGATTTCGTGGGCGATGCGGCGCGCGACCTCCTGCCAGGCTGCGGCTTTTTGCGCGCGAAGGAGTTCGGTGAGGTCGTCAAGCACGAGCACGAAGCCTGTATTGGCGCGGCGCGGACCGAGAGAGCTGACGGTGACGGCTGCGTGCATCAATCGCCCGGCGGCGATGATTTCGAGTTCACGCGAAACGACGCCAGTTCGGAGCGCGCGGCGAAATAGATAGCGAATGGCACGGGCGTCTTCGGCACCGAGAAGATCTTCGATGGTGCGAGCGTCTTTTGCCGAGGCGCCGAAGAGTTCAATCACCGCGGGGTTCGCGCGGAGGATGTTGCCGTCAGGATCGAGAGACAAAACTCCGGTAGGAATATTTTCAAGCACGGTCTCGATAAGCTGGCGGCGGCGCTCCAGTTCCTGGACGGCTTGCTGCAGATTGCGCGTGAACTGGTCGATTTGCGAGCGCGAATCGCGGAGTTGCGTGGTCATGGTGTTGAAAGAACGAACCAGGACGCCAAGCTCGTCGTGGGTTTGCTCAGGAACCTGGTATTCGAAATTGCCGGAAGAGACTTCGCGAGTGCCTTCGGCGAGCGCTTGGATGGGTAAGGTAACTTGTTTGGCGAGATAAAGAGCGACCCAGAGAACGGACGAGAGAAGCAAGACCGTAAAAAAGGAAAGAATCAACAGGAGTTGGCGCTTCACGGTGCGGAGGTTCTGCTTCTCCTGGTCGTAGGCGGCAGATTGAGTTTGTATTTCCGCCAATCGCGAAGCGAAATCGGAAGGAACCTGCCGCCCGGCGTAGACGATGCCTCCGCCGTCTTCCAATGGCGCCCCGGAGGCAAGGAAAAGTTGACCCTCACCAGCCCAGAGTTCTGCGCCACTAGGAAGTTTTTTGCTGAATACGGGCGGTCTCTCGTCGCGACGGTCAAATTGCCCGCGGTGGTCCTTCCAGTCGTGCCAGCAGTATTGGAAGCTGCTCACGGCTTTTGTCTTGTCGATGCTCCAAAAGGCGTCTGCCCCTCCACAAGGGACTCCGCTGCCATCGTCGGAAGTCTTGAGGTTATCGAATTTTTTTGAACGAACCTCGAAGGCCAGCCGTGAAAGCCGCTGCCGCTCGGACCTTCCCAGGTCACTAAGAAGGCTACCGCTTTGTTCCGCGGCGATTTCGATGGGACGGGGGAACCAGCGAGCGAGCGTGCGGTTGAGCAATGAGTAGCTGACAAAAAACATGAAGAGCACGGGGAGCAAGGAAATGGCTACGGCGCCGACGACCATTTTCGTTTTGAAGCGAGCCCCGAGCTGCTCGCGGCTGTGTTCGGCCCAGAGACGAAAAAGTGTGCGAAACAAAATAAGCAGAAAAACGATGAGGGCAGCGGTAATGAACGAAGAAACGGCGTAGAGAGTCAGATTCTCGCGCCAGTTGCGAGGATCGAAGGGGGTATCGAGCGAGCCCAGTGTGAACACCGCGGCGAGGAGCAGGGTGAGGACGACTCCTGCGATGAGAAGCCGGCGGCGCTGGCTGGAAGTGGTGGAGGTCATGTTGAGATCAGAGTTGATTGTGGCAGAAAGCGGGACAGGGAGCACTCTGAGCAGCGGGGATTGCTGGGACGACAGTAATTTTTGCCGACGTGAACGATGAGCGCGTGAAATTCGTTAAAAAGCTGATGGTCGGACGGAAGAGATGTTTCAAACAAGGCGCGCAGCTCTTCGTAGTGGGCTTGAGGAAGCGATAAGCCGTGGCGTTCGAGAATGCGGCGGGAATAGGCGTCGACTACAAAAACTGGATGCTTGCCGGCGTAGAGAAGAATGGAGTCGGCGGTCTCGGGGCCGATGCCGCGAAGCGAGAGCAGTTGATCCCGAAGAACTTGCTTTGGACTGGCGAAGAGCCGCGTCAGTGAGCCTCCGTGAGTGTCATGAAGAAATTTAACGAAGGACTTGAGAGTCTTGCTCTTTTGGCGGAAGTAACCGGACGGGCGAAGGAGCTGCGAGAGCTTGGCAGAAGGAGCGCTACGGATCGCGTCAGGCGAAAGTAATCTTGCGGCTCGCAAGTTTCGAATGGCGCGTTCGACGTTGGCCCAGGAAGTGTTTTGAGTGAGAATCGCGCCAACGATGATTTCAAAGCGGCTGCGGCCTGGCCACCAATGTTGCGGCCCATGAGCAGCCAGCAGGGTATCGAAGTAGGAGCGAAATATCCCGGGAAGGGTAGGATCAGGGGCCGATTGGACGGAACGGCTCGCCAATAAACGCTCTGCCTCTGACCGGGAAGAATCCGGGACCATTGGCAGCAAGGCGTCTGCGCAGTGCGCCGGAAATGGCCGGACATTTTGCGGCAAAACGCGGGAAGCAGTCATGTTAAAGGCACGATAACGACGCGCGCGGGGCAAGTCAAGGAACGCTGGCGTCGTGCAGATAAAGCCACTGTTCGACTGGACAGGGGTTAGCGACTTTAGAACGACCGACGAAAATCGGCCCGCCGAATGTGACAAGTTTTGCTACTTTTAGCCG
>Ga0207646_10004257_pt1 | contig 15634 bp, 21 predicted proteins | sample KBSK5502metaG_FD_184343 | JGI IMG/M metagenome (GOLD analysis project Ga0207646, IMG submission 184343) | Corn, switchgrass and miscanthus rhizosphere microbial communities from Kellogg Biological Station, Michigan, USA - KBS K5-50-2 metaG... | ecosystem: Host-associated > Plants > Roots >... | reverse complement strand
AAGCGGGACGGGTCCCCCCAATCAGCGAGGTCGGGGGAACCGGTGACTGTCCACGCGTAAACGAGGGGGGGTTGGGGGGAAGCGGGACGGGTCCCCCCAACTCAACGAATAATGTGGTCGGCGTTCGATAACAGATTCGGCGGCAACGCCATGTCGAGCGTGGCCGCCGTCTTGGCATTGACCACCAGCTCGAAGCGCGGAGGACGCTCGACCGCGATCTCGGCGGCGTGAGCACCCCGCAGCAACCGGTCCACCGTCGCGGCAGCGCGACGGAACGCGTCAGCCAGGCTCGGCCCGCGCGCGAGCAGGCCGCCCGCCTGCGCGTAGCGCACGAACGCCCCGGCCGACGGGAGCTTGCGCAGCATCGCGCGCTTGGCCAACCGCGCGGCGCCGGCCTGCAGCCGCGACGATGCGAGCACGAGGAGGGCGGCGCGCGAGGCCGCGATGCGATCGATCACCGCATTGTCCGGCGCGACGCCGAGATCGAGTGTGTCCACGCCGAGGCCGAGGGTGTCGCGAATCCCGCGCAGCGCGCGCACCTGCGCCTCGGTCGCGTCACCGTCGGTCAACGCGATCATCTGGCGGCGGTCGGGCACGGCGTCGCGCAGCGCGCGAGCCACCTGGGCCATCGCATCGCCGAAGTCGCAGAAGAGACCGGTGACGTTGCCGCCCGGATGCGCCAGGCTCTGCACGAAGCCGCCCGCGACGGGATCGCGCTCGAAGTCGATGGCGACGATCGGAATCACGTTGCTGGCCTCACGCGCCGCGACCATCGCCGCGTGATCGCCGGCGACGATCACGCTGACGCGCGATGCGGCCAGGCCGCGGGCGGCCGACCGCCAGCCATCGGCGCCGGCGCCGCGGCGCATCACGCTCACGTCCTCGCCGGCCTCCCAGCCCGCATCGGTGAGCCCCTGCTGCAGGATCGCGGCGAGCGGAATCGAATCGGTGAGGACACCGACGCGCGGCGGCGCGGCGGCGACGACTCGCGCGCGCGCGACGAGGCTGGCGCCCAGGCCGGCGACGAACGCGCGTCGGCCGATCAGCCGAGGAGCCGCAGCAACCGCTCCAGGGAACCCTCGAGCCGTCGCTTGATCTCGTCGCGCGTGGCGCGGTAGCGCGTCTCGTCCTGGCCGACGGGGTCGCGGATGTCTCCGTCGTCGCCGGCGAACTCGCCGAGCGTGTAGACGGCGCCGCCCGCGCCGTCGAGGCGATCGCGCACGACGCGCTTCTGCTCGTCGGTCATGGTGAGGATGAGGTCGGCCGTCGCGAGGAGCTCGCCGTGCGCGTTGAGATCGGTGGAGACGATCGTGTCCTCGGCGAGCCGGATGCCCTCCTCGCGCAGGACGAGCCGCGCGTCGAGCGAGGCGATCATGCCGTCACGCGCGTGCGGGCCGATGCCGCCGGACCGCACGCGGATGCGGTGATCGAGGCCGCGCTCGGCGAGCATCTTCTCCAACAGCGCCTGCGCCATCACGCTGCGACACGTGTTGGCCTGGCACACGACGAGGACGGTCTTAGCCACGCGTGTCCGGCAGCGGCCGATAGTACGGCCGGCCCGCGGCTCCCCAGGCCTGGATCATCTCGCGGAATTGCGGACCCATCGGATCGATGCCGCGGATGGGCATGGAGCCGCGCCGGATCGTGAAGTCGTGCGGCGCCAGCTCGCCGGCACGAACGAAGTGGCGCTCGGCCGCTTCGGCCCGGCCTTGGCGCGCCAGCCACTCAGCCAGGCCGAACTCCGCGCGCGCCTGCTGGTCCTGCGCGGTCGGCAGCGTCTGCAGCGTCCGCGCCTCGGCCGCCGCGAAGCCCGTGGTCTCGCCGCGCGCCCACGCGCGCACGGCGGCGAGCGGCCGGGCCGATTCGAGCTGGGTGATGTGCTTGAACGTATCGGTGCCGAACACGACGTCGTTGGGGCGGACGATGCGCCCGCGCTCATCGATCCAGAGCGCGGTGGGCACGTTCACGATGTTGTAGAGGTCGGCGACCACGTGCTGGGTGTCGATCAGCACCGGATACGTCGGCGCCGCCTTCTCGATCCAGGGGCGCGCGTCCTCCGCGCTCTTGTCGAGCGCGATGGCGATGACGACGAAATTACGGCCGCGCAGCTCCTCGTAGAGCGCCTGCCACACGGGCAGGTCGAGCCGGCAGCCTCACCACGACGCCCACGCCACCATGAAGACCTTCTTGCCGCGGTAGGACGACAGCGTGTGCGGCTGCCCCGCCAGATCCGGCAGCGTGAAGTCCGGGGCCATGAGGCTGCCGAGCGCCTGTGCACGCTCGCCGGCCGAGACGCCGAGGAAGGCCGCATGCGCATCGGCGTCGAACGCCAGCGGGCGATCGAGTGTCGCGGCCACCTCGGCGAGATCGAAGACGCCACCCTCGCCAAGTCGCGAGCCCGCGGGCAGCGGCACGCACATCGCGTCGTTGCAGAGCGTCCCCTCATGCAGCTCCCAGCCCAGCGCCTCGCGCAACGCCTCCGCCGACAGCAGCACCCGGCCACCTTCCACCCGCGCCGCCACGTCGCGCGCGCCATCCTGCTCGATGAGCGTGAACATCCCCATTACCCCCACGCCCAGACGGGCTGCTCGAAGTGATCGACGCGCGTCGGCCGGCCGTGCATCACGACCTCGCGCAGTTGGTAGACGACGGCGGCCGTCGGCGCGTGCACGAGCGTCGACAGCAGTGGAACTTGAATGACCGGCCGGTCGCTCTCGGGAATCGTCACGAGCCGCGGCACGTCGGGATGATCGAGGTCGTCGAGCGGCACGCGATGCACCGACGCGACCTCGTCGGGATTCGGCACCAGCATGGGATCGAGCCCGCCCCAGAACACCACCGGCGTGATCAGAAAGCCCGAGCGCGTCGGATAGTCGTCGAGAAGACCGAGCGCTGCGTCGGTCTCGAGGGCGAGACCGACCTCCTCGGACAGCTCACGGCGCGCGGCCTCGACCGCCGACTCGCCGGGCTCGAGCCGGCCGCCCGGCAACGCCCACTGGCGCGCATGCTGGCGCAGACCCGCGGCGCGCCGCGTGAGCAGAAAGCACGCGCGTCCGGCCTCGTCGCCCAGCAGCACCACGGCGACCGCCGCGGGCCGACGCCCATCGGCCGGCAGCGCCCGCCGCTCGAATCCATCGAGATGCCTCACAGCTGTCGCGCGCAGTCCGTCATAGAGGAGCGCGCCGGCTTTGCCGGCGTGCTCCGAACGCGGGGGAGTTTGAGGGGCCATGTCGGGGCCCCTCATCTAGTAGGCAGGCACCACGCCGCCGCCCGCGCCCTTGCGAACGGCCGAGACTTCCTCCGCCGCCTTCAGGGCGAGATGGCGGGAGTCGCTGGCCAGGGTCACGAAGCGATAGCCGGCGGCGATCATCTTGAGCGAATAGACGGCGGTGGCGTTGTGGATGCCTGCGACCACGCCGTGACGCTTGCATGCGTCGACGATCTGCTGCTGCGCTTCCACCACCGGTGCGTCGGTCTGGTCGAGCCGCGGCTTGCAGCCGAGCGCCAGGCTCAGATCGGAAGGACCGACGTAGACCGCGTCCACGCCCGGCGTCGAGAGAATCGCGTCGAGGTTCTTGAGCGCCTCCGCGGTCTCGATCATCGGCATGATCACGATGTCGTCGTTGGCGTGCTCCACGTAGTCACTGCCGGCGTAGATCGACGCACGCACCGGACCGAACGAGCGATAGCCGCGCGGCGGATACTTGCACGCCGCCACCAGCGCCTCCGCCTGCGCGCGCGTGTTGATCATCGGGCAGATGACGCCGTAGGCGCCGGCGTCGAGGATCTTCATCAAGTACGCCGGATCGTTCCACGGCACCCGCGCGAGTGGCATCACGCCGGTCGTCGAGATACCTTGAAACATAGAAACGGCGGCCTGGTAATCGACCACGCCGTGCTGCATGTCGACGGTCAGCGAGTCGAAGCCCTGATGCGCCATGACCTCCGCCGTGAAGGCCGTGGGAATCGACAGCCAGCCGTTGACGACCGTTTCGCCACGCTTCCATGTGGTCTTGAGTCGGTTCTCTCGCACGCTGGTGTCTCCTTCGGGCCGAAAGGCCCGGCGCCACTGTACCGCACCTCGGTGGCACTCGTCTTGCGGCGGCCGAGCCCAGTCGGGGTGTCCCCCGGAGGAGGAGTCTTCATGAAAGCGCTGACCGTCATCAGCCTTATCGCCGTGGCGCTGCTCGCTCTGAGCGGTCCGGCGGCGGCCCAAGTCCAGGTCGTGAACGACGCGGATCGTGACTTCATCAACAAAGCCGCAACCGGCGGCGTCACCGAGGTCGCGCTCGGGCGCATCGCCACAGCGCGGGCGGCCCGTCCGTCCGTGCGTTCCTTCGGCGAGCGCATGGTGACGGACCACAGCCGTGGCACCGCGGAGCTGGCAGCCCTCGCCAGGAGCAAGGGCCTCGCGCTGCCGACCGCCCTCGAGCCCTCGCAGCAGGCCATGCGCGATCGGCTGAGCGGGCTCAGCGGCGCCGACTTCGACCGCGCCTACATGTCGGAGATGGTGCGGGATCACACCGAGGACGTCGCGCTCTTCGAGCGCGCCGCGGAGGTCTCGGCGGATCCGGACATCAAGGCGTGGGCGGCGCGATCGCTGCCGATGCTGCAAGATCATCTGGCCCTCGCGCGCCAGGTGAACTCGGAGGTCGTACTCGGCCCCGCTCCCGTGGTCGTGGCTCCCGCCGCGCTACCGGCGGCCGTCCTCACCCCGTGGTGTCAGGGCGCCTACGCCGCGGGGACCGGAACGAACTTCGGCACCTGCACGATGACCAAATAGCGGTGTTGACGTGGGGGACCATTCCGGGTCCCCCACGTCTATAATCCGCCCGTGACCGCTCCCCGCCCGTTCACGATCCGAGTTCCCGACCCCGTGCTCGACGACCTGCGCGCCCGCCTGGATCGCGTGCGGTGGCCCGACGAGATCGTCGGCGAGCCGTGGCGCTACGGCACCGACCTGGCCTACATGAAATCGCTCGTGGCGTACTGGCGCGACGGCTACGACTGGCGCGCCCGGGAGGCCGAGCTCAACAGCCGCCGCCAGTTCACGGTGCCGTTGGGCGGCATCGACGTGCACTTCATCCACGAGCCCGGTGTCGGGCCACGCCCGATGCCGCTGCTGCTCTCGCACGGCTGGCCGGGCTCGATCGTGGAGTTCCGGCGTCTGATTCCGATGCTGACCGATCCGGGACGCTTCGGTGGTGACCCCGCCGACGCCTTCACCGTCGTGGCGCCGTCGCTGCCGGGCTATGCGTTCTCGTTTCGGCCGAACCAGACGCGGTTCAGCGTGCCGCAGATGGCCGATCTGTTTGCGACGCTCATGACCGACGTGCTCGGCTACGAGCGCTTCGCCGCTCAGGGCGGCGACTGGGGCGCGTTCGTGACGTCGTATCTCGGCGCCGCACATGCGGACCGGATGATCGGCATCCACGTCAACCTCCTCGCGGTGCCGCGCGACCGCGGCGCGGCATCGGCGACGCTCGCGCCGGACGAGCGCGCATATCTGGAAGAGCTCGACCACTGGCTGCGCGAGGAGACCGGATACCAGGCGATCCAGGGCACGAAGCCGCAGACACTCGCCTACGCGCTGACGGACTCGCCGGTGGGACTCGCCGCGTGGATCATGGAGAAGTTTCGAACGTGGAGCGATTGCGACGGGGACGTCGAGCGCGTGATCGACCGCGACACGCTGCTGACGAACGTGATGCTCTACTGGGTCACGGGCGCCATCAATTCGTCGTTCTGGCCGTACTACGCGCGCAACCACGCGCCGTGGCCGATCACCGCGCAGCGGCCCGTCACGGCGCCAACCGCCTACGCGAGCTTCCCCAAGGAGATCCTGCATCCGCCGCGCGCGTGGGTGTCGCGCGTGTACACGAACCTCCGGCGGTGGACCGAGATGAAGCGCGGCGGCCACTTCGCCGCTCTCGAAGCCCCCGACGCTCTCGCCGAGGACGTGCGCGCGTTCTTCCGCGAGCTCCGCTGACCGGTCAGGTCAGCGGGACGTAGTCGTACTCGCCGATCCCCTGCAACACCAGAAACGTCGCCGACGTCTGGCCCGCGTTGGTGACGAGGTGCGGCCGGCCGGGCCGCACGGCGTAGGTCTCGCCGGGCCGCAGTCGCACGTCTTCCTTGGGATCGCGGAGAAAGATCCGCAGCTCGCCCTCGAGGACGTAGAACGTGTCCTGGGTGTTGGTGTGGAAATGCCACGGCACCTGCTGCGTCGACGAGATCTGCAGCTCGTTGATGCGGAAGCCCGGCCGCTCCGCGTGCCGCGCGCGGCGCTCGACTTCGTAGAGCGCGCTCGAATCCTTGACGGCCTGCATGACGGTCCTCCTAATCCTGCGCGAGCGAAAGGCGTACGTCGCGCCGCACCGTCTGGTGTACCACGGTCAGCGTGACGATGGCGCCGACGCCGGCCGCCTCGAAGGCGTCGCGCAGGTCATCCTCGGAGCGAACGGGCCTGCCGTCCACCGCCACGATGCGATCGCCAAGCACGACGCGCCGCGAGCGCGTGAGGTGCGCACCGGTCAGCCCGGCCTTGGCGGCGGGGCCATCGGGCTGGACGTCGGCGACGGCCACCCCCTCCTTGACCCCGACGGCGGCGTTGAAGCGCTCGGGGATGAACGTCGCGCCGATGCCCGCCACGATCGCCCGACCGCGCGTGATGAGCTGCGGCACGAGCCGCGTGACGGCGTCGACGGGCACGGCGAAGCCGATGCCCGCCGACGCGCCCGTGGGGCTGAAGATCGCGGTGCTCACGCCGATGAGACGGCCGCCGGAGTCGAGCAGTGGGCCGCCGGAGTTTCCCGGGTTGATCGCGGCATCGGTCTGGATGACGTCGCGGATGCGCCGGCCGCTCGGCGAGCGCAGCTCGCGACCGAGCGCGCTCACGACGCCCGTGGTGAGCGAGTGATCGAGCCCGAACGGGTTGCCGACGGCGTAGACGTGCTGGCCGACGAGCAGCGTGCGCGACGTGCCGGGCATCAGCGGGGTGAGACGCTCGCGTGGCGCGCGGATCTTCAGCACCGCGAGATCCTTGTCCGGCGCGGTGCCGATCACGCGCGCATCCCATTCGGACTGGTCGGCCAGCGTGACCGAAAATGCATCGCCTTGCTGGATCACGTGAAAGTTCGTCACCACGTGGCCCTCACGGTCCCAGACGAAGCCGCTCCCCGTGCCCGATGGAATCTGTTGCACATCGAGGGTGAAGAGGTCGCGCCGCAGCGCGACGCTCGTGATGAAGACGACCGATGGCCTCGCGCGGCGAAAGATATCGATCGTCCGCCGCTCTTCGGGCATGAGCTCCTGCGACGACGTGGCCCCGGCCATAGAGAAGACGAAGATGATGACCGCCAACAGCGTGATCGAGGCACGTTTGATCGGCAGATTCAGCATCTCGGTGGTGGGATTATTGCATGCCCTCCATTCGCGATGAGAGAGGACTTCGAAGATTATATCCGTGAGCGAAGGGAGCAGACGGAGCAAACCCGCCGGCTCCTGATCGGCGTGCTGGCGGCTACGTGCATCGCGCTCGCCATCTCGAATGTTGCGTTGGCGCTGTGGATCACCTCGGGGCGAGCGCGACAGACCGCGGAGTCCCCCGCGCACCCGAGCCGTGAGCTGTCGGCGCGGCCGGCGCCGGTCGCCGAACCGCCGCCGCCGTCGGCGTCGATTCCATCCCGCCCCGACCCACCGCCATCTGTGACGCTGCCCAAGACGACCGAGCCCGCACCGGCGGAGCCGCGCACCGCGAGCGCGCCGGCCGAGCGGACCACGCGCGCCGAGACACCGCGCGCCGAGAGACGACCATCGGACGAGCCGGCATCGCCCGCGCTCGAGCTGCCGCCGCGCTCGCCTGCGCCCACCGCCGCCGCACCGCGCGCGGCCGCGAATACCACTCCCGCGCCGGCTCGCGCAATGTCCACGACGCCGGGGTTTGCGGCGCCGGAGGAGGCCGCGTCCGCCTGGATGCTGACGACGTACGGGCGCCGCGACGCCGAGGCGCGCGCCCGAGCCGCCCTCGAGTTCTACGACGCGACGTCGGCCGAAGGCCGATACTGGCGCCGCGTCCTCGGCCTCATCACCGCCGCGCGCTGATTCACGCTCGATCCCGCTGGCGCAATCGAGGACAATAGGCCGCATGGAAGAGACCGCGCGCAGTGCGGAGACCGTTCAGGGGTTGCTCGAGCGCGGCGATCGCCGTCGCCTCGTCGATCTGCTGACGGCCGCGCATCCCGCGGACGTCGCGGCGCTGCTCCGCGATCTGCCGCTCGAGGCGCAGGTGACGGTCTTCCGGCTGCTGTCCGCGCAGCGCGCGGGCGAGGTGCTCTCCGAGCTCGACGATCAGACGTTGCTGCAGCTCGTGCAGGCGCTCGATCAGCTCGAAGTCTCGCGCATCCTCGACGAGATGCCGCCCGACCACGCGGCGGAGGTCGTCGAGGAGCTGCCGCCCGCGCAGGCCGAGAGCCTCCTCGAGATGATGAAGGAGGAGCAGTCCGAGGACGTCCAGGAGTTGCTCGAGTATCCCGAGGACACGGCCGGACGCCTCATGTCGCCGAACGCGGTGGCCGTGCCGGAGTCGGCGACGGTGGCCGAGGCCATCGAGCAGATTCGCAAGTCGGCGCCCGAGGGCCGCGGCTTCGAGCTCTACGTCGTGGACGATCATCGTCACCTCGTCGGCGTGGTGCCGCTGCGGCGCCTGCTCACCGCCGCGCCCACGACGCCGATGTGGGCGATCCGCGATCCGAGCGTGGTGAGCGTGTCGCCCGAGACGGATCAGGAAGAAGTCGCGCGGCTCGTGGCCAAGTACGACCTCGTCTCGGTGCCCGTGACGGATCGTGAGCGTCGGCTGCTCGGCACGATCAGCGTCGAGGACGTCATCGACGTCCTCGGCGAAGAGGCGTCGGAGGACATCTTCCGGCTCGCCGGCTCGGATGCCTCCGAGCTGGACCGGCGCTCGCCGCGCGAGATCGCGCTCATGCGGCTGCCGTGGATCCTCACCACGCTCCTCATCGAGCTCTGCGCGGGCATCGTCATCCACTATTACGACGCCACGCTCAGCCGCGTGATCCTGCTCGCCTCCTTCATGCCGGTGATCCAGGCGATCTCCGGAAACACCGGCTTGCAGTCGGTGACCATGGTGGTGCGCGGACTCGCCACCGGCCACGTCCAGCTCGCGCGCTGGTGGGAGCCGTTGCTGCGCCAGATCCAGACGACGTCGATCATCGGCGCCGTGTGCGGGCTCGTGGTCGGCGTGCTCGGCGCCTTCTGGCACGGCACGGTGTCCTTCGGCCTCGTGGTCGCGGTGTCGATGTTCATCTCCGTCAACCTATCGGGCGCGGCCGGCACCGCCATCCCCATGCTCTCCAAGAGCCTCGGGTTCGATCCCGCGCTGACCGCGGGCCCCTTCGAGACGGCGCTTCAGGACGTGCTGGGCGTCACGATCTTCCTGGGCCTCGCGACGGCTCTGCTTCGCTTCCTCGCGTGAGCGCCTGACCGATCGCGTGGCCGAGCCCATCTCCGTCGCGCGCGTCGTCCGCTCCTTTGCGCTGACCGGCATCCTTTCCATCGGCGGCGGACGCGCCGCGTTCTTCTACGATGCGCTGGTGACGCGCCGCCGCTGGATGCGCGTCGACGAGTTTCTGCAAGATTTCACGCTCGCGCAGCTGCTGCCCGGCGCCACGTTCGCCAACCTGTCGATCACGCTCGGCCATCGTCTTTCCGGCCTCGGCGGCGCCTTCGGCGGCCTGGTGGCGGTCATCGTGCCCGGCGGTGTGATCCTCATCGTCCTCGCCGCCATCTATCTCGCGCGCGGCCTCACGGCCGATGTCGCCACGCTGATGCGCGGCATGAGCGCGGCCGTGGTGGGGCTGGTCGCCGTCACCACGCTGCGCATGGCGCGCCCGGCCCTGATCAACGCCCGCGCGCTCGCGATCGCGGCGGCGACCTTCGTCGCCGTCGGACCGTTGCGGCTGAACACGCCGGTCGTCATCGTGATCATGGCGACCGTCGGCCTGTGGCTCAATCGCCCGGGCGCCGGCGATCCGCCCGCGGGAGGTCGTGCATGACCGACCTGCTGGTGATGACGTGGACGTTCCTCTGGCTGAGCCTGCTCTGCGTGGGCGGCGGGCTCGGCGTGATCCCCGAGATGCAGCGCCAGGTCGTCACCACGCACGCCTGGGTCACCGCGCGCGAGTTCGTCGACGGCTATACGCTGGCTCAGCTCACGCCGGGCCCGACGATGCTCGTCGTGGCTTTCGTCGGCTATCGCGCTCATGGCCTGCTCGGCGCGGTGCTCGCGACCATCGCGATGTTCCTGCCGACCTCGATCATCGTCGTGCTCGTCACAGCGCAGTGGCAGCGGCTGCGGACCCATCGCTGGGCGGCGTCGGCGGAGCGCGCGCTGCTCCCGATCGGGATCGGGCTCTCGACGGCCGGCGCGTATACGCTGGCGCGCTCGGCGCTGCACGACGTCACCACCGTGGCGGTGGCGCTCGTTGCCGGCCTGCTCCTCTATCACGGCCGGATATCGGCAATCCTCGTCGTCGTGCTCGGCGGTGTCGTTGGATGGCTGCTGCTGTGACGGCGTCCCCGGCGCCCTCCGTTGCCATCGTCGGGCTCGGTTTCGGCCGCGCGCACGTGCCGGCCTTCCAGGCCGCCGGCGCGCGCGTCGTCGCGGTCTGTCAGCGTGACGACGCGGCCGCTTGCCGAGTGGCGGCCGCCTACGGGGTGCCGCACGCCTACACGCGCTGGGAGGAGATGCTCGCCGCCGAGCATCCCGACGTCGTCGTGGTCGCGACGCCGCCGCACCTGCACCGCGCGATCGTGCGGGCCGCGGCCTCGGGCGGCGCGCACGTGCTCTGCGAAAAGCCGCTCGCGACGTCGCGCGAGGACGCAGAGGCCATCGTGGCCGACGTCGCGCGCACGCGGCGCTTGGGCATGACCGGCTTCAACTGGCGATTCACGCCTTCCATGCAGAAGATGCGCGCGCTGATGGGCGAGGGTGCCGTCGGCCGCGTGCTTCATGTCCGGGGGCACTGGCTCGGCGCGCGCTGGGCGGACGAGGCGAGCCCGACGACGTGGCGCATGGACCGCGAGCAGGCGGGACACGGCGCGATGGGCGACATGGGCGTGCACCTCGTGGATCTCGTGCGCTGGACGTGCGGCGAGTTCGCCCGCGTCGCCGCGCACGCCGGCATCGCCTACCCGGCCAAGCCCGTCGCCGGCACGACGAAGCCCACCGACGCCGAGGACTTCGTGAGCCTCGTCGGCGAGCTGACCTCCGGCGCGCAGGTGTCGCTCGTCGCCAGCCGCGCCGCCCACGGACGCAACGACCACGCGCTCGAGGTCTCGGGTACGCGCGGCGCCCTCGCCTACCGGCTCACGCGTGAGGGACCCGGCTGGTATGCCGGCACGTTGGCGATGGCCGCCAGCGGCGGCGGCTTTACGCCGGTCGCCGTCGAGACGACGCCTGTCGAGGGCAGCGATCCGATGGACGTGATCGGGCGCGCCACCATCGCACCGCTCGCCGCGCGGCTGCTCGCGGCAATGCGCGGCGAGGCGTCCGCGGACCCTTCACTGGCGGACGGGCTCCGTGCACAGCTCGTGCTGGAAGCCGCGCGCGAGGCGGCGGCGCGCCGCGCGTGGGTGGAGATTCCGACTACCAGCGCTTGAAGAGTCCGTACAGCCACTGACCCAACAATCCCATCACCGGCGGCAGCAACACGCCGGGGATGAAGCGAGCCAGCGTCAGCGGCCAGCCGAGCAGCGGAGCTTCGTAGGTCAGCATGCGGATCGGGCTCACGAGCGTTTTCGCGGTCAAGAGCGTGATGAGCGGCGCGGGCGCGGCGCCCTGGCGCAGAAGATTCGCGGCGATCGGAAAGAACACGTACGGGCCGCCGGGGATGAGCAGGCCGGCCACCCAGCCAATCACGATGCTCTGACCCAGGTGCTCGCCACCAAGCCAGCGAGACAGCACCGGCCGCGGAATCAGCACCTCCAGGAGGCCGGCCAGCAGAAATCCCAGCGCCAGCTCGATCCACACACCGCGCAGCAGCTGCGCGCTCGCGGTGAGGCCACGCCACGGCAGCGCAGCGTCGCGCGCGAACGCCACCGCCGTCGCCACGACGACGAGCGCCAGGAGGATCCAGAGGCTCGCGTCCACGCGTCTGCGCTTCACGCGCCGTCGGCGGCGTGCGCCGCCCGATAGATGACCTCGGCATCGGGCGCCTGCGCTTGCGCGCGTGCGGCTTCGATCAGGCCGTGCGTCGGCGCCAGCGAGCAGGCCGGATCAGTGGCCGCCGCGTCGCCGGTGAGATGGTAGGCCTGGCAGCGGCAACCGCCGAAATCGATCGTGCGACGCTCGCAGCTGCGACACGGCTCCGGCATCCACGCCTCGCCACGAAACGCGCCGAAGGCGGCAGACTGGTGCCAGATCTCCGCCAGCGACCGCTCACGCGCGTTGTCGAACGTGAGCCCGGGCAACGTGTGCGCGGCATGACACGGCAGCACGAGCCCGTCGGGAGCGACCACGAGAAATCGGCGCCCCCAGCCGTCCATGCAGGCTTTCGGCACGTCGGCGTAGTAGTCGGGCGTGACGAACAACACCTCCATCCGCCCGCGCAGCCGCCGCCGCGCCTGGCGCGCCACCTCACGCGCCGCGTCCAGCTGCGCGCGGGTCGGCAGCAGCATCCGGCGATTGGCGAGCGCCCAGCCGAGATACTGCGTGTTGGCGAGCTCCAGACGATCGGCGGCGAGCGACTCGGCGAGGGCGATCACCTCCGCGACGTGGTCGAGATTCTCGCGGTGCAGCACCACGTTGACGGTGAGCGGCATCCCGAGCCCCTTCACCCAGCGCGCGACCTCGAGCTTGCGCTCGAACGAGCGGTGACCGGCGATGCGCTCTGAGCCCGCCGCCGTCACGTCCTGGATGGATACCTGCACGTTGTCGAGCCCCAGCGACTTCAGACGCGCCAGCCGCTCGCGCGTGAGCGGGATCCCGCTGGTGATCAGGTTGGTGTAGAGATCGAGCGCCCGCGCGCCTTCGACCAGGTGCTCGAGATCGTCGCGCAGCAGCGGCTCACCGCCGGTGAGGTTGAGCTGCACCACGCCCAGCGCCTCCGCCTCGCGGAAGACGCGCAGCCAGTCGTCGGTGCCCAGGGCGTCGGCGTGCCGCGCCAGGTCGCGCGGATTGGAGCAATACACGCAGCGGAGCGGGCAGCGATAGGTGAGCTCGGCGACGAGCGTGTAGGGCCGCGGCTCCTCAGTCATCGTGATCACGAATCAGTCCGCGGTCGGCCATGCTCACGAGAAAGGCCAGCACCTCGCGCTCGACGGTCTCGCGCGGCTGCGGCGCGTACTTGGCCGCGAGCCGATCGATGATGGCGCCGACCGTATGCTCCCCGGTGCACAGCTGGATCACGTCGGCCGCCGTGGGGTTGAGGATCAGACCGCGTTCCGGATACAGCAGCAGGTGGCGGGACGTCCGGGCGTCCCAGCGCAGCCTCGCTTTGGCCGCCACGATCGGACGGCTGTCGGCCGTGATGGCGCGTGGTTCGCTCACACGCGCGCGCCGCCGGGCCCCCAGCCGGGCTCGACATAGGCGACGTACAGGCAATCGAGCAGGTGCCACAGGATCTCGGTCTTGCGGATCAGCGCGGCAATGCATTTCTCCTGCAGCTCGTAGGTCGTGGCATGCGTCACGACGAACTCGATCGCCTCGTGCGAGTCCTGCCGCGCGCGCGGCGGGCGCGTGCGGAAGTAGTCGAGCATGTCCTTGGCGATCCACGGATAGTGCCGCTCCCAGGCCAGGACGCGCCGGGTCATGAGATCGGGCGAGAAGAACTCGGTCAGCGACGACGCCACCGCCTCGAGGAGGCTCCGCTCGCTCACCAGCTGGACATAGCCGTCGCAGGCGAAACGCACACCGGGCAGCACCGAGCGGCACGAGGCGACTTCCTTGCGATCGAGACCGACGCCGTCAGCCAGCCGGAGCCAGAGCTCGAGGCCGCCCTCGCCCGCCGCGTCGCCGTCGTGGTCGCGAATGCGGCGGATCCACATCCGCCGGAACGTCGGGTCCTCCGACTTGGACAGGATGATCGCGTCCTTGATCGGCACGCGCGTCTGATAGTAGTAGCGATTGAGTACCCACTGCTGCAGCTGCAGGCGCGTGAGCTTCCCGTCGTGCATCAGATGGTGATAGCGGTGATGGTCGTGGTAGCGGTACTCGCCCTCGCGCCGCACCCACTCGATGAATTCCTCCCGCCCCAGCGGCGGCCGCACGGCGTGTTCGCTCACAGCCGGACCTCCATGCCGTCCCACGCGACCTCCCAGCCGGCGGCGGCGACAGTCGCGCGCTCGCGCGAATCGTCGCGCAGCATCGGGTTCGTGTTGTTGAGGTGGATGTAGATGCGGCGGCCGGCGCTCACGCCGGCCAGCTGCGCGAGGCTTCCCGCGGCGCCGCCGACCGGCACGTGCGCCATGTCCTCGGCGCGCTTGGTACCGAGCCCCTGCGCGGGCAGCTCGTCGGGCGACCAGAACGTGCCGTCGAAGAAGACCGCGTCCGCGCCGCTCAGCGCCTGCCGGACGTCGGCCGTCACGGCGCCCACGCCGCTGAAGTAGGCGAGCAGCCGACCACTCCGTGTCTCTCGGATGCGAAATCCCACGCTGTCCTCGGGATCGGGCGGACGCGACCGCTCGAGATGCACGGGCGCCTTGCCGGGGACGATCACCGGCTCGGCGGCGAGCCCGGTTGGCCGTCCATCGACGTCGACGATTTCTTCCTCTCGACCAGCCTTCACGAGCCGCCACGTCACCTGGCCGGGGAAACGCTCGAGGGTGCGGTAGAGGACGTTGTCTTGCGTGAAGCCGCGCCGGACGGACTCCGTCGCGTACACGACGAGCGGATGGGACTCACGCAGCGACAAGAGTCCGAGGCAGTGATCGAGGTCGCCGTTCGTCAGCACGATGGCGCCGATCGGTGAGTGACGCGGTCCGCGCGGATGCAGACCGGGAAAGCTCTCGACCTGCGCACGGATCTCCGGAGAGCAATTCAACAGGACGAAGGACGCCGCGCCGTCGGCGCCGACCGCCACACACTCTTGCGAGCGCGCGGTCGCTCGCTGCGTGCCGTCCCGCACCCCGCGGCAGTTCGGGCAGCCGCAGTTCCACTGGGGGAATCCGCCCCCCGCCGCCGAGCCCAGCACACGGACCAGCACGCGTCATCCCCCACAGATGCGACAGCCCCTCGCGTCGACCTGGAAAGGGACGCGAGGGGCTGCGGCTGACTCGTGGTGAGTCAGTTCAGATGTTAGAAACGGTCGTCCGGCTCGCTGCCGAAATCGTCCTGATAGGAGTTGATCTCGGCGTCCATCCGCACTTCCGTCACCTCGGGAGCTTCCCAGACCATGTCAGCACCTCCCAGCGGCTCGAGTCACGCCTCGCCCCGAACGCGGGCTAGATGCTAGTCGAGGGGGCACGCCTTGTCAAATGTCGGCCTGCCGGATGTAGGGAGCACATGATCTGTCCGCTCCCGGGAACACGTGAAATGTCCGCTTTTGCCGCGTGCCGCGATACAGCCATCGTCAACCAGGGAGGTGACGATGGTCTTCGCCGCGGCCGCCGTGGAGCG
>Ga0207646_10004255_pt1 | contig 15637 bp, 13 predicted proteins | sample KBSK5502metaG_FD_184343 | JGI IMG/M metagenome (GOLD analysis project Ga0207646, IMG submission 184343) | Corn, switchgrass and miscanthus rhizosphere microbial communities from Kellogg Biological Station, Michigan, USA - KBS K5-50-2 metaG... | ecosystem: Host-associated > Plants > Roots >... | reverse complement strand
CTCGCGCAGCTCATCTTCGCTCACGGGGCCACTGATCCAGCGCAGAATGGCTGGCGCGCCTGCGGCGCGCAGCACTGCCCCGGCCCCCGGCCCAACGCCGGCGCTGGGTTGGACCGCCGGCAGGAACTCGCCGCGAGCCGTGGCGCCGGCCAGGCTCGTCGCGCTGGCGCCGACATCCACACCGACGACATTGGTCTGGAAATGCTGCGCGAGGTAGCGCACCATGCCGGCAAGGGCGGTGATGGTTGCCGCGGGCGGCACCTTGGACAGCGCCCGCAAGCCGGCATAGTTCGGCAGGTCGCGCAACACGGCGCCCTCATAGAGCGCGCTCACTGCACGATTGAGGGGGCTGAGCGTCGAAGGAGATAGCGCCTCCACCGCTTGTACCGTTGAGGCGCGCCCCTGTACCGCCGCGCTCATCACGCTGGCGTCCGCCGGGCTACCGCAGACGATCACTGGCAGGCTGCGCTGCTCGTCGCCGCCCAGGGGGTCGCCGAGGCTGTCGAGCCAGCGCGCCGACAGGGCGGCGGTCTCCTCGATGCTGCCTGGCGAGCGCCCACCGGCGAACGGCGACCCTACGACGAGCAGCGCGTGCGGTTGGAATGCGCGCAGCTGTGCCAGCGCCTGCTGCCACTCTGGCGTGCCAGTCGCCTGCACGGGGAGTGAGGGCAATGCCTCGAGCTGGATGAACAAACCGCCGACCGAGAGCTGCACGAGGCCGGCAAGCGCATCGCGGCCTGGGCCGGTCGCCAGCACGCGCAGCGGACCGTTCACGCTGGTGGCCAGTGCCAGTCCATCTACCCCAGCGCCGTCGTCGCGCTCCGGCGTCAGCAGCTGGCCATTGCGCAGCAGCGCGCGGCCAGTCGCACGCTCGATGGCGGCGAGCGCCTCATGGAGTCCGGCGGTCAGGTCCGCGAGCGGTGGCGTGACGGTCGTTGGGGCTTGCGCGCGCGCGATCAGGCGATAGCGATCTTCAATCTTGCCTAGTAGCGCCACCTTGGTAAAGACCGAGCCGCAGTCCACAATGAGCAGCGACCGTGTCGTCGCAGTGGGGCGGCGCTCCGCACCGTCACCCACACGCGTTGATGTGGAAATGGCTCCCCCCACCCGGCATCTCCCCCGTAGCCAACCTAGCCTCGTCCGAAGAAGCGGCGCCAGCCGCGTTTGCGCTCCTGAGGCTCGTAGCCTCCGTCAAAGTCTGCGCCGTACTCCTCAGCATACTGACCGTCATCCCATTGGTTCCATTGGGCTGCCCGACCGTCCTCTTCCTCTGGCCACCCTTGCTCTCGCTGCCGCGGCTGCCCAGCACCGTAGGCGCCGCGCGCCGGTCCCTGGCCGCCACCGTTGAAGCCGCCGTGCGCCGGCCCGCCGGTGCGTAGCCAGTTCGGCAGCTCCGCGCTCGGGATAGGGGGTCCGCGCCGCCGCGCGTCGCCAGAGTCAAGCAACCCACTCTCGAATGCGGCGGACGGAAGTTGATCGCTATATCCTGCCGCATTCCAGCCCGTATCCATGTCCTGCTCCGCGCGCCGATCCTGTCCGCCGCGCATCCACACAGGCAGATTGGATTCATCCATCAGCATGCTTGATCCAGCTGAGCCGTTCCCATAGCCCTCGCCACCATACCGCAGCGAGGCGCTGCTCTCGCCGGCGCCTGGCGCTCGTGTTGTGCCAGCCTCTGGCACCGATGCGGCACGTTGACGGCTTGTCCACCCAGAGGTAGAGCTGAAGCTCGGCTGCGGCGGAGGTTCCTGCCCGTGAACCCAGGAGGGCAGCACGGCTGGGTCGATCAGATCGGAGGCGGCAAACGAGCCAGCGGCGTGCTCGCTATACTCGCCGCCCCCAGCCGTGCTATCGGGCATGTAGTTGGGACTCATGCGCTGCTCGGGAGCGGCTGCCGGCGGCGCTGCCCCCTGATACCCGCCATTGCCTGAGGTAAGCCCTCCTCCGGCAGAGCGTAACCAATCCGGCAAGGCAGACTCGTCTACGAACGAGCTGGCGGCGACGGCGCCCATTCTACCCATGCCGGGATCGCCCGCGCCCATTGACTGTCCCCCGCTATATCCAGGCGGTGTCTGGAGCTTGTCACTTTGGGGCACATTCGCCTCGACGTACACCTGCTTGAGCCAGGTAGGTAGTGGCTCATCAGCGGCGGCGGCGGTGGCGGTCCAGGGTGAAGGCGCGGGCACGTTGGCATAGGCGGCGGCCGATGGACTGGCCTGGGCTGGCGGCACCGCGCGCAGCCATTGCGGCAGCGCCGCCTCGTCTACCAGCGAATTGGCCGACATACCGCCACTACTGTTCAGTCCGCCGGTGCCTGGGGCTTGTTGCGATTGCCCACCAGCGAGCCACGAGGGCAGGGCGTTGGGATCGATCAGCGAGGGCGCGTTGAGGGCGCCGGATGGTCCGCCAGCTGAGTAGGAGCCCGCGTTCTCAATCGAAGGAAACGCCCCGGCAGGAGCGGACCACCGCTGATCAGTGGGGCTGGGCGGGAACCCCTGCGTGCTCGGGGGCTGCGGCGGGCCATACGGACTGTAGCCGTAGGCCGCGCCCATCGGCGGCTGCGCCATGCCGGAGCCGTACGCGGCGGACGGCGCCTGCGCCGCATGGTAGGCTGTGGGTTGCTGGCCAATATCGTTGCCCCCGGCGGCCTCTTTGAGCCAGTCCGGCAGGGCGGATTCATCGAAGAGCGCCTGAGCGCCACCGCCGGGCGCCATTCCACCAGCCGCGGGCTGCTGCGCCGGGGAGGAGTATTGCCCACCGCCAAACGCAGGGCCCGACGGCGCGTACGGGTTAGGTTGGCCCATATCGGGCCGCAAGCCCCGATTCCCCGCGGCGCCCGCACCATGGCCGAGGGCGCCACTTATGCCCGGCTCGCGCAGCCACTCGGGCAGCGCATCCTCGTTGACCAAGCTGCCGGCGGAGAACATGCCGGGCGGCTGCGGCGCTCCATATGGGCCGCCTGGCATCGCGGGGGGCGCGCCGCCACGCAGAGCGCTCGAGCCCGGCGAGTTGGATTGCAATGGCCGCAGCCAGTCGGGCATGCCCTCCTCGGAGGGCGCACCGACTGGCATCATCGGTGTCAGGCGTGTCCCGCAGCGCGGGCAATCCAATGTACCGGGGCGGCATGTCTGGCCGCATCGCGGGCAGGTTGTCACGATGTTACTCTCTTTCGGACCAACCGCAGATTGCTGCGCCCGATACCTGTACTGCTCGCTAACTCATCAGATCGTCGCCGGCGGCGCTGTCCGCACAAAGCCAGCGGCGAGAAGGCAAGACATTGAGTCGTGGGCCAGTGTATCACTCACCAGTATGCATGGCAACACGCTGAGAAATCCGTGCAAGCAGCCATACTCTCGCCTGACAGAGTCTCTACACGCGCGTATCTACGCAAAATTGGCTCTTTACTTAACAGACGGAAGAGGTTATGATGGTGCTAGCAAGTGAGCGTGATTAGCCCGCCCACGACGTGAGTAGGGCAGCCTCCCCAGCGCCTTCTCGGCATCCCGCTGGAGCGCGCGCTCACCCTGCGGAAAAGGGGAGAGCCATGGCGACACGACAACGCAAACCCGTGGTGGAGGCAGTGGTCGCGCCAGAGGTCGAAGAGCCCAAGCGCAAGCGGGGTCCGCGCGCGGGGTCAGAGAATGCGCGACGCGGTGGTATGGCGGTCCGCGAAAAGTACGGGCCAGAATTTTTTGCCAAGATTGGATCGAAGGGCGGCCGCACCGTTCGGGAGCGCCGTGGTCCAGAGTTTTATGCGTCGATTGGCCGGCTCGGCGGACAGACCACCCGCGAAACGCTGGGCGTGAGCCACTACGAGCGCATCGGGCGCCTTGGCGGTCTGCGGGCGCGTAAGCGCGAGGCGCAGGCCGAGCAGGACGGCAAGCGCGGGTAGCGTCCAGCTTCCTAATGCGGTTGAACAGACGCGGGACGAGCAGCGGATTCATCCACCGGGCTTGTCCCGCCTTCGTTTTTGATTGCGGCAGTCACTGGCGCCGTTTGGTGGAGCAGCCCCAACCACAGCCGGCGACCATGGGCCTCTTGGTCGAGCTCACCGTATCCGGCGCACCGAACGCGCCTCGTGCTAGACGCGAGCGTTGCGGGCCCTCGCGGCACGCACGTGCCGGCGCACGGGGAATGGCGAGGCGGACTGCAGCCCGGCGCGTGGGCCAACCACCCAAGCGACAGCAGTGCTAGACGCGCGCGAAGGCCTTGCCATGGTTGGCACGCGCGCGAACCTGTTCCACGATGAGCGCGACGACCCGCTCGTGCGCACTCCAGCGAGCCGAGACACGGTTGGGGTCGAGCCGGTGAGTGCGCACCAGCTGGCGCAGCGACGCCAGATCGAGCCCCGCCAGCGCCGCGCGCAGACCAGACTCGCCCCCCTCACGCAGTACCACAAACGGATCGAAGCCACTGGCGCCAGCGTTGGCGGCAGCGCTCGCGGCTAGCCCTGCCCTTCCAGCCCCCTTCGCTGTTTGGGCACGAGGAAGCGGCGGAGCGGCCTCTGCCAATAGAGTCGCCAGGCCACTCGCCCGAACCACGTCCAACAGGCGTGCGCCAAAGGCGCGGTCCGCCTCCGCGCGGGCTGCCAGCTCGCGCAGGAACGCCGTCAGCGCCGCGATCTGCTGCTGGTCGCCGGAATGGCCGCCCGCCTTAGCGCGTGACATGGGCCAGATACTCCCGCGTAAGTGCGCTCAACTCATCGTAGGGGCCGCCGTTGCCATACTTCTGCACCAGCGTGTTGGTCGGCGCCATCACATTGGCGGATTCCGCGATCCGGGTAGACTCGGGGATCACGGTTTGAAATACCGGGGGGAAGTGGCGATCGACGAAGTCTTCGCGCAGCCTGCGCAGCATCTCGTTGTGCAGGATGGTCTGCGCGCGCATCTTCGAGATCACGATGCCGAGCGCGCGGATGTTACGCCTGGTGCAGCGTGCGAAATGCTCGACACGGTCCAGGATTGGCGGAATGCCGAGCACCGAGAGAATATCCGGCACCACCGGAATCAGGTAGCAGTTTGAGATGGCCAATCCATTGAGGGTCACCACGCCGAGCGAGGGTGGGCAGTCTATCAGCACGTGATCGTAGTAAGGCAGGATGTCTTTGAGGGCGTCGCGCAGCGCATAGATCGGGCCGCGCTCGAAGGTCTCCAGGTCCGTCACCTGCGTCACGCGGTCCTGCACTTTGATGAGTCGCAGGCTGGAGGGCAGCAGGTCCAGCCCCTTGACGCCGCCAGCCACGTTGGATACGTCGCGCACGATGGCGGCATCGGGATTGAAGCGGTGCGAGCCTTTCACCGTGTCGGCAAAGAGCTGGTAGAGGGTGCGGCCAGTCTCGTCGCGCTGCTTCCACTCTTGCTCCGGAATCAGGCAGACGGTGGCGTTGGTCTGTGGGTCCAGATCTATGACGAGCACGCGCTGATGGTATTCGAGGGCGAGAAAGTGTGCGAGGGCGAGCGTGATGGTCGTCTTGCCGACGCCGCCTTTGAGATTGATGACGCTGGTCACCATTGGCATGGGGATACCCTTTCCGCGCGGGGCGCCGGACGGCAAGCCGGCCGCGCCACAGGCGCTGGCATTGTAGCCGGGCACATTCGCGCCGGCAAGGGGCCTGTTCGGGCTACTGGCGCAGGACCGGGATCCCCAGCATGCGCGACGCGATGCGCAGCCGGTCGTCGTACCAGCGCAGCCGTTGATACAGGCTCATGCCGCTGAGTGGCAGCTCGAAGACGAGATCGGGATTGGCGCGCTGAAGCAATTCGGCGTGGCGCTGGCTGGCGTAGAGCACGAAGATCAACAGCTCGGCGCTGCGGGCGCAGCGCTCGCGTAACGCCGCCCCGACCTGCGCCGCCCACTGTGCGCGCTGGGCGGCGGGCAGCGTGACGAGGGCGGACTCACCGCCAGCGGCGATCACGCGGTGCGCCGACAGCAGGTGATGGCGCGTGCTCAAGATGTACCATTCGCCGTAGGTGCGCTCGCAAAAGGCGCAGGCGCGGCGAAAGACGGGCGAGACGGCGTACTGCTCGCCGGCGCGACATACCCCTCCTCGGTGCCGCTTGGGCGCTGCTACGAGGCCGATTCTCCTGGCCATGTGCGACTCGTTTGCAACTAGCCGGCTGCCGGTGTACGCGAAGGCGGAGCAGACTGGCGGGGATGTCCTTGCCGCAATCGTAGCACAGGCATAACTCGAGGCGAACGCCGATGGCCCGATCAGGTAAGATCCCTCTGTGCGGCGCCTCAGCCTCTACGTGGCGTGCGCAGCGAAACGCGCTGCTCTGCCGGCGTGCCGCATCCCGACGACTCCTCTGCGTGGCGCAGTGAGGTGTTTCCGCTGGGCCGAGACTGGACGTTTTCCCACACCTTTGGTGCGCATCAGGGCCGCCGCCCTGCTGCATGCACAGTCACGCTATGCTGTCGGTTCCTCACCGGCCAGCAGCAGACGATGGGTCACTTACACTGCACGAGTGTAGTTCTTGCGAAGCGCTATCGGCGATCAGATATCTGTCGCACTCCTCCGTCGAGCGGCGTTCCCATTGGTGACCTCGCGCGATCTGCGACCGCGCGCAGCGAGCGCCCAATGAGCTGCGGCTGCGTTCCCCCGATCATGCTCTAGACGTGGCCGAAAGGCGCGGAGGTGGGTGTGTGCTCCTCGAGCCGGCGATGCTTGCCGACGTACCAGCGGACCGCGGCGACGTATTCAGCATGGCTCCAGGTGAGCGGTGAGACGGAGAGCGGCGCGTCGGTGTACGGGTCCACCTGCTCGGCCAGCACGCCACTGGGCAGCGCATGGTCGCCCACCCACTGCAACGGCGCCAGCGCCTGGTGCAGCTCGTCTTCCGTCTGGGCGCGCGAGATGAAATACTCCGCCAGCCAGCAGACGCAGATGAACCACGGGTTGCCAGCCACGTTTTGAATGTCGTGGCTCACCTGATGGTAGTAGTCGTTCTCATACCGCGCGACGCCGCCGACGCTGGTCTTGACGACGAGGCGCTCCTGGATGGCATCCATCGTCTTGCGAATCTCGTCACAGTCCGCGCTGAACATGCCGAACTGGTACAGCCCGGTCAGGCTGGAATCCAGCGTCATGTCCGGCATGATGGCGCCGTCCGCGCCCACGTTGATCATGCGCACGAAGCGGCCCGCCTGCTCGCTCCACATGTGGGTGCGCGCCGCCGCCTGGATCTCTGTCGCCGCCTTGTCGTAGACGTCGGCCCGCTCCGTCTCGCCGAACAGCCGGGCAAAATTCGCCGCGGCGGCAAGGCCGGCGTACACGGCGGCTACCGTGTAGGCGTGGATGCCATGGCGCTCCTCCCAGAGGTCCCAGGAAGGCGCGGGCAGCCCGGTATGCGGCTCGCGGAAGCGCGCCATGAAATCGGCTGCACGCTTGACGAGCGGCAGATAGAGCGGGCGAATGAACTCAACCTCGCGGAAGAGCTTGTAGTGCTGCCAGAGCGCGTAGACGACGAGCGCCGTCTCGTCTTCCTGGATCGGCAGCATCGGCTGCCCGTTCGTGTCGATCCAGGGATGCCAGCTGCTGCCGAGTGCACCGGCTGGCGTGAACTTGTGCAGGAGGTAGCCGTCCGGCGTGATGACGTTGGCGCAGAAGTCGAAAAACGCGCCGGTGATTTCGCCATAGCCACTGTGACTCAGCGCCGTCGCCACCAACGCGCCGTCGCGCGGCCACATATAGGCGTAGCTGTCGCGGGCGAAGGTCCACACGTCGCCGTCGGTGGCGGCGATGATGGCGCCGTCGTCGTCGATCTGCGTGCGCATGATGAGCAAGCTGCGCTTGTAGAGGTCCACCAGCGACTCCGGCAGGTCGGCCATTGTCAACGGCTTGGTATTGACCCACAGGTGCCAGTAGTCGTGCGTACGCCGGATGAAGCTCTCTGGCCCGCGCTCCCGCACCAATTCGCTGAGCTTGCGTACGGCGGCGTAGTTTGCGCCGGCGGCGAGCCACTGGTAACACACACGAGACGAGAGCGGGGCGAGCGAGCCAAGTGAGAACTGGGCGCAGCTGTCCACCGACCCCTGCGCGATTGGATTGCGGCCGAGCTCACCGTCTTCGGCGTCGCGCCAGGTGCCTTGCTGCCCGTTGATATCTTTATAGCCCGTCGCCCAGGCATGCACGCCTTCGTCGGCCTGCCGGCTTTCGCGCGGTCCCCCGGCCGTCGCGGCGCTATCGCCCACGAGGCCGCCGACGAGCAGGTACCAGCGATCCTTGTAGGCGAGGAGTGCCTGCAACTCGGGTGTGTAGAGGACGGTATTGGCGCCTTCACTCTCGCCGAGGTGCCAATCATGGTGGAAGAACAGCCGCACCTCGCGCGGGCGGTCGGCACGATTCGTCACCTCGAGACGGCGGATGAAGAGGTCGCGGTCGAAGTCCACCGTGTCATGGCAGGCGATCGTGAGCTGCAGCGCGTCCGACGTCAGCGTCACACTGCTGACCAGCGTATCTTCGTCATAGCGCAGCTCGCGCTGCCAGACGTCGCTATCGAACCAGGCAAAGCTGCCGTCCACCCACACGCCGGTATGATTGACGTGCCCCTGCGTCTGATTGCGCTCGCCAACGTGCGGCCAGTAGATGTCGCGCAGGTTGTATTGCGCGTCGAAGTTGACGAGCATGTGGCCGTTGGCCAGCGGCAGATCACGCGGCATGGCGAATCGCTCCTTACCGGTGGTGGGCGTCGTGAGCGAAGGCTGGCGGTGGCGCGTCCCCGCCGGACGGCGCCGCCGCCAGTATAGCATCTGCCGGTGGAGCCCAGCCGGGCGCGCTGTGCTAGACTCTGCAGAGTAGCGCGACAATTGGTACGGAGGAACGGCATGAGGGGCATGGCGGGCATGAGGGGCATGACGGCAGCGCTGGCGCGCGTGCGGCTGCGGGGCATGTACGCAATCCTGGCCGGTGGCATGCTGCTGATCGTCGTCCCGGTGTTTCAGGCGCTCTTCCTCGCGTCCGAGGGCTACATCGAGGCGGTCGCGCCGGTCGCGAGCCGGCGCGACTTCGGCCCGCTGCTGGCCTGGAGCTCCCAGCATGCCGGCGCCGAGATCGCGTATCACCTGCTCCAGCTGGTTCCGTTCCTGCTCATCATCGGCTTGCCGTCGGCGCTCCGGCGGGCGTTGTGGGCGCGCGGGGATCGTGCCAGCGCCGTCGAGGTGGCCGCGGGCGTCGCGGGAGTGCTGGCGTACGCGGGCGCCATTGTCATCGGCATTGTCGCGACGGTGAGCGACGCCGCGGCGTATGCCAGCGGCGATGCCGCCGGGCGCAGCGCTGTCGCGGCAAGCTTCGCCGGTTCGTACGCGCTGACGACGACGCTCTCACACATCATCGGTGGGACGCTGCTGGCGCTGTCTATCGCGCTGGCAAGCTGGCGAATGGTGCGGACGCAGCTGCTGCTCCCCTGGGTAGGCTATCTGGGCCTCATCCTCGCGGTGCTGCTCGTCATCACCGCCATCCAATTCAGCGCGGATACCATGCAGGTGGAGACGACCCTGTCGCCCTTCAGCTTCGCCACGCTGGCTCTGTGGCTGATCTGCATCGGCGTGCTGCTTTCCTCGCTGCGGGCGCTACCAGAGGAAGGCGCGGCGGGCAGCGGCGAGGATGTGTCAGAGGTCACTGATACGGGCGATAGCGCCGATAGCGCCCCGAACCCCCAATGAGCCGGCCAAGCGCCGCCAGCACGAAGGCGCCGAGGAAGGCGACCACGGTCGTGCCGATGAAGTGATACTGGCCCGCGAATGTCACCGGTAGCAAGCTCAGGATGAAAAGGCCGATCACGGCGCCGACCAGACCGAGCGCGATGTTGGCGAGGCAGCCGAAGCTATGGCCGCGCACAACCAGGCCGGCCAGCCAGCCGGCAATGCCCGCCGCGACAACCCACGCGATGCAGCCGCCCGGGTCCAAGGCGACGTTACTGAATCCAAGCGCCGCCAGCGCCGGCAGATGTTCGATGCTCACGCTGCTCACTCCAACACAACTAGTCGCTTAGTCGTTACGTCTCGCCCTACTCTACGTCTGCGCACCCGCACGGTTGCATGGCCAACACCGACCCCGTCTGACATGGCCATCTTAGTGCGATACATTTGCCTGAAGAATACGCGGCATTTGTGTCAGCGCATGCGCCACGGATGGCTTCGCGCACCACACGGGTGCAGGAGGCGCGAGGAGCTGTGCGCTACCCCGTACGTGCAGTGGCGCGATTGGGACAGCGCAGCCGCTGAGGGCGTGGCGGCGCGTGCTCTCATGGGTGTCTACTCCGACGCCGACACCGACCCCGACTCCAAGGCGGCGAGCGCGCGGACGTACGCAGCGCCTGCGGGCAGCGCAATCTCCGGCTCGGCCAGCTCCGGGTGCCAGCGCTTCTCCCACTCGAAGGTGTACCAGCCGTCATAGCCTTGCGCTTGCAGCAGCGCGAGAATACTGTCGAGCGGCACATCACCCTCGCCGAGGGCACACAACGGCCACTCCTTCGAGCCATCCGGTGGGCGGTGCCCGTCCTTCACATGCACCAGCTTCACATGCCGACCCAGCGTGGATACCGTCTGCTCCCCCAGCTCGCCCATTCGGCAGGGGTGCAGGATATCGTACAGGATGCCGACTGAGGGCACGCCTGCGGCTGTCGTCAACGCCACCGCGTTGGCGCTGCGCGACCATGCGGGGTCGTGCGTCTCGACCAGGATCTGGATATCGTGCGCGGCTGCGTGTTGCGCGATACGGCGCAACACCTCCGCGGCGGGCGCCAGCGCCTCGCCGATCGAAACGCCGTCCGGGAGAAGTCCCCCAAAGACACGCAGCGCAGGCGCCCCCAGGGTGAGCGCGAGATTCACCATGAACTCGCCTTCACGCACGCTCTTGGAGCGGCCAGCGTCGTCAACCTGTGCGAGCTGGCAGGAGGAGTCCAGCGCTGGCACACGCAGCCCATGGGCTCGGGTGGCCTCAACCACGCGCCGTAGCACCTCTGGGGACGTTTGCGAAGTGATCGGCTCGCCGTCGGCGAGCCGCCATTCAATCCCATCGAAACCGTAGCGTGCCACCGCGTCGGCAGCCTCTTCTACCGTCCAGCCCGGACACGCCAGGGATGAGTAGGCGAGCTTCATACGTCTCTCCCTCTTTCCACAGCACTGGTGGCGCATGCTGTGCGCCCCGTGGCTAGCCAGCTGCCGGCACAGCAGCGAGCCGTTTTGCGCCGGCGCTGGGGTCCTGCTCCTGCTAGGGTATCCTCCGCACTCGCATAAGCGTGTACACATCGGTCGTGATAGGCGATAGAGCGTCTCTCCCGCGAGTGCCACCGGTCGGTCTGGACTTGGCTGATCAAAGCCATCAAGGTGCAGCGTATGTCGCGCCTACGGATGTGCGACCGGCGGCGGACCGGTCGAGGCGCGCACCATCAGTTGCGGGTGCAGGCTCAAGATTGTCGGATTTGCGGTGGTACTGCTCTGCAGGTGCCCAACCAACATGGCGACCGCGCGCGAGCCAAGCTCTTGCATTGGCTGGCGCACGGTTGTGAGCGCTGGCGAGAGCAGCGCGGCCATCGGAATGTCGTCGTGTCCGATCACCGATAGATCCTCTGGAACCCGCAGCTCACCGGCGCGCGCCGCCAGCAAAGCACCTGTTGCCATGAGGTCGTTGTACGTAACGAGTGCGGTGAAGCGCCCGTCTGGATCGTGCTCGCCGAGCAGCTCGCGAGTTCCTGCCTCGCCACCCTCGACCGTTGGCTGTTGACTGCCCTCCAGCGTCTGCACGCCGTGGTCTCTGGCCACGTCACGGTATGCTTTGAGCCGGCGTTTTTGGACTTGTGACGTGGGCGGTCCCCCAAGATACGCGATGCGCCGGTGGCCCAGGTGCAACAGATGCTCGACGGCGGCTCGCATGCCCAACTCGTGGTCCGTTTCAACGCTCCCAACAGTGGATAGGGCTGGCTGACTGTTGATGAAGACGATCGGCGTCTTGCCGTGTGCGAGCTGTTCCAGCCGCGAGATGCCCAGCCGCGAGGAGCAGATCACGAGGCCATCCACTTGCCGCTCCCGGAGCAACTGGAGCGCCTGCGCCTCGCGCTTCTGATTCTCGGCAGTGTCGTAGAGGAGCACACTGAAGCCGTGATGTAGCGCCGCGGCTTCGACCCCGCGCACAACCGCCGGATAGAACGGGTTCGTAATGTCGGTGATGATCAGACCCAACGTGTGCGCGCGCTGGGTCGCCAGCATACGTCCGGCGAAGTTGGGCGTGTAGTGCAGCCGCTCGATCGCGTCGAGCACACTCCGACGGGTTGTATCCGCCACGCGGGGGAAGTTATTGATCACGCGCGACACGGTGGCCGTCGAGACGCCCGCGGCAAGCGCAACGTCGTCCAGGGTGACCGGGGGGTCCACCGGTATTTTTTCGTGCCGCATCACGCGCTCGCGCATGTCCTGTTCCGCTCACTCTTCCGCCCAGCGCTTCGTTTCGCCAGGAATACACCAGTTCGTCCCTGGGCTCATGAACTGATGCCACCATGTCCTGTTGTGCTCACGCCAGGCGTACTCATGCCACGCCGCCGGATGACAGCGCCGCAACACGCTGGGTCACCATGCCAAGGAAGCGGGAGAGCTCAGGTCCCAGCTCGTCATCGGTTCCATTAAATAAGAGCAGGTAGCAGGCGCGGCTTTGTTCGTTCATGGCCATCCACGTCCCCACCGCCTGTGCTCGCAGAAAGGTCGCATCATAGGTGCCCAGCAAGCTGGGGTCGCTCTGCTCCGCCAGCGCTCGCACGCTCACGAGTCCTCCTGGTCCGTCCATCTCGCTTTGCTCGGTCGAGTGGTATGACGCCGGCGCACGCCGCAGCTTCACAGGAATGGCCAGCACAGTGTTGCCAAGCTGGCGGAGCTGGGCTTCCAACGCGGCGGCGTCCCGTTCGGAGATCTCCCCATTGACGGTGAGGTCGAGATAGGTCGGTCGCGATGCCACTGCTGCCGCCAGCATCTCCGCGGGTGACATCATCGTGTGCGTACTTGCGGCGCCAGGTGGCGGCAGCAGCCGGATGCGCCCCTCCGCTTGTGGAGTGGCGGCCGCCAGCGCGATCGCGACAGGGTCGTCAGTGGACCGCAGCTCGCGCGCCCGCGTCTTGTACTGCTCAACAGCCGGCTGCCCGGCGAACGGAATATCGTGCAGGTAGCCGTAGAGCGCCATGCAGAGCTGCAAACCCAAAAAAGTCGCTGCGAGCCCCGCGAGCTGATCCGCTGGCCTGTCGCCTGCGAGGAGCGGCTGGTAGAGCGTAAAGGCACCTGTTGCCAGGTCAACAACTGAACGGTCCGCGCTAGTATTCGTGGTTGTCGGCCCAGCGCCGTCTGGCGGCGGCTCGGCGACGATGCGCAGACGCAGGCCGCTCAACTGGCGGCTGCTACTTGCGGCCTTGTCCGCCGCACTCCCGATCATCTGGTCGGCAAAGACGACGACGCCCTTACCTCCCTTGCCCAGGCTCTCTTCCATGAGCTGTTCCGTCCACCAGCGCAGCGCATCTAGCTCCTGCGGCAGAATGAGTTGAAGCGCGCAAGCGCCATCGGTGGCGGCCTCAGCGAGCGCGGCAGCCAGCCGCACGAAGGGGTGCTGGTCAGGGTTGGAGGTCGCACTGTCGAGGTCATAGGCCGCCCATGCGTTGGCAAGCACGTTGCGCAAGGTGCCTTGCGCCGCGCCGCGAGCGGCCAGCTCGATGGCGACCGGCAGCAGGAATACTCGTGTCGCCGGGGCACTCATGCGTCCCGGTGTGCCCGCGCCTCCATCCAGCTGCAACGGCAAGCGCGGGATGCCACGCGACTCCGCGTAGTGCTCCAGATAGGAGTCGGGAATCGACATGACCAGCAGATGCTCGGCGGCAGGCAATTCGCCGCGCCGCAGCAACTCGGCGAACCAGTCCAGATGCGAGATCGGCTCCTCCGACGTCTTGCCCATTGCCACGCCAACCATGAGCACATCGGCCAGCAGTACGCGGCACAGAGCGTCCTCGTCCGGCGTCTCGGCGCGTGGCTCCTGTTTCCCTGTCGTGCTCGCGGACTGAGTTGCGCGTGCCGGCAGCGTGATGCTCTTGGCCTCGGCCAGTTGGCGCACCAAGCGATTGAGCGCCCGCGGATCGGTGCTATCGAGCGGATGTACCCGCACGGGCTCGTCGCAGAAGCCAAGTGCACACAGTACCTGCACCGCCAGCACCGACCCACCCATACCCGCCCAAACGATGTGCCGGATGCCGCGTGCGATCAGGCGATGAGCCTCCTGTTCGACTATCTCGAGTTGCGTCGGCTCAGCCAGCAAGCGGGGCACAGCGTCCATCCAATCCAGCATGGGCATACCGTTCTCGCTCCCCAGTCGGAGCATCGTGCCCTCCCGTCGTCGCAGTTGGCCGACGACATCTTCGCGTGCGAGCCGCGTGAGGGCAGCGGTCGGCGGGCGGGGCAACGACGTTCCTGGCGACGCGGAGATGTGTGGATCTTGCGGAGAGGTATTGTGGTCTGGTGTGGGCATGCTGTATTTCCCCCGATTGATTTCAAATCTGCCTCTGTAGTTGTAGTGAGTTGACGACACCTCCCGCATTCATGGAGCGTAACTCGCTGACGAACTGCGTGGATCGGGGCGCAATTAGTATGACACGACTACTAGCGCTAGCATATGATATGTCCTCGTCAATCAGAGTGCAAGCGCTTGCACAATTGGTGCGGCGGTATGTTCGCCTGGTTTATGCACCCGCCGGCGGCAAGCATAGTGCATCACCATGCCGATATGCGGTGCTGCACCCTGCGCGAGCGCCGGCTGCCGGGCTGCGCCTGGTCCCCGCCCACCATCGGGAGGGGGTGGAGGTTTGACACACACTCGTGCAATATAAACACAGCCCCCCACCTGTCCACACACGTATTGTCCAGCTCGCCACACAGGCATGCGCCACGACCTTATAAGCCCTAGCGCATGCCGCTCAGCGGCTCAGCTGGTCATCTTTGCACTCTGGGCATTACGTAAAGCTCGTTAGGTCGGCGACGGTGTGAGTCGAGTTTGATGGACCACCTGTTTCGTTGATGATGTGATTGATGGTGCCCACACCGCCCAGGGAAACCGTGACCAGATCGTGGAACACGACTCCTGACGTGACAGGCACCTCAAAGGAATGGTCCGCGATCAGTGAGGGGTCAACGTTGAAGTAGCAGTAACTGCCCACTCCCCAGGCCTGGTGGCTGGTGACTGCCGCTCCCACCTTGTACGCCGCCCATCCATCGCTGCTCCCGTTCATCCAGGCCGCCTGGTTCGGTGCATCGTAGGGCATCTCGTTCTGGAAGAAGTAGTCGCGCCCGCCGTTGCCGTTCCAGATGACCTGATACTGTTGGTAATGCTCGACGAACAATCCGTACGCCGTGACGTTGCTCCCGTTCACGATCAGGCCGTTGTGACTCTTCGCATAGATGGCGGTCGAGAGGTTGTCGCCGGCAAATGTGCCGAAGCGGATCTTTCCGAAGAGATCGACAACCAGGACGTCTTCGGTACATCGGACGTCCCTCACACGCTCGCCAGCGCGGCTGTCCGAAGAACTCATTCCAGGCCTCCAACAGCATAATTCGTGCTCTGCGACGAGCCTCTCACGAAGTAGATGCGATACGGACCGATCCGAAGAACTGTGGGCAT
>Ga0207646_10004254_pt1 | contig 15642 bp, 13 predicted proteins | sample KBSK5502metaG_FD_184343 | JGI IMG/M metagenome (GOLD analysis project Ga0207646, IMG submission 184343) | Corn, switchgrass and miscanthus rhizosphere microbial communities from Kellogg Biological Station, Michigan, USA - KBS K5-50-2 metaG... | ecosystem: Host-associated > Plants > Roots >... | reverse complement strand
CCCACCTGGCATAACTCCGCAACGGCAACGCCCGCGCTGGTGGGTGCTCCACATTGGCGGCGGCCACTTGGCTGGGAACCCAGCTGCCGTCAGTCGACGAGTTCCTCCCGAATAACGGGAAAACCCTTCCATAATCCGGTAAGGGAAGGGTTGCCGACTACTCGTTCAGCATCGTCAGAACTGCTCCGAGGCGTCGCGATTGCTACAAACCTCTTCACACAGAGCGAATCAATCCGCGTCGCCTTCCACTCCGATGAATTTCTTCAGGTATATCATTGATGGACACGAGGCTTAGCGGCGCCAACGGGTGCTCAGTCGCCCCAAGAGTTCTTTCTGCCTCAGCATCCCTCCGATAACGAGGTTTTCGCATGGCTCAGGTTACGAAGCTAACTGTGAATGGACGTCCCTGCGCCATTGATGCAGACGCGGACAGCAGTCTGCTCAGCGTCTTGCGCGATCAACTTGATCTGACGGGGAGCAAGTACGGGTGCGGAGAAGGACAGTGCGGCGCCTGTACGGTCCTGATCGATGGCAGTCCCCGCCGGGCGTGCATCACCCCGGTAGGCGCTGTTGGTCAAAAGCAAATCACGACCATTGAAGGCCTTGCCCAGGGTGACCATTTGCATCCCTTGCAGCAGGCCTTTCTTGAAGAGGCAGCGATGCAATGCGCCTATTGCACGTCTGGGATGATCATGACGGCTGTTTCGCTCTTGCGCTCAAACCCCAACCCATCCGCCGCCGAGATCTCGCATTCCATGGAGGGCAACATATGCCGCTGCGGAACCCACCCACGCATTGTGGCTGCGATCCAAAGGGCGGCGAAAACCATGAATCATTCCATGAAGGAGTCCGGCCAATGAGCGGCAAGCCAGATCTCCAAATTCCGTTGGAACCCGAACGCTATGAACTTAACTCGCCGCCCGCGTACCGTTTCGAAGTTGATCGGCGCGAATTTTTCAAATTCCTTGGCGCCGGCATTTTGATTGTCGGTGTTCTGAAGAACGCCCACGCACTCCAGGAATCGGGTGCAGTCAGGCGGACGAGCGAATCGCTCCCAAAAGAAATCGGAGCTTGGCTGCATGTTGGAGAAAACGGCGTAGTGACGGTCTACACCGGCAAGGTAGAGGTCGGGCAGAACATACGGACATCTCTCAGCCAGTGCGTCGCCGAAGAGCTGCATGTCCCGGTGAGCAGAATCCAAATGCTGATGGGTGATACGCAGCTTACTCCGTTCGACATGGGGACGTTCGGCAGTCGCACCACCCCCACCATGAGTCCACAACTGAGGAAAGTCGCCGCTGCCGCTCGCGATCTGCTGATTGGTTTGGCAGCAGCCGAATGGCAGACCGATCGCAAACGCCTGATCGCCGCTGACGGCAGAGTCACCGATCCAGAGACCAAACGATCTCTCGAATACGCAGTCCTCGTGAAGGGGCAACAGCTCACCCAAACCATCTCTGCGGAAGAGCCTCTCGTTCCGGCGGCTCAGTGGACGGTTCAAGGTCAATCACTGCCTAAAGTCGACGGGCGGAATTTTGTCACAGGAAAACATCGGTATCCGTCCGACCACAAATTGCCGGGAATGCTCCACGGCAAGATTCTACGGCCCACTTCTTTTGGAGCAACTCTTGTTTCTATTGACGCGCACGAGGCTGAACAAAGTCCGGCCGTCACGGTTGTCCACGATGGCAATTTTGTCGGAGTGGTGGCTCCCAGCGCGGAAGTTGCTTCTCGTGCTCTCAAGGTTATCCGTGCGGAGTGGAAGGCTGAACCGCAGCCCTCGAACCAAGAGCTGTTTGAGTATTTGAAGAAGAATGCGACCGAAGGCAAGGACCCGACAGGGGACGCGTCCCGTTATGAGGCGGGCTCGGTGGAGAAAGCGCTGGCTTCGGCCGATCATCGCCTGCAACGGACTTACACAGTCTCCTATATCGCTCACGCCCCGCTCGAACCCCGCGCTGCCTTGGCGCAATGGTCGGGCGACAATTTAACCGTCTGGACGGGCACACAGCGGCCTTTCGGCGTGCGGAGTGAGCTGGCCGAGGTCTTTCGGATTCCAGTAGAAAGCGTCCGCGTGCTGATGCCGGATACCGGATCAGGGTACGGAGGCAAGCACACCGGGGAAGCAGCGATTGAAGCGGCGCGACTGGCGAGGGCGGCGAAGCGGCCGGTCAAGCTGGTGTGGACCCGCGAGGAAGAATTCACTTGGGCGTATTTCCGTCCGGCAGGCGTTATCGAAGTCAGCGGCGGTCTTCGAGGCGATGGCACGATCGCAGCCTGGGAATTTCATAACTACAATTCCGGCGCGGCAGGAATCCGAACTTATTACGATATCGCGAACCAGCGGATCGAATTCCATCCCACGCGTTCTCCCTTGCGACAGGGGTCGTACCGCGCCCTGGCGGCCACGGCGAATCACTTCGCGCGTGAGTCCTTCATGGACGAACTGGCTCACCTGGTGAAAATGGATCCTCTGGAGTTCCGCCTGAAGAATCTGAAGAACGAGCGGTTGCGCGCCGTCTTTGAAGCAGCCGCAAAGAAATTCGGCTGGGGACAGGCGAGAGCTACGGGCCATGGCTTCGGAATGGGCGGCGGATTCGAGAAGGCTGGAAACATCGCGACCTGCGTCGAAGTCGCGGTCGATCGAAAAGGCGGCGAAGTCAAGGTGCTGCGCGTGCTTTCGTCTTTTGAATGTGGCGCCATCGTCAACCCCGACAACCTGCGGAATCAGATTGAGGGCTCGAACATCATGGGACTGGGCGGCGCGCTTTTCGAAGTCATCGAGTTTGAAAACGGACGTGTCCTAAACGGTCGATTCTCGAGCTACCGCGTTCCGCGGTTCAGCGATGTGCCCACGATCGAGACCGTTCTCCTCGATCGCAAGGACATCCCTTCGGCTGGCGCCGGCGAATGCCCAATGATCGGGTTAGCTCCGGCCATCGGAAACGCCATTTTCGATGCGACGGGTGTGCGGATCCGCTCACTGCCCATGGTTCCGAGTGGACTGAAAGCAGCCTAGTTTGTCTTCGCTGAGGGCTTCGGCCCGATTGCGGCCGAGTGACGGGCTAAGCGGACTGCGACCTGAAAGCTGTTGGAATGATTGTCTGACCACCCCAAATAAACCGATTGTTAGCGAATACGGAGATATCCATGATCCGACGTTTCCTTACCCTAGCGCTTTTCTTCTCGGCGGCGGTTTTGAGCCAAGCTCAGCCCTCATTGCCGTCCAGCTTTCAAGCAAAGACCATTCACAGCCCCGTAGGGGCAGACATTTTTGTGCGTTGGGGAGGGAGCGGCCCTGTGGTGCTCCTCATCCACGGGTACGCGGAGAATAGCGATTCGTGGGCTCCACTCGCTGCTGACCTCATGAAGGACCATACGGTAGTGGTGCCGGACCTCCGCGGCATTGGGCGATCCTCCAAGCCCGACGGTGGCTACGACAAGAAGACTCAGGCCAAAGATATGCGCGTCGTTGTGACATCGTTGGGATACGACAAGACATTTGTTGTTGCTCACGACATCGGCAATATGGTGGCGTACGCCTACGCCGCGATCTACCCCGATAAGGTTGAGAGGCTGGTCGTTATGGACGCGCCAATTCCCGGGATTGATCCCTGGAGTGAGATTCTCCAGAATCCCGGAGTCTGGCACTTTAACTTTCATGGACCGGATGCGGAACGGCTAGTTGCAGGTAGGGAGCGTATCTACTTCGACAGGATATGGAATGACTTTACGGGCGATCCGGGTAAACCAGACGAGGCTACCAGAAATTTCTTTGCTGCCACGTATGCGCAACCGGGTGGAATGCGAGCCGGATTCGCGCAGTTCACCGCGTTCTCCCAGGATGCGAAGGACAATAAGATCTTCGAACAAACCAAGCTGACGATGCCTGTGATGGCGGTCGGTGGAGAGAAGTCCTTCGGTCCCCTCCAGGCCGTGATCATGCGTCATGTTGCGACTAACGTCCAGGAGGAGGTTGTCGCAGGTTCAGGACATTGGCTGATGGAAGAGAAACCCGAGTACACGGTGGCCCTGATTCGTAAATTTCTTGACGGCCCCGCGGTTGTTCATACAGTCGCGAGCAGTGACGGCGACTCCAGCGAAGAACGCTTAACTCCTGCGGAGTACAAGTTTCCGCAAGTCGGTAATCCGGGCACTGGAAGCTCGGGCGTAGGCGAAATCCAGACCATTGTTCTAAAGGGCAATCCAGATCAGGCGGGCATCTACACCATTATGCTTCGTGTGCCAGCACATACGCGCATCGCTGCGCACTCGCATCGCGATGACAGGGTGGCTACGGTGATCTCAGGCACGTGGCATATCGGGTACGGCGATAAGTTTGACGAGGCGAAGCTGAAGGCCCTGCCGCCAGGCAGTTTTTACACCGAACCGTCTGCTCGGAATCACTTTGCAGAAACTGGAGATGAACCGGTTGTCGTTCAGATTACCGGTTTCGGTCCGTCTTCGACGGAGTACGTGGATCCGAACCAAGATCCGCGCAAATCAGGCAAGTCAAATTGAATTGTCGCCAACGCTCAAAACGGAGAGAAGCAGCCGCCTGCATCCGATGCTGACACTCGTGCCTGGCTACGTCTTAAAGGAATTCGGGACGTCGTATCTGGATTTGTCGTGCTGACAATGATGCTGACCGCGGATAGGCGGTCGGTAGGCATAGCTCTACTCGTTGAAGCCATCATCCCTCTTGGCGACATGTCAATCATTCTGGGGTCGGGCGGGTCGAAGTCGCGAGCGTTCTCAATTCATGGCGTAACCTGCGCGGTGATGCTTGTCGTCGGCCTCTTGTTGATCCATGCCATTTGAGAGAAATGCCTCTGACCGTTCTTGTCGACCGTGAGGGTCGGATCGCGATCAGACATGCTGGAGTTGTCGATCCATTGGTCTTCGAAGCCGACATCAACGCGCTCCTCGCCGAATCGGTGAGCGTTCAGCTTATTGTGCCCACAGGTGCGAATTCGTCCCGATAAGTCGGCTTGTCTTCAGCTATGGGGCAATGTGGCGGACCGCTGGTTGATGTGACGCGGTCCAGAAGTCGGCTTGTAGGAAGTTTTGCTAGCGATTGCGGCCGGAGAGCAGGGCAAGTCGGAAGGTTAAATTCCAGAGGACTCTTTCACGCGGGAGAACGGCAAGCCGGTAAGAGATTTCCGCGGAAGCTGGAAGAAGGTGTGCAATGAAGCCGGTTTGTCGGGCCTCCATTTCCACGATCTCCGCCGAACCGCCGCGCGCAACATGCGCCGCGGGCGCGTCTCAGAGAAGGTGGCCATGGAAGTAGGGGGCTGGAAGACAACTTCTGTGTTTCATCGCTACGCCATCGTAGACAATCAAGATATTGCCGACGCCATGAACATGCTCGAAAAGAGTCAGGACGAACAGAGGCAACGATTAGAGGCAGCAGTCGTCACTCGAACCGTAAGCGGACCGGCGGCGATGAAAGATTTCTCACCAGCAATTCCCTCTCAACCAGAAACGCCGGTGAGTTCCCCGGAAAGCGCGGTTCGAACATCACGTTTACATCACGTTGAGGTCTCGCGAGAAATTTTCCGGAGTCTGCACCGCGGGACCAGGAGAGCTTGTAACGCTACGAATTACGGAGGGTTAAGTGCTGGTGCCGGGAGGGGGAGTCGAACCCCCAAGACCCGAAGGTCGGCGGATTTTGAGATCACAGGCAGGTTCTGAACGGTTTTGAAAATTTTCGACTCTATTCAATTTTTCAACGGGCTACAAGCTGAGCGATTTCGATCAGTGATGACTCGATTTGATTGGTTTTGAACATGAAACTACTACAGTTTTACTACAGTCGCTCACATCGACCAGACCTCTACCTTGACACGCTTGTAGCGAACGGAACGCCAACGACTTACGAGGCATTTTCGAGCATTTTCGGAGCATTTAGATCCCTGGGGAACGCTTATTGGCCCCAGATTGGCCCCAAAAAATCCGCTTACTTTTGTACGGTAGCAATCAACGGTTTTCTTCACGGGCGCGATTGCTAATGCCAGGGAGTGCGGAAAAGTTAGGTAGGAAATCGCCGGCATGGCAGTCGAAGGCGTTCATTGAAACCAAAGTTCGTGAGGAACTAAAGTGGCTACAAAAGTACGGCGCGGAATCTCCCCGCCGCAATAAACCTTCTGGTCTTATTTTTCCTCGCTACTGAACGTTTGCCGTATACACGTCAAAACCGCCACCCGCGGCCGTCTCTGGATTCGAGCTACGGTGGTCGGAAAAGAAGGGCCAAACCGCTGAACCAAATGGAGCTGAAGAAGAGTAATCCCCAGGCCCATTAGGGTTGCCGTCAAAGTCGGACTGTGCGGAAGTAACCTTCACGTTCGAAGACCATGTCCCTCCGCTATTCGTGCTTTGCGTTGCATAAACGTTCGCAAGACAATTCGCTGGGTCGTCGCGGCGATCATAGAAGGTGACCGTCACTTTATCGCCGCCAGTTCCGTTTGATTCCACACTCAGCGTCGGATGGAACTGGTCTTGTGAACCAGTATCATCGTTAAGTGTGACCGGAGCTGACCACGTCGCACCGTTGTTAGTCGACTTGGTGAGCAGGATGTCAAATCCACGATTCGATACCTTGTCCGCATAAACCAAATACAGCGTGCCGCTCGGCCCAACCTTGAGGGCATGTGCCGGACCTTGCGACCGGCCTCCAACGCAGCCGATATCGAGACCAAAACCAGTATGGGTTGTCGCCGCCGCTACATCCGTGCCCCAGCTAACGCCGCCATTGGAACTTTTATCCACGTAAATAACGTCCTTGGCATAGTCGTGCCAGGAATCGTAGACGGTTCCAGTGGCCTGATTGACGGCGGGATATGCCCCGATCACCCGTTCGAACTTGCTTGTTCCATCGTTCACTTTAATCGGAGCTGACCAGGTACTACCCCCATTGCTGGAGTACGCAATATACAGGATCTGATTATTACCAGAATTGCGATCCCATGAGACATAAACCCGATTGGCAAAAGCCGAATTGCTGCGATCGACGGCGATGTAATACTTATCATCAAAAAAGCGGCTTCGGTTAAATGTGACGGCGGTTGGTTGGCTCCAAGTTGTTCCATTGGTTGACTTGGACACCAGGATGCCATTGGGATAGCTGCCACTCAACGGCGCGGCGCCGTAAGAAAAATAGAAGTTGCCGGTCTTGTCGTAATCCACACCTGGATCGAAAGCGATTCCAAATGTTGTTCCGTTGTAAGTGCGCGACATAGCAGTCTTTGACCAGGTCGTACCACCATCCGCGCTTGCGTATGCCAGCGGCGCACAGTCGCCAAATCCACCGGTAGCTGCGCTGGCACTGCAGTTACCTGGGTAGATATGATTCGAATTGCCTACCAGGATGCTCCCATTTCCGGCTGCGCTGGTTTCGCCTTCGTAAGAATCGGTACCGTCGGAAACGTCATGATCAGTTCCGGCAGCTAGGGCTAAAGTTCCGGCCAAGGCAGGGTTATACGCTGCCGAGCCACGATTGGGCGCGAGCGGTGCAGGGAGGGCCGCTTCGCCGCCAAAGACGAAGTGTCCGTGATCTAAACCCTGTTCTGCCACATGGGTAAGGATTGGAAGTGTTACAAACTGTGGAGGGCCTTGGGTAGAAGCCGAGTTCTGTTGAGCAAAAAGCGGCATTGCTCCTATTGACAATAACGATACGAAAACAAACAACATTCTGGGTACCACGTTTACGCCTCCTGAGGTGAGATATTGAGCTATGGGACGAGTGCGGCAGTTAGTCACGAACGAGCAGCGTTATCCTTAGCGTACCTCGAGCTGGGGACGAGATCAAGGGTAGTTTGTGAGCTGTTTGAACAGACCACCAAGGGCACGGCGAAGGCTGTAAATAGAAGAAAAGACAAAAGCCCGACGGTCCAACGGCCACCGGGCTTTCTAAACATCCAGCCGACCATTAGGAACCGTTGTTTGCCTCCTTCACCTCGTGCTTGGCCCGCTTGATTTCTTCCTTGGCCTTTTCAAGGGATACTCCGAGATCCTGGAGGCTTTGTCCCAAGCTTTTCGTCTTCAGACCTTCCAGAACCTGGCTCGTATCTAGCTTTAGGTTCTTGGAGACAACCACTGCCGAGACAAACTCACCGAAGTTTTTCGCCCCGCTGGAAGTATAAAGGGCCTTCAGTTGGTCGTTGGTCATTCCCGTCTTCTGCTCTAACATTCGAAATGCGCCGCTGTTGAGTTGAGCATCTTTCAGCGGCTGCTGAGGTTGCTCCGGGCGCCCAAGATCGGACGGTTTACCTGTGTTCGGCGGACGTCCTCCCAGATCGGCAGGCCGGCCAACATCACCGGGACCGCCGGCATTCGTCGGGGCACTGCCTGCACCCGCTGGACGTCCGCCACCGGTGCCGGATGGCCGCCCTTGGCCCAACGCGGGAACAGCGGCCAACAACAGAATTGCCATCAGCTTAATTTTCATCAGTATCCTCCTTTTTAGACGAACTCGACGAAGCGTCCAGCCGGAAGTGCTTTTACGTATCGTACGAATGGCAATCCATACTGCAAAGCAGGCTATTTCTTAATTAAGAATCCCACGGGCGCCGAGGAGTTGCCCATCACAGAGCGCGGATTCGGATAGCACTTGCCCACGGAACGCCATGATCCTAGATCCCCAAGAATAATGTAGTTTTCTAATTTACGAAGTTACCTAGGCGCCCTCCATCCTGTGTCCTCGCGGACAATCAGAACCTAGCACTAGAAAAGGTGTCACCCACCCCTCCGTAACCTATCGCATTTCCGGTGAGCAGCAAAAAATAGCAAAGCTGCGCCTCTTATTGCTTAACCGCGCGAACTTTCCGCGGCGCTGCACAGAGTGACAGCCGCTCCATCATCCCCACACCGTGATTCGTTAGCACGGGGAAAGAGAGTCGACGGAATGAGGCGTCTTGTTTTCCAATGGAGACACGCCTGGTGGAAACTGGTTCTTCTCAGATTTCTTCTATATTCGAGCGCTGCAAACGGACAGTTGGCCATAACTTCTTCCCGCATCGATTTCGGTAGCCTCCTAGTAGGTAGTAGCAGCACGTTATCGATCGCGGTCAGCAACAGCGGCAAGTCAAACCTCATGGTCTCGCAAGCAACGGTCACCGGGGCGGGGTTTAGTTTCGCTGGCCCTGATTTTCCAATAACCCTGCAGCCACAGCAGAGTGCAAGTTTGTCCGTTACTTTTTCTCCGCAGGCTAGTGGCGGAGCAAGTGGCGGCATGACAGTTGTAAGTTGGGCTCCTATCGGTAACAGCGGTAAACAACGCTCCAACACCACTACGATTCCCCTCTCTGGTACCGGGACCAGTTCCGGAACAGCGACCACCGCCGGTTACCTCGCTGCCAATCCTTCCGGTGTGAATTTCGGGAGCATCCAGGTTGGCAACGGCCAGATGCAATATGTGACACTGACCAACCCTGGCGGCGCGAGCATCACGATTTCTCAGGCAACGGTAACGGGTAGCGGATTCAGCTTAAGCGGCTTCACTGCACCAGAGACTCAACAGCAGGCCAGAGCCTAACGCTCACCGTCGCTTTTGCTCCGACTTTAAGTGGGACATCGACCGGAGCCGTTACATTCTCCTCGGATGCCTACAATCCGACTCTCAGTGTATCCCTATCCGGCACAGGCACAAGCCCGGGGCAACTGACCGTGACACCCGGATCTATGAGCTTCGGCACAATTGTTGTCGGAACAAGCCAAAGTCAAACAGGAACACTCAGCGCGAGCGGTTCGAGCGTGACGGTATCTTCTGGCACTTCGAACAGCTCTGAGTTCATTTTGGGCGGGATGACACTGCCCTTGACAATAGCCGCAGGTCAGAGCGTGCCTTTCTCGGTCACATTCTCGCCGCAGACGAGCGGCACCGCTTCCGCGAATGTTTCATTTGCCAGCAATGCTTCCATTTCGTCTATCACAGAAGCGGTTACTGGAACCGGGGCGTCTGCCATACAACATAACGTCGACCTGTCCTGGAATCCGAGCACGTCTGCCGTGGTCGGATACAACATTTATCGGGCTACCGCCTCGGGTGGGCCGTATACCAAGATCAATTCATTCCTAGATGCGGCGAGCAGTTACACGGATGCGAGCGTTCAATCCGGTCAAAATTACTTTTATGTAGCTACAGCGGTGGACGCAAGTGGTGTGGAAAGTGGCTACTCTGCCGAAGTGTCAGCCGCGGTACCGACGCCCTAGCTAGCTGCTCGTCGTGTTTATACTTGAAAGAAGTGTCCAAACGAATGATTGAGGTTAGTTGAGACTCATTTTGTCCACCCAGACGGTGTAGGTGGTCGGGATGCTATCGCCTGCCAATCTGATCCTAAACGTCACTGAATTGGGATTACTGGTGGAGATCGCATTAAAAATGAGACCCGCGCTCCATTTGTATGAGAAGCCATTAATCACAATATCCTTGTATACCAACTGATTGCTGGAGTTTCGAGAAAAGTGAAGTGTGAAGTGGTTCCAGGAACTCATAAAGGGTGTACATGCTACTCCGGTACTCACCCATGAGCCTCCATTCGCCGGATACCATACACGCCATTTCTGGGTGGCCTTGAAATCACACTGGTGCTGGAACGGGTACTCCAGTCCGTTAACAATCTGTATCATCGAGAATTCCAGTGCTTGTGGCGCGCCAAAAGGGGAAACCTGCACCCAGAAATCGAGGTCGTAGTCTTTCGTCGGAGCAGTGTTTATTGATGGACTGGTATCAAACCTTGCGTTGCTGTACGCGCCTCCGCCCGTAAAGTTAAGCTTCAGGGACTGCCCATCAAGTTGCTTGCCGCTGGAGGTGTCATAGGTTGAATTACCCGAACATGTCGGAGCGCAAGTAAAGGACATGTCATCGATGTTGCTCACCAAGTCCTTGAAAAAACCAGCCATGGTGTTAGCCGAACGAACGGCAGAGGGAAATGCGTTAGCTGGCAAATCCAAAGCTTCGAGAATCATCTTAGTGACAGCGGGATGCTGATAGTAAGAGCCTGACTTGTAACCCGTCTTCGCGTCTTTGCCCGCTATAACAATTGCGACTCGACCCCCTCCATTGCAAGTCCCTAATGAGTTGATTCGCCCGTCGGTGCCCCAGCTCCCGCAGGGACCCGTGTAGGCGCTATCCCCCACAGCTCCTTCATCCCACCAAACGATCAATAGCCCGTCTGGGGTGCAGCCGCTGCCAGTGAAGTAGCAGGAAGAGAGGAGTGGCTTGAGATTATTCTGCATCCACGCGTCAGCAGTGGTTCTTGAGCCGTCATGGGCATCATTTTGGGCACTGGGAGTTATGAAGGAAAAGTTTGGCAACCGTTTAGCTGCAATGTCGGCGGCGAATCCCCAATTCGGATTCTCAAACTGGACGACGTTGCATCCTTGCAGCAAAAGCGTGCTGACGTAGCCTTTAGTGGTTACGCCGGTGCAATCGACGTCCGATCCAGGAGCAGTGCCTTGGCGCACAGCTGCGTAGTAAATAGCCGGTATATGGCGGGGTACATAGTTTCCCGCGATTCCGCATCCCGTGACCGGGGACGTCTCCTTGATGTTGCCACGGGCGATTCCGTAGCTCGAATTCGGCATGCACTCTGCATATTGTTTCCACGACCGTCCTGCTTGTTGGAGCGTGTGAAAGATATTTTCGGCAGTTGCGTTGTAGTCTTTTGGGTCGCCGCCGCAGGATGTGCTCCCGCTTCCTGAGCCGTAGGGGAGGCAGAATTCGGTTCCCGCCGTCAGGTGGAAGTACTGCTTCAGTGAATCGTGGCCGTTGGCGTAAAAGTTCTTGGTGAGCCCGTAGGTCGGCACAAGTGTGCCGTTGAAGTATGGCATTCCTGCAGACGTGGAGTCGTTGATTACTCCGCCCCATTTTGCTTCATAACTGTGGTTTTCGAACGCGACGACCACGACGTGGTTATGAGGAGGTACCACTTGGGCTAGTGAAGCGACATCAGTTAGGAAGATACATGCGAACAGCAGGAAGTACCTGCTTGTAGTTGAGGAATCTGGGTGTGCTGGCATTGGCATTCCTTCTTGAGCCGCGCGGAATACACAAAATTTAGCGATATCTTGTGGCCCTCGCGATTAACATGGGTCGGCGCATTACGACAAATCTTCCACAACCAGCGAGCGCCCCGCTTCAAAGCCGTCACAGAATTCATGCGTTTTTTGTCGACGTAAACTAGCTGAGCAAGCTGGAATGCGACACGAAGCCGATTACATTTCACAACTGAGCAACCATAGAGTGGCCTGCGCAGTCGAGACAATCGGGGGAATACCTTAGCCTCGCGGAAGATTTCCGACTGGCGTCGGCTCGACTGCTAATGGCCGCAAGCGTGCCGCTGGAACGGTAGCTTCCGCTTGCCGGGGCACAGAAGGCTCGAACGAAAATGGCAGAGAAAGAAGTGATCGGGCATGAGCTAGTTATCCTTATAGTAGTACGTCGAAACGAATCGCGCCATTCTTCCGGCTTGGCGACCACTCGCCCGGAATCGTCAACACGGCGGCACAGCCGCGGTGTCGTTGTACAAGCCGCAGCGGAAGGTTCCGCGGGCTTCGAAATCTCGGCGACCGTTTTCGATACTCCCTCGGATTTATCTTTTAGCGCCAAGTCGGCTTGCGAAACGATCCCAATTACGCTGTCCTCCGCATTGACAATGGGAATGCGCCTAATTTGGTGTTCTTGCATCAGGCGTTCACAGCTCTCCACATCCTCTTCCTCGCGACAAGTAACCGGATTCTATCGACCAATTGCAAGGTGGACAGAGCCCGCCGCTATTGCAATGCACCAACAGCTATCGGTGACGCCTATTAACTAGAGAACTTGAGCCCTGAATCTCCGCCCCGAAACGCGCCCGCGTTCCTCATTCTCCCCGATCAAGCTGCAGCTTTCGCGAAGTACTCTGCTTGGCTCTGCGTTATGTATCACGTTTGCCGAGATTCGCCAGTAGGAAGTTCGCACTTGTACTCCTCCAATTCAGCCAAAGCATCTTCCTTCTTGATTCGGCCCGACGTGCGGCCACACTTGGCACAGAACCATTCCAGAGTTTCCTGATTCCAACGGATGTCCGCATGTTTCATGGCATGCCCCGCTCATCGCATCGTGACGCGATACGCATCCCAAAGAGTATAGGCAATCGCAAGGACCGGAATGGCTAAGACAATGAGCGACCCTACAAACCACCATTCCAGCGTCGTCTCTTCATGTCTCATTTCCGGTTCAATCTCCAAGAAATGTCTGCGATCGGCCATTGTCCCAGCCACGCGCCGGCGCCTTACAAGCATGTTGCTCAGTAGTAGCTGAAGTTAAGTTTATCCAGGTATACGGAATAGGGTTGCTGCTTATAGTTTCCATCCATCTGGTAATTGATGGTCATGCCGTACCAGGTGGTCGGCGTCGGATTGTCATATCGATTGAGAGCGCTTACATTGCCGTTCAGATTGATGGACTGGAACAATAGGCGATTGTCCAAGGTCCTTTGGACCTTGATGATGAGATGGTTCCACGCGTTGCTCACAGGGCGACATGAGATTCCGCTCTTGACCCAGTACCCCCTGTTGTCCCAGGTGTCCCATTCGTGGCCGCCGGCAATGCGGCACTCATGCCCCCAGATGAAGGATTTGCCGTTGAAAAACTGATTAATATCAAATTCCAAGGCTTGGGAGATCTCCAAGTTTGTGCCAAAGAACCAGACATCGTAAGTGAAATTATGGAAGTTGGGGACCGACTTCTCGTCGGCCAAGTGTTTGGTGAACTTTACATTCCAGAGAATATCCGAGTAGGGCAAGGTGCCACCGAGACTGAATTTCATGGAGCCACCGCTGCTCAATGCGTAGGTCTTGTTCCCTTGTTGCGTGGACCATGTGGCTAGCGGCCCGGACGGCGTGCAAGTAGAGCAGATGTTGTACGACGGCGGCAACAGCGCATATCCATTCCACCACGAGCTCGATTGCAGATTAGAGAAAACCCCTGCAGTGGTGCCGCTAGGAGTCCCACCTGAACCCACAGTAATTGTGATCGGGACGCTGGCAGACCAGCCGCAGTTATCCCACTCTTGAACGACCGTGTAATAGGTTCCAGCACTAAGCGTCAAATAGGTGTCCAGCTTCGACCCAGTCACGCTGTATGCCAATTTGTAAGGAGCGGTATAGATGCCCATCGAAGCTACGCCCTTAGAACAATCGGGCGATTGTGCAGTGGCTACAAAATGCACCGGCGATTGAACTTGTGTCCCGTTGCTCGGACTGCTCACGCTAATGCCTGCGAACGCAGACGTCGCCAGCGTCGCGAAGAGACAGAGATAGAGCTTCTTCATGAAAAACTTCTCCAGCTTGTGATTGAAACGAGGTGACGCGGCGCTTTACAGAGTGGCCGGATTCTATGTGCGCAATTTTTTAGGTTCAAGCAAAAAGCAGAGTAGAAGAACGATTTTTATGGACACAAGTGCGTATGGAGGAAAAAACGCGACGAAACTAAGTCAAAAACCTTAGCAAACCCTCTACTTTTTTTCGTCCTTGTTAGGTACCTTCGAAACCGTCTGGAGTGTGAGTAGATGCTCCCTTATCGCAGTTTGCCCTTCCGAGTTTGACATCGCGGCTCGCAACATACTAAAGTCCTTCGCACGTTTGCCAGTCACCTCGTCTGCTCTTCCGTGCTTTCACCTGTTTGAAACGCGTGACCCTAGCTTGTCTGAATCTCAAAACAATGTGAGGAGTATATTGATGAGCACAAAACTCGTAAGACTATTGGTACTTGCTGTTCTCCTTGGTGGCCTTTTCGCTTCCACCAGTCTCGCCGCAACCGTCGCAACAGCCGCAGTAACACCATCCATCACGGTGCCAGGCGGAAAGGTATTCATTCACACTGCGGTTAGCAATCTCACGCTCAGTAATCAGGCTGTGAGCGTGACCCTCAACATCACGAATCCTGGAACATGTGTGACAGCTCATCTGCCGTCACCAACAGGCACTTTCGCGTTCGGTCTGAAGCGTAATGAGACTCGTCTCGCGGATCTCTCGCTGGATATACCGGCATCCGCGTGTTCTGGCACCTATGGTGTGACCGTTGTGGTGAAGAACAGTGCAGGAACGACCCTGGCGACTCACACTGCGAAATTCACGGTGACGATTCCGACGCCGTAGGATAGACAATAGAACAATAAATCAGAAAGAACAAAAAAGAGAGAAGGCCGGGAAATTACCCCGGCCTTTTTGCGCTCGATCCTTGTAATTTTGACCTTCGTTCTGGTCTTGTGAGTTCCGGGAAGTGTGTTGCTTCAAGGTAACGGGTTTTTTACCCTCGCAAACATCCCAAACGGAAAACCAGGGTTCGCAGCCAGAAGATTGATTTCTAATCTCGCCCAGGTGTCTGCGCTGACTTGCAGGGCGCTACCGAAACTCAATTGTGCACGGCTTCGAACCCGGGAGCATGGCTCCTCTGGGTTCGAGAACAAGCCAAGAAGCAGTGAGCGGATTAATCAGTTAAACAGCTTGCCAGGCTCCACGCCTAGGGCCCTGGCGGGTGCGATGATGCTGACATTACAAGTTATCGGGCACGCATTGCGAAACGTCGCCTTCCAAAAGCCATAATAAAACCTTTTAATATTGGGATTTTGCGGTCGTTTACGCCGTAAAGTTATGCAGATC
>Ga0207646_10004252_pt1 | contig 15652 bp, 15 predicted proteins | sample KBSK5502metaG_FD_184343 | JGI IMG/M metagenome (GOLD analysis project Ga0207646, IMG submission 184343) | Corn, switchgrass and miscanthus rhizosphere microbial communities from Kellogg Biological Station, Michigan, USA - KBS K5-50-2 metaG... | ecosystem: Host-associated > Plants > Roots >... | reverse complement strand
TCCGCCGGCCCACGAACGCCGGGCGTTCCTACGAGCGGAGGAACCCCGCGTATGGCCAGGCCCGAACCCCGTGAATCGCGATTCGGAACGCCGGGCGATCGATTCGTCGGGCAAACGGGTCGACCGTCTCCTCCCGGCGGGCGCCGACCGCTCGTAGGAACGCTGGGCGTTCAGCGCGATCGGCGTGACCGGATGGAACCGCTCAGTCGAGCAGCGCGCCCGCCGGGATCGTCAGGAACTCGGTGAACGTGTCGTCCAGGACCAGGGCGTCGAGCACCTCCGTCGCGGCCGCGAGATTCCCGTTGCCGCCCGCCCGGCCGCCGAGCGCCGCCAGCTCCTCGTCCCGGATCGAGGCGTAGAGCGGGCCCGTGACCCGGCGGCCGTCGTCGAGCGTCGCGCCCTCGACCCGCCACTGCCACAACTGGGACCGTGAGATCTCCGCCGTGGCCGCGTCCTCCATCAGGTTGTTGATCGCGGCGGCGCCATTGCCTGCCAGCCAGGCGTCGAGGTACTGGAGCGCGACCGACACGTTCAGGCGGACGCCGCTCTCCGTCACGCGGCCGCCGGGAACGGCGAAATCGAGCAGGTCGGCCGCCGAGACGCGGACATCCGGGCGCTGTCGGTCCTTCTGGTTCGGCCGGTCGCCGAGGACCCCGTCGAAGATCTCCGTCGCGAGCGGGACGAGGTCGGGATGGGCGACCCACGTGCCGTCGAAGCCGTCGCGCGACTCCCGTTCCTTGTCGTCGCGCACCCGGGCCATGGCTGCCTCGTTCACCGCGGCGTCGCGCCGAGACGGGATGAACGCCGCCATGCCCCCGATCGCGTGGGCGCCCCGGCGATGGCACGTCCGGACGAGCAGCTCCGTGTAGGCCCGCATGAACGGCGTCGTCATCGTCAGCTGGGCCCGTTCCGGAAGGATCCGGTCGGCTCGGCCGCGGAACGTCTTGATGCAGCTGAACAGGTAGTCCCAGCGACCGGCATTCAGCCCCGCCGCGAACGGCCCGAGGGCATGGAGGATCTCGTCCATCGCGAAGGCCGCGTGGATCGTCTCGATCAGAACGGTGGTCCGGATCGAGCCCGCCGGGGCCCCGAGCTCGGCTTCGGCCTGGACGAACACGTCGTGCCAGAGGCCCGCCTCGGCCGCCGACTGGAGCTTCGGCAGGTAGAGGTACGGCGCCGTCCCGCGACGGATCCGCTCGGCCGCGTTGTGGAAGAGGTACAGGCCGGCGTCCACGAGGGAGGCGCTCACCGGCCGGCCGTCGACGAGGACGTGTCGCTCGTCGAGGTGCCAGCCTCGCGGCCGAACGACGAGCTGTGCCGGCTGCTCCCCCACCCGGTAGGCCTTGCCCTCCGGGCTCGTGAAGGCGAGCTCGCCGCGGACGGCGTCGCGAAGCGCGACCTGGCCACCGACGACGTTCGCCCAGGTCGGGCTCAGCGCATCCTCGAGGTCGGCCATGAACACCCGGGCGCCGGAGTTCAGGGCGTTGATCATCATCTTCGGCTCGGCGGGGCCGGTGATCTCGACCCGCCGGTCGTCGAGGTCGGCCGGTGCCGCCGGCACGGTCCACGCCGCGGCGCGGATCTCGGCCGTCGAAGGATCGAAGTCGAGGTCAGCTCCGGCGTCGATCGCCGCCTGCCGATCGCGGCGGGCCTGGAGCAGCGCGTCGCGACGCGGCCCGAACCGGGATTGAAGGTCGGCGACGAAGGCGAGGGCTTCCGCGGAGAGGATCTCGTCCATACCCGGAACGGCCAGGCCGCGAACCTCGATCATTCCGGCCACCTCACCCGAAAATCCGTTCCCAGGCGTCGGCGTCCTCGGGGTAGAACCAGCGCTCGACCTGCTTTCCGCCCCGGTAATGGAAGACGCTGACGACCCGGGTCTCGACCTCGATGCCGGGGCGCCGGGCTCCCATCATGCTCAGCGCGCAGACGTGCTCATCGTTCCCGAACACGTCGTGCTCGGTCAGCCAGAACCCGATCTCGGCCACTCCGGCCAGCCAGGCGACGACGGCCTGGCGACCTCGGATGTCGCCGGCCCGCGCATGGCGACCGGGCACGTGCCAGACGACGTCCTCGTCGACGAACCGATCGAACTGGGCGAAGTCCCGGGCGCGGAACGCGTTGGCCGTGGCTCGGTACGTCGTCGCGTTCGGGTGCTCCGCTCCGTGCGTCATCGCGGCCATCGCCGGCCCGCCGCGGTCACCAGCCACCGGCGTCGCGGAGCATCCGATGCAGGACCCGGGCCGCGACGGCCCGGCGGTAGTCCGCGGTCGAGCGGACGTCGTCGATCGGGACGATCTCCGCTGCCAGCGCCTCGGCCGCCGCGTCGGCGGTCTCGCGCGTCGGGCCGACCCCGGTCAGGACCGCCTCGGTCGCCCGGGCCCGCACGGGTCGGTCGGCGACGGAGCCCAGCCCGAGGCGCACGTCTCCCCAGACCGGGCCGGTGACGGCGCGCCCGGCCTCGCGCCACGACAGCGCCATCACGACTTTGCTGATCGCCTGGGCGCGACGCGTCCCGACCTTCCGGAACCGGGTCTCCCGACCGCCGGCGAGGGGAATCCTCACGCGCAGGATCAGCTCGTCCGGCGCGAGGGCGGTGCGTCGATAGGCGACCCAGAAATCGTCGGCCGCAACCGTTCGCTCGCCGCGCGGACCGCCGACGACGATCGCGGCGTCGAGGGCGAGGAGCACAGGCAGCGTGTCGCCGGCCGGCGAGGCGTTGGCGATGTTGCCGCCGATCGTGCCGCGGTTCTGGATCTGGGCGGCGCCGATCGTCGCCGACGCCTCGACGAGCGCCGGCAGATGCTCGCGGCAGACGCCGGATCGACGGATCTCGGTGTAGCTGGTCAGCGCGCCGAGCACGACCGCGGCGCCCTCGACCGCGATGCCACGCAAGCCATCGAGGCGCGAGAGATCGATCATCCGCTCGGGCGGCTCGCCGATCTCGCCGGTGATCCGGACCATGACGTCGGTGCCGCCAGCGATCGGCGTGATCGGGTCGTCGGCGGTCGACGACGCGAGGAGGGCGAACGCCTCGTCGAGCGTCGCCGGCGTGTCGATCGGCGGGGCAACCGGCACGGGTCAGTCGTCCGCGGGGGATCGGCCGCGCCGACGGCGACGGCTGAGCGCGATCGCGACCAGGCCGGCGACGACCGCGAACCCGACGGCGACCTGGCGCGGGCTGAAGGCGACCGTGTACTCGGCGCTCGAAGGCGAGCCCGAATCCTCAGCGGTCTGGCTCGCTCCCCTGGCGTCGGCGGCGGCCTCGGCGGCCCCGGTGGCCTCGGTGGCCCTGGTGTCCTCGGTGGCCCTGGTGTCCTCGGGTTCGGCTGCGTCCTCCGGTTGGTCGGCCCCTGTCGGAACGGGGACCCGCTTCTTCGTCATCGATGGCCTCCGGCGGCGATCGCGATCGCCTCGACGATCTTCGTGTAGCCCGTGCAGCGACAGAGGTTGCCCGCGATCGATTCGCGGATCGCCCCATCATCCGGGCCGCCTCCGGCGTCGAGATACGCCCGCGCCGCCATCAGCATGCCCGGGGTGCAGATCCCGCACTGGGCCCCGCCCGCCTCGAGGAACGCCTGCTGGAGCGGGTCGAGCACGGCGCCCTCCGGCGACGGCTCGGCAAGCCCCTCGACGGTCGCGACGTGAGTCCCCTGGACCTGGCAGACCGGCACGAGGCAGGAGTCGACCGGCGCGCCGTCGAGGAGGACGGTGCAGGCGCCGCATTCCCCCTCGCCACAGCCCTCCTTCGTCCCGGTCAGCTCGAGGTCCTCGCGGAGGACGTCGAGGAGGCGGCGCATCCCCGGCGCCTCGACCTCGACCGGCAGGCCGTTCACGGCGAAGCTCCAGGCCGTCATCGGGCTCGACTCACGTGCGTTCGTCCGGGTCGCGCGGCCCGCGGATGACCTGCGGATCCGTGGCGGCCTCCGGCCGGGGGTCGGCGCCGTGCTCGATCGGGTCGTCGATCGTCGCGTCGACGGCGCCCGGTTGCGGCGCGACACGGACCGGTCGCGTGATGCCGAGCCCGGCCAGGATCCGCTCGGGCGACGCCGGCAGCTCGTGGATCCAGACGCCGGTCGCGTCGTGGATCGCGGCGACGACCGCCGGTGCCCCGACGTCCATCGGCAGCTCGCCGACCCCCTTGGCGCCGTGCGGCGCGCCGCTGTACGGCGCCTCCACGAGTAGCGTGGTGATCCGCGGCGCGTCGAGCGCGGTCGGGATGATGTACGTCGCGAGCCGGTCGTTGAGGTAGCGGCCGTCGCGAAGCTTGATCTCCTCGATGGTCGCGTAGCCGATCGCCTGGAGGGTCCCGCCCTCGACCTGGCCCTCGGCCAGCACGGGATGGATCACCCGGCCGACATCGTCGGCGGCGACCACGTCGCGGACGGTGACCTCGGCCGTATCGAGGTCGACGTCGACGGTCGCCACACAGGCCGCCCAGCCGAAGGCGGGGTAGGCGTCGCCGCGATAGGTCTCGTCGTCGAACTCGACGTGCGGGTAGGGCTCGAACTCCTGGTCGACCCGGGTCGGGCCGTGGGTGGCCGCGTCCGCGGTCCGAACGTCGGCGAACGGGGCCCCGCCATTCCGCTCCTCGACCGTCGCCCGCAGCCGGCGGGCCGCCTGGATCAGGAGCCCTCCGACCACCATCGCCGTCCGGCTCGCAACGGTCGGCCCGGAGTCCGGCACGATCGCGGTGTCCTGCGGGGTGATCTCGACGTCGTCGAACGCGAGGCCCAGCTCTGCGGCGACGAGCTGCGGAAAGATCGTCTTCGTCCCCTGCCCCATTTCGGTGGAGCCGGTGAGGATCCGGACCTTGCCGTCGGCCCCGAGCTCGATCGAGGCGACGCTCGCGAGCTTGACCTCGCCGGAGCCCGTGAACCCGGCCCCGTGCCAGGCGAGGGCGACGCCGATCCCCGACGCCGTCCGGTCGCGGCCCGTTCGGAGCGGCGACCCGGGCAGCGCGCCCGAGCCGGCCCGGCGGGTCCGAGCCGCCGCCGTTCGCGCGTGGACGCCCTCGAACTCGGCTGCCTCGGCGGCGCGCTCGAGGACCTCGGCCGCGGCGACGCTCTCGCGCAGGACCTGGCCGGTCGGCGTCGTGTCGCCGAGCTGATAGAGGTTGCGCCGGCGGATCTCGAGGGGGCTGATCCGGAGCGCCTCGGCGATCCTCCCGAGCTGGATCTCGGCGGCGAACTCGACCTGCGGCGCGCCGAAGCCGCGGAACGCCCCGTTCGGCGGCGTGTTCGTCCGGGTCGCCCGGGCCCGGATCCGGACGTTCGGACAGCGGTACGGCCCGCCGGCGTGGATCGCACCCCGGCTCAGGACGACGGGCGTGAGCGTGCAGTACGCCCCGCCGTCCATCACGACCTCGATGTCCTGGGCGACGAGGCGACCGTCGGCGGTGACCCCGGTCCGGTGGGTCACGATCGCGGGATGGCGCTTCGTCGTCGCCGACAGGTCCTCGTGCCGGTCGTAGATCATCCGGACCGGCTTGCCGGTCTTGCGGGCGAGGAGCGCCGCGTGGAGGGCCACGATCGAGGGGTACTCCTCCTTGCCGCCGAACCCGCCGCCGGTCTCCGCCTGGACGACCCGCGCCTGCGCATCGTCGAGGCGGAGCGAGCGCTTCAGCGCCTTGTGGATGTAGTACGGGCACTGGAGCGAGCCGTGGACGGCCACCCCGCCGTCCTCGCGGGGAACCGCGATCATCGCGTTGTTCTCGATGTAGAGCTGCTCCTGGTGACCCACGCGGTATTCGCCCTCGAGGACGAGGTCGGCCGCCGCGAAGCCCGCATCGAGATCACCCGTCGCGATCTCGTAATGGGCGAAGACGTGGTCGCTCGCGAGCGGGTCGAAGACGGGGGCGATGGGCGTCGTCCGGATCGCGATCGCGCGGCGGGCACGGCGAAGGGTCTCGCGGTCAGCCGCCGCCAGCAGGATCAGCGGCTCGGCGTGATGCTGGATCTCGCCGCCGACGGGCACGAGGACCGGCTGGTCGTCGCTGATCAGGCTGACGATGTTGTCGCCGGGGATGTCCGACGCATCGACGACGGCGATCCGCGACCAGTCGAACGCCGGGTCCAGGTCGAAGCCGTCGAACCGGGCGTGGGCGTCGGTCGAGCGGATCGTGGCGCCGAACCAGGCGCCCGGGAACACGAGGTCGTCGGCGTACTTCGCCTCGCCGGTGAGCTTGGCCGGCCCTTCGCGACGGAGAGGGCCTGCGGGGCGGACGCGACCAGCGACCGTCGCGCCGCGATCGACCACGAGGGCATCCGGGGCGCTCCGGTGCGGGGCGACCGGGGTCATCGTCCGGCCGGGCGGCGTCCGGATCGTCATCGCGGCAACAAGTCCCTCCTTGGCGCGAGACGATAACACCGCGCGGCGTCCGGTCGGCCGGTCCCGATCCGGACGGCTCGGAACCGCATCGAACCACCCCGGACCGGACGGGACCACACCGCTGGGACGCGCTCCACCCCGCCTCCCATCAGTCCCGTCGAGCTCGGTGCCCGATCGCACCGCCAAGTGTCCCATTCGGCCCCAGGACCATCGTCAGGCCGGCTCGCCAGCACTATCTTGAGGCCTCATCTCCGGACATTTGCATCCGTCACGGCGCCGACGTCCGGTCTGGGAGCACTCATCGAATGACAACGGAACAGATCATCCTGATCGCGCTCGCGGTCAACTTCGTGGTCGCCGTTGCGGCGATCGCCATCCCCCGGATCCGCAATCGCCGTGCGGCCGCGTCCTCCGACGTGTCGCCGTCGCGGCGAGCCGTCACCGGCGCGCCCGCGGCCGACTCCGCGGGCGCCCGGCCACCCGTCGGCGCCGGCCGGACGCCGCTCCCGCACGCGAGCGATGCGTCCATCGCTTCCAGGCCGGCCGAGGCCGGGGCGCCCTGGTTCCCGACCCGGAACGGCGCGGCCGATCGGACCCTGGCCGGGGTCAGGGCCATCCCCGGTGACCCGGTCACCGGATTCGATCTGCCGGCGGCCTGGTCGCGCTGGCTGGCCGAGGAAGAGGCCCGGGTTCGACGCTTCCATCATCCCGCGACGATCGTCGTCATCGAGCTCTCGGGATTGGATCGGCTCGCCGACCGTCTCGGCGACGAGGCCGCCCAGCGTCTGATCCCGCCGATCGCGTTGACGATGCGGAAGAACGCCCGCGCCACCGACCACCTGGCCCGTCTCGGACCGGCCCGGTTCGGGGCGATCCTCGTCGAGACCGACGAGGTCCGGGCGATCAACTACATCGAGCGCGTCCGAAGCGCATGTGACGTCTGGCTCGAGGCGGGCGCGGTGATGCTCCGCCTGTCGGTCGGTTGGGCCGAGATGAGCCCCGACCGCCCGGCCGAGATCGCCCTCGTCGACGCCGAGCGACGGCTGTACGAGGAGCGCGAGCGGACCTGGACGCTGCTCGCGCGACAGGGCGAGGAGCGCGACGTCGAAGCGGCGGTGCTGACGCCCGCGTAGCTCGGGACCTCGTCCGTCGGCCGCTTGCGGTCCGCGGCGGCGTACCCTTCACTCTCGGCTCCGCCGCCCAAATCGTCTCCGGAGTCACCCGACCGGCTGTCCGTGCGATGACGATCGACGAGATGCGAATCGTCCGTGCAGCGTGCAACGATGGGATCCGACGCCGGACCGGGGGTCGCGACGGCAGGACCGGACCGACGACGGGTCGTCGGGCGCGACCGAGGGATGCTCATGGCCGACCCCCACGCGGGCGAGGACGCCGCCGAACACCAGCCGGCCGATCGTCGGTCCGAGACCGGATCGGGCGAGGGCCCGCCGCTGCTGACGGCCGGCTCGGTGCGAGGCGACCCGAACGCCGTTCGCATCGATCCGCCCGACGGCTGGACGGACGCGCTCACCGGCGTCGAGGGCCCGCGGTTCTGGGATCGGCTCCTCGCGGGGGAGCACGCCCGGGTCACCCGGTACCGCCGGCCCGCCACCGTCGCCTTCGTGGAGCTCGGCGGGCTCGAGAGCCTCGCGAGGCAATGGGGAACCGACGTCGCGGAGCAGGCCCTGCGGGTGTGCTCGACGAGCCTGTCGGGGCAGATCCGCTCGAGCGATTACCTGGCGCGCGTCGATTCGGCGCGGTTCGCGATTCTCCTGACCGAGACCGACGAGGTCGCGGCGATCAACTTCATCGAGCGTGCGCGGGTCGCGACCGAGGAGGCGGTCCACCAGTCGGCCGAGCTCGTCTCCGTGGCCTTCGGCTGGGCGAGCCCGGCGGCGGGTGGCAGCCTGATCGAAGCGGCCGCCCTCGCGTTGCGGCGCCTGGCCGCGGAGCTGGCGGGCCCCAGCCGACGCTAGGGCCCCTGCCGGACCTGCCGCGCCGCCCTCGGGAGCGCGTGTCAGTCGCGACCGCGGCGGAGGGCTCGACCGGGCAGGGCCCCCGTCGGCCGGCCGTCGTCGACGACCGCGGTTCCCGCCACGATCACGTGCTCGATCCCGACCGGATCGGCGGTCGGATGGTCGATCGTCGCGTCGCTCCGCACCGTCGCCGGGTCGAAGACGACGAGGTCCGCGATGGCCCCGTCGCGGACGATGCCGCGGTCGTTGAGCCCGAGCCGGGCGGCGGGCGCCCCGGTCATCCGGCGGACCGCCTCCTCGAGTCCGAGCAGCGCCTCGTCGCGAACGAACTGGCCGAGGATCCGGGGGTAGCTGCCGAAGGTCCGCGGGCTCGGCTTCGCCCCGACGAACACGCTGTCGGTCCCGATCATGGCGCCGGGGTGGCGGAGGAAGCGTCGCGTGCCCTCGAGGTGCGGGCCCGGGGTGATCTCGTTCGGCCGGAGGTCCTCGGTGAGGAGGAGGTCGCAGAGCGTGTCGACTGGGTCGCGTCCGCCGTCGTCGATCAGCGCGCCGAGGGTCCGCCCCTCCCAGCGCAGGTTCTCGGGCCGCCGGAGATACCCGATCCGGATGTCGCGCAGCCCGCCCGTTCCGGCGAAGAGCTGACCGCGGGCGGCCATGTCCTGGCGGATCCGCTCACGAACCGCCGGATCGGCGAGGCGCTCCTTGGTTCGAAGCGGGCCGCCGGCGAGGACCCAGATCGGGATCAGGATCAGGAGCCGCGTGCTCGCCCACTCGTAGGGGTAAAGATCGAAGGTGACGTCCTGTCCGGCTGCCACGGCGTCATCGACGAGCGCGAGCATCTGGTCGGGCGTTCCGGGGAAGGTCTGGCGATGGTAGAAGTGGGTGATGTGGGCCGGCGCTTCGCCTAGCCGGCCGATCTCGATCGCCTCGCGGAACGGGTCGAGGAACCGGTCGCCGAGCGCGTAGCGGACATGGGTGTGGTACATCCCGCCGAGCTTCGCCGCCTCGTTCGCGAGCTCGGCCAGCTCGTCGGTGGTGGCGTAGGCCCCGGGCGGATAGTCGAGGCCGCTGCTGACCCCGAAGGCGCCCTGCTCCATCGCCTCGCGGAGGCGCGCCCGCTGATCCCGGGTGGCCTGCGGCGTCGGCGGGAGATCGTCCCAGCCGAGGGCCGCGATGCGGAGCGGCGTGTTGCCGACGAGCTGGGCGACGTTCACCGACGTGCCCGTGTCGTATCGATCGAGGACGTCCTCGACCGTGGTCCAGTCGATCTTGATCGGGTGGCCCCGGCCCGCCGTTCCGCGTGCGCCCTCGTCGTCGCGCGGATCGCCGTCGAGTCCCCCGTTCATGTGGACCATCGCCTGGAGGTCGTCGGGGTCGGGGAACGGGACGTAGCTCAGGCCGTCGACCCCGACGACCTCGGTGGTCACGCCCTGGCGGACCTTCGGCTCGTGGTTCGGGTCGGCCAGGATCATCAGCGCGCTGTGTGAGTGGAGGTCGATGAACCCCGGCGCGACGACCTTCCCACGGGCGTCGATCGTGCGCGCCGCGCGGGGCAGCTCGGCGCCGGCGTTGAGGATGCGGATCCGTCCGTCCTCGACGGCCACGCTCCCGGCCTGGCCCGCCGCCCCGGTCCCATCGACGATGGTTCCGCCGGTGATGAGGAGGTCGACGTGCTCGGTCATGCTCATCAGCTCGGCCCGCTCCGCGTCCTCTCCCGTCCGTGTTGCGCTGAGCCCCACAAACGCTGGTCCGTCCCGGGGCTCGGCCCGAGTTTCGGCCGGTGGGCCCTCGCCTGTGGGCGTGGCAGCAACAACGGGCGGTTGTCGACGGCTGGAACTGCGCAGATCACGAGTTCCCTTGTCGCTTGTGGGGCCCACAGCAACGCGATCGGCTGGTGGGATAAGCGGCAGGCGACCGGCGAGGTCCAACATCGCACGCAATGAGCACAAGCGAGCGCCCAGGCCAGCGAGGCAGGCGGCGAATGCGGATGGACCTTCAGCTCGTGGCCGCGGACTTCCGGAGATCGCGCGTCGGCTCCGGGCTCAGCCTCCGTGCCGTCGGCGAGGCAGCCGGCGTCGACCATGCCCGGATCTGGCGCTTCGAACGGGGCGCATTCGGGGAGCTCACCTACGAGGATGTCGCTGCCCTGGGCAGCGTGGTCGGCCTGGAGGTCCGACTCCGTGCGTACCCTGCCGGCGACCCGATCCGGGACGCCGGCCAGGCGAGGCTTCTCGCGCGATTGCGGCCGAGGCTCCATCCGAGCCTCGGATGGGCAACCGAGGTGCCATTGCCGGTCGTGGGCGATCTTCGCGCGTGGGATGCGGTCATCCGCGGCCCGGGCTGGCGGATCGGAGTGGAGGCCGAGACGGTCCTCGACGACCTCCAGGCACTGGAGCGGCGGCTGGCCCTGAAGCGGCGTGACGGCGACGTCGATCACGTGGTCCTGCTCGTCGCAGACACGCGCAGGAATCGGCGAGCGTTGGCCGGCGCGCCGGCCGCCGTTGCCGATCTCCCGATGCGCACCCGGGACATCCTCGCGCCGCTCCGCGATGGCCGCGATCCCGGAGCGAGCGGCATCGTCATCCTGTGACCGGCCGCGTGTCGGACCACGACTGGAGCTCGACGATGTTGCCCTCCGGGTCGGTCACGTAGGTCCAGGTGACGAAGCGGCCGTCCGCAGTCTCGAGCGTGACGACGCTGCCGATCGCGCGCCCGCCGGCCGCGAGCATCGCGTCCCGTGCCTCCGGCACGGACGGCACCGCGAAGGCGATGTGCTGGAAGCCGGGTCGATTGGCGGCCGGCGGCAGGCCGTCGGGCATCGTCTCGAACTGGTAGATCTCGAGGGTCGGGCCGGCCGGGCCATGGCCGGGCAGCCGGAGATGCACGCCTCGGAGCGCAGCCTCCGGGACGCCGGTTCCTGCCGCGAGATCGTCGCCGCGGTAGTCCCGCTCCGGTGGCACGAGCTCGCAGCCGAACATCCGGACGTAGAAGTCCGCGAGCGAGCGCCAGTCCCGGGCGATCAGGTTCACGTGGCCGAACCGAGCGTCGATCACGCGGGGCCCTCGAGTCGACGGCCGCGGACCCACGCCGCGCGGACCATCGACGGGTGAGACCGGAAGATCAGCCGGCCGACCAGGTCGGACGGGTCGTCGAGCAGCCCCTCGCGATCGAGCTCGGGACCCAGCGGCGCCGTCAGCCCGGGGTCGACGGCGATCAGGTCCGCCTCCTTGCCGACCTCGATCGAGCCGATCACGTCGTCGAGGCCGAGCACCCGCGCGCCATCGAGCGTTCCGAGCCGGAGCCACTCGAGCGGGCCGAGCGGCGGCGCGGCATCCGCGGAATCCGCGGCCACCCCGGTGTCGCGATCCACGAGCACCCGGCGCGCCTGCTGGGCATAGGCCCCAGCGCGCATCACCCCGAACAGCGACAGCTCGGCGCCGCCCGAGACGTCTGAGCCCAACCCGACGCCGATCCCCGCGGTCAGTCGCGATGTGAGCGGCATGACCCCGGCGCCGATGAACAGGTTCGAGGTCGGGCAATGGGCGATCCGCGTTCCGGTTGCGGCGAGTCGCGCCTCCTCCTCGGGCGAGAGATGGATCGCGTGCGCGAGGATCGAGCGAGGCCCGAGCCCGCCGGCTCGCTCGTAGACGTCGACGTAGTCGCGGGCGTCCGGGAAGAGCCGCCGGACCTCCGCGATCTCGCCGGGGTCCTCCGAGACGTGGGTCTGCCACCAGCACCCGAGGTCGCGCGCCAGCTCCGCCGACTTGCGGAGGAGGTCCTCCGTGCAAGAGACGGCGAACCGCGGCGTGACCGCGTAGCCGAGCCGCCCGGCGTCGGCGCCGTGCCACCGCTCGGCCAGGTCCCGGCTCTCCCGGAGGGTGCGATCGAGGATCGACGCCGGATCGATCGTCGGGTCGTACGTCAGCCGATCCATCATCACCTTGCCGAGGATGGCCCGGATCCCGTGCGTCTCCGCGGCCCGGAAGGCGGCCTCCATCGCCGCCTCGTACACGACGCCGTAGGCGAGGACCGTCGTCGTCCCGGCCGCCGCGAACGCCCGGAAGATCGCCGGCGCCAGCCGCTCGGCGACGGCCGGATCGACCCACGACCGCTCGGTCGGGAACGTCAGCCGATCGAGCCACTCGAGCAGCGGCAGGGCGTAGCCCAGCCCGGCGTTCGGGACCTGCGGCAGGTGGGCATGGAGGTCGACCATCCCCGGCAGGACGACCCACGGCCGAAGATCGACGGCATCCGCCGGGACGCCAGGGGGCACGTCGGCGACGCCGGCAACGGAACCGATGCGCCCGCTGGCGTCGACCGTGACCAGGCCGTCGGGGAGATCGAGCGTGCCACCCGCGGCCAGCGGGCTGACGACCCGAGCCCGGATGGCGAACGGGGCCGAGGTCGGTGTCGGGCTCACTCACCGATCATAGGCGGCCCGGGTGACGCGGCGAGCGCCTACGACCCCGAGGTGAACGACGCGTCCACGAGATCCTGGACGGTGACCGGCTTCGGGACGAGGCCGAGCCTCGTCATGAACGCCAGCGACGCCTGCCAGCCCGGCTGGTCGATCGCGCCGGTGATCGGCGCCGCGGTCGGGTCGGTCTGCCTCCGCCAGTCGGCGACCGTGGCGGTGAGGATCGCCAGCTGGAGGTCCTTGTTCTTGGCCAGGTCGGGCACGGCCTTGACCGCCGCGTCGACTCCGACCGACGGCGTGGCAGCGATCTCGTTCATCGCCTTGATCGTGGCCCGGACGAACCCGGCGATCGCGGCCTTCTTGGATCCGATCGTCGCCGTCGAGGCGATGATGCCGGGCCCCGGCAGCGGCGTGGCCTGGTCGACGCGGAGGACCGTCACCTTCAAGCCACTCGTCGTGAGCTGGACGGGCTCGTTGTTGTCGAACCCCGTGGCCGCATCGACCGCACCTTGGCTCACGGCGGTCGCCTGGCCGAAGTCGGGGTACTCGACGATCGTGACGTCGTCGACCGTCAGGCTCGCCGAGGCGAGGAGCGCCTGGAGCATGATCCAGGAGGACCCGCTTTTGGCCGGAATGCCGATCTTGCGGCCCTTCAGGTCGGCCGCCGTGGTGATCCCGCTCTCCGCCTTCGCGAAGACGATCGAGGGGAACTTCGCGTAGATCGTGGCGACGTAGCGGATCGGGATGCCCTGGCTGACGGCGGGGATCACGCTCGTCCCGTCGGAAAGGCCGAGGTCGATCGTGCCGGCGCCGACCTTCGGGACGAGGTTCGCGTCGATGTCGTTCTGGAACGTGATGTCGAGGCCCTCGGCCGCGTAGTAGCCGGCTTGGTCGGCACGATAGAACGCCGCGAACTGGACGCTCGGGATGTAGCCGAGGCCGACGGTCAGCTTCGTCCGGGTGGCCGACGGTGAGCCGCCGGACGTGCCGCACCCGGCAAGGGCGGTGAGAAGTGCGAGGCCGACGGCAATGCCGGCGAGGGTGAAGCGGGACCTGGGCACGGGTTCCTCCTGGGCGATGGGGACGGCTACCGAAGGCCGACGAGCCGGCGTTCGGCGAGCACGACGCTTGCGTACAGCACGATCCCGAGCAGGGCGATCGTGACGAGGGTCGCGAACATCAGCGGGATGTCGAACAGGCTCCCACGGGCGAGGTTGACGAGGACGCCGAGGCCCCGATCCGCGCCGGCCCACTCGCCGACGATCGCGCCGACGACCGAGAGCGTCGCGCCGACCCGGAGCCCGCCGAGGATCGACGGGAGGGCAGCCGGGATCTCGAGCGTGACGAGCACCTGGCGGCGCGTCGCCCGGAACGATCGGGCCAGCTCGAGCAGGCCGCCGTCCACCGAGCGGATCCCGACCATCGTGGCGATCGCGATCGGGAAGAAGACGATCAGCCCGCAGATCAGGACCTTGGCCAGGAGCCCGGGCCCGAACCACACCGAGAGGAGCGGGGCGAGGGCGAGGATCGGGACGGCCTGGGCGGAGACGAGATATGGCGACAGGACGCGGTCGACGACGCGCGAGCGGGCGATGCCGTATCCGGCGACGACGCCGGCCGCGGCGCCTGTCACGAACCCGAGCAGCACCTCGACGAGGGTCGCCCACGCGTGGGGCAGCATCGTCCCGTCGGTCCACGCCCGCACGAACGCGGTCGCCACCTGCGCCGGCCCCGGCAGGATGAAGACCGGCAACCCGCCGATCACGACCGTGAGCTGCCAGAGCGCGAGGAACGCGACGAACGCGGCGACGATCTGCCACGAGTCGGCCGAGGCCCGGACGATCCGCGGTGCCGTCGCGGCGGCCGTCACGCCGCGACCTCCGATCGCTCGAGATGGCCCCGGATCTCGGCCGCGGTCCGGGACGCGAACGCCTGGTCCAGCGTGGCCAGGGAGCGCGGCCGCGGCGCGTCGATCCGGATCTCCGCGGCGACGCGCCCGGGTCGTGGGGTCATGACCACCACCCGATCGGCGAGGAGGATCGCCTCGGGGATGCTGTGGGTGACGACGACGATCGTCGTCCGCATCCGCTCCCAGAGGTCGAGCAGCTCGAGGTTGAACCGCTCCCGGGTCAGCGCGTCGAGTGCGCTGAATGGCTCGTCGAGCAGAAGGACGTCCGGTGCGAGCGCCAACGCGCGGGCGAGCGCCGCGCGCTGGCGCATCCCGCCCGACAGCTGGACCGGGCGGAGGCCGGCCGAACTCTCGAGATCGACGAGCTCGAGGAGCTCCGCCAACCGCTCGGCCCGACGCGTCGGGGGCCAGTCGGCCAGCTCGAGCGGGTACGTCACGTTGCGCGCGACCGTCCGCCATGGCAGCAGTCGCGGTTCCTGGAACACGAGGCCGATCCGGGGGTCCGGCGCACGGATCGGGACGTCGTCGAGGCGGACGTCGCCACGCTCCGGTGCGAGCAGGCCGGCCGCCACCCGCAGGAACGTGCTCTTGCCGCAGCCGTTCGGCCCGATGAGCGCCACGACCTCGCCCGGCTCGACGGACAGCCCGAACCCGTCGAGGGCGATCGTCGGGACGGCGGCGCCCGACCCGGTGCCCGACCCGGTGCCCGGGAAGCTGACGCGGATGTCCTCGGCCACGAGCCGGCCGGGAGCCCGCACGATCACGACCGCCGCTCCGCGACATCGCGAACGATCGGGGCGATCGCCGGATGGAGCAGCCGGTAGGCGTGGAACGCCAGGTCGTACCGGCCGCGGAGCTCGGGGCGCGGCGCCAGGCGCCGACGGACGCGGGACATGCCCTGGATGGCGGCCGGCACGTCCGGCCAGGCACCGACGCCGGTCGCGCCCAGAATCGCCGAGCCCTCGACCGCGGTCTCGAGCACAGCCGGCACCTCGACGTCGAAGCCGGTGACGTCCGCCT
>Ga0207646_10004251_pt1 | contig 15652 bp, 14 predicted proteins | sample KBSK5502metaG_FD_184343 | JGI IMG/M metagenome (GOLD analysis project Ga0207646, IMG submission 184343) | Corn, switchgrass and miscanthus rhizosphere microbial communities from Kellogg Biological Station, Michigan, USA - KBS K5-50-2 metaG... | ecosystem: Host-associated > Plants > Roots >... | reverse complement strand
ACGCGCGAGCATCTTCTGTAATACCCCGCGACCTTAGGCAAACCTCCCGATCGCACTTGCGACCCGCGCCTCCGCGCATACGGTCGACGTCATCGACGACGCAATCGTCTCTTGGTCGCTCCACCAGCGGGACTCGCCGATCGCGGCGCGCGAACGGTTCGCGGCGTCGGTGCCCCTCGCGGTCGAACGGGGCGCGCTCGCGCTCGTCACCTGTCATCGCGTCGAGGTCTTCGCGTGCCTCGCAAGGGATCTGGACGCTCGGGACTGGCTGGGCAAGTCCGGCGACGCCACGGACACGGTCGTCGTCCGCACGGACGCCGCCGCGGTGACGCACCTCTTCCGCGTCGCGGCGGGGCTCGACTCCGCGATCGCCGGTGAGCGGCAGATCCTCGGGCAGCTTCGTCGGGCCTACACCTCTCGCGCGAAGCCCCTGCCGTCGCTCCTGTCCGCAGCGGTGGAACGCGCGCTGCATCACGGCCGGCTCCTGCGGGCGCAAACCGCTCTGGGCTCCGTCACGCGCTCGATCGGTTCGCTCGCGGTCGACGAGCTCCTACGGCACATCCCCGATCGCGCCGGCGCGACCGTCCTGGTCGTGGGTGCCGGCGAGATCGGAAAGCTCGCGATTCGGGCGCTCCGGCGCCGGGTCGGCCACATCCTCGTGGTCTCGCGATCCGGCGAGAGCGCCGAGCGCGCGGCCGCGGTCGCCGACGGTGAAGCGGTCCCGCTCGCGAACATCGCCTCGGCGATCGATGCGGCCGATGGCGTCATTTCGGCCGCCGACACCCGAGGTACGGTCCTCACCGCTGGGCTCCTCGGAACGCGTGTCGCACGCCGACCGTTGATCGTGGTCGATATCGCGATGCCGCGAAGCCTGGCCGCGGATGCCCGCGAGATCGGCGGGCTCCGGTATCGGACCGTCGACGATCTTGGGTCCGAAGCGACGGTACCGCCCGGGGTCATCGCCGCATGCGAGGAGGCCTGCCGAGTCGCCGCCGCGCGCTTCATTGACGAAAGCGCCGCTCGCGATGCCGCGCCGGTCATCGCCGCACTCCACGCGCGCGCGGACGATCTGCGCCGGCGACAGGTCGATCGCGCGCTCGCGAAGCTCGGACACCTGAACGATCGCGATCGCGAAGTTGTGGCCGGTCTGGCGCAGGCGCTCGCGCGTGGCATCCTCCACGAGCCGACGGCGGCGCTCCGGGCGAAGCCCTCACGCGCGGACGCAGCGCGCGAGCTCTTCGGGATCGAATCGTGACCGTCGTCATCGGGACCCGCGGCAGCGCGCTCGCGCTCGCTCAGACGACGCTGGTGGCCTCGCGCCTCGGCGACGACGTCGAGGTTCGCGTTCTGCGAACGGCCGGAGATCGCAGCGAGCGGCCGATCCGCACCCTCGGGGACGGCGCGTTCGTGGCGACGATCGAGGACGCCCTCCTTCGTCGGGAGATAGACCTCGCCGTGCATTCGCTGAAGGATCTGCCCACGGCCGAGCGTGACGGCCTGGTGATCGCGGCGGTTCCGGAACGCGAGGATCCGCGAGACGTGCTCGTGACGGCGACGCGTGGCGGCCTCTCATCGCTCCCCGCCGGCGCCGTCGTCGGCACCTCGAGTCCGAGACGCGCGGCGTTCCTGCGCGCGATGCGTCCCGATGCGACGACGCGGGAGATCCGCGGGAACGTCGACACCCGAATCCGGAAAGTGCGCGACGGCGAATACGACGCCGCGGTCCTGGCGCTCGCGGGCCTCCGCCGGCTCGAAGTCCCCGTGGGCGACAGCGAAATCCTCGACGCCTACGCGATGCCGCCCGCGCCGGGCCAAGGCGCGCTCGCCATTCAATGTCGCGCCGACGATCGAGTGCTTCGGAAGCGCCTTGCTGCTCTCGACCATCCCGACAGCCACATCGCAGTGCGCACGGAGCGCGCGGTCCTCGCGACGCTCGGCGCGTCGTGCACGCTGCGGCTCGGGACGCTCGCTTCCGTGCAGGACGGTGCGATCCGGCTCGCCGCGGCGTTCGCGGTGGGTGAGGAGATCGTCCGGTTCGACGGCACCGGTCGCGAGTCCGTTTCTGTGGCGGCCGCCGCAGCGCGAGCGCTGTCGGCGTCGTTCCTGGACGGCCTCATTGTCGTGCTCACCCGCGACGACGAAGACGACCGCGAGCTCGCCGAAGATCTCGTGGCATTGCGGGCTCGCGTCCTCATCGCGCCGTGCATTCGCACCGAGCCGATCGCCGACGACACCGCACTCAAGCGCGCGCTCACCCAGGTCGGCGCCGAGGACCTCATCGTCGTCACCAGCCGTGCGGGCGCGAGGGTTATCGGATCTTCTGGCGTGACGCTTCAGGCGCCGGTCGCGGCCGTGGGATGGGCGACCGCCGAGCAGCTACATCTCAGCGGCGTCTCGCCACGCTTCGTGTCGCGTGCGCCGTCGGCGGTCGAGCTCGGACGGGAGGTTCCGCTCCCGCGCGGCACGATCCTGCTCGCGCGCTCGGACCGCGCGACCGCCGAGCTCCCATCGATCCTCCGGAGTCGCGGCGCTCAGGTCCGCGAACAGATCGCGTACCGCACCGTCGTCGGGATGAGCGGCGAGATCGAGTCGGTGCGCGACACGATCGCGAGCGGCAGGCGCCCACTGGTCGTGTTCGCCTCGCCATCGGCAGTCGAGGGGTTCGTGCGCGAGATCGGCGTCCGCTCTCTCGAACACACGCGGCCTGTCGCGATCGGACCGACGACCGCCAAACCGATCGCGGAGCTCACCGGTATCGCTCCGACGACCGCGCGTTCGCCGGACGTCCTCGGGCTCGTGTCGGCGGTCGTCGCGGTAGCACGCAGGGAGGAGAACGCAGTTGTCGACGCTCGTTAGCGCACCACTTCGACTGCGGCGCTCGAGACTTCGCCGTCAGGAAAGAATGCGAGATCTCGTCGCCGAGACCAGGCTCGATCCGTCGATGCTCATCCTGCCGGTCTTCGTCGACGCGAACGCGACCGCGCCGACCGAGATCGCATCGCTTCCGGGACACGCGCGCGTTCCCGCCCGTGAGGTCCCGCGGATCGCCGAAAGAGCGATCGCCGCCGGGATCGGCGGTCTGCTCCTCTTCGGGTTGCCCGGCGAAAAAGACGACCGCGGCGAAGGCGCTGCGGACCCGCTCGGACCGGTGCCCATGGCCCTTCGCGCGCTACGCGACGCCGCCGGTCCGGAGCTCGTGCGGATCGCTGATGTCTGCCTCTGCGAGTACACAACGCACGGTCACTGCGGCGTGGTGACGATTGAGGGCGCGATCGATAACGACGCCACGCTTCCCTTGCTGGCCTCCGCCGCGCGAACATATGCGGAGGCTGGCGCCGACGTCGTCGCGCCGTCGGACATGATGGACGGTCGTGTCGCGGCGATCCGTCAGGAGCTCGACGGTGCCAATCTTTCCGAAACCGCGATCCTCGCGTACTCCGCGAAGTACGCGTCGTCCTTCTATGGCCCGTTCCGCGACGCCGCGGATTGCGCCCCGCGCTTCGGGGACCGCGCGGCCTATCAGATGGACCCGCGCAACGGACGTGAGGCGCTCGCCGAGATCGCGGCCGACCTCGCGGAGGGCGCGGACATGTTCATGGTGAAGCCGGCCGGACCATATCTCGACGTGATCGCGGCGGCGCGCGCCCGCTTCGACGCCCCCCTCGCCGCGTACCAGGTCAGTGGCGAGTACGCCGCGCTGCATGCGGCTGCGGCGCGCGGTTGGATCGATCTTCGTCGCGCGGCGCTCGAGTCGCTCACCGGCATCGCGCGCGCCGGCGCGGACGTGATCGTGACGTACTTCGCGCTCGAGGCCGCCGCCTGGATCGGCGAGCGATGACGCTCGTCAGTACGAACAGCGAGCTCATCGAGCGAGCGCGTCGCGTCATGCCGGGCGGCGTCTCAAGTCCCGTGCGCGCATACGGGGCCGTCGGAGGCGAGCCGCCGTTCATCGTCCTCGCACACGGATGTCGCGTCAGCGATGCCAACGGCCGCGACTACGTGGACCTCGTCTCGTCGTGGGGTGCGCTCATCGCCGGGCACGCCCATCCCCATGTGATCGACGCGATCGTCGCCCAGGCGCGACGCGGCACGTCTTACGGCGCGCCGAGCCCACTCGAGGTGGAGCTCGCGGAGGCGATCGCGGCCTCCGTGGCGAGCGTCGAGATGGTGCGGTTCGTCTCGAGCGGCACCGAGGCGGTCATGAGCTCGCTCCGGCTGGCGCGCGCCGCGACCGGGCGAGACGCGATCCTCAAGTTCGCGGGGTCGTATCACGGGCATGCCGACGCGCTGCTATCGCGAGCGGGGTCCGGACTCGCGACGCTGGGCCTTCCCGATTCCGCGGGCGTGCCGGCCGCCGTCGCGCGCGACACGATCACGGTCGCCTACGGCGATCTCGACGCGGTCGAACGGGTCGCGTCGGCCTCGTCCCTTGCCGCGATCATCGTGGAGCCGGTCGCCGGAAACATGGGCTGCGTCGTTCCGGACCGCGCCTTCCTTGTCGGTCTGCGCGCGATCGCGGACCGCACGGGTGCGCTCCTGGTATGCGACGAGGTCATCACGGGTTTCCGGGTCGCGCGCTCGGGCGCCCAGGGACACTTTGGCGTCCGGCCCGATCTCAGCTGCTTCGGAAAGATCATCGGCGGCGGCCTGCCCGTCGGCGCCTACGCCGGGTCCCGTGAGCTCATGTCGCAGGTCGCGCCGCTCGGCCCGGTCTATCAGGCCGGGACGCTTTCGGGGAATCCGCTCGCTATGGCAGCCGGGATCGCGACTCTCGAGCTGCTCGATGACGACGCGTACGCGACGCTCGAGGCGCGTGGCGCGCGGCTCGAGGCCGAGCTCGCCGGCGCCGCGAGAACCGCCGGGATCGCGGCGCGCGTCCAGCGCGCCGGGTCGCTGCTGACGTTGTTCTTCACCGACCGCCCCGTGCGCAACGAGGGGGACGCGCTGACCGCGGACCGTGGCCGGTTCGCGCGCTTCCACACCGCGATGCTGCGGCGCGGCGTGATGCTGCCCCCGTCGCAGTTCGAATGCTGGTTCCTGTCGCTCGCCCATGACGACGGCGCGATCGCGACGATCGTCGACGCGGCGAGCGCGTCATTGAAGGAGATCGCATGAACGAGCTGTACCGCTATCTCACCCTCGCCGTCTCGAATGAGTGGCGCCGCCTCGACGAACGGCAGCGCGAAGAAGACAAGGCCGAGTTCGTGTCGGCCGCGCAAGACGCGGGCATAGCCCTGCACGCGTATTCGCTCGTGGGCACGCGGGCCGACGCCGACCTACTGCTGTGGGTCATCGCAGAAGGCCTCGACGGGATCCGCGCGTGGGAATCGCGCTGCGTGGCGACGCGCCTCTGGGCGCTGAGCTCGCGTCCGTATGCGTATCTCGCCGCCCGCCGTCCCTCGCCGTATCTCGGAGATCACCGCCACGCCGGCGGCGAGAACGAGCGGCCCGTCGGCCCGGTCGGCGATCTTCCGTATCTGGTCGTCTATCCCATGACGAAGAAGCGCTCGTGGTACGCGCTTCCGCGCGAGGAGCGCACCCGGATCATGGCCGCGCACTTCGCCACCGGGCACCGGTATCCCGACATCCGTATCCACACCGGATACAGCTTCGGCATCGACGACCAGGAGTTCGTGGTCGCATTCGAGGTGCCGGACGTGCGTCGTTTCGTCGCGCTCGTCTCGGATCTCCGAGACACCGAATCGTCGTCGTACACGGAGCGGGAGACGCCCATCTTCGTCGGCGCCGCCATGCCGCTCCGCGAAGCGCTCGACCACATCGACGGGGCTACAAGGCGAGCGGAGCTCGTCCGCTGACCGCACCCCTTCTCGTCCGCGCGTGCCGCCGCGAGACCGTGGAGCGGACGCCGGTCTGGTACATGCGCCAGGCGGGACGGTGTCTTGCGGAGTACCGAGAGCTCCGCGAGCGCTACGGCATCCTCGAGATGGCGCGGACGCCGGAGCTCTGCGCTCGCGTGACCGCGATGCCTGTCGCACGGCTCGGCGTGGACGCGGCGGTCCTCTACGCCGACATCATGCTTCCGCTCGACGGCATGGGCGTCCCGTTCCACATCGAGCCCGACGTCGGACCCATCGTCGAGCGCCCGGTCCGGGCGGCGAGCGACGTCGCCGCCCTTCGCGTGATCGCCGCCGAGGACGCGACGCCGTACCTCTTCACCGCGATCCGCGAGCTGCGCCAGTCACTACCCGCAGACGTCGCGCTGATGGGTTTTGCGGGCGCGCCGTTCACAGTCGCGTCCTATCTCATCGAGGGCCGGCCGTCGCGCGACCTCGCGCGCACCAAGGCGCTCCTTTTCGGGGATCCCGCGCTCTGGAACCGGCTGATGACGGTCCTCACGGACGTGCTCGTCGGCTACCTGCGCGCGCAGGTCGATGCCGGCGTCGACGTGATCCAGCTCTTTGACTCGTGGGCGGGCGCGCTGTCCGCCGCTGACTACGCCCGAGCAGTGCTGCCGTACTCGCGGCGCCTGTTCGATGCCGTCGGCGGCGTGCCGCGGATCCACTTCGCGACCGGGAACCCCGAGCTGCTCCCGCTACTCGCCGATGTGCCATGCGAGGTGGTGAGCGTCGATTGGCGGATCGGGCTCGCCGATGCGTGGTCGCGCGTCGGCGATCGCGGCATCCAGGGGAACCTCGACCCGGCGGTGTGCCTCGCGCCGTTCGAGGTCGTCGCGGCGGGCGCGCGCGCGATCCTCGCCGACGCCGCCGGACGGCCAGGCCATGTGTTCAACCTCGGCCACGGCGTTCTGCCTGGGACCGACGCGGACACGCTCGCCCGCCTTGCCGACCTCGTGCGCCACGAGACCGAGGTCGCACTGGTGTGACGACCGGCGTGATCCTCATGACGTACGGCGCGCCTGCCGGGGATGAAGACGTGGCGGCGTACCTCGGCCGGGTTCGCGGTCGCGAGCCCACGCCGGACCTCGTCCTCGAGATGCGCCGGCGCTACCGGCTTATCGGCGGCTCGCCGCTCGTCGAGATCACTCGCGCGCAGGCGGAGGCGCTCGCCCGCGTGCTGGGAACGGATTTCGACGTCCGGGCTGGGATGCGCTTCTCAGACCCATCGATCGAGGCGGAGGTTCGCGCCCTCGTGGCCGACGGGGCCGACCGGATTGTTGGCGTCCCGATGTCGCCCCAGTGGTCGGACAGGCTCATGGCCGGTTACGAGCGCGCGGTCGCCGGTTCATCCGCGGTGCCCTTCAGGCTCGCTCGCTCGTGGTGGTGCGCGCCGTCGTTCGTGGGGGCGATCGCGGAGGCGACCCGCGAGTCGTTCTCCGAGCTCGCCGCCTCGTCGCCGGCGATCGTGCTCACCGCCCATAGTCTTCCGCGGCGCGTCTTCGAGGCGGAGCCGGGCTACGTCGAAGAGCTCAAGCAGACCGCGCGCGCCGTCGCCGAGAAGGCGGGCCTCGTGCGCTGGTCCTTCGCGTATCAGAGCGCCGGGCATACCGCCGAGGAATGGCTCCGACCCGACCTCGTCGAACTCTTCCCGTCGCTCGCGGCCGACGGCGTGACGGACGTGCTCGTGGTGCCGGTGCAGTTCCTCGCTGATCACCTCGAGGTGCTCTACGACCTCGATATCGCGGCCGCGGCGCAGGCGCGCGAGGCGGGACTCCGTTATCACCGCATACCCATGCCGAATACCCGGCCCGACTTCATCGAGGCTCTCGCGACGATCGTTCGCGCGCTATGAGACGTGCGGCGTGAGCCGGGATCGACGCACCGCTGACACGGCGCGCACCGTCGCGATGAGCGCGAGCAGCCCTGTGAGGATCGTCCAGTCGACGTAGACGAAGGTCGCCGCGATCGAGGCGAAGAAGAGGATCAGGATCGCGCGCGGATCGTGCTCGCGCCTGGCGAGGCTCGCGACCAGCAGCAACGCGACCCAAAGCGAGTCGGCGTGGCCCGCGAGCCCGACGAAGACGATCGCGTCGGCTGCGACCGTCGTTGCCTCGCGCCGGCCACCCACAAGAAACGCGAGCGCGAGAGCGGCCAGCGGCCACAACCCGAACCACAGGCCGAGCGCGGCGAGGACCGCGAGCGTGACGGTCAGGTACGAGGCGTAGCTTGCGATGCCCATTTCCTTCGCGCGCGAAGGTGCCGGTACACGAAGTAGGTGATGACCACGAGGGGCAGCCCGATGACGATATACACGATGTAGGGCTCGGCGAGGCGCCGGATCATCGGCCCCAGAGCCGCGCCCACCGTGACCCAGAACATCCAGTAGACGCACGCCGCCACGAACACGGCGGGCGAGAACTGGTAGACGGGCACCCTGGCGGTCCCAGCGATGAGCGACATGATCACGCGCGCGCCAGGGACGAGACGGCCGACCACGACGGCGACGAAGCCACGTCGATGGATCCGTTCGGTCCAGATATCGACCTGCGCCGGATCGACGTCGATCCACGTCGCGAGCCGGTGGGCCACAGTCGGACCGAACCGTCGCGCGAGGAAGTACGGCACGAGGGTGCCGGCAGTCGACGCGAGCGCGCACACGAGAACGACCTGCGCGAGCTCGGGGAAATCGCCCCGAGCGCGGTACCCGTAGAACGCGATGACGACATCGGTCGGCGCGGGCAGGGGGACCCCCGCCTCCTCGATCGCGACCACGCCGAACAGAACGACGTACTGGTGCTCGAGGATCGCCAGAAAGAGAAGTCGGATCGCGTCGCGGATGACTGGAGGCAGAGTCATGCGCGGCAGAGCCTAGCGAGAAGGACTATTTTCGACTCGACTAACGCACATCGGGGAGGGCAGCCCATGCCAGCCAAGCGTCGTTCCAGTGCGTCAACGCGCCGTTCGACCGTGTCGCCGCGAGAGACCCCTAACTTCTTCGACCGCCTCGAGTGGCGGAGCGCCGGCCCGTATCGGGGAGGACGCGTCGGCGCGGTCGCGGGCGATCCGCGGGAGCACAACACCTTCTATTTCGGATCGACCGGCGGTGGCGTCTGGAAGACGATGGACGGCGGCCAGTACTGGGAGAACACGACCGATAAGTTCTTCAAGCGCGCGTCGGTGGGCGCGATCAGCGTGGCGCAGGCCGACCCCAATGTGATCTACGTCGGCATGGGCGAAAGCTGCATCCGTGGCAACGTCTCGCACGGCGACGGCGTGTACCGATCGACCGACGCGGGCCAGACCTGGGCGCATCTCGGCCTCGCGGACACGCGAAACATCGGCAAAGTTCGCGTTCACCCCGAGGACCCGGACACCGCGTATGTGGCTGCGCTCGGTCACGCGCACGGCCCGAACACCGAACGCGGCGTGTTCCGCACGCGCGACGGCGGCAAGACGTGGAAAAAGGTCCTGTACCGCAGCGAAACGGCTGGCGCGTCGGATCTGTCGATCGACCCGAACAACCCACGGATCATCTACGCGTCGTTCTGGGAAGCGATCCGGCGTCCCTGGGAGCTCGTCTCCGGCGGTCCGGGCAGCGGGCTCTTCCGCTCGAACGACGGCGGCGACACCTGGACCGAGATCAGCCGCAACAAAGGCCTTCCCAAAGGGATGCTCGGCAAGATCGGGGTGTCCGCGTCGGCCGCGAAGTCAGGCCGTGTGTACGCCATCGTCGAGGCCGAGGACGGCGGGATCTTCCGCTCCGACAACTTCGGCGAGATGTGGGAGCGGGGGAGCGAGGACCGCAATCTGAGGCAGCGCGCCTGGTACTACCACCATGTCTACGCGCACCCCACCGATCCCGAGACGGTCTGGGTGCTGAATGTTTCCGCGTGGCTCTCGAACGACGGCGGGAAGACGTTCCTGGAGCAATCGATCCCGCACGGCGATCACCACGACCTGTGGATCGATCCGAAGAATCCGGATCGGATCATCAACGGAAACGACGGCGGCGCGGTCATCACGCAGAACGGCGGCGAGAGCTGGTCCTCCGTCTACAACCAGCCGACGGCCGAGTTCTATCACGTGATCACCGACTCGCAGACGCCGTATCGCATCTACGGCGCGCAGCAGGACAACACCACGATGACCGTGCCGAACCGATCGCCGATCGCCGGCATCACCGCCGCTGACAGCTTCGCGATCGGTGGCGGCGAGTCAGGCTACATCGCGGTCCGTTCGGACGACCCGAACGTGGTCTTCGCCGGCAACTATCAGGGCATTCTTACGCGCTTCGACCGCCGCACGGGGCAGGCGCGAAACATCATGGTCTGGCCCGAGTCGACCGCCGGCGAAGGCGCGCGCGATGTGAAGTACCGCATGCAGTGGACCGCGCCGACCGTCCACTCGCCGCACGACCCGAACGTCCTCTACCACACCGGCAACCACGTCTTCCGCACCACCGACGAAGGCACGACGTGGGAGCGGATCAGCCCGGACCTCACGCGCAACGACCGCGCGAAGCTCGGGCCATCCGGCGGACCGGTCACGAAGGACAATACCGGCGCCGAGTACTACTGCACGATCTTCGCGTTCGCGGAATCACCGGTCGAACGCGGCGTGCTGTGGGCCGGGAGCGACGACGGACTCCTCCACGTGTCGCGCGACGATGGCAAGACGTGGAAAAACGTGACCCCCGCGGCGATCCGGCCGTTCTCTCTCGTATCGATCATCGAGCCGTCGCCGCACGACGCGGCCACCGCGTACGTCGCGACGACGCGCTACAAGCACGACGACTTCAAGCCGTACCTCTGGAAGACGACGAACTATGGGCGGACCTGGACGAAGATCACGAACGGGATTCCGGCGGACGACTTCACGCGGGTCATCCGCGAAGACCCGACGCGCAAGGGTCTTCTCTACGCCGGCACGGAAACCGGCCTGTACGTCTCATTCGACGACGGCGCGCGATGGAATCGCCTCGGTGGCAACCTTCCGGTCGTCCCGATCCACGACATGGTCGTGAAGGACACTGACCTCGTGCTCGCAACCCACGGGCGCTCCTTCTGGGTGCTGGACGACCTCTCGCCCATCCGTCAACTCGCGGCCGAGCCGATCAAGGGAAAGGCGCGGCTCTTCGCGCCACGGCCAACGGTGCGCTTCCGCACCGACATGGGCTTCCCACAGCCGCCGAGGTCCGGCAAGAACTACCGCATGACCGGCGCGACGATCGTCACGTACCGGCAGGTCGACAAGCCGAACGGCGAGAAGGCGCAGGTCAACATCGACGCGGGCCAGAACCCGCCGGACGGTGTCCTCGTGTCCTACTGGCTGCGAAACAAGCCCGAGGGCGACGTGTCACTGACCTTCATGGATGCGAAGGGGAAGCAGATCCGACAGTTCAAAAGCGCGCCGCCGGAGCCGAAGGACAAGAAGGACCCCAAAGAGCTGACGCCGGAGCAGCGGCGCGTTGAGGAGCAGAAGAAGGCGCGGGAGCCGAAGGTTCCGAACGAGGCTGGGCTCAACCGCTTTGCGTGGAACATGCGACAGCCGGACGCGGCTCGGGTCGAGGACGACCCGACCTGGGACGCGGCCGAGGCGACGCTCGCCGGCCCGATCTCGCCGCCCGGCCAGTACCGCGTGCGCCTCGAGGTCGGTGGCGAGCGGCACGAGGCCGCGTTCGAGATCCGCAAGGATCCGCGCGTTTCCGCGACGCAGGCTGACTTCGACGCGCAGTTCGCATTGCGTATGCGCATCCGCGACAAGCTCACCGAAGTGCACGAGGCGATCAACGCGATCCGCGCGTTGCGCACGCAGATCGAGGGCTGGGAGAAGCGCGCGGAGGGGACCGGGGGTGCGCGACTGCGTCGCGCCGCGGGCGCACTGAAGACGAAGATCGCCGGCGTCGAAGAGGAGCTCATCCAGGTGAAGGCGAAGAGCCGCCAGGACACGCTCAACTACCCGGCGAAGCTGAATCTCAAGATAGGCGGCCTCGCCGTGGCCGTCGGGAGCGCGGACTTCGCCCCGACCAAGGCGATGTACGACGTCTTCGACGATCTAAGTAAGCGAGCGGAGACACAACTGGTGAAGTGGCGCAGCATTGCGAAGACGGATGTGCCGGCCTTCGACAAGCTCGTCCGAGGCTCAGGTGTCCCGGCCGTCAGCGCGGTGCGCGAGAAAAAGCGCGAGTCTCGGACAGAGCTCAAGCGAGCAGCGGCCGACTAGATCCCGCACGCCGCGTTGCGGGTGGCACGGGGGAGCGGGTTGCGCGCGAGCCGTTGACCGGCCGCGTCGTCAGGCCGCCGGAGTGACGCGCGCGAAGCGGACCGGTAGGTGAGCGCGCAACCCCGACCCCGGGACAGGACCCGCAGCGCGGCGTGCGGGATCTAGACACCGGTCGCGCGAATAGCTTTGGAGACGTGCGCAGGAAGCTCGCGTCCGAGTTGTTCGCCGAGCCAATGACTGGTCGCGACGAGCTTGTCGAGGTCGATGCCCGTCTCGATCTTCATTCCGCGGCACATCCAGACGAGATCCTCGGTCGCCAGATTGCCGCCTGCCATCTTTGCGAAGGGTGATCCACCGATCCCGCCAGTGCTCGCGTCAAACGTCGTCACGCCCTCGCTCATGGCCCCGAGCACGTTCGACAGAGCTTGTCCGTATGTGTCGTGGAAGTGGAAAGCGATCTTCGCGATCGGGACGTCGGCGCGGCGCAACGCCGCGAGAAGCGCGGTCACGTCGCCGGGCGTGCCGACCCCGATCGTGTCGCCCAGCGAGATCCCATCGCAGCCGAAGTCGAGCAGCTGTTTTGACGCGGTTCCGACGACGGAGGGATCGGTCGGGCCGTCCCAGGGATCGGCGAAGACCATCGAGAGGTAGCCGCGCACGCCGAGACGCGCGTCCTTCGCCTTCTTGATCACCGGTCCGTAGCCGGCCAGCGCTTCGTCGCGCGACCGATTCAGGTTCTTACGCGAGTAGCTCTCGCTTGCCGACGCGAAGATCGCGATCTCCTTGACTCCGCACGACATCGCGCGGTCGAGCCCGGTCTCGTTCGGGACGAGCGCCATATACCGGATCGCCGGGCGTCTTCCTAGGCGCGTCATCAGATCGTCCGCGTCGGCGAGTTGCGGCACGGCCTTCGGACTGACGAAGCTCGTCGCCTCGATCGCGGTGTGGCCGGCGTCGGCGAGACGCTCGAGCAGCTCGAGCTTCACATCAGTCGCGAGGACGCGATCCTCCGCCTGAAGACCGTCGCGCGGCGCGACCTCGACGATCGTGATGCGTTCGGGTGCGTGGATCGTCACGGTACCGATGGCCCTCCGCCTGGAAGGCTCACTTGCGAGCGATGAAGACGAGCATCAGGTCGTCCTCCTTCACATCTCGCTCGTCATAGTCGCCTTTCACCGCGACATCGGCGAACCCCGCTTGCGCAAGAAGGAGCAGGACTTCATTCCGGAAGAAGGCCCGCTCTCGCAATCCGTGCACCTCTTCCTTCACCACCTCGCTGTTCCGCCACAAGGTCGCGCGGATCTCCCGTGTCCAGACCTGCTCGAGCGGGTCCAGGCTCAGCCGGCGCGAACGAAGCTCGATCTCATCCCCGTTCGCCGCTCTCTTGCGCATGCCGGTGTCGGGCCAAGCCTCGGGCAGCGAACGCCGATGTTCTGGCAGCCAGCAGTTCCAGCGATCAGCCTCCTGGTACGGCAGGTGGACGTTGAAAGCGAGTGCGCCTCCAGGCGCGAGATGGTGATAGCAACGCTGGAGAGCCTCCGTGCTCCCGGCTATTCCGAAGGAGTCGCAGATGTAGATCGTCCGATAGGTGCGCGGCAGATGTAGCTCGCTGCTCGCCTGGACGAACAGCTCCGGAGCTAGTCCTTCGCGCGCGGCTTGCGCGCGACAGAATCCGATCATGTCGGTCGATATGTCGCAGCCGTCCACCTCCAGCCCGTCTCGCCGCAATGGCAACAGGAGCCGGCCCGTTCCGCACGCGAGGTCGAGTGCGGGCTGCCCATACCGCTCGATGATCGTCCGGTAAAACGCGAGCTCGATCGGCGTCGCCGTATTGAACTCCGCCCACCATCTCGCCACCAAGCCGTGGTGCCATGTTTCGGATGCGTCTGACACTGAACGGCGGGTATCGTCGCATGGATGCAGCGACCGAAAGGCAACGACGTACGGCGAGCCGCGTTCGACGGACCGCCCGAGCTTGCCGCGTTCTTCCGGAACGGCCGTCTCGAGATGATCCCGGCCGGGCGCGATCGGCGGCACGCTCTGCTGGTGCACGTCGCGAGCAGGTTCGAGTCCGGCCGCGAGTACGGCGAAGACGAGGTCAACCGCATCCTTCAGGACATTCATTCCGACCACGCCACCCTGCGGCGCTATCTCGTCGACTCCCGACTGCTTCACCGCGAGCGTGGCGTTTACCGGCGGCCCTGATGGAATTTCAAGATGTCGTCCGCAAGCGGAAGATGGTTCGCAGCTTCGAGGACCGTCCCATCCCGCAGGTCGTCGTCGAGCGGATCGTCGCGAACCTGCAGAAGGCGCCGTCCGCCGGCTTCAGTCAGGGCTGGGGCTTTCTCGTGCTCGAGGGAAAGGACGCCGCGCGTTACTGGGACGAGCTCTGGCCGCCGGATCGGCGGTCGGACTGGGGCTGGCCCGACATCTTCAACGCGCCGCTTCTCATCGTCTGTCTCAGCAACAAGATGGCGTATCTCAAGCGGTACGCCGAACCGGACAAGGGCTGGACCGATATGGACGACAAGCGCTGGCCTGTGCCGTACTGGGACGTCGACACCGGGATGGCTGCGCTCCTCGCGCTGCTCACGGCGGTCGACGCCGGACTCGGTGCCGTCTTCTTCGGCGTCTTCGACCAGGCGAAGCTCCGCGCGACGTTCGGTATCCCGGATGAGTACACGGCAGTGGGCGTCGTCGCGGTGGGCTACGCCAAGGCGAAAGATCGGCCGTCGCCATCGCTCAAACGCGGGCACCGGCCAGCCGCGGATGTCGTGCGCCGCGGCCGCTGGTCCTAGAAGAGTCGCAGAAGCGCGACAGCCCCGACGCCGACGAACACACCTGCGAGCAGGCTCCGCCGCCAAGCGACGGTCGCGATCACGAGGACGGTAGCGACCGGCTCAGCGCCGTGTGTGAGCGCGCCCGCCGGGGCGACGACCGCTGGTCCGACGAGCGCGGCGATGATCGCGACGGGAAGCGCGTCGAGATAGCGCGACGCGGCCGCCGGCAGGCGGCCTCGGACGCTTACGGCGAGCGGCAGCGACCTGACCAGATAGGTCGCGACCGCGGAACCGAAGATCGCGATCCAGATCATCGTCGCGTGAATATCGCGATCGATGGAGCGAGCGCGCCCGCGGTGATCACCGCGATCGTCGACGCTCCCGCGAGAGCGAGACCGCCCGCGACCATCCCCGCCACAACCGCGATGACGGCGTCGGAGCGCTGCCGAATCGAAAGCACGACGATGCCGGTGAACGTCGCGGTGATCGCGAAGTCGATGCCGTAGCGTCGCGGATCGCCGATCGCATCGCCGAGAACGATGCCGCCGAGCGTCGCGAGGTTCCAGAGCGCGTACAGCGAGAACGCGAACGTGAAGTAGTAGGCGAGGCTGCGACCGCCGCGGCGGTAGTGCCCCGTCGCCATCGCGAATGCCTCGTCGGTTAAGGCGAACGCGGCGACGAGCCGCCCGAGAAGCGGCAGCCCCCGGAGCTGCGATCGCAGCGACGCGGCCATGAGCGAGTGCCGCAGATTGATGAAGAGGACGCTCGCGATGACGACCGGAGTCGGTGCCA
>Ga0207646_10004250_pt1 | contig 15652 bp, 17 predicted proteins | sample KBSK5502metaG_FD_184343 | JGI IMG/M metagenome (GOLD analysis project Ga0207646, IMG submission 184343) | Corn, switchgrass and miscanthus rhizosphere microbial communities from Kellogg Biological Station, Michigan, USA - KBS K5-50-2 metaG... | ecosystem: Host-associated > Plants > Roots >... | reverse complement strand
CCGGTCCTCGCGGCGACTGGTCGCGGTGGCCGCGCTCGGGGCCGGGCTGCTGGCGGTGGGCGTCGGCGCCGCAGGGCTGGCCACCTCCGCCCTGTCCCCCGCGCACGCCGCGCCGCTGCCCGCGCGGCCGGCGCCGATCCCGGCTCCGACCGAGCGGACCGTGCTGCCAGCCTCGCTGGCGACGGGGCAGCAGGCGGCCCGGCCGACCTGGCTGAGCATCCCGTCACTCGGGATCAGGACCAAGCTGATCCACCTCGGCGTCAACTCCGACGGCACACTCCAGGTGCCGAAGAGAACCACGGTGGCGGGCTGGTACACCGGGAGCCCGCGGCCCGGCACGGTCGGCTCCGCCGTCATCGCCGGGCACGTCGACTCCCGCACCGGGCCGGGGATCTTCTTCTGGCTGCGCACGCTGCACCGCGGCGACCGCATCTACGTGGGCCGCGCCGACGGGACGATGGCCGTCTTCACCGTGACCAGAGTCAAGAAGTTCGCCAAGGACGACTTCCCGACCGCCGCGGTATACGGCCCGGTGCCGGACGCGGAACTGCGCCTGATCACCTGCGGCGGCGTCTTCGACCGGTCGCTGGGCAGCTACCTCAGCAACGTCGTGGTCTTCGCCCGGCTCGCCGGATGATACCGCCGCGCACGGTAGCGACAGGGATGCAATCAGGCATTCCGGTAGAAAAAGCCCTGCGTGTGTGCTCTGCTGTCCCAGATGCCGCAGTCTCGAGCGGCCCGGCAGGGGGGACGAGCGGGATTGGGATTCAGTTGGCCGGTTCGCAGACCCGGGAGGCGGTGAGGTCGGCCGCCCATCGGACGCTGCCCGGAGCCCCGTCGTGGGGACGGGTGCTGGCGACGACCGTCAGCCTGTGGGCAGGGCGCCGGGTGAGCCGACTGCGCCATCCGCGGCTGGCGCTGGTCCTGACCATGTGCGTGGTGGTCGCGGCCGCGGCGGTGGTGACCGTCGTTCAGGTCGGCGGGACGTCGTCCCGGACGGCTTCGGCACCTCGCCCGCACCCTGTGCCGCCCGCGTGGGCGCGGGGGGCCGCCGGGGCCGCGCGGACGCAGGCCGCGACCTGGGTGGCCGATCAGCTGAGCAGCGCCGAGACGGTCGGCTGTGATCCGCTCATGTGTGCCGCGCTGCGCGCGCACGGGGTCGCCGCGAGCCGCCTGGTCCCGGTGACGCCGGGTGCCGTAGGTGCCGACGTGGTCGTCGCGCCGGTTTCGGCCGATGGGCAGCAGGGTGCGCCGGTGCTGCTGGCCAGCTTCGGGTCCGGGGCGAGCCTGGTCGAGGTCCGCACCGCTCCCCCGGGCGGGTCCGCCGCCTACCAGCGGGCCGTGGCGGCCGACATGGCCGCTCGCCGGTCCGCGGGCACGCAATTGCTGCACAGCCAGCGCATCCAGGTCGCTGGCCCGGCCGCGGCACAGCTCCAGGCGGGCCAGGTGGACACCCGGCTGCTGATCATGCTCGCGATGCTGGCCTCGCAGCATCCCTGGCGGCTGGCCGGCTTCGCCGGCGCCTCCCCCGGGGTGCCGCTCACCGAGGCGCCGTTCCGGCAGGTCACCATCACCGGCCCGGACGCCGCGGACCTGGCCACGTCGCTCGCCATGGTGCGCGCGCAGCGCTCCCCGTACCAGCCCGCCCAGGCCGCCATCGTGCGCCTGCCCGGCGGTCAGATGGCACTGCGCATCGACTTCGCCGCGCCGAGCCCGCTGGGGCTGCTGACGGGCGGTGCTTCCGGGTGAAGGGAATTTGACGATGGGGCTCGGTAGGCGTCTCGTCCTGGTCACCGCGGTTACCGCCCTGCTTGGCGGGCCTGTCGTGGCCACGGCCTCCGCGGCTTCCGCCTCGGGTTCCGCCGCGGCGGGCCAGGGCTGGGTGCGCTGCGCCGACCTGTCACCCGGGACGCCGGAGGAGGTGTATCTGTACCCGTTCGGCAATCCGTCGCACCCGATGATGCTGATGCACCAGGGCTACGGCAGCGTCTCCGAGTACATGCCGGTTGCCGCCGGTCAGTACACGCTGGCGATGCGCCCGCCTGGCGCCTCGGCCTCCAGCCCGCCGACGGTCTCCACCAGCTTCATGGTCAGCGCCGGGTCGAACTACACCGTGGCCAGCATCGGCTCTGCCTCGTCGCGGCGGCTGAAGGTGTTTAACGACCAGATGGCCGCGGCGGCCGGATCGAAGGCGCTGGTCAGGGTCATTCAGGCGTCGGTGAAGCAGCCTCAGGTCACGGTCAGCGTCGGGTCGAACGTGCTGGCGAGGGAACTCGCGTTCGGCGTGGCCTCGTCGTACCAGTCCGTCCAGCCGGGTTCGCCGACGGTCACGTTCAGCGCGGCGGCCGGGCACGCGGCCATGGCGGTCAAGCTGACGGCTGGTTCGGTGCACACCCTGGTGGTGCTGGACGGGACTTCCGGGCTCAAGATCGACAACCTGACGGATGCGGCGGGGAGCACGGACTCGCCGAAGGGCGGGGCGGCAACCGGGTTCGGCGGGACGGCCCCGCGTGCTGGGCCGGGGCTGGTGCCGTGGGTGGGCACGCTGGCGGGCGGGGTGCTGCTGGCTGTGGCCGGGGGGTTCGGCCTGCGGCGGTCACGGTCGCATCGTACGGCCGCGGCTGCTTCCGCGCCGGGTGACGAGCCGGCTGCCGCCGGCTCGGCTGCGGCGGCGGCGCGCGAGTAGGGCTGATCGCGTCCACAGCGCGAGCACCCGGTAGCGAGAGTGAGACTCGAACTCACCACCTGCGGGTTATGAGCCCGCCGCTCTGACCAGCTGAGCTATCTCGCTGCGGGCCGGGGTTCAGTACAGCTCGAGGTCCCCGGTCACCGGGTCGATGCGGTCGTCGTAATCGGGGCCGACGGCCAGGCAGGTTCGGGTGGGGGTGCCGCCGAACTCGGTCAGGCCGCGGTCGGTGATGAGCTGGACCAGCACACCGGCTTCGAGCGCCTTGTCGTAGACCGCCAGGAGCTCGGCTTCCGAACCCACCTTGAGGGTGACCTTGCGCAGGCTGCCTTCTAGCCACACCCGTTCGGCCCCGGTAAACCGGACCTGGTCCGCGACCCCGGCCGGCGTGAGGTGCGGCATGACACGCTGCCTCAGCCACGCCATCGAGGCGTGCGCGCCCTGGGCGATCTCCTTGCCGCGCCGCATCCTCAGGTCGCGCCGGATGACGATGACCTGCTTGGTCGGGCGCTGCCCTGCTTCTTCGTCCACGAGCGGCTGGCCGGTCTCGAACCGGCGACCTTCACCTTGGCAAGGTGACGCTCTGACCTGCTGAGCTACAACCGCATTGTGCCCTTCCCGGAGGTTAGCGGAGTGGGGCTGGTGCGCTCGGCAGGACTTGAACCTACGCTGTCCACGTCCTCAACGTGGCCTCTCTACCGCTGGAGTACGAGCGCGTGGCGCCGGTCAGCCGGCCCGCACGCCGTGCGGAAGGCGCGATTCGAACGCGCAGGCCGCGAGGTCTGAGCTCGCGAGGTATACCAGTTCCCGTCACTCCCGCATCGTGCGCCGCCAGGGATTTGAACCCCGAACCCGCAGCTTAAGAGGCTGTTGCTCTGACCGTTGAGCTAGCGGCGCGTGCACCGGCCAGCCGCCGGAGCGGCGTCTGTCCGCAGTGGAGACGGCACAGTGGAGACGGCACAGTGGAGATGGCCGGAATCGAACCGGCTACGGCAACGCTTGCAGGGCGCACCCGCTACCTTAGCTGTCACCCCCACGGGCAGGCCTTGGCATAATTTGCCTCGGCCTGCCGCTTTCATGGTGCTCGCGCTATGGACGTGTCAATTATCCAGCCTGTACGAGAGGCTTTTCCGGGACGCAAATTCGCCCCGAAGTAAATGAAAACCGCCCCGGAGGGACTTCCCTGGGGCGGCTGCGGGCAAGTGCCTGTTAGCGCTTACCCGGCAACCACTCCGCCGGTCAGGGCAACCGAAAGCCGCGGCACCGGATTCATGGGTCCGGGTCGCTTCGGCGCCTGGCGAGTGGTCATGCATCCATGGTAAGCCGACGACCCGAAACCAGGCAATTGTATTTTCCGGCGCATTCTGCGGGTAACGGCGCGGCGTCGGCTTCAGGGGTGCTGGATGGGCTGTCGCTTGGCGTGCCGGTCTCGTGGAGCGGCACACCGGGCGGGGATCAGGGGTCACAGGAGGCCGCCGGGGCGCAGGTGAGGTGGCGGCGGGGGCACCGTTGGGGACGGAGCGGGGCAGGGCTGGCGGGGGGCGGAGCGGGAATGCAGGATTAACGGAGGGTCGTCGGGAAGGACGGAGTGATTACATTGGGCGATCATGCACTGGTATTCTCTGAGTTACGCCAGGTGACCTGTGGACTAGCTGTGCATACGACGGTGCATAACCGTCGTGACGTGCGGATAACTGGCGGAATTCTGTGGACAACGTGTGGACATGGAGAAACTTAAAGTAAATTCCGGCGGACTCTTGCGTGGCGCGGGCGAAGGGCGTAAAAATATCTTCACCGCAGGAAACGGGCACCATCCCGGGGCTCCCCCCGGGCCGCGGGAAAGGCCGGGAAACCGGTATTTACTGCGGGTGCCTGGCACCGGCGGGCGGCGCGTGGCGCCGGGGAGTCCGGGCAACCGGACGAACCGGAACAGCGCGGCCGGGCGACCGGTCGATCTGGACCGGTGAGGCTGGGAAACCAGCTGATCGGGAACGGTAAGGCCGGGCGACCGGCTGACCCGGAGCCGTGAGGCCGGGCAACTGGCCGATCCGGGGCCATAGCCGGACAAGGCCCCCTTCATCTCATACATGAAGGGGGCCTTGTTGCATTCTGCCGCATGAAGAATACCCGTCACGCGCGACACGCCGACGGGTCGCGCTCAGCTTGGCATGACAAGCATCTTGCCGCCGACGGCGAGCGCGCCGAGGCTGGCGGCCAGCCAGAGCAGGAACCAGACCACCCGCGGGATCATGGTGAGCTGGCTAAGGCTGGCCCCGTCGCTGGACATTGCCAGCCAGCGTCCATGGCCACCGCGGCGAACACGGCCAGCCCGGTCACCGTGGCGGCCGCGGCGGACATCGGGGCTTGGCTCAGGCTCACGATTTGGACGTTAAAGTCCCGGTTGAGGTCTGTCTATCCCCGCGTTCAGTGGCTGAGGTGGCGGGCGCGGAGAAACAGCAGGCGTGTCATCGCCGACTGGCCAGCCGGGCCTGCAGGCCGTCGAGGATGACCTGCAGTACGAAGTCGAAGCTGTCCTCGGGCGACGCGCCGTAGCCGGCCGCGGCCGTGTCCAGGCGGACACGCAGCCGCGGGAACCGGGCCGCGATCTCGTGGGCTTCGGCCATGCGTCGCGTACAGGTCGGTGGCCATCGCGGCGGCCGCGGGCCGCCAGCCGACCGCGGCCGGGTCGGGCCGCGCGATCTCGCTCCACACCTAGTCGGCGGCCAGCGCAATGAGGTTGTCCTTGCTGCCCACGTGCCATCAGGCGGTGGTCCGCTGGGCGCTGCGGAACTACCTCGGAATCACCGACCGGGATCCGGAGCCACTGCCGTTCGACGAGGCGCGCGCCCGGGAGGTGGCCGGCCGCTATGAGAACGAGGTCATGACGTTCACCGTCGGGATCGCCGGCGCTGGCCAGCAGACTGGCCTGCGGATGGAGGTCCGGATAGCCGGAGATCCGGGCGGCGGCGGACAAGGGAGCCGCCGCCGGACCCGGCGCCGTTCGAGGTCGGCCTGCTCCCCCGCGACGAGTACATCGTCACCGGCGGCGAGTACGCGGGCCAGCGCGGCTTCTTCACCCGCGACGCGAGCGGCGCGGTCACCGGCGTCGACCTGGCCGGGCGGCTGGTCAGCCGGGTCTAGGCGGGAGGGTCAGGCGGGCAGGTTTCGTGGACCCAGGTACCCGTGACACGGCGGCGGGCGTCCTGGGCGGGGGTGATCGGGTTTCCGCAGCGGGCACAGGGCTGGTTGGCAGAACGGGCCGAGTTGGCCGCCGAACCGGCCGGGGGGTCGCCGACCGGGCCCAGGCCGATCGGGCCGGAATCGGTCACCGGGAGGCCGGCCCCGCCAGGGCAGAAGTGGTCCAGGTGGGCCTGGGTTACCCGCTTGCCGATCGGCACGCGGCGCCCGCGCTTGGCCATCGTGATCTGCTCCAGTTCCTGTTCTCCCGTCACGGACACGGTGAGTACTGAGCACTGTCCGATGCGGGCCCTAGGCGTCCAGCTTATGGCGGGAAGGCAGAGCATGCCCGGCCCGGCGGGGCGTCAGGTGAGTGAGCGGATATCCGCGACGTCGTACTCGGCCACGGAGGCGGCAAGTATCGCCGCGCTCTGCTCTTCGCCTGGACCGCTGCCGCGGAAGGAATTGACGGCTTCCTGAGTCTGCCAGCGCTCGAAGATGTTGATCCGTCCCGGGTCGATCAGATCGGCAGTGATCGCGAAGTCGAGGCAGCCCGGTGCGCGGCGCGCCTGCTCAACAACTTCTGCGCAGCCGGCGAGGTAACGCTCTCGCCCGGCTGGGTCAACGAAGAGCTGTCCGGCGACGATCACCATCGCGTCTCCTTCCGGGGTCGGCCATCTGACAGGTCAGACTCCGGGCGGCCTGCGGACTCATCGCCGTAGGGGGTGATGACCGGCTAACGGCCGGGCGGGAGCTGGCCGCCGCTGACCAGGGCGGAGGTTCCGGTGACGTTGCCTTCCCGCTCCATCACGGCCAGCGCGTCGTCCTGGCCGAGCACGTAGCGGTCGAAGAAGGCCAGCGTGACCCGGGCCACGAGCCGCTCTACCCGATTCGTGCCCGCATACGGGGTCATGTGAGTGATGCTGAACAGATCGAGATAGTACCGGGCGCGAGCGTGGTCGGCCCGGTACAGCTGCAGGCTCGTCCAGGGCGGATTGATGGTATCCGCGCTGCCCTGCACGAACAGCATCGGCGGCGCCCCCCGCGGGAAGTACCGCCCGGGCATCGGCGGCCACTCCGCCCCCGAGAGCACGGCCGCGGCCTTCAGTCGGCGATCGGCGCAGCAGGCGTTGGCCGCGAGGGCGGCAACCGTGTCGCCGCCGTCGGACTGGCCAGCCGCCGCGATCTCGTGGCGGTTCAGTAGCCCGGAAAGCGGGCCATGCGGCCGGGTGCTCTGCGCCAGCAGCCTGCTCAGCACGTAGGACATGTCCCGGGGCTGGTTCACCAGGTCTGGTTCGTATGCGGCGGCACCCACACGGCAATCGGTACGCGGGAAGTCCACGACCGCGACGACGTAACCGGCGCTGGCCCAGGCCTCCAGGAGGTCCGGGTACGAGCCCCCGCACTGCATGAAGCCGGGGGCGAACATCAGCAGCGGGAAGGGTCCCCGGGCTCGCGGATACCGGATCTCGGTTATCAGCGTGCGCCGGCCGAGGCGCTGGCCGGCCGACCCGACGTAGGGCGGCTCTATGAAGGTCAACTGGCGTTCGGCTACCTGGTAGGTGCCGACCCGGCCAGTGACGACGGCCCTGGCTGCGGCGCTGGCCGCACGCTGGGTGGGAACGTGCTGCCTGGCTGGTTTCGCCGCGGGTTGCTGCACGGTACAGGCGACGATGAGCGTCAGGCCCGCGACAACGACAACGATCGAGGCCCTTATCACAGCCGACAAGCTACCGGACCTGCTGGCTACACGACACTGCATCGATTGGGGGAAGTGCAGGAGAAGCCGACCGTCGCTTTTATAGAGTAGCACTAAATTTATAGTTGCACTATATTTGGTGGCTTACCAACGGAGGGAGGTCCGATGAACAAACCGGACGGGGTGCTCGACCTGGTACAGCGGTGGGCGGCCGCGGAGGAGCGCAATGACGCGGCAACCCTGGATGGGCTGCTGGCCGACGGGTTTGCTGGGGTAGGACCGTTCGGCTTCATCCTGACCCGGGATCAGTGGCTGGCCCGCTTCACCAACGGCCTGGTGAACCGGTCTTTCACGGTCACGGACCTGCAGGTCCGTGACCTCGGGACCGCGGCGGTCGGGATCGGGGTGCTGGCTCAGGAGACCAGCTGGCAGGGCGGTGACAACTCGGGGCGGTTCCGGGTCACGCTGGTGGCGGTCCGGGCGGGCGAGGGCTGGCGGCTCGCGCACGTGCACATCGGCCCGCTGCAGGCGCCGCCGGGACGTCCTTCGTGAGCGGGGCGTTCCCGCCCAAGGTGGTGGCGGCCGGCGAGGGCAAGACCGTGATGCTGTTCGGCGTCCGGTTCGGCTACAAGGTGGTCAGCGGGGACTCCGGCGGGAGGCTGGCCGTCCTGGAGGTGGAGATCCCGGCGAAGACCTTGGTCAAGCCGCACAGTCACGCCCGCGAGGACGAGTTCTCGCTGGTGCTGTCCGGCACGGTCGGGGTACGGACCGGCGACCGGGTGTCCGAGGCGGGGCCGGGCGCGTACCTGGTCAAGCCGCGCGGCGTGCCGCACGCCATGTGGAACGCGGGCAGCACGCCGGCCACCGTGGCCGAGATCCTCAGCCCGGCCGGGCTTGAGGACTACTTCGAGAAGCTGGCGCCGATCCTGGCCGCGCACCGCCCGGCGGCGGAGTACTACCAGCTCGCGCAGGACTACGGGATTACCATCCAGGATGACTGGATCCCCGAGCTGGAGCGGACCTACGGGGTCAAGCTCTGAGCTTTGACCGCGTAGCCGGCCAGGCCGTGCTCGAGCAACGCGAAGGCCTCGGCAGTGAGCTTGCGGACATCGGCCGCGAGCCCGCCGAGGCTTTCGCCTGAACTGACCCGGCGGCGCACGTAGTCCATCATCGCCCGCTGCAGGCCGAGCAGCGCGTTGGCCGCCACCTGCGGGCGGATGTCATCGGCCGGCGCACCGGTCTCGGCGGCCAGCAGCGCGGCGAGGTCATCGGCGCTGCGGGATATCGCCTGCTGCTCGCGGGCGAGCAAGGCCGGGCTGCCCGCTCGCACCCGGTTGACCGTGCGGAGCCGGGCGAGCGCCTGCTTGTCACCGGCCTCGGCCTGGGCGAGCAGGCCGCCCTCCTCCAGCAGGGCCCGGCGGAAAGCAGCGAGGGCCGACTCGCCGGGCTCGCGGTCGCGCACGGCATCGGCCAGCCGGGCGCTGAAGGCCTCGAACCGCGAGTAGAACAGGTCCTCCTTGCTGGGGAAATAGTTGAACACCGTCGCCTCGGCGACCTGTGCCTCCCGCGCGATCTCGGCGACCGTCACCTTGTCGAAGCCGCGGTCGGCGAACAGCCGCCACGCGGTGTCCGCGATCAGCTGCCGGGTCTGCTCCTTCTTCAGCTCGCGAAGGCCCATCTTGCGTCCGTTCAAAGTTAGAGTTACCCTAAATTTGGTTCTACTCTATGTTTAGAGCATATCTAGCCTATCGGTCAGGAGGCCACGATGACAGCCACGACCACAGCCTCGGACACGACCGCCGCCGGGCCCAGTGAAGGGCAGAGCGACGGGCTGAGCCGCGAGATCCTCGTGCTCGCCGGCGTCGTTATCCTCGGGACGATCATGACGGTGCTCGACCTGACCGTCGTGAACGTCGCCATCCCCACCCTGGCCCGCGATCTGGGCGCCTCCATCCCGGCCATCCAGTGGGTGATGACCGGCTACATGCTCGCCTTCGCCACGGTGATCCCGCTGACCGGGTGGGCGGCCGAGCGGTTCGGCGCCAGGCGAGCGTGGATCTTCGCGCTGCTGCTGTTCCTGGCGGGGTCGGTGCTGGCCGGGGCGGCGTGGTCTCTCGGGTCGCTGATTGCCTTCCGGGTGCTGCAGGGGCTTGGCGCCGGGATGATCCTGCCGATCGGGCAGACCATCCTGGCCCAGGCCGCGGGCCCGCAGCGGATGGGGCGGGTAATGAGCGTGATCGGCGTGCCGATGCTGCTGGCCCCGGTGTTCGGGCCGCTGCTCGGCGGGGCGATCATCGGCGCGGCCAGCTGGCGGTGGATCTTCTTCATCAACCTGCCGGTGGGTCTGGCCGCTGTGGTGGCGGCGCGACGGCTGCTGCCCGCTGGGGCTGAGGCTGGGGCGGGGGCGCGGCCCGGGGCGCGGGGCGGGCTGCGGCTCGACGTGCGGGGGCTGCTGCTGCTCTCCCCCGGGATCGCGGTGTTCCTGTACGGGATGTCCGAGGCGGGTGCGGGCGGCGGGTTCGGCAGCCCGCGGACGATCGTCGCCGTGCTGGCCGGGCTGGCGCTGATCGCGCTGTTCTTCTGGCATGCCGCTGTGCGGGGCGGGCGCGCGCTGATCGACGTCTCGCTGCTGCGGCGGCGAGGGTTCGGCGCCGCGGCCGCGGTGAACCTGCTGCTGATGGTGGCGCTGTTCGGCTCGCTGATCCTGATTCCGCTGTACTACCAGCAGGTCCGGCACGAAGGGGCGCTGGCGATCGGGCTGCTGCTCGCGCCGCAGGGCCTCGGGGCGGCGCTGGCGCTGCCGCTGGCCGGCAGGCTGACCGACAAGTTCGGCGCCCGCGGCGTGGCCTCGGCCGGGATGGTGCTCGCGGTGCTGGGAATGCTCGCTTACACCCAGGTCGGTCCGGGGACCTCGTATCTGTACCTCTCGGCTGCGCTGCTGGTGGTCGGGGCCGGGGTCGGCGCGACCGTGGTGCCGTCCATGGCGGCGGCCTTCCAGGCGCTGTCCCGGGCCGAGACGCCGCGGGCCACCAGCGCGATCAACGTCATCCAGCGGCTCGGCGGCACGATCGGCACCGCGCTGTTCGCGATCGTGCTAGCGCGGCGGGCTGGTACTGGTGCTGGTGCTGGTACTGGGGCTGGGGTGCACGGGGCCGGCGCGCTGGCCGGGGCGTTCGGGACCACGTTCTGGGTGGCCGCGGGGCTGATCGCGCTGGCCGTGGTGCCCGCGCTGCTGCTGCCGCGGCCGCGGGGGGCGGATGACACCAGTGCGAACGCCGATTCCGGCGCCGCCGTCGGCGGCGAGCAGGCGAAGGCCGCGTGAGCCCTGGATGGGTGTTACCGGCGTTTTGCCTGGTGCACAGGTGCATCGTGAGGCGGTCAGCTGCGAAAAGATCGTGGTGGAAAAGGGTTCGGCGGTTAATTTGGTGCACCATGATGCCCCTAATTCACCGCCAAGCCCGAATCCACCACGGAAAAATTAGCAGTCATCGCACTGGTGAGCTAATTGAGGCTGATGGGGTGGACGTGAGCCTTTTCGGGCGGCCTGAACGCGGGCGGCGGGCGGGGCAGGGCGGGCAGGCGGGGCAGGGCAGGCGGGGCAGGGCGGGCAGGGCAGGGCAGGGGCCGACGGGCAGGGCGGGGCCGGCGGGCAGCGCAGGGTTGGCGTGTGCCCGGCGGTCAGGGGCGGGCGGCGGTGCGGATGGCGCGCAGGGCGGCGGGCCAGTCGTGCTGCGGGTCGGGCACCATGAGCTTGGGGAACGGGTAGCGGTCGTAGAGCTGGCTCGCCACCGGCTCCCAGGCCTGGTACAGCCGGACGACGGCATCCCGGCCGCGCAGGTTCCTGCGGCGGGCCCACGGGCTGTCCTGCACGAAGGCGAGGTTCCGCGAGGACCACGGCTCGCCGCGGGCCTGGTGCACGCGCGCGATCGCGGCCGCGATGTCGGTCGGCCGCAGGTAGACCAGGAACGGCTCGGCGGGCGCCGCCTGCCGTTGAATCTCGGTGCAGATCTCCGTCACCGCGGCGGCAGGGGCGCCGTCGATGAAGGCCGGCATGACGGAGTTCTGCAGGAAGACGCTCTCCAGGATGACCGTCTGCCCGTCGCGCAGGCAGCGCTCGGCCAGCCGGCGCCACTGGCCGGCCGAGTACACATCAGGGTCGCCCGGCGCCGGGGCGGCCAGCAGTTCGTCCACCCGCCTGGTCCGGATGGGATGATCCGCGGCGCCCTCGTCGAAGGCCCGCACGTCCTCGCCGCGGCGCGACAGCCAGTCCGCGAGTCGTTCGGCCGTGGTCGTCTTGCCCGAGCCGATCATGCCCTCGATCAGGATCAGCCGCGGGACGGCCACGGCTTACGCCGCGCCGGGCGGGGCGGGGAAGCCGCCGGACAGCCGCTCGAAGGCGTGCGCCACCCGCAGGCAGGTGGCGTCGCCGAACCGCTTGCCGACGATCATCATCCCGACCGGGAGGCCGTCGGCCAGGCCCGCCGGGACGCTGATCGCCGGGTGGCCGCTGATGTCGAACGGCGCGGTGTTGGGGATCATCTCCAGGGCGCGGGCGATGTAGACCTCGCGCGGTTCGGAGGCGGCCGGAATCGGGGTGGCCACCATCGGCAGCGTCGGCATGACCAGCACGTCGAAGCGGCTCAGTGCCTCGTCATAGTGGCGGCGCACCTCGAAGACGAGGTTCCGGGCCATGGCGTAGTGCCGCCCCTGGTACTTCTCCACCGAGTAGCGGCCGCCGAGCACGACCAGCTTGACCGTCTCGGACCAGGCGTCGGGCACCTCGAGGCGCTGCCGGCCGTAGTAGGCGATGAGCTCCGGGTCGTACAGCCCGTCCCAGTTCCAGCCGTACGCGTTCCCGTCGACCATCTGCACGGTGGCCCCGTCGGTGGCGATCACGTTCCAGACGTGCATCGCGTGCCGGTGCCAGGGGATGCTGACGTCCTCGACCGTTAGGCCCGCCTCGCGCAGCCGGCCGGCCGCGGTCCGGACGGTCCTGTCCACCCGCGGTTCGGACAGGCCCGGGATGCCGAACCCTTCGCTCACCACGCCGGCCCGCAGCCCGGTTACGTCCTGGTTCAGGGCCGCGACGTAATCCTCCGGTCGCAGGTCGGCGGGCTGCCGCGGATCCCAGCCGTCCCGGCCCGCGATCACGTTCAGCATCAGCGCGGCGTCGGCCACGGTGCGGGTGATCGGCCCGAGGTGGTCGATGGTGAACTCGATCGGGAACGCCCCGGTATACGGGACCAGGCCGTGGGTGGGCTTGTGCCCCACGGTGCCGCACCACGAGCTGGGAATGCGCACCGAACCGCCCTGGTCACCGCCCATCGCCAGGTCGGCTTCCCCCGCGGCTACGAGGGCCGCGCTGCCGCTCGACGAGCCGCCGGTCGTTCGGTTCGTATCCCACGGGTTCCGGACCGGGCCGGTCACCGACGTGTGACTGCCGCCGGAGAAGCACAGGTCCTCGCACACCGACTTGCCGGTGATCGTCGCCCCGGCCGCCAGCAGCCGGGTCACCACGGTCGCGTCCCGGCTGGGCACGAAGCCCTCCAGGGTGCGCGAGCCGTTCATCATCGGCACGCCGGCGACCTCGATGTTGTCCTTGATCGCGACCCGGCGCCCGGCCAGCGGCCCGTCCGGCCGGTCCTGGATCTCGGTCCGCACGTACCAGGCGCCCAGCGGGTTCTCCGCCGGGTCCGGCTGCTTCCAGGTCCGCCCGGCGGGCGGCTCGGGCGCGGTCTGCGCGTACAGCTCCTCGACCGCGTCGTAGGAGGACAGCAGCGCGGCCACCAGGGGCTCGAACGAGCCGAGGTCCTCATCGCTCAGGTGCATGCCGTAGCCGCGGGCGATCGCCGCGAGGTCGTCTTTGCCGGGCGGACGGACAGCCATGCGGGCCTCCCTGGGCGAGTCGCTTCCAGCGACTCTAGGAGCGCTTCGTTCGGCCGGTCAATGGGTTAGAAATAGGGGCATGGGTAACGTGACGGAGTTGCGGGTCGCGCTCACGGTGGAGGACTTCGACCGGGCGGTGGCCTTCTACCGCGACGCGCTGGGGCTGGAGCAGATCGCCGACTGGAGTTCGGCCACCGGGAAGGTGGTCGTCCTGGAGGCCGGGCGGGCGACGCTGGAGCTGTTCGACAACGCCCAGGCCGAGTCGGTGGACGCGATCGAGGCCGGCCGCCGGGTGTCCGGTACGGTCCGGTTCGCACTGCAGGTCGAGGACAGCGGGGACATGGCGGAGCGGCTGGTCGCGGCCGGGGCTGCGCGGGTCGCGCCGCCGGTCACCGCGCCCTGGGGCGACCAGAACGCCCGGGTCCAGGCGCCGGACGGGATGCAGCTGACGCTGTTCACGCCCGGGTGAGCGCCTCGCGGGGGGACGGCCGGGCGTTCCCGCGGAAACGCCCGACTGCCGTTACCTCGCCGGGGCCAGCTCGTCGCGGAGCAGGTCCATCAGGAGGCCGTCGTGGAAGCGACCGTCGGCGCCGCGCTCGTACTGGCGCATGATCCCGACGGGGCGGAAGCCCACCTTGGCGTAGCAGCGGATGGCCGGCTCGTTGGCGGCCGCCGGATCGATGGTGATCCGGTGGTGGCCGCGCTCCTCGAACAGGAACCTGGCCAGCAGCCCGACCGCCTCGGTCCCGGCGCCCTGGCCCTGGAAACGGCCGCCGAGGTAGATGTCGATCCCCGCGTGCCGGTACATCGGATCGTTCTCCTCGTGATACTGGATGCCCCCGGCGATCTGCCCGTCGACCTCCACCACCAGCAGCACCGCGGAGTCGTCACCGTGCAGCTCCTCCTCGATCACCTCCACCGGATCGGGTTCGGCCCACCACCGCGACACCGACGGCTCGGCCAGGATCGCCCGCAGCCTTGGCGCATCAGCCCTGCCGCCGGGCCTGAGCCTGACCCGACGGCCCATCAGGACAGGGTGCGATCCGGCCTGTTCGTCGTGTGTTGTCGTCACGGATACCACGCTAACGGCAGGCGGAACGCGCCCGGGCGGGCATGAACGGCCTTCAAGTGCCTGGACCCGGACGGCCACCGGATCGAGGTGTACTGGGAGCCGCCGCTCTCCCGGTGACGCGCTCGCACCTGCTGACGATTAACGGCACGGCCAGCACCGTGCTACTGGGCCGCAAGAACTACCAGGGCTTCGCGGGTTTCTGGCCCGCCGTGGCCGACGACGAAGGCGCCGATCCGCGGGACCGGGCGTTCGCCCGGTGGCTCAACGAGGCGGAAAAGGTCGTCGTCTCGCACACGCTCACCGAGGTCGGCTGGCGCAACTCCCGCGTCCTGGCCGACGACCCGGCTGAGATCGTCCGCCGGCTGCGCAAGGAGGAGGGCGGCGACATCGTCGTCCTGGCCAGCGGGAGCCTCATCCGCCGCCTGCTGGAGGCCGGCGAGCTCGACCGGCTCAGCATCACCTTGTGCCCGGAACTGGTCGGAGCCGGTGCCCGCCTGTTCGGCGACGGCCCGGCGGGCTCGTCGTGGTCGCTGGCCAGGGCCACGCCGACCGGCACCGGGGCGCTCTCCTGCTCTACGAATTGATCAGGCCTGGCCGGTGATTTTCCGCTCTGGCATACGTCCAGACATTGAACGCATTCGTGAGAGGAAGACCCATGAACGACCGTAGTCGCTGGATCGCCCTGGTGGTGTTGTGCACCGGGATGCTGATGATCGTGCTGGACATGACGATCGTGAACGTGGCGCTGCCGACGATCCAGGCGGACCTGGGGTTCTCCCAGGCCGGGCTGGCCTGGGTGGTAAACGCCTACCTGATCGCGTTCGCCGGGCTGCTGCTGCTGGCCGGGCGGCTGGGCGACCTGGCCGGGCGGCGGAACGTGTTCCTGGCCGGGCTGGCCGTCTTCACCGCGGCCTCGCTGGCCTGCGGGCTCGCGGTGAACCAGGAGATGCTCATCGCGGCGCGGTTCGCGCAGGGCACCGGCGGCGCGCTGACCTCCGCGGTGATCCTGGGCATGATCGTGACCATGTTCCCCGGGCCGCGCGAGCAGGCCCAGGCCATCGGCGTGTTCGCCTTCGTGGCCTCGGCGGGCGCGGCCATCGGGCTGCTGGCCGGCGGAATCCTCACCCAAGCG
>Ga0207646_10004249_pt1 | contig 15656 bp, 9 predicted proteins | sample KBSK5502metaG_FD_184343 | JGI IMG/M metagenome (GOLD analysis project Ga0207646, IMG submission 184343) | Corn, switchgrass and miscanthus rhizosphere microbial communities from Kellogg Biological Station, Michigan, USA - KBS K5-50-2 metaG... | ecosystem: Host-associated > Plants > Roots >... | reverse complement strand
TCAAGAGAAGAAGAGGGCGGCGCCACCGACGGGCGCCGCCCCCCTTGGGCTCAGGCGGGAGAAGTCTCTCCTAGAACGTCAACCGAGTGACGAGCTGGATCTGGCGCGGGGGAGCGACGCCATTGATGCTCCCGAAGCCGTTGTTCCGGACGAGGTTGCCGCTCGCGTCGTAGGGCAGGTTCGTGATGGCCGGGTTTGTGAGGCTCGCGAAGTTGACCGTGTTGTTGACGCCGTTGAACTGGGTGTGGTTGAACGCGTTGAAGGCGTCCGCCCTGATCTCCATCTTGACCCTCTTTCCCACCGGGAAGACCTTGGAAAGCGAGAGATCGACGTTGTTGATCGGCGGACCGTGCAGAAAGAAGCGAGCCGACTCCGTGCCGTCGCTGCCGGGTTTGGGCGGGGCGAAGCACGACGTATTGATCTGTCTGTAGGGATCGCCGCTGGAGCCCTTGCCCGGGTCGCAGGTGAGCGCCACCCGCGCGTTCTGGTTGGCGTCCGAACCCGTGAGGTTCGCCGCGCCGATGCCCGGAATCGAGAAGTTGATCACGTACGGCCGGCCCCTGAGGTAGCGGTAGATGCCCGAGATCTGCCAGTCGTTCGCGATGGCGCCGAGCGCGCCCGTCGCGACCTTGGGGATCTGGTAGATGAAGTTGACCACGAAGTTGTGGGGCCGGTCGAATTCCGCGTAGGAATAGTCGGCTCGACGAACCTCTGCCGGAGTCGCGTTCGGGCGTCCGTTGCTGCCGTCGTTGTTGTTGATGCTCAGGGCCTTGCTCCACACGTAGAAGACCGAGAACATGAACCCGTTGTCGAACCGGCGATTGACCGACGTCTGCAGGGCGTGGTAGTTCGAGTACGCGTCGTACTTCCACAGGTTGATGTTCCCGTATCCGCGGTACGGACGCAGCAGGTCGTCGGGAAGCGCGGTCGCTCCCGGTGTCGCACTCGGCGCCCGGGTCGGGTCCTGGTTCTGGGGCAGGAACTTGGCTCCGTAGGGCACCGCGTTGATCTGCTCCTTCCGCAGGAGGTCCTTCGACGAGGAGCCGACATAGGCCACGTCGAGCGTGATGGCCTTCCACACCTTGTGCTGAACGCCGACGTTCCAGGCGTAGACCTTGGGCGGTATGAAGTCGTAGGCCGTCGGCGCCAGGCTCAGCGTCGGATAGGGGTCGCCGCCCGCCGCGGTGAGGCTCTGGAGCCGACCCCACTGCAGGGTCGAGTTGAGGACGCCGGGGGCGTTCGAGATCATGTCGAAGACCATGTTGCCCTGCGGGCGGTCATAGAAGACGCCCGCGCCGCCGCGCACGATCGTCGTCCCCTGCCCGGAGAGGTCGTAGACGAAGCCGAATCGCGGCGAGACCTTGAACGCGTTTCCGCTCTGGAGCTGATCGTTGATGCCCTGGCCGGCCTGGAAGGCTCCGTTGAACCGGTTGGAGCCGGGGGTCAGCCGGCCGATGAAGCGCTCCTCCACGGTATTCGTGAGACTGGGTGTCTGGCCGGCGAGGGCGGGATCCATCCCGCGCCGGTTCGCGCCCGAACAGGGATAGGCGCCGATGCAGACCGGCGCGTAGAGCCTGGCCGCCGCCGCGGGATCGAACTTGTCGGGCAGGAAGTTCGACGCCTGCAGCGTCGTGTCCCACTGCGGCGTCATCCAGTAGAAGCGGACGCCGTAGTCCAGGGTCAGGCGGCCGCTCGCCTTCCAGTTGTCCTGAAGGTACCACTCGAAGTTCTTGTAGCGCCACTCCGGCACGGCGAACTTCGAGGCCTGGGTGTAGGTGTTGAAGATGCCGGTGGCCGCGTTCGCGTAGCCGTAGCCGGTGTCGAAGGGGTTGTTGGCGTTGTCCGAGAAGTCGATCTGGCTGTTGAAGCTCGCGAAGATGCTCTGCGGCTTCAGGCTGCTCTGATAGTACACGCCGAACTTCGCGGTGTGCGCCCCCCACACCTTCGTCAGGTTGGCCAGAGCGTCGTAGGTCGTGTTGAAGTTCGTGAAGGGCCCGCGGTCCGTCTGGTATTGGCCGGCGTTGCCCGTGCGTCCCCCGCGGAACACCAGCCACGGGATGTAGTCCGCCTGGACGGCGTTCGAGAAGAGCAGCGGCATCGAGGAGAGGCCCGCGGCGGCGCGGAACAGGTTCTTGTCCTGCAGCTCGAAGTCGAGCGAGTTGTGCGCCCGCCCGACGGAGACCTCGAGCGAGGTCGTCGCGTTGAGGTTGCCGGTGGTGGAGACCATCCAGTTCGTGCCGGGATGCTTGAAGAGGGTCGGAATCGGGAGCTGGTCGCTGCCGTTGCCGGCCCAGGTGGTGCCGTAGGCCTGCAGGATGTCTTCCTTCGTCTTCATGTAGCGGCCCGTGAAGCGCCACGTGTCGGTGGCCTGGAAGTCCAGCCGCAGCAGGTCCTCCCGCCGAGGCGCGTCGTTCGGGACCTGGCTCGTGAAGTTGATGCCGTTTCCCGCCGTGAAGTTCGGATCGGGGTAGATCCGGAGAGCGTTCAGGCCGGGCGTATAGAGCCGGCTGGCGGGGATCTTGCCGAGGACGCCGCCGTCCTGGAAGCACCCGCGCGTGTCGGAGGCGTTGCAGGGCAGCCCCGTCTGGTAGTCGCGGATGTAGGGGAACGGGTTTCCGCTGGTGTCGACGCTCCTCGAGAAGTCGCCGGCCCGCTCGAGCGCGGTGGGCACCCGAGCCTGGCGCTCATTGGCCGGATCCTTCCGGTTCTCGAATTCCTGGCTCCAGAAGAAGAAGAGCTTCGTCTTGTCCGTGTTGAAATGGCCGGGAATGTAGATGGGGCCGCCTAGCGTGTAGCCGTAGTCGTTGCGCGAAGCCTTGGGCTTCTCGATCAGCTTCCCGGCTCCCACCGGCGGCGGCGCGGCCGCCCGCTTGTTCGTCCAGGAGTTGGCGTTCCAGTCGGACCGACGGCCGTACCAATAGCCCGAGCCGTGGAACTGCTGGGTGCCGCTCTTGGTGACGATCTGGATCTGCCCGCCGACCGCGCGGCCGTACTCGGCCTGGTACGAGTTGGTGAGGATCTTGAATTCCGCGACGGCGTCGATGTTGGTGGTCGCCATGTTGCCGCCGTTGTTGCCGGTGTCGATGTTGGCCACGCCGTCGATCGTCATGTTGTTGGAGGTCGCCCGCTGGCCGTTCACGGAGAGGTCGGCGGCCTGTCCGGGGGCGGTGTCGTTGTTGAGGTTGGACACCACGCCCGGAACGAGCGTCGCGAAGGTGAAGACGGAGCGCCCGTTGTTGGCGATGTTCTTGAGGGCCTCGTTCTCCAGCGTGAACGAGCGCTCGCCGCTCGTCGTCTGCAGCTCGCTGACGCGGGCGAGGACGCTGATCTCTTCGGTCATCTCTCCGACCTGGAGCATGAAGGCGCCCGCGGAGAACTTGTCGTTCGCGTTGACGACGACGTTCGTCCGCTCCATCGTCTTGAACCCTTGCATGCTGACCCGGAGCGTGTAGGAGTCCGGCCGCACGATCGGGAAGACGAAGCGTCCCTCGGCGTCGGTGGTGGCCGTCTGCGAGTTACCCTGGGTATGGCTCGTCAGCGTGACGGTGGCGCCGGGCAGGACCCCTCCCTGGGAGTCCTTCACCGCGCCCGACACGGACGCGCTGGTGGTCTGCCCTTGCAACGACGTGCCGCCCGCCAGGCAGAGCGCGCCCACCAGCGCCACTCCCACGGCCGCGCGGCATCTTCCCGGAAAGGCCATAGATCCTCTCTTCTCGGAATGCCGATTTGTTCCCGAAGGGGTCAAAGGTGGTTCGTTATTACGTCCGTCGCGGCCCCGATGTCAATACCAACCGCCTGACACCGCTTTCAGGGCGACGGCGGAAGGGGCGCGGCGGGGAGACCCGTCATTGAGCCCGTGCCCGGCGCGCCAGCTCGAGCGCGACCGCGTGGGTCGGATTGCGTCGAAGGAGGCGTTCGAGGATCTCGAGCGCTTCGCGACGGTCATTCGTGCTGAGGTGGATCTTCGCGAGTGTGATGTACGTGTTCTCGGCCTCCGGGTTCTTCTCGATGAACTCCTGCAAGAGATGGACGGCGTCGTCGTGCCGGCCGCGGGTCACGAGGACCAGGGCCAGGTTGTTGGCGGCCTCCCCGTAGGCGGGCCGCCGGGCGAGCGCCTGCCGGAAGTACGGCTCCGCGCGATCGACGTCGCCTTCACGCCCGAGGATGAGGCCGAGGTTGTTCAGGGCCTCGGGGAAGTCGGGCTGGAGCTTCAGGGCCTGCTCGTACACCGCGCGCGCCTCCTGCTGCCGGCCCGTCTGGAGGAGGGCATAGCCCAGGTTGTTGAGGGCGTCCGGGTAGTCGGGTGTCGCCGACAGGGCGGCGCGGAAGCGCTCGATGGCCGCCGGGAGATCCCCGCCCCGAGCCAGGAGCGCGCCGAGATCGTTGTTGGCTTCGGCGAGGTCCGGCTGAATCGCCAGGGCCCGTTCGAAGGCCGCCCTCGCCTTCGCCTCTTGCCCGCCCTTCACGAACAGGGTCCCGAGCCGGTAGAGCGTCGAGGCGTTCGGGTTCCCCTGCGCGGCCGTCTCGAAGGCCAGGGTCGCCGGACCCTCGAGACCCTGATCGAGCAGCTCCTGGCCGTAGGGAAGGTAGTTGCGCAGGCCCGGTGAGGAATAAAGCGTTCCCTCGAAGGGCACGGCCCGCGCGAGACGCTCGCCCGGAGGGGCCTCGATCCGCGGCACGTCTCGCAAGATCTCGGAGACGTCCACAAGGTCGCGGTATACCTTGACGACCCTCCCTTCCGCGTCGAGGAGGAAGGCCGTCGGCAGGGGCAGGGCCTGCCGGTTCATGAAGAGATGGCGGTAGAGGATCGCGTACGTGCGGCCGACCTCTTCGGTGGCCGCGAGCACGGGCACCGTCGTGACGGGGGACGCTGCGGCTCGAACCCTCGGCAGATCCTCGATAGGACCGAGCGCAATGGCGAGACACCCCACGCCCGCCCGGGCCAGGGCGTCGCCTCCCTGGTCCAGAGCCAGGAGAGCCGTTTGGGACAGGGCCGCCCCGGCCGCCCAGAACAGAATGACCGCCGGCCGCCCCCGGAGGGCCGAGAGGGAGCGCGGTTCTCCGCGGAGGTCCGCAAGCGAGAGGTCGGGAGCGGGAAACGGCTCGTAGAGCCAGCTGGTGGCCGGCGTCGCCGCCCGGGGCAGGGCGGCGACGTCCGCCGCCAGGGTCGGCCCCGCACGGAAGGGCTCTACCCTGGGCTCGCCTCCCTCCTCGATCCGTAGCCGGTGGTTGAGCGGCACGCCGGCGAAGGTCTGGCTCCCTCCGCTGGGCCATTCGACCGTGACTCGGAGCACCCGCTGGCTGGCGCCGAGGCCGAAGAGCAGCTCCTTCGAGTGCTGGGAGAGGAAGCCCGAGCCTGCGTTCACGATCTTCGTCCGCCGAAGACGGTCCGTCTCGACCGTCACGCGGGCGCCGACCGCGTCGCGGTTGCTGCGCGTGCCGACGAGGCGCACGGCGAGCGCCGCCCCCCGCCCCGAAAAATCGTTTCGGAAAAGACGGAGCTGGGGCGCCCCCCGGGCGGCCATCACGACGAGGTCCGGGTCGCCGTCCCCATCGTAGTCGAGCACGGCGAACGATCGCCCGTCCTGATCGAGGTCGAGCCCGACCGTTCCCGAGACGTCGTCGAATCCGCCCTGACCGTCGTTGCGCAGGAACACGTTCCGCTGGTGGCTGGCGATCGAGCGGTGGATGAGGAACTGGTTGATGGCGCGCCAGGCATCGTCATAAGGAGTTCCGGTCACGCGGGTGAGCGGGGACCGCGCCACGACCTGGCGCCAGAAGAAGCCGTCCAGGTCCTCCGGGCCCGATGTGCGCGTCAACATGCCGTTGACGACGTAGAGGTCCTCCCACCCGTCGCTGTCGAAATCGATCGCATCCGACGACCAGGCCCAGCGGCCCATCTCGGCGCGGGCGCGGAGCGACACGTCCTCGAAGCTTCCGTCGCCCCGGTTCCGGAAGAGCGAGTTGCCGCGCGCGTGGCGGCGGTAGAGCGCGCGGACGTCGGCCGGGGCCTCAGGCATGAAGGCGGCCTGCGCGGTCACCCGCTGGCCGGCGTCGCTCCAGATGTTGCCCGTGTAGATGTCGAGACGGCCGTCGTTGTCGTAGTCGAAGAAGGCCGCGCTCATCCCCGCCCCGTAGTCCTCGACGCCGGCTTGCGCGCTCACCTCCTCGAACCTCACCTGGCCGTCCCGGAGGCCCTGGTTGTGGTAGAGGGTCTTGCGCCCGAAATCGTTGGCCACCAGCAGGTCGGGCCACCCGTCGCCGTCGTAGTCGCCCCAGGCCGCGGCAAAGTGATAGCGGTCGTTGCCCGCGTCGAGGCCCGCCTCGTGGGTGACCTCGACGAACCGCCCGTGGCCGTCGTTCCGGAAGAGCACGCCGGGCGGGCCGTTCCGGGCGTCGTAGTAGGGCATGGGAGTGCCCGCCTTCCCCTCGCCCGCGCCGTAGGAGAAGGCATAGACGCAGAGGTAGAGATCGAGGAAGCCGTCGCGGTCGTAGTCCGCCATCGCCATCGACATGGGCGAGCCCTGGAGCCCGTGCTGGAAACGGAAGGCGTCGGGGACGCGCGTGAACCGACCCGTCCCGTCGTTCAGGAACAACATGGGTCCCGCGCTCGTCGCGACGATCAGGTCCTGGTCGCCGTCGTTGTCGACGTCGGCGAAGAGCGACTGCGACGTGTCGTCGAGGATCCCGAGGCCCGCGCGCTCCGTCGCGTCCTCGAAGGTGCCGTCGCCGCGCGCCCGGTAGAGGCGGTTGGGCAGCCCCGCGGGCTGCGCCACGTAGAGGTCATCGAGACCATCCCCGTCGGCATCCCCGACCGAGACGCCGTGGTGGCCGTTCGAGTCGCGGGTGAGCCCCGAGTCGATGGTGGCGACCCAGGCATCGAGGCCCGTGGTGAGCTGGCGCCGGAAGGAGTCGTTGCCCCCGAACGCGGTGGTGGTAACCTCGGTGAAGACCGGGGCCGACGCGCGGCTCCGCTGATGCGCGGACGCGGTCCACTCCAGGACGCGCCAGGAGCCGTCCGCGTCGCGGCGCCAGCGCATGTTCCAGCGCCCCACGCACTCGGCGCGCCACGCCTGCCGGCCTCGGCCCACGATGTCGTAGCGCACATCGGTACGGGCGAGCCCCTTCTCGCGGTCCACGTCGATCGCCGTGATCAGGAACTCGGCGACGTCCACCGTCTCGAAGTCCGCCGCCAGGGCGAGGACCTCCTCCCCGAACGAGCGGGCGTTGCGGGAGAGCCCGTCCGCCATCGCTTTCGCCCGGAAGATCTGAAGGGCTGGGCCGTCGACGACCGTCGCTTCCCCGACCGGCACCAGGCGCCCGCCTTTGAACTCTGGCGCCAACAGGAAGGCCGCCGTGTTGGCGGCGTGGGGGCTCCGGCGGAGCCTCTGACTGAACTCCTCCAGGCGCGCGGCCAGCTCTGCGGCCTCTTTCTCCTCGAGGAACGCATCCCCGCCGGGAGCCAGCTGCCTCAGGAAGGGCTGTACGGTCTCGGGCACGCGAAGCGGGGGGCGATAGTCGAAGGTCGGTGCGGCCACCCAGGGCAGGAGAATCAGGACGAGAAGCCCAAAGCGGGAGACCATGCGGGGTTAGAACAACCTCGCGAGCTCGGGGCGCTTGAGGACGACCTCGCGCACGACGTCCGCCCAGTCCGACCGGCCGCCGGGAGCCAGCACCTCATGGGGGAGCCTCATCTCGGCGAGCAGCGTGTCCACGAGCGCGTCGATCGAGCGCATGAAGAACTCATCGGTGTCCCGCACGCCGTCGGCCGACGCGGCGCCGGACATCGGCACCTTGAACAAGAGGTCGTAGGTCTTCATCCAGTGGGCGACGAAGCGCTCGATGGCCTTCTGCCGGCCGCAGGCGAGGGCCATGTAGGCGTAGTTGTCGAGCGCGCTGCGGTCGCACACGACGACCTGGTGATGCACGGCGGAGCGGATCTCTTCCGCGACCTGCGTCATCAGGATCCAGGTCTGCGCGTCGAGCGAGGTCTGGCGGTTGATCGGCAACGGGGAGAGCCGCGCCACCTCCTTGACGATGTCGACGTGGACCCCGTGGCGCTTCAGCACGCCGGCCAGCTCGTAGCACAGCGTCGTCTTGCCCACGCCGTGCGTCCCGATGAAGGCGATCTTAATGACGCTCCCCCAACGGGGCCGAGCGGGCGTTCCGATAGAGCAGCCAGCAGATGGCCACGAACGTGATCAGCCCGACGAGCGAGCCTTGCGTCCACCATGACGGGAGCATCTGCGCCAGGAACGCCAGGCGGTTGCGAGTTCCCTCGAAGGGCTGGAGGGCGGCATAGCCCAGGCCCATGAGCGATCCGCCCGCGATGAGGCCGGAGCTGTACAGCACGCCGGGGCCGGCATCGGACTCCGCCTCCGACCCGCGCCGGCGGTCGATGAGCCAGCGCACCAGGCCGCCCGCGTACACGGGCGTCGTGCTCTCCAGGGGAAGATAGACACCGACGGCGAAGGCGAGGGCGGGCACGCCGACCATCTCCATGAGCACGGAGATGAAGACCCCGATGAGCACGAGCCCCCACGGAAGCTGCCGCGTGAGGATCCCATTGATCACGAGGCTCATGAGGCGGGCCTGGGGGGCGGGGGCTTTCTCCGACCCGATCCCCTGCACGACCTCGAAATGGATGAGACCCGCGGTATCGGCCAGGTAGGTTCCGTCCGGCACTCCACTGACGCCCCCCACGCGGCGAAGCTCGTACGAGGCGCCGTCGGGACCGGGCTGCGTGGGCGCCTCCGCCTCGGCCGGGAGGGCAACGGCGTAATGGGCGGGCTTGATCGTCGTGAAGCTCCGGTTGATGAAACGGACGGTCTCGCCCACCACGAAGACGCAAGTGAGGACCCCCACCATGAGCGCCACCTGTTGCTTCCAGGGCGTTGCCCCCACGAGGAAGCCCGTCTTGAGGTCCTGGCTGGTCGTGCCGGCGTTGCTGGCCGCGATGCACACGACGGCGCCCACCGCCAGCGCCTCGGCGGTGTGGGCATGGCCCGTCCACCCGAGGAGCACGAACAGCGCGCAGGTACCCATGAGGGTCGCGATCGCCATGCCGCTGATCGGACACGACGAAGAACCCAGCTCCCCGGTGATGCGCGAGGCGACCACCGCGAAGAAGAAGCCGAACACGACGATGAGGGCGGCGGACAGCAGGTTCACCCGCAGCTGCGGCACGAGCGTCATGGCCAGGGCGAGCACCACGCAGCCGGCGATCACCACGGTGATGGGGATGTCGCGCTCGGTGCGGGCGACGGTGCCGGGATCCTCCCGTCCCGGCAGCCGGATGTCGCGGAACGAGGAGCGAAAGGAATCGATGATGGTGGGCATGGCGCGGGCCAGGTTGATGATCCCCCCCGCGGCCACCGACCCGGCCCCGATGTATCGGATGTAGTTGCGCCAGATGTCGTCGGTGTCCATCTGCGAGATGAGCGTGCTCGCCGGGTAGAGGACCGTGGAGCGGCCCTCGCCGAAGAGCGCGATGGCCGGGATGAGGACGAGGGAGGCGAGGACGCTGCCGCCGACCATGAGGGCCGACGAGCGGTAGCCGATGATGTAGCCCACCCCGAGGAGAGCGGGATCCGTGTCGAGCCGCACGCGCGCCGTGCGGTGATAGAAGGCCAGCAGCCGCTCGGGGAACTCGTTCCAGAGGGCCAGGATGAGGTTCAGGAACTTGTAGAGCGCACCCGCGAAGAGGCCGGCGAACACGAGCCCGGCCTGGGCGCCCCGCTCCTCTCCCACGATGAGCACTTCCGCGCAGGCGGTGCCCTCGGGATAGGTGAGCACCCCGTGCTCCTTCACGATCAGGTAGCGCCGGAGCGGGATCATCATGAGCACTCCGAGGATGCCGCCCATCAGCGCCAGCACCGTCGTACGGGTCCAGTCCAGCTCGAAGCCCAGGAAGATGAGGGCCGGGATCGTGAAGATCACCCCGCCCGCGATCGACTCCCCCGCGGACCCCGCGGTCTGCACCACGTTGTTCTCGAGGATGGAGGCGGGCGACCCCAGCCACCGCGAGAGGGCGCGGAAGACGGTGATGGAGATGACCGCGATGGGGATGGAGGCGGAGACGGTGAGTCCCACGCGCAGGCCCAGGTAGGCGGAAGAGGCGCCGAAGATGAGGCCGAGGAACGAGCCGAGGACGAGGGCGCGGGCGGTGAGCTCGGGCAGTCGCGCTTCGTCGCGGACGAAGGGCTTGAAGGCAGGGGCGGCCGGCGCGGGGCGCTCCAGGATCTGGGCCACGTCGCCCGCATTCTAGCAACTCGTTTGCGGGCCCGGGGGCGACGTGGTGTAATCGTCGCATCCTGCGCATGGACGATCTCTTCGAGCCTTATGAGCGCCTCATCCGCATCGTGGTCACCGGCAAGGAGCTACAGGTCCCCGAGAACAACCTGCTGCTGCGCCAGCTCAGCTACGTCGCGCCCGACATCTCGTCGGGCCGCTACTGCTGGAACGGCGAGTGCCGGTACTGCGAGGTGAGCTACCGGACCGAGACTCGCGGGGCCGAGCAGTCCGCCCTGGCTTGCCGCGTGAAGGGGCAGGCGGGCATGCGCGTCACGAAGCTGGCGCTGGAGATGCGGTACAACATGGCGGAAACGCTCGCCGCCGCGCCGAAGGCAGACGAGTAGCTACTTCAGGCGCGATTTCACCTGCCGCCAGGTGGTCATGAGGCTGCCCCGGGTCATGTCCAGGCGGCGGGCGCTGAACTCGGCCGGCTCACGCCCCGAGAGGCTCTCCTTGGCCCGCGTCACGAGCTTGCGGCAGGTCTGGAGGAGGATGTCGTCGGCCCCGCCCTGGCCCTTGAGAACGCGGAGGTCCTGGCCCAGTTCGATGATGATCCGCTCGATCTCGATCACCCGCTCCCGCAGCTCGGCGTCGAGCGGGTAGACGACCTCCTCGGGAGCCTCGACCTCCGCCTCCGACGGCGCCGGCGCCGCTGCGCTCTTGTCCGCCTTCAATTCCATCCAGGCCCGCGAGAAAACGAACGGGAAGTTCGAATTGGCCTGCTCGAACTCTTTCTTGGTCGCGTCGTCCTTCGTGGCGTAGTACTCGCGGATGAGGGCCTTGATGCGAGCGACCTGCCGGTCCTCCTTCTCCTCGATGACCTGCCGCGTCTGCGCCGCGAGCTCCTGGATCTGTTGCTCGATGAACCGGTTGTGCTCGTGGGTGCGAAGGTCCGGGAAGTCGTGGTCCCGCCCGTGAACGATCCGGGCGTTCGGCTCGCCGTAGTTGGCGTAGACGATCAGGTTGAGGCGCCGGACTTCCTGCTCCGACACCCCGTCGACGACGGGCCCCCTGTCCTCGATCTGGATGTGATAGGGGGTGCCCGCCCGCGAGGTGTAGTTCTGGTTGATCCCCCCCACCTGGCAGCGGGAGCGATCCAGGACACCCGCTCCGGGTGGACTTTCACCTCCGGAGGGTCGGGACAGGTCACCCGGGGGCATCAGGGGCAAATCCTCAACGTGTCTATTGTACCAGCAGTTTGACCCATGGCCGCAAGCCTATGATTGGATGGAATCTGAGCCCTGTGGCTGACTTGAGTCAAAAGGACTAAGATTTAATGCTTGACATCTGCTAATGCAGGGCCTATTATCTCCCGTGAAGCGGCGGAAGAGTCTCCGGCCGGGCCGTCAGGGAGGCACTTCAGCGCGAGCAGGAGGCATTGAATGAGCAAGGTCATCGGTATCGATCTGGGAACCACCAACTCCGTGGTGGCCGTCCTCGAGGGTGGGGAGCCTGTCGTCATTCCCAACTCCGAGGGGGGCCGCACGACGCCGTCGGTCGTGGCCTTCACCAAGGATGGGGAGAGACTGGTGGGCCAGGTGGCCAAGCGTCAGGCGGTGACCAACCCGGAGAACACGATCTTCTCCATCAAGCGCTTCATGGGGCGACGCTACGACGAGGTCGCCGACGAGGCGAAGATGGTTCCCTACAAGGTGGTCAAGGCGCCCAACGGGGACGTCCGCATCGAGGTCATGGGCAAGCTGTACTCGCCGCCGGAGATCTCGGCCATGATCCTCCAGAAGCTGAAGCAGGCGGCCGAGGACTACCTGGGCCAGAAGGTCACCAAGGCGGTGATCACCGTGCCCGCCTATTTCAACGACGCCCAGCGGCAGGCAACCAAGGACGCGGGCAAGATCGCGGGCCTCGAAGTGGCGCGCATCGTCAACGAGCCGACGGCGGCCGCCCTGGCCTACGGGCTGGACAAGAAGAAGGACGAGACGATCTCCGTCTACGACTTCGGGGGCGGGACCTTCGACATCTCGGTCCTCGAGGTCGGTGAGGGCGTCGTGGAGGTCAAGGCCACCAACGGCGACACGCACCTCGGCGGCGACAACATCGACCAGCGGGTCATCGACTGGATCATCAGCGAGTTCAAGAAGGACCAGGGCATCGACCTCAGCAAGGACAAGATGGCCCTCCAGCGGCTGAAGGAAGGGGCGGAGAAGGCCAAGATGGAGCTGTCGACGACGATGGAGACGGAGATCAACCTCCCCTTCATCACCGCCGATGCCTCCGGGCCCAAGCACCTGGCCATGAAGCTCTCCCGCGCGAAGCTGGAGCAGCTCGTCGGGGATCTGCTCGAACGGTCGATGGGGCCGGTCAAGCAGTGCCTCAAGGACGCCGGCGTGGAGCCCAAGGCCATCGACGAGGTGGTCCTCGTCGGCGGCCAGACCCGCATGCCGAAGATCCAGCAGATGGTCAAGGACTACTTCGGGAAGGAGCCGCACAAGGGCGTCAACCCCGACGAGGTGGTCGCGGTGGGCGCGGCCGTCCAGGCCGGAATCCTCTCCGGCGACGTCAAGGACGTGCTGCTCCTCGACGTCACTCCCCTCTCGCTCGGCGTCGAGACCCTCGGCGGCGTGATGACCAGGCTCATCGAGCGCAACACGACCATCCCGACGAAGAAGACCGAGGTCTTCTCCACCGCCGCCGACAACCAGACGTCGGTCGAGGTGCACGTGCTCCAGGGCGAGCGCGAGATGGCGCGGGACAACCGCACCCTCGGCCGGTTCCACCTGGTGGGCATCCCGCCGGCGCCGCGGGGCGTGCCGCAGATCGAGGTCACGTTCGACATCGACGCCAACGGCATCCTCAACGTGTCGGCGCAGGACAAGGCCACCGGCAAGACCCAGAACATCACCATCACGGCCTCGTCCGGCCTCAGCAAGGACGAGGTCGAGCGGATGGTCACCGAGGCGCGGTCCCACTCCGAAGAGGACAAGCACCGGCGCGAGCTGGTCGACCTGCGCAACCAGACCGACACGCTCGCCTACAGCCTCGAGAAGCTGCTGAAGGACAACCGCGACAAGGTGGGCGAGGCCGAGGCCAAGTCCATCGAAGAGGCGGTGGCGGAGGCCCGCAAGGCGATGGAGGGCGAGGACGCCTCCGCGCTGCGCTCCTCCGTGGACAAGCTCACCGGCCTCAGCCACAAGCTGGCGGAATCGCTCTACAAGTCGGCGCCGCCCCCGGGCGGCGGTCCCGAGGCCGGCGCGAGCGCCGGCTCCGGTCAGCCGCCCCGCGATGGCGGGTCCGACGTCGTCGACGCCGAATACACGGTCAAGCACTGAAGGAAGAGAAGGAGATGACTCATGGCAATCGTTCGCTTCGAACCATTCCGTGACCTGCAGGATCGGATGAACCGTCTGTTCAGTGAGTCCTACCGGTCGTCCCCGACCGGCGAGGAGGATTGGGCCCTCGGGGGCTCGTGGGCGCCGGCGGTGGACATCTACGAGCAGGACAACAACATCGTGCTCAAGGCCGAGCTGCCCGGCGTGGACCCCAAGGACGTCGACATCCGGCTGGAGAACAACACGCTCACCCTCCGCGGCGAGCGCAAGTTCGACGAGGAGGTGAAGAAGGAGAACTACCACCGCGTCGAGCGAGCCTACGGCGCGTTCACGCGGTCCTTCACCCTCCCGACCGTCGTGGACCAGGGCAACATCAAGGCCGAGTTCAAGGACGGCGTGCTGCGGGTGACCCTCCCCAAGCGCGAGGAGGCGAAGCCGAAGCAGATCCAGATCAACGTCGCCAAGTGATGTCGAAACCGACGGCCAAGGCGACAAGGGCGAAGGCAAGGGCCGGCCGGCCGTCCGCGGCCGGGCCGGCCCCCACTACTCCTTCGAGAGGAGCCAAGATGCTCAACGTGAAGCCGCTGCGAGACCGGGTCCTCGTCCGCCGCCTGGAAGAGGCGGAGGAGAAGGTCGGCGGGATCATCATCCCCGACACCGCCAAGGAGAAGCCCCAGCAGGCGGAGGTGGTGGCGGTGGGCTCGGGCCGCATCCTGGAGAACGGGACCCGGGTGCCCCTGTCGGTCAAGGCAGGGGACAGGGTACTGCTCGGGAAGTGGTCGGGCACCGACGTCAAGATCGACGGCACCGAATACCTCATCCTCAAAGAGGATGAGATTCTCGGCGTGATCAACTGAGTCACGGAGGAGACTGAAGACATGCCCAAAGACATCGTCTACCGCGAGGACGCCCGCAGCGCCATCCTGAGGGGCGTCAATGCCCTGGCCGACGCGGTGAGGGTTACCCTCGGTCCCAAGGGGCGCAACGTGATCCTCGACAAGAAGTTCGGCTCCCCCACCATCACCAAGGACGGCGTGACCGTGGCCAAGGAGATCGACCTCAAGGACCCGATGGAGAACCTGGGGGCCCGGATGGTACGCGAGGTGGCCTCGAAGACCTCCGACGTGGCCGGCGACGGGACCACGACGGCAACCGTGCTCGCGCAGGCCCTCTACCGCGAGGGAATCAAGAACGTCACCGCCGGCATCAATCCCATGGAGCTCAAGAAGGGCATCGACCGGGCCGTGCAGGTGGTGGTGGAGGAGCTGAAGAGGCTCTCCAAGCCCGTCCGCGGCAAGATGATCGCCCAGGTGGGCTCCATCTCCGCCAACAACGATGAAGAGATCGGCTCCATCATCGCCGAGGCCATGGAGAAGGTCGGCAAGGACGGCGTCATCACCGTGGAAGAGTCGAAGACCATGGACACCGTCCTCGAGGTCGTGGAGGGGATGCGGTTCGACCGCGGATACCTCTCCCCCTACTTCGTGACCGACCCCGAGCGGATGGAGGTGGTTCTCGAGAACCCCTTCATCCTGATCCACGAGAAGAAGATCTCGAGCATGAAGGACCTGCTTCCGATCCTCGAGAAGATCGCCCAGCAGGGCGCGCCGCTCGTCATCGTCGCCGAGGAGGTCGAGGGCGAGGCCCTCGCCACCCTCGTCGTCAACAAGCTGCGCGGGACCCTCAAGGTCGCCGCGGTCAAGGCGCCGGGCTACGGCGACCGCCGCAAGGCGATGCTGGAGGACATTGCGATCCTCACCGGCGGCAAGGCCATCACCGAAGACCTCGGCATCAAGCTCGAGAACATCAAGGTGGAGGACCTCGGCAAAGCCAAGAAGGTCGTGATCGACAAGGAGAACACCACCATCATCGAGGGCTCCGGCAAGCCCAAGGACATCGAGGGCCGCGTCAAGCAGATCCGGACCCAGGTCGAGGAGACCACCTCGGACTACGACCGGGAGAAGCTCCAGGAGCGCCTCGCCAAGCTGGTTGGCGGGGTGGCCGTGATCAAGGTCGGGGCCGCCACCGAGACCGAGATGAAGGAGAAGAAGGCCCGGGTGGAAGACGCCATGCACG